>WBZL01000498.1_pt1 | contig 43876 bp, 41 predicted proteins | sample 5204291 | NCBI WGS metagenome assembly WBZL01 (sample SAMN12344345, study PRJNA552823) | activated sludge metagenome | biome: Activated sludge suspended growth; feature: Nitrification reactor; material: Wastewater; isolation source: activated sludge from nitrification reactor of wastewater... | reverse complement strand
GGATCCTCACCGACGTCGCTGCGACTGGCGTTCGCCGCGTGCCAGTCCTACGCCAGCGGCTTCTACGGGGCGTGGCGCGACATCGCCGCCCAGGACCTCGACGCGGTGCTGTTCCTCGGCGACTACATCTACGAGTCGTTCCCGATCCAGCTGCAACGCCGTCTGCGCGACGAGTACGTCGAGGACGCCGACACCCTCGAGCGCTACCGCCAGCGATACCGCCTGTACCGCAGCGACCCCGACCTGCAGGCCGCCCACGCCGCGCATCCGGTCGTCCCGACGTGGGACGACCACGAGGTGGCCAACGACCACGACCGGGCGTTCCTGGCCGAGTTCCCCGAACGCGGCGCCGCGGCGCACCAGGCGTGGTTCGAGTACATGCCGGTGTGGCCGATCGACGGCAGCCGGGTGTTCCGGGATCTGCGTTGGGGCGACCTGGCCCAGCTGTTCGTCCTCGACTGCCGCCAGTACCGCGACGAGCACCTCGGCACGGCGATCCTCGGACTGCTGGGCGGGACGGTCATGAGCGACGACCTCCAGGCGGCCGGCCGGACGATGCTGGGCGCACCGCAGAGGCAGTGGCTCCTCGACGGCCTCGCCTCGGCCCAGCAGACCGGTGTGCGCTGGAAGCTGGTCGGCAACCCGGTGATGATCGCCCCGGTCCGCCTCGTCGACATGGACACGCCGGAGATGCGCGCCCTGGACCCGTCGCTGCCCCGCCACGCCGGCCTGTACCTGGGCACCGATTCGTGGGACGGCTTCGGCTGGGAGCGCGACCTGGTGCTCGGCCACCTGCGCGACCACTCGATCTCCGACGTGGCGTTCCTCACGGGGGACCAGCACACGTTCATGGCCGCACCGCTCAGCACCGACTTCGACGACCCCGCGGCACCGACGGTCGCCTACGAGTACACCGGCGGGTCGATCTCCTCGCCGTGCGGCATCACCGAGGAGCTGCTCTCGGGCGGCATCGAGCGATACAGCACGAGCCCGCCGTTCGACTTCATGGACATCCACCGAAACGGGTACGGCCTCGTCGAGCTGACCCCGGACGCGATGTCGGTCACGTTCCGGGCGCTCGACGCGTCGTCCCCGGCCGCGACGCCGGTTCCCTCGGTCCGCTTCGACACGCTGGCGGGCGACCCGCAGCCACAGGTCACGCGCTACTGATCTCACCGGCCACCGGGGGATCGGCCCGCACGCGGCCGCCGCTCAGGAGTCGGGAACCCAGTTCCCGTGGAACCCGAACGGAACCCGCACCGGCAGGTGCACCGTGGCGACGGGGCCGTCGGTGAGGGCCTGGGCGTGGCGGATCTCCAGCCTGCTCGTGTCGGTGTCAGCGCCGTAGGTGAGGCACAGCACCCAGCCGTCGTCCTCGTCGGCGTCGGGTGATGCGGCGACGAACACCGCCTCGTTCTGGCCGGCGCCGGCACCGAGGTCGAGCACCTCGACGGTGCCGTCGCGCAGGTCGTGGCGGGCGATCCCGCCGTGCGCCACCCCGCCCGATCCGGCAAGGTTCACCGCGGTGTAGCCGAACCGGCACGGTCGACCGATCCGCCGCTCGTCCACCCGGGGGAACTCGAGGTCGAGGTCGCTGAGCGGAGCCGCGCTCACCGTCCGTCGCACCAGGTCGACGGTCCAGCGCACCAGCTCGGGGCGACCGCTCTCGAACGGGCCCTGGTGCCCGCGGTCGAACATGCGGCCCCACCGCACGACATCGAGCACGACCGACTCGACCCGACCGTCAGCGCCGACGACGTCGTGGGCGTTCATCGGGTGGAACACGAAGCACGGGTCGACGTCGACCCACACCACGTCGCCCGCCGCATCCGCCACACCTGTCATGTCGGCTCGGGGGACGAAGCCGATCCGAGGCGGGTAGTCGTCGGACCAGTTGTACGGGAGGGTCGAGCCCGCCATCGCGGCGTCGAGGTCGAACACGACCGGAAGGTCGTAGACCACGGCGAACCGCTCGGTCAGGGACATGTCGTGCACCATCGGGCTCCCGGTCGTCTCCACCGGCCGGCGATGCGTCACCCGACCGGACCCGTCGACCACCGTCACCTCCACCCGGTTCCCCCAGGCCCAGTGGTAGGCGACCGCGTGCAGCTCCCCGGTGAGCGGATCGCGCTTGGGGTGCGCGGTGTAGGCGCCGTCGAGGGTGCCGTCGAAGTCGGCCGGTCCGACCGTGTCGAGCTCGTCGGTGAGCTCGTAGGGAACGGGTCCGGACTCGACCAGGGCGAAGGTGCGCCCGGCGTGGCCGATCACGTTGGTGTTCGGGCCGAAGTCGTCGGGTCGATCCGCGGCGCGGGGTTCACCGAGGGCGTCGAGCACGCCGGTGCTGCGGATCCAGCGGTTCCGGTACCAGCGGGCGCGGCCACCGTCGAGGCGCAGGCCGTGGACCATCCCGTCGCCCAGGAACCAGTGGTAGGTCGCCGGATCGGGCGCGACCACCGGGTTCGGACCGTTGCGCAGGTAGCGGCCGGTGAGCTCCTCGGGGATCGACCCGGTGACCTCGAGGTCGGCGATGGTCACCTCCTCGGTCACCGGAGCGAAGTTGCCTGCCAGGTACGGATTGCTCACGTTGGGACCTCCCCGAGCGGACGTCAGCCGACCCGAGGTCCCTTGAGGATTTCGGGTCGATCGACCCAACGTAGCCAGCCGGCGTCATCCCGGGCCCGGATCCGGGTCATCACCACCATGACCGCGTCGATGCAGCACCGCAGCCGGATCCGCGACGTTCCCCGCGGCGAGCGGACCGTCCACGTACCGCTCGACGCGGTCCGTATCCTGAGCACCGATCCCTGTCGACCGGACCGGCCCGTGTCGGACCAGCTCGACTCGATCGGCGACTGGTGCCGGTCGGTGCTCGGCGCGGACCGCGTGTGGGCCAGCGTCGACGGACCGCACACGATCCCCGAGGCCCCCTGGACGGCTCCGATGCACGAGCATCCGGCGACGGTCCTGGAAGGAGCGGACGGCACCGAGTGGACGGTCCTGCGGATCGGTTCGGCCAGCCTGACGCTGCACGTCGTCGCCCACCGCGTCGGCCCACCCCGCTCCTCGCTCCTGGCCGAGCTGGCCGCTCAGCGCCTGGAGCGGACCCTGACGTGGTCCGACGCCCTGATCGACGCTCAGGCCGCGGCCGAAATCGATCCGCTCACGGGTCTGGGGAACCGGCGGGTCGCGGATCGGATCATCGCCACCGTGCCGGTCGGGGGTGGACTGATCGTGTTGGATCTCGACGACTTCAAGGAGACCAACGATCGGTGCGGTCACGCCGCGGGCGACGCGTTCCTGCGGTACTTCGCCCAGTTCCTGGTCTCCTTCACCCGGTCCGATGACCGCGTCGCCCGTCTGGGCGGCGACGAGTTCGTCATCGGCATCACCGACACCGGCGACGCCGGCAGGCTGAGCCGCCGACTCGTCACGGAGTGGAACCGACGGGGCGGAGGAACCGTGTCCGCGGGGAGCGCTGTCCGGGCTCCCGACGACTCGCCCCACGACGTGTTCGAGCGGGCCGACGCCGAGCTCTACCGCATCAAGCGAGCGCGACGCGGCCAGGACCTCGACGCCTGAGTCGGGGCCGCCCGGGCCTCGACCCCGGCGTCGCCCCGGGTGCGCGCCCCGACCCACTGTCGACGGTCCCGCTCACCCGAGGTCGGCCACCCAGGCCAGCGCGCCGACGAACCGCCGCTCCGGACCATGTGTCACCACGACCCGGGGTCGGTTCATCCAAGTCGCAGGTCCGAGCTCGAACAGGTCGGCGTCGATACCGAACGTGTTCGCCGCGACGCCCGACGGACGAACCCCTCCTGCTGACACGGTGCTGTTGGCGACGTCACCCTCGGGGTTCGCCGCGTCCGACATCACCCTCGGGCCTCCGGCCTCGGAGACCACGGCGACGGAGTCCGGCCCGAACCCGGTATCGCCGTCCCACTGCACCGCCAGCAACTGGTCGACCGCGGCCAGACCCTCGACGAGGGGCAGATCGACGTCCTCGGCGCTCAGGCCGGTCGCGATCGTGGCGATGCGATCGGGCAGCCCCGCCCGCTCGAGCACCACCACCAGCGACCACCCACCCCAGGAACCGGGGCCGGTCCGGGCCGTGACCCCGCCGACGGTGACCGGTCCGCCGACGACCAGCCCGGTGACGTCCGCCGACGCCTGATACGCGCCGTCGGGTCCGGTCAGCAGCTCCGTGGCCCGGACCGGCATGGACGTCCCTCCGGCGCTCAGCACCGTGGCCGACAGCTGCGACGCGGTCGCGGCGGCGGGGGCGGCGCCGCCCCAGATGAGCCAGGCCGAACGGATCCGGGCCCCCGCCGGCACGTCGAGCGACGCGGTCGACGAACCCCGGCCGTCGCCGTCGGTACGGAACATGACCATGTTCCACAGGTCGTTCGAGAGTCGGTCCCCCCGACCACCCTCCGCCTCCGCGCAGCCGTCGAGGGCGGCGGGGCAGGACAGGACGGTGTTCCCGGTGGCGACGAGCTCGAACGGACCGATGCCCGACCAGCGCGTCCCGAGAAGCTCCCGTCCTGATGTCCACGACGACCGCCGAACCGCGCTGCGCCCCCCGGCGGCCACCTCCACCGTCACAGCGTCGACGCCGGGAGCGACCGGACCGACGTCGACGGAGACCGACCCAGCCCCCGGCGGAACCCCGAGCTCGCCCCGCGGTCCGCTGTCGAGGCGCCACCGGAGCACGACGGACTCGCCGTCGAGGACCCGTCGGTCGAGACGCACCGCGATCGGCACTCGACCTCGCGCGTCCACCGGTCCGACCCGAGCGACTGACGACGGGCCGATCGCGGCCTCCGATGCCGCGGCGACGGTGGGACGCGGCGCCGGGCCGATCGGCGGACCCCCCGGATCCGGGGTCGGGACCGGGGCCGTCGTCGACGGCGCCGCGGTGGTCGTCGACTCGGACGGGACGGGAGCCGGAGCCACCGACGACGGCACGGGGGAGGATCGGTGAGGTTCGACGGTGGACGGGACCGACCGCGGGGCTGCGACCGGCACCTGTCGGGGAGGTGCGGTCAGCGCCACCGCGGCCGCGATCGCCGCTGCGGCCGCTCCGATCCCCACGCCCACGCCCGCCGGGGAACGGAGAACGTGGACCGCCCTGCGCGCCGCGGACGCACCGACCCAGCCGGTGACACCCACCCCGACCCCCGCCGCCGGCAGCCACGAGGGCGCGTCGCGCAGCGCAGCGACCGCGGCAGCCGGCACCAGGAGCCCGGCGATCGACAGCATGATCGTGGAGTTCATCTCGCGTGCGTCGGCGACGAGGGCAGCGCACCGATCGCAGTGCTCGACGTGGCGATCGACCCGGGATCGCGACCGACCGGACGCCCGGCCCCGGACGTACGCTCCGATGTCTCGACGGACCGCTCGACACTCCGGCGGGTCGGTGTCGGTCGCGGAGGCCACCAGATAGCTCTGGCGCAGCCCCTCCCGCGCCCGGTACGTGAGCGCGGCGACCGCGTTCGGGCGGAGTCCCAGGATCACGGCCACCTCGCTGGCCGGGCGTTGCTCGACGTCGACCAGCCACAGGACCGTCCGCCAGCGCTCGGGCAGGGCGGCGAACGCGGCACCGACGCTGCTGCGCTCGAGGTCCGCCAGCAGCGTGGTGGCCGGGTCGTCAGGGTCGACCGCCTCGATCTCCTCGCTCGGCAGGGTCCGCTGCGCCCCGCGTCGCAGGTCCGACGCACCGGAGCGCACCGCGACCACCAGGTAGCTGCGGAAGTCCTCGGTCGGACCCCGCCCGTTGCGGATCGCACGGTTCACCCGTTCGAACGCGTCCTCGACGACGTCGTCGACGTCCGCTCCTGCGGGGACCAGGCGGGCCGCCACCGCAGATGCGGCGCCGCGGTGGCGCCGGTAGAGCTCGGCGACGGCCGCCTCGCGCCGTTCGGAGTCCTCCTCGCGGACCCAGTCGAGCAGCTCGGAGTCGGGTCGGGTCGACCCGTCGACGGTCCGACGGCGCCCGGCACGATCGGAGGACCTGGGATCGCGCCCGTCGACGTTGATCTCCACTCGACAGTTCTCCCTGTGCGTTCCCGATCATCGCCACCGGAGCGCGCCCGGACGGACAGACGACGTCCGCCCCAGTACAGACTCACGATTCCCCCGTCGATGACGCAAGACGACGACGAGATCCCGAGGAGACCCGGCCGGCCTGGTCCACCCCGGGTTCACGGACCGGTACGGTTCGGGCCATGTTCGTCCTCGTCCACGGGGCCTGGCAGGGGGCCTGGTGCTGGAGCCGCCTCCAGGTCTCCCTCCGGGGCCTCGGTGCGCTCAGCATCGCCGTCGACCTCCCGGGCCACGGCGAGGACCGCACACCGATCGCGGGGTTGACCCTTTCCGACTACGCCGACCGGGTGATCCAGGTCCTCGACGGCATCGACGAGCCGGTCACCCTGGTGGGCCACAGCCTGGGAGGCGCCACCATCAGCACCGTCGCCGAACGACGTCCCGAGCGCATCGCCGGGCTCGTCTACCTCTGCGCACTCCTGCAACCGTCGGGCGCCACCCCCGCCGACCTCCACCGCCACGATCCCGACAGCGCGCTGGTCGCAGCGATCGAGATGGCTCCCGACGGCTCCGCGACCTCGATCCGCCCCGACGCGGCGGCCGAGCTGTTCTACGGCGACTGCCGACCCGAGGACGTCCGGACGGCCATCGAGCGCCTGGTCCCCGAACCGATCGGCCCGGCGATGTCCACCATCGACACCAGCGCCGAGCGCTGGGGTTCGGTGCCGCGGGCGTACGTGCGATGCGATCGGGACCGGGCCATCGTCCCCGCCGAACAGGATCGGATGATCGCGGAGGTCGGCGTGGACGTGGTGGTGGAGATGGCGTCGTCGCACTCGCCGTTCCTGTCCCAGCCCGACGCGTTGGCCGCCGCGCTGGTCGAGATCCGCGACGGGACGGCATGACCGCCGGCCCGCCACCGACCCCGCACGGCGGGACGGGCGAGGCGGACGGGACCGATGGAACGGACGATGCGGTCGCTGCGACCCGCACCGACCTGATCGGCAGCGACGGCCTCAGGCTGGCGGCGGACGTGGCGGGGCCCGACGACGGCCCGACCGTCGTGCTGCTCCACGGAGGCGGCCAGACCCGACACTCCTGGGCCGGCACCTGGCGCTACCTCGCCGATCACGGCTGGCGGGCCTGGACGGTGGACCTGCGCGGCCACGGCGACAGCGAGTGGTCCGGCGACGGCGACTACCAGCTCCAGGCCTTCGCCGCCGACACGACCGCGGTCGCCGGTGCGGTCACCGCCGAGACCGGACGACCTCCGGTGCTGGTCGGAGCGTCGCTCGGCGGCCTGTCGGCCCTGGTCGCCGTCGCCGAGGCGGACCCGCAGGACGGCCTGGCCCGGGCGTTGGTCCTCGTCGACGTCGCCCACCGTCTGGAGTCGGCGGGCACCGACCGGATCGGCGCGTTCATGATCGGCAACCTCGACGGGTTCGCGTCGCTCGACGAGGCGGCCGACGCGATCGCGGCGTACAACCCTCACCGTCCCCGCCCCACCAACCTCGACGGCCTGGCCAAGAACCTGCGCCAGGGGCCCGACGGTCGGTGGCGCTGGCACTGGGATCCGCGGTTCGTGTCCGGCAAGTTCGGGGCTGCTGACGAGACCCGGGCCACGATCGTCGGCCCCGACCTCCTGGAACGGTCCGCGGACGCGCTCCGCGTCCCGACCCTGCTGGTCAGGGGTCGCTCCAGCGACCTCCTGAGCGAGGAGGGAGCGCGGGACTTCCTCGCCCGGGTGCCGCACGCCGAGTTCGCGGACGTGGCCGGAGCCGGGCACATGGTGGTCGGCGACCGCAACGAGGTGTTCAACAGCGCGGTGCTGGAGTTCCTCGACCGCCACCGCGGTTGACCCTCGGTCCACCGCGACCCCCGCCGGGTGCTCAGGAAACCTTCAGGTGGCCGGAGCCGCCGCCGATAGCGCAGTGATGTCGCTCGGATCGTCCGACACCGACCTGGCCGATCTCGACGGGCCCGAAGATCTCGTGCGTCGCCTGCTCGAGGTGGCCCGCACGCGCACCGAGATGGACATGGTGTGGGTGTCGCGCATCAAGGGCGACGTCCTGTCGCTGGCCATCGTCAACGGAGCCCTCGGCGACAGCACGATCCTCGAGGGCTCGACGATCCCGCTGAAGGACTCCTTCTGCGCCCAGGTCATCGGTGGTCGGATCGCCAGCTGGGTCCCCGACGTCCGGGCGCTCCCCGAGACCCGGGACCTGCCGATGGCGGCGCAGCTGGGCATCCGTGCGTTCGTGAGCGTGCCGATCAAGGCGGCGACCGGCAGCGTCATCGGCATGCTGACCGCGGTGTCCACGGACCCCCGCGACGTCGACGAGCGGACCCGCGACTTCCTCCAGATGCTGGCCGACTCCGCCAGCGACCTGCTCCGCGACGTCCCGATCGACGGCGACGACCGACGCCGGCTCCGCGACCGGATCGGACGCGTGATCGATCACGACCTCCTCACGATCGCGTTCCAACCGATCGTCGACCTGGAGCACCGTCGAGTCGCGGGCTACGAGGCGCTGTCACGGTTCCCCGGAGAGCCGGCCCGCCCGGACCAGTGGTTCGCGGACGCGGCCGCGGTCGGCCTCGGGGTGGCCCTCGAGCTGCACGCCGCCCGCACCGCCGTCTCCGCGCTGGCGAACCTGCCGCCGGACACCTACCTGAGCATCAACCTGTCGCCCGCAGCACTGGTGTCGGTCGACCCGTCCGAGTTGGTCCCGGCCGATCCGACCCGGCTCGTCCTGGAGCTGACCGAGCACGCCCGCGTCGGCGACTACGAGCAGCTGCGTCACGCCCTGGACCGCTTCCGGCGCGCTGGTGTGCGCATCGCCGTCGACGACGCCGGTGCGGGCTTCGCCAGCTTCCGCCACATCCTCGAGCTCGAGCCCGACATCGTGAAGGTCGACCTGGCCATCAGCCAGGGGATCCACCGCGACCCGGCCCGTCAGGCTCTCGTCGGCGGCATCAGCGAGCTCGCCCGTCACTCGGGTGCGACCCTGGTCGCCGAAGGGGTGGAGGAGCCTGCCGACCTCGACCGCCTCGCCACCCTCGGGGTCTCGATCTTCCAGGGCTACCTGTTCGGGCGTCCGGCTCCGCTGCCGTCGAACGGTCTGCCCGAGGCGGCGATCCCGGCCCACACCATCGGCACGCCCGCTCACCGGTCCCGACGGGTGATGGAGTCCCGGTTCGAGACCGCGGTCCTCAGCGCCGCGGTGCCGACCGCGATCGTCGACCTCGACGGGACCATGCGCTCGGTCAGCGACCGCTTCGCGGCCTTCCTCGGACGGACGACCGCCGAGATGACCGGCCGCCGCTTCCAGGAGCTCACCCACCCCGAGGACCTCGACGCCGACGTCGAGCACCTGCGGGCCTGCCTCGAGGGTCGAGCCGACGGCTACCGGATGACCAAGCGGTACCTGCGTCCGGACGGATCGCCGGTCTCCGCCGACCTCATCGCGACGGTCGTCCGCGACCGCGACGGGGCGCCGCTGTACTTCGTGTCGCACGTCCTCCCGCTCTGAGCGTTCAACCGATGACGGCGCTGAACGCGTCGATCGTCGACGGCGGGGCGAAGTCGGCGAACCAGACGTGGACCCGCTCCACTCCCCGACCGGCGAGCTCGTCCATGTGGCCGGCGACTTCGTCTGCGGTGCCGAGGACCACCCGAGACTCGAGGCCCCCGGTGCCGTAGCGACGGGCCACCATCTCGGCCACCGCACCCCGGTCGGCACCGTCTCCGAGCAGGGCGACCATCACCTGGACCGACACGCGTGCGTCACCGGCGGCGGGTCGCAGCTGCTCCAGACGGTCGACCCGGTGCACAGGCAGGTTCCACCAGGTGGCGTGGCGGCGCACCAGCTCCATGGTCCGCCGGCCGCTGCCGCCGATCGTCAACGGGATCGGACCGGTGGGGGGCGGCTGCTGTCGAGCGTCCGTCAGGGTGAAGTGCTCACCCCGGAAGGTGACCGCCTCCCCGCTCCAGAGCGCCTCGAGGATCGCCAGCGTCTCGGCCAGGCGCCCCACCCGCGCCGACGGCTCCGCCGAACCGACCCCGAAGGCGACGAGCTCCTCGGGGACCGACCCCCAACCGAGGCCCAGCTCGAACCGTCCTCCGGACGCGTGGTCGAGCGAGGTCACCTGACGGGCCAGCACCGCCGGATGGCGCAGGGAGTCGCACAGCACCAGGTGCCCGACCCGCAGCGTCGAGGTCCGGGCCAGGACCCAGCCGGCCACCTGCATCGCCTCCCACATGGGGGCCTCGACCGCCAGGGGCGGGGCGAGGTGGTCCATGAACGCGACCCCCTCGAACCCGGCCGCTTCGGCGGCCAGGGCGCGCTCCACGATCTGGTCGTGGGTCATGCGCATCTGCGGCAGGAACAGGTGGTAGCGCATCGATCGGTTTCCTCCGATCAGGAGCCTGGATCAGGACACGAGCCTGGATCAGGACACGACTGCTCCGCCGTCGCAAGTGATGACCTCACCGACGGTGTAGGCCCCGGCCCGCGAGCACAGGAAGATGGTCAGCCCGGCGATGTCCTCGGGACTGCCGACCCGACCGCGGGGCGTCATCGCGCCGACCGCCTCCCAGTCGGTGCCGTCCACGTCGCCGCCGGTGCCGACGCCGGTGCTGAGCATCCACGTCGGGAACGGCCCGGGCGCGATGGCGTTGACCAGCACGTGTCGCTTGACGAGCTTTGCCGCCATCTGACGGGTGAGGGCGTGCACGGCGGCCTTGGACGGGCCGTAGGAGTGGGTGTCGAACACCGGCGTGCGGATGCCGTCGATCGAGCCGATGTTCACCACCCGCGACGGGTCCTCGGCGCTCGCTCGGGCCTCGAGGAGGGGCAGGAGCCGCTGCGTGAGGAAGAACACGCCCTTGACGTTGGTGTCGAACACCTTGTCCCAGCCCTTCTCGGGGAACTCCTCGAGCGGCGCGCCCCACGACACGCCTGCGTTGTTGACCAGGATGTCGACGTGGTCTGTGTGCTCTCGCACCGCGGCGACCAGCGCGTCCACGCCGGCCAGGTCCGACACGTCCGCCGGCAGAGGGATGCAGGTCCCGCCGTAGGTCTCCGCCAGCCGGGCCGCAGTCGCGTTGCACACCTCGGCCTTGCGTGAGCTGATGAGCACGGTGGCGCCGTTGGCCAGCAGGCCGGCCGCGACCATCTCGCCGATGCCGCGGGAGCCGCCGGTGACCACGGCGACCTTGCCCTCGACGGAGAACAGCGAGTTGAGCGTCAGGTCGGTCATCGTGGGAGCTCCCGGAGTCGGCGAGGAACCGCCCACGGTGGGCCGTTCCGAGGACCGGGAGCGTACGCCCCGCGCGCCGGACGACGCGTCGGGTCCGCGGTTTGCAAGACTCGACCCCGTCGTCGGTTCCCGGCGACCCCGACCCACGGAGATCACTGCGATGGATGCACTCACCGTCGGCATACCGACCGAGGTCAAGGCCGAGGAGCACCGGGTGGCGATCACCCCCGACGGCGTCCGCGAGCTGCTGCACGCCGGGGCCGCCGTTCTGGTCCAGTCCGGCGCCGGGGCCGACTCGTCGATCCCCGACGACGACTACCGCCGGGCCGGCGCCACGATCGTGACCGACGCCGCCGAGGTGTGGGAGCGCGCGGACCTGGTCTGCAAGGTCAAGGAGCCGCTCGAGTCCGAGTTCGTCCACTTCCGCGACGACCTCGTCCTGTTCACCTACCTCCACCTTGCCGCGTACCCCGCTGTGGCCGACGCCCTGCTCGACGCCGGCGTCACCGGCATCGCGTACGAGACCGTGCAGCTGCCCGACGGGTCGCTCCCCCTGCTCGCCCCCATGAGCGAGGTCGCCGGCCGGATGAGCGTCCAGATCGGCGCCCACTTCCTGGAGCGCCACAACGGGGGCCGAGGGGTGCTCCTGGGAGGGGCCCCCGGCGTGCGGCCCGCTCGCGTGGTGGTTCTCGGCGCGGGCAACGTCGGGTGGAACGCGGCGTGGATGGCCGCCGGGCTCGAGGCCGAGGTCGACCTGCTCGACAAGAGCATCGACCGCCTGCGTCACGTCGACCAGATCCAGATGGGCCGCATCACGACCCTCAGCTCCAACCGGGGCGCCGTCGAACGCTGCGTCGCGGAGGCCGACCTGGTGATCGGAGCGGTCCTGGTCCCGGGCGGCCGCGCCCCGGTCGTCGTGTCCGAGGACATGGTCCGATCGATGCGCCCCGGCGCCGTGATCATCGACATCGCCATCGACCAGGGCGGCTGCGTCGAGACCAGCCACGAGACCACCCACGCCGCTCCGACGTTCCTGGTCCACGACGTCGTGCACTACGCGGTGGGCAACATGCCCGGGGCGGTCCCGCACACCTCTACCCACGCGCTGACCAACGCGACGCTCCCCTACCTCACCGAGCTCGCCCGTCGGGGGGCCCGGGACGCGGCGCGACGGGATCCGGCCCTGGCCTGCGGGGTGAACACGCTCGGCGGGCACGTGGTGAACCCCACCGTCGCCGACGCCCTCGGACGTTCGGCGACCCCGCTCGACGATCTGCTCAGCCCGCGGTGATCCCGTTGTCGACGCTGATGACCGCACCGTGCATGTTCGGCACCTCGTCGGAGGCGACGAACGCGAACAGCCGGGCCAACTCATCGGCCTCGGCCATTCCCCGGAAGCCCATGTAGGGCTTCATGAGCTCGACGTCGACGCCGTCGGCGATCTCGAAGTTGTGCAGCAGCGGGGTGTTGACCGCCGCGGGTGCGATGGCGTTGACCCGCAGGTCGGTCCGGACGAACTCCATGGCCAGCGAGCGCGTGAGCTGGATCACCGCCCCCTTCGACATGCAGTAGGCGACCGTGTACGCCTGGCCCATCAGCCCGGCGTTCGAGGCCAGGTTCACGATGTTGCCGCCGGTCTCGAGCAGATGCGGCACGGCGGCCTGGCACATGAAGAAGCAGGCGTCGGTGTTGATCGCCATGATGCGGCGGTACTGCTCGACGGTCACGTCAGCCAGGTGGCTCGACGCCGCGATGCCCGCGATGTTGCCCAGCACGTCGAGCCGGCCGGCCCGATCCACGCACTCGGCCACCGCGCCGGCGCACGCTGACGGCTCCGACAGGTCGGCACGGTGGGTGAGCACCGCTCCGGGTCCGGACACCTCGTCGGCCAGGGCGGCCAGGCCGTCGGCTGAGATGTCGACCGCGAACACCGTCGCGCCTTCATCGACCAGACGACCTGCCACAGCCCGACCGATGCCGGAACCGGCCCCGGTGATCAGCGCGACCTTGCCGACGAAGCGTTCGGTGCTCATGTGCTCTCCCTGTGGTGCGGACGCCCGACCGCCGATCGGTCCGGAGCGATCACTGCCGGGTGGCGTCGACGGCCGACGCCGGGGCCGGGCCGGAACCGTACCGCTCCCCCGCCCGGCGACCGATCACCGCGTCGGGTCAGGTTCCCCGCCGGATCACCGCGGCGACCGCGAAGACCAGGAAGACGACCACCGACACTCCGACGCCGACCCACCCCAGCACGATCGCCCGCGCCACGGTGCGCTCGCCGCCCAGAGCCCCGTCGGACTTCCGGATCCGCTCCCGCGACAGGTAGGCGATCGCCAGTGCGGTGAGCGAGACGGGGAAGCACCCCAGGAGTCCGATCACCGACAGCAGCAGGGCGACCGGCGCGACGTCGTCCTCGGGTGGTCCCGACCTGTCGTCGCGCATCGGCCCAGCTTGCCCGACCCGGGCCCCCGCCACGATTCCGGGGATACTCGAAACAGCGGTGGGAGCCGGACCCGGTGAGAGATGTCACGTCGCCGGACCCTCCCCTCCGCGGCGCCGACCGGGCAGGATCTCCGGATCCGGACACGGCGGCCCGATCGCCGGGCCCGTCCAACGAGGAGGAACGGTGACCCACCCCCATTCCCGGACGTCGCGACGCCGAGCGTTGGGCGTGGCCGCCGCGGTGCTCGTCGCCTCCATGCTGATCGCCGCATGCGGCGGGTCCTCGGAGTCGGGCAACGGCGGCGGCTCCGGCGACGCGGCTGCCGGGACCCCGACCCCCGGCGGCACCGTGACCTACGGACTCGAGGCCGAGAACGCGGGCGGCTGGTGCCTACCAGAGGCCCAGCTTGCGATCTCGGGCATCCAGGTGGCCAGGGCCATCTACGACACCCTGACCGCGCCCGACGAGCACGCCGTGTACCAGCCGTACCTGGCCGAGTCGGTCACCCCCAACGACGACTTCACCCAGTGGACCATCGTCCTGCGCGACGGGGTGACGTTCCATGACGGATCACCTCTCGACGCGACGGTGGTCAAGAACAACGTCGACGCCTGGCGCGGCGTGTACCCCGGACGCAGCCCCCTGCTGTTCACGTTCGTGTACGAACCGATCAGCGCCGTCGACGTTGTCGACGCCGCCACGGTGAAGGTCACGACGAAGACGTCGTGGCCGTCGTTCCCGGCCTACCTGTTCAACGACGGCCGCTCCGGGATCATCGCCCAGGCCCAGCTCGACGACCCCGTGAGCTGCGACCGCAAGCTGATCGGAACCGGTCCGTTCCAGCTGGTCGAGTGGAAGCCCAACGACCACCTCACCGCCGAGCGCAACGCCAACTACTGGCAGAAGGACGCGTCCGGCAACCAGCTGCCCTACCTGGACCAGATCACCTTCCGTCCGATCACCGACCCGACGAGCCGGCTGAACGCCCTCCTCGCCGGCGAGCTGAACGCCATGCACGAGGCCGGCGCCGAGGTGCTCGACCAGATGCGCCAGGACGCCGAGCAGGGCAAGATCGCCGTCACCGCGACCACCGACTACACCGAGGTCGCCTACGAGATGTTCAACGTCTCCAAGCCGCCGTTCGACAACCGGGACGCCCGCCTGGCGGCCATCTACGCCATCGACCGCGAGCAGCTCAACGAGGTCCGGAACCTGGGGCTGACCAAGATGGCGTCCGGCCCGTTCGCACCCGGCGAGATCGGCTACCTCGAGGACACCGGCTACCCGTCCTACAGCAAGAAGAAGGCCAAGGAGCACCTCGACGCCTACACCGCCGCCACCGGCAAGCCGCTCGAGTTCACCCTGGTCGGAACCCCGGACCCGGGCACGACGAAGCTCCTCCAGTTCCTCCAGGAGCAGTGGAAGGACTCGGGGATCACCGCCAACATCCGCACCGTCGAACAGGCCGTCCTGATCAACACCGCCCTGTCCGACGACTGGAACGTGATCGACTGGCGCAACCACCCCGGCGGCAATCCCGACGCCCAGTACATCTGGTGGAAGGGCGGGTCGACGGTGAACTTCAACAAGTTCGACGACCCCGAGATGAACGCGCTCCTCGACGCGGGGCGGGCCGAACCCGACAAGGAGAAGGCCGCCGGCATCTACCAGGACATCAACCGGCGCTTCGCAACCGAGGGCTACAACCTGTGGCTCCAGTGGGTCGAGTGGAGCATCGGCACCGCGCCCGACGTCCACGGCGTGTACGGACCCGACCTTCCCGACGGCGGCAAGCCGTTCACCGGCCTGGCGACCGGCCACCCCGTGCTGGGGCTCTGGGTGCAGCAGTGACCTCTGACGCCGTGGCGCAGTGAGGCGAGCGCTTCACTGCGCCCGCAGGTAGTCCTCCAGGCGACCGATCCGGAACCCCTCGGCGCGCACCCGGGCGACCAGGTCGTCCAGGTCGGCGTCGAGCGTGTCGCGGTAGTGCATGAGGATGATGTCGCCGGGCTTCAACACGACGTCCTGCATGGTCAGCTTCCCGACGTTGGTCGACCCCGTCCACAGCACCACCGCGGCGTAACCGCACTCCGCGGCAACCCGTCGGACCGCGTCGGATGAGTTGCCGTAGGGCGGGCGGAACAGGGTGGGCCGCGCCCCGAACAACGCCGTGAAGGTCATCACCGGTTCGCAGATCTCGCGCCGCATCCGCTCCGCACCGACCGTCCGGAGGTTGGGATGGCTGATCGTGTGCGTCTGGATGGTCCCGCCGCGCTCGACCATCGACTTCCAGTAGGCCGGATCGGCCTTGGCCATCGGCTGGGTCAGGAACGATGTGAACGGGACGCCCAGCCGGGCCAGGTGGTCCGGATAGGACGGGTTGCGGATGTTGCCGTCGTCGATGGTGATGAACACGACGCGGTCGGTGGTGTCGACCCGCCTGACCAGCGGCGCCATCCCGTCGGCGTCCACCGACGGGGGGACCACGGTCGGAGGAGGCGCCAGCAGGTCGTTCGGCGGGTTCGTGGTGGTCGTCGTGGGCGCAGACGTCGACGACCCGATCGACGTCGTCGACGAATCGGAGGGCGGTGGGTCACCGCCCCGGGCGTCGTGACCGCCGGGCCGGACTCGGCCGGCGAGGATCACCGTCACCGTCGCCGCGACGACCAGGGCGACCACGCCGGCCAGGATCGCCCACCGACGGCGGGACGCTCGCCGCGGGACCGGGGTGTGGCGAGGACGGACCACCCTGGGCGCATCCGGATCCCCGGAGTCCGGGGCGGGGTCCGGTCCGGGCGGATCGTCCGACACGGCCGCCGAAGCTAGTGGGTCGAAGGACCCGAAGTTCTCAGCCCACGGCGGGTCACGACCGATGTCTGACGCACGGAACGATCCGCGCCGCCATGACCGACACCACCCCCGCTCCCCTCCACCCGATCCCGGGCGATCTGTCCTCCGACGACCCGCGTCTGATGATGCTGCTCGACGCGTCGGTCGATGCGCTGATGGTGATGGACGACTCGGCCCGGGTGGTGTGGATCAGCCCGAGCACCGAGCAGATGTTGGGGCGGACGCTGGCTGACCTGCGGGGATCCAACGCACTCGATCTGGTCCATCCCGACGATCTGCAGGAGGCGGCGGTCCTGCTCGGCCGCATGGTGGACGACGGCGTCGACGACGACCCACCCGCCATCGTCCGGCTGATCACCGGTGACGGGTCCGAGGTGTGGGCCGAGATCAAGGGATCGGACCTGCGCGACGTGCCCGGCATCGACGGCGTCGTCCTCTCAGCACGAGACATCTCCTATCGATTCGCCCTCGAGGAGGCCCTGCAGCAGTCACAACGACGGTTCGAAGCGCTGATCCACAACAGCAACGACGCCATCGTGTTGCTCGATGCGGACCTCCAGCTCACCTACGTGGGGCCGTCGATCGAGCGGTTGACCGGCTTCCCTCCCCGGGCCATGGTCGGCCTCGACGTCTCCGACGTGGTCCTCGAGCCGGGCCGAACCGACCTGCTGGAGGCGCTCGACCTGGTGACGACGGATCCCGACCGCGTGGAGTCGCTGCGGGTCCGGACCCGACACCGCGACGGCTCCGACCGTTGGTTCGGCGTACGGGTGTCGAACAAGCTGGGCGATCCGGCGATCTCGGGCATCATCGCCAACCTCCGCGACGTCACCGACGTGGTCGCTGCCGAGGCCGAAGCCGCCCGCCTCACCGAGATCTTCGACCTCACCGACGACCTGGTCGTGGTCGTCGACGGCGACCAGACCCTCCGCTACATGAACCCGGCGTGTGCCCGCTTCTCCGGGATCGACCCGGCCCACATCCCGCTCGGCCGGACGTGGGATGGGCCTCGGCTCGCGGACACCCAGCCGGGCTCGTGCCCGCTCGGCAACGGAGAGCGGCGCTGGACCGTCGAATCAACTCTGACGCGTCACGACGGCGTCGAGGTCCCGTTCTCTGTGCAGGTCATCGCCCACCAGGACCCCGACGGTCGAACGTCGCGATACTCGGCTGTTGCTCACGACATCAGCGAGAGCAAGGATCTGGCGGCCTCGCTCGAACGACAGGCCCGCCACGACCCGCTCACCGGCCTTCCCAACCGCAGCATGCTCGAGGACAGGATGCGTCAGCTGCGCGACTGCTGCGGTCCCGGCTGTCCGGTGGCGCTGCTGTTCATCGACCTCGACAACTTCAAGGTCATCAACGACAGCCTCGGCCACGACTTCGGCGACCGGCTGCTCCAGGCCGTCGCGCAGCGCCTGCGCAGCGTCGTGCGTCCGGGTGACACCGTCGCCCGCTTCGGCGGCGACGAGTTCGTCATCCTCTGCGACGGCCTCACCGGCGTCGAGGCCGCCGAGAACGTCGCCCGCCGGATCACCGAGTCGATGCTCGACCCGATCGTCGTCGACAGGAGCCCGGTGCACGTCAGCGTGTCGATCGGCATCGCCGAGGAGCGAGGCGATCTGCCCGACGCCGATCCGATCGCCCTGATCCGCGACGCCGACACCGCGATGTACCGGGCCAAGGCCGATGGCCGGGGCCGCGTCGCGGTGTTCGACGACGAGTTGCGCACCCGTGCCGTCGAGCGCCAGCAGATCGAGTCCGCCCTGCGCCAGGCCCCTTTCGACGGGTCCCTCGTCCTGCACTACCAGCCGCAGGTCGACCTGCTCTCGGGCCGCCTGCTCGGCGTCGAGGCGCTGGTCCGCTGGCGCCACGACGGTCAGCTCCTGGGCCCCGGTGAGTTCATCGGCATCGCCGAGGAGACCGACCTCATCGTCCCGCTGGGCGCCGCGGTCCTCGAGACGGCGTGCCGGGACCTGGCGGCCTGGCAGCGGATGGCGGGCTGGGAGCACCTCGGCGTGTCGGTCAACGTGTCGGTGCGTCAGCTCCAGCAGCCGGGCTTCGTCGACCTGGTCGACGACGTGCTCCGACGGACGGGACTCACCCCGGGCACCCTCACCCTGGAGATCACCGAGTCGGTCCTGCTCGACGACGCCGCTCTGGCTGAGCTGCACATGGACCACCTGAAGTCCATGGGCGTGGTCGTCGCCATCGACGACTTCGGGACGGGCTACTCGTCGTTGACCTACCTGGCCCGACTCCCGGTGGGGATCGTGAAGCTGGACCGGGCGTTCCTGGAACCGGTCGGCTCCGACCTCGACCGCAGCGACCTGGTCGCCGGGATCCTCGACCTGGTGACGACCATGGGGATGGACTGCATGGCCGAGGGCATCGAGTCCGAGGACCAGTACCTGCTCCTGGCGGGACTGGGGTGCGGGATGGGCCAGGGGTACCACATCGCCCGACCGATGCCGGCCGAGGACTTCGTCGCCCGACTCGGGCTGCTCGACCCGCACGACAGCTGGCCCCGCGGCGCGGTTCCCGCCACCACCTGACCCGCGCGGCTGTCGGCGCCGCCCACCGAACTTGTAGCCCACACGCCACCACAGCGACCCCCGGCTACAACATCGCCGCCGCCCACCGAACTTGTAGCCCACACGCCACCACAGCGACCGCCAGCTACAACATCGCCGCCGCCCACCGAACTTGTAGCCCACACGCCACCGCAGCGACCGCCAGCTACAACATCGCCGCCGCCCACCGAACTTGTAGCCCACACGCCACCACAGCGACCGCCAGCTACGACATCGGCGGGTCAGGCCGAGACGTAGTCGGCCAGGTGCTGACCGGTGAGCGTCGAGCGCGCCGCCACCAGATCCGCCGGGGTCCCCTCGAAGACCACCCGACCGCCGTCGTGGCCGGCACCGGGGCCGAGGTCGATGATCCAGTCCGCGTGTGCCATGACCGCCTGGTGGTGCTCGATGACGATGACCGACCGCCCCGCATCGACCAGGCGGTCGAGCAATCCGAGCAGCTGCTCGACGTCGGCCAGGTGCAGTCCCGTGGTCGGCTCGTCGAGGACGAAGATCCCGCCCTTCTCGCCCAGATGCGTGGCGAGCTTGAGGCGTTGGCGTTCACCCCCCGACAGCGTGGTCAGCGGCTGGCCGATCGTGAGATAGCCGAGCCCGACGTCGTGCAGCCGCTCCAGGATCCGCTGCGCGGCGGGGGTGCGGGCGTCGCCGTCGGCGAAGAACTCCAGGGCGTCGTCGACCGACATGGCCAGCACCTGCGCGATGTTCCGACCGGCGAGGAAGTACTCGAGCACCGACGCGTCGAACCGCTTGCCGTCGCAGTCCTCGCAGGTCGTGGCGACCGACGCCATGACCCCCAGGTCGGTGTACACCACACCCGCACCGTTGCAGGTCGGACAGGCCCCCTCGGAGTTGGGGCTGAACAACGCGGGCTTGACCCCGTTGGCCTTGGCGAACGCCTTGCGGATCGGCTCGAGCAGGCCCGTGTAGGTGGCCGGGTTGCTGCGACGGGACCCCTTGATGGCGGACTGGTCGACGGTCACCACACCGTCACGGCCCGAGACCGATCCGTCGATGAGCGAGCTCTTGCCGGAGCCGGCGACGCCGGTCACCACGACCAGGACCCCGAGCGGGACGTCGACGTCGACGTCGACGAGGTTGTGGGTGTCCGCACCGCGGATCTCCAGCACCCCGTCGGAGCTGCGAGCGTCCTCCTTGATCACGGCGCGGTCGTCGAGGTGCCGGCCGGTCACGGTGCCGCTCGACCGCAGCCCCGCGACATCTCCCTCGTAGCAGATCGTGCCACCCGACGATCCGGCACCCGGGCCGAGGTCGACCACGTGATCGGCGATCTCGATCACCTCCGGCTTGTGCTCCACCACCAGCACGGTGTTGCCCTTGTCGCGCAACCGTCGCAGCAGCTCGTTCATGCGGTCGATGTCGTGGGGGTGCAGACCGGCGGTCGGCTCGTCGAACACGTAGGTGACGTCGGTCAGCGACGAGCCGAGGTGGCGGATCATCCGGGTGCGCTGCGACTCGCCGCCCGACAGGGTCGACGCCGGTCGATTGAGGCTGAGGTAGCCGAGTCCGATCTCGACGAACGAGTCCATCGTCTCGGCCAACGATGTCAGCAGCGGCGCGACCGACGGCTCGTCGAGCGAGCGGATCCACTCGGCCAGGTCGGTGATCTGCAGGTCGCACGCCTCGGCGATGCTCATCCCGGCGACCTTGCTCGACCGGGCCGCCTCACCCAGGCGGGTCCCGTCGCAGTCCGGGCAGGTCCCGAAGGTGATCGCCCTCTCGACGAAGGCTCGGATGTGGGGCTGCATCGACTCGGGGTCCTTGGACAGCATGGACTTCTGGATGCGGGGGATGAGGCCCTCGTAGGTGACGTTCACGCCCTCGACCTTGATCCGGGTCGGCTCCTTGTAGAGCAGCGTCTGGAGCTCCCGCTTCGTGAAGCGCCGGATCGGCTTGTCGGGGTCGAAGAACCCGCAGCCGCGGAAGATCCGGCCGTACCAGCCGTCGACGCTGTAGTTGGGGACGGTGAGAGCGCCCTCGTTGATCGACTTGGATTCGTCGTAGAGCGCGCTCAGGTCGAAGTCGGTGACCTGACCGCGACCTTCGCAGCGGGGGCACATGCCGCCCAGGCGGGTGAAGCTGCGCTTCTCCCGGGTGGTGGTGCCGCCCTTCTGCAACGTCACCGCGCCGGCGCCGCTGATGGTGGCCACGTTGAACGAGAACGCGCTCGGCGGACCGACGTGCGGCTCGCCGAGCCGGCTCCACAGGATCCGCAGCATGGCGTGGGCGTCGGTGGCGGTGCCGACGGTGGAGCGGACGTCGCCACCCATGCGCTCCTGGTCGACGAGGATCGCGGTGGTCAGCCCGTCGAGGACGTCCACGTCGGGTCGGGCCATCGACGGCATGAACCCCTGGACGAACGTGCTGTAGGTCTCGTTGATCAGCCGTTGGGACTCGGCCGCGATCGTGCCGAACACCAGCGAGCTCTTGCCCGACCCCGACACGCCGGTGAACACCGTCAGGCGACGCTTGGGGATCTCGACGGAGACGTCGCGCAGGTTGTTGACCCGGGCTCCCGTGACGCGGATCGTGTCGTGGGTGTCCGCCGGATGTCCTGTCGGGCTCACATCGACTCCTCGTCGGTGGCGACGGGTCGTTCCCATGCCGCCGACGCACGCTACGACGCGGCCCGCCGCACCGACTTCTCGGATCCTGACCGTCGCGTCGGGCCCGGGATGGACGAAACGGCCAGCTACTCTCTCCCGATGCACTCGGGGGCGAGCTCACGGTTTCTCATCGGCGTCGCGGCGGTCCTGGCCACGGCCGGCCTGCTGGCCGGCTGCAGCGGGTCCGACGACGAGGGCGGATCGGGTTCCGACGGTGGCCGACCGTCGAGCACCGTCGTCGCGTCCGACGCGGACGTGGTGCTGGCCGTCGACGGCGACGACGCGGTCGCGCACGTCGACGACCGCTTCCAGTCCTACAACATCGAGATGGTCGAGGTGACCGGCGGCGAGTTCTGGAAGCCGTACGACTCGGGGCCGGGCAAGGTCACCCGACCGCCGATCGACCTCACCTCCGAGCGTCTGCGCAACCTGGCCCGCGGGCTCGGTCCGGCCTACATCCGGGTCAGCGGGTCGTGGGCCAACACCACGTACTTCGATCCCGAGGGGACCTCGGGCGGGGTCAAACCCGAGGGCTTCGGCGGGGTGCTGACCGGCGATCAGTGGAAGGGCGTCGGCGACTTCGCCCGGGCGGTCGACGGCGAGGTGGTCACCTCGTTCGCCTCCGGCACGGGTGTGCGCGACGCGGCCGGGGTGTGGCAGCCCGACCAGGCCCGCTCGCTGCTCGAGTTCAGCAAGGCCAACGACGTGCCCGTCGTCGCCGCCGAGCTCGTCAACGAGCCGAGCATCCCTCTCGGCGTGCCCGCCGGCTACGACGCCGCCGCGTTCGGACGGGACTTCACGACGTTCAAGGAGATGGTCGACGACGTCATGCCGGATCTGCGGATCGTCGGCCCCGGAGCGGTGGAGGACGTGACGCCGATCATCCTGAAGGGCCCGGCGATACCCGCGGAGGACATGTTCAAGGCCGCCGACGGCGACTTCGACGTGGTCAGCTACCACTTCTACCCGAAGGTGTCGGAGCGCTGCGGGTCGAAGGAGGGACCCGAGGTGGCTCTCACCCAGGAGTTCCTGTCGAGGATCGAGACCGACAAGGACTTCTACGAGGGCCTGCGTGACCAGTACCAGCCCGACGCCCCCATGTGGGTCACCGAGATCGCCCAGGCCGCGTGCGGCGGGGACCGCTGGGCGTCGACCTACCGCGACGTGATCCGCTACGTCGACAGCAACGGCCGTCTGGCCACCGGCGACGGCGACGCCATGTTCCACAACACGCTGGCCGCCAGCGACTACGCCCTGCTGGACGAGGACGGCCTGGTCCCCCGCCCGAACTACTGGGCCGCTGTGCTGTGGCACCGCCTGATGGGACCGGCCGTCCTCGACGTCGCGCACCACCCGGCGCCGGACCTGTCGGTGTACGCCCACTGCACGCCCGGTGCCGAGGACCCGAGCGTCACCTACGCGGTGGTGAACTCCTCGGAGACCGAGACCCGCACCGTCGCCACCGGTTCCGGGTCCGCCGAGGTGTACCTGCTGACCAGCGACTCGCTCGACTCCGGATCGATCTCGCTCAACGGCACGGTCCTCGCCGCGGCCGACGACGGCACCCTGCCCCCGATGGAGGCCGAGAAGGCGACCGGATCGGTCGAGGTCCCCCCGGCGAGCGTCGCCTTCGTGGTCGAGCCGACCGACGTCCGGGCCTGCTCCCGATGACCGACGACGACCCGCGCCGGATCGGTCGTCCCGAACTGCTGCCGTTCGCCGGCACCGAGGACTTCTCCGCGACCGACATGCGCTGAGCGATCAGCGCGTCAGCGGACGATCCAGTTGGGTCGCTCACCCGAGGCGAAGCGCTCCTGACCCGCCTTGAACGCGGCGGCGTCGGAGCCGATGCGGGTGAACAGGTTGGCCAGGTCGATCGCCTGGGAGCGAGACGTGTCGAACGCGGTCCACAGCGCCCGCAGCGTCCCCTGGACCACCAGCGGCGGCGAGTCGGCGATGATCTGCGCCACGGCGAGCGTCCGCTCCATCAGGTCGTCGCGGGCGACCACCTCGGTGACCAGCCCGATCTCGCGGGCCCGCTCGGCACCGATGCGCTCGTGGACACCCATCAGCGACATGCGCATGACCTCGGGGAACGGCATCTTCGACAGCATCTGGATCGGCTCGAACGCCGCGGTCATCCCGTAGGTGACGTGCGGGTCGAAGAAGGTGGCGTCGTCGGAGGAGATGATGAACTCGGTCTCGCCCAGCATGTAGAACGCCCCGCCGCACGCCATCCCCTGCACGGCGCCGATGACCGGCTTCCACAGGTCGCAGCTCTTGGGGCCGACGTCGCGGCCGGGATCGTCGTACATCCACGGCGTCGGGTAGCCGGGGTACACGCCGTCGGCCATGGCCTCGTTGTTGTCGTCGGAGACGGCCTCGGCGCGGTCGATGCCGGTGCAGAACGAGTGGCCCGCCCCCGACAGGACGATGCAGTTGACCTCGTCGTCGTAGCGGAACGACGTCCACACGTCGCGCAGCTCGTCGCGCATTGTCTGGCTGATGGCGTTGCGGACCTCGGGCCGGTTCAGCGTCACCGACGCCACCCCGTCGCTCTTGGTCACGATCAGCGTCTCGTAGTCGGCCATCCGGCGAGAGTAGTGGCCCGCTCGGGGCCACCACTCCCCCGCCCCGGACCCTCAGAGCTGGTTGACCCGCAGCAGGTTGCCGGCCGGGTCACGCACGGCGAAGTCACGGATCCCGTAGGGCTGGTCGGTCGGCTCCTGGACGACCTCGACCCCCGCCGCGGCGAGCTCGTCGAACGTGCCGTCGAGGTCCCGGCTGGCCAGGGTCAGGATCGCGAAGGTTCCCTTGGCCATCATCTCGGTCACCGCCCGGCGTTCGTCGTCGGTGATGCCCGGGTCGACCGCCGGAGGGGTCAGCACCAGCGACACGTCCTGTCCGGGGACACCGAGCGTGAGCCAGCGCATGGTCCCGCCTCCGACGTCGTTGCGCACCTCGAAGCCGAGGGTGTCGCGGTAGAAGGCGAGAGAGGCCTCCGGATCGGTGTGGGGAAGGAAGGCGTTGTGAATGGCGATGTCCATGGGAGCCAACCTACGGACCGGCGGGACCGGCGGCTTCTCGATTCCTGATCGGTCTGCTCACCTGACGTGAGATGCACGGCGGCACCCCCTCGTCGGACTCTGCCCGGCGGCGGTACTCGCTCGGCGACATGCCCACCAGCTCGCGGAACCGGGTGCTGAAGGTGCCGAGAGAGGAGCACCCGACCGCGAAGCAGGCGTCGGTGACGGTGGTGTCGCCGCGGCGCAACAGCGCCATGGCCCGCTCGATGCGTCGGGTCATCAGATACGAGTACGGCGACTCCCCGAACGCGCGCTTGAACTCCCGGCTGAGATGCCCGGCGGACATGTGCGCACCCCGGGCGAGAGCCTCCACGTCCAGCGGCTGGGCGTACTCGCGGTCGATGCGGTCCCGGACCCGCCGCAGCCAGACGAGGTCGTCGAGGTTGCGGGAGCCGTCGGTCACGGGAGCCATCCGAGCACGTCCGTGCCCGACCCGGCGAGATCAGTCGTCGAGGTGTCCGAACGCGCCCGACTCGAAGTCCTGGATCGCCTCCATGATCTGGGTGCGGGTGTTCATGACGAACGGTCCGTAGGCGACGACGGGTTCGTCGATCCGGGTGCCGTTGAGCAGGAGCAGTCGAGCGGGTTCGGCCGCGTCCACGGTCAGGTCGGTGCCGTCGTCGTCGAGCACGACCAGGTCGCGGTGGTTGGCCGCGGTCCCGTTGACGGTGACGGACCCGTCGAGCACCAGCAGGGCGACGGTCTCGTCGCGGGGGAACGACAGCTGCACGGGAGCGGCACCCGTCAGCTGCAGGTCCCACAGGTTGATGGGCGTCACCGTCTCGGCGGGGCCGACGTGGTCGCCGTAGCGCCCGGCGACCACCCTGACGATCCCGGCGCCGTCGGGCAGGTCGCTGCGACCGATCTGCTCCGCGGTCAGGCCCTGGTAGCGGGGCGGACCCATCTTGTGAGCGGCCGGGAGGTTGACCCACAGCTGCACCATGTGGAACCGACCGCCGCGTCGGGCCCACTCGACCTCGTGGTACTCCTTGTGCAGGACGCCCGACGCGGCGGTCATCCACTGCACGTCACCGGGGTGGATGACCCCGCCGGCGCCGGTGCTGTCGTGGTGGGCCACGCTGCCCTCGAACGCGAGGGTGACCGTCTCGAACCCCCGGTGCGGGTGCACGCCCACGCCGCCGGGGTGCTCGGTCGGCTCGAAGTCGAAGGGCGCGGCGTAGTCGAGCAGCAAGAACGGGCTGATCCGCAGGCCCAGGTCCGCGGCCGAGGGGAACAGGTTGGTGACCCGGAACCCGTCGCCGACCCAGTGGAAGTGCTCACCGCGGACCACCCGGTGCACCGACCGCAGGCTCTGCGGGTCGCTCATGTGCGGCGCGTCGTTCGCTGGCCGCGTCGCGTGGTCAGACAGGGTTGCGTTGTCAGAGAGCGTGTCGTTGACGGACATGGTGACCTCCGGTCTCGGCACCCTCGGTGCGCACCATGTCAAACAATACTTGATGTATCAAGTATTCCCGGGGTCGCGTCCGATGAACGCCATCAGGCGGGTCGGCGCATCGGCGTCGGCGGGCACCTCGACCTTCGGGCCGTACTGGCCGCTGGCACGCAGCACCTCGTCCAGGGGCAGCATCTGCTGCAGGTAGGTCTCGCACCGCTCGGGATCCAGCCCGTGGTCCTGACCGGTGGCCCGGGCCAGGTCCCAGGTGTGCATGAACACGTCTGCGGTGAAGAACTGCGACACCGCCCTCGGCAGCGGCACCTCGCCGATGTGAGGGTTCACCAGGACCGCCGACTCCGTCGCCGGATCCTCGAGCAGGCCGAGGACCGCCGCGTCGAGGTGGTGCCACGCGGCGACGGGGTCCTGCTGAACCGACGGGCCGGCGGGGAGCTCGATCTCGGCCCCGGCCCGGAGGAACGCCGGGACCCAGTCGACCAGGTGGCCGACCACGTCGCGGGCGGTCCACTCGGGCACCGGCGACCGACGGTCCCAGTCGGCCGGATCGGCGACGCCGTCGACCACCTCCGAGAACCGCGCCGCGGTGAGCCGGTACTCGTCGATCGGAGCGAGGTCGACGCCGCCGCTCACGACACGGCTCCTCCGGCGAGGAGGGCGTCGAGCTTGGCGTAGCCCTGGTCGACGCCCTCCTCCATCCCCGACGCCAGCCAGGCGTCGCGGCCCTCGAAGCTGTCGACGAGGGACTGGGCGTGCAGACGCGTCCAGCCGTCGCCGAGGTCCTCGAAGCTCAACGTCTCGAGCGAGACGTCGTCGGGCATGCCCTCGAAGGTGAAGGTCTGCACGATGCGGTCGTCGGTGACCTGGTGGAAGCAACCCCGGAACCCGTACTCCTCGCCGTCCCGGGCGGCGACGTAGCGCCACGACCCGCCGTCGCGAACGTCCCACTCGAGGATCCGGGTGTCCATGCCGTCGGGACCCACCCAGCGGGCGAACAGCTCGGGGTCGGTGTGGGCCCGCATCAGCTGTGCCGGCGTGGCAGCGAAATCACGGGTGATCCGGATGATCGGTACGTCCGGGTCGGCCTCGATCGTCGCGTCGGCGATGCGGGTGTAGGTGGTGATCGGAGTGGTCATGATGCTCGTTCCCCTTGCTGGTCGGGTCCGGTCTTTCGGTCGGGCCCCGTCTTTCGGTCAACTCCGATGCCCGGTCGAGCATCGGCCGGTTCGTCGTCCTGCATCTCGGCGAGGACGGCGTCGAGGCGCTGGAAGCGCTCCTCGGCCTGTCGGCGGTAGCGCTCGATCCACTTGGTCATCAGGTCGAACACGTCGGCCTCGAGGTGCACGGGTCGTCGGTGTGCCTCACCGCGCCGGGAGACGAGGCCCGCGTCCTCGAGCACCCGCAGGTGCTTGGACACGGCCTGCTTGGACACGTCGAACGGCGCGGCCAGCTCCATCACGGTGGCGTCGCCGACCGCGAGGCGGGCGACGATCTCGCGTCGGGTCGGATCGGCCAGGGCCGAGAACACCCGCGACAGATCGTCGCTCACGAGCGGTGCCGATCGCGTGTCAACCTCATGGTTGACATCTTCGAGGACGCCCCCACCTCTTGTCAACCATCAGGTTGACGCCCCGACCGCTTTGTAGTGCGAGATCCAGGCGTTCGCCTGGATCTCGCACTACAGAACATAGGGGCCGTTGAGGTTTTGTCTAGCTCTTGGTAGAAAAACGGCAGCCACGTTGACTGGAGGCCGACGATGCCCGTCCCCGTACCCCCCGGCTACGACCTGACCGACCCCGACATCTACGCCAACGCCGTCCCGCTGGCCGAGTACGCCTGGCTGCGGAGATCCGCTCCGGTCTTCTGGAACGCGCAGACCGTCGAGGAATCCAGCTTCGACGACGGTGGGCTCTGGGTCGTCTCCCGCCACGCGGACGTGAAGGCCATCTCGTGCGCGCGGAGCGGATGGTCGAGCGAGGAGAACACCGCCATCGTCAAGTTCGACGGCAAGACCGTCGGCTACCAGGAGCGCCACATCCAGAAGGGCATGCTCCTCAACATGGACGAACCACGCCACACCCGGGTGCGCGGCGTGGTGTCGCGCGGCGTGTTCACCCCCCGGGGCGTCGCCCGCATCGAGGGGATGCTCCAGGAGATGGCGACCCAGATCGTGCTGTCGGCCCGGGACTCGGGCACCGGCGACTTCGTCGACGACATCGCGTGTGAGCTCCCCCTGCAGGCCATCGCCGAGCTAGTCGGCTTCCCCCAGGAGGACCGCCGCAAGATCTTCGACTGGTCCAACGAGATGATGGCCTACGACGATCCCGACTTCGACGTCGACCCGGCCCAGGCGGCTGCCGAGATCCTCGGGTACGCGGCCGAGATGGGCGAGGACCGCAAGCGCAACCCCCGGGAGGACATCGTCACCCGGCTGGTCGCCGCCGCCGACGAGGAGGTCGTCTCCTCCGAGGAGTTCGCCTTCTTCGTGCTGCTGCTGGCGGTGGCCGGCAACGAGACCACCCGCAACGCGATCAGCCACGGCATGCAGGCGTTCTTCGACAACCCGGAGCAGTGGGAGCGCTACAAGGCCGAGCGCCCGTCGACCACGGCGGACGAGGTCGTGCGCTGGGGGACGCCGGTGCAGATGTTCCAGCGCACCGCCACCGAGGACACCGAGGTGGGCGGACAGGCCATCGCCGCGGGTCAGCGGGTCGGCCTGCTGTACGGATCGGCGAACTACGACGAGACCGTCTTCGACGAGCCGAACCGGTTCGACATCTTCCGTGACCCGAACCCGCACGTCGGATTCGGCGGGGGCGGCGTGCACTTCTGTCCGGGCTCGCACCTGGCCAAGCTCGAGATCGATCTGATGTTCAACGCGATCGCCGACAACATCCCCGACATCGCGCCCGCCGGCCCCCAGCGCCGGCTCCGCTCGGGTTGGCTGAACGGGATCAAGGAGATGCCGGTTGCCTATCGCTGACGCGAGCCGCGACCGCCCACGACCCGACGACACCGTCGCGGAGCGACGCGACGACACCGCCGCGGAACGACCCGACGACACCGTCGCGAAGCGACCCGACGACACCGTCGCGAAGCGACCCGACGACACCGTCGCGGCCGAGATCCTGCTCGAGCGCTGGCCGTCGGCCCGCCCCTTCGTGGTCGTCGGAGCGGTCGCCGTCGTGGCCGGCGGCGCGGTCGCGGCGGTGACCCGTCCGACGGGGTTCGAGCTCGGACCCTGGCTCGCCGCGTTCCTGGTGCTGGTGGGCGGGGTGGCCCAGATCGCCCTCGGCGCCGGACAGGCGTGGGTGGCCGACCGGGTTCCCGCCTCGGCGACCGTACGCTCCGAACTGGCGGTGTGGAACGTCGGCCTGGCGGCGACCATGGCAGGGAGCCTGCTCCCGGCCCCGCTGCTCACCGCCCTCGGCGCAGTGGCCGTGCTGATCGCGCTGGCTCTGTTCCTGTCCGCGACGCGGCCCCACCACGATGCGGCCGCGGCCGTGGCGCCCCGATGGGCCCGGATTCTCTATCCGCTCGGCATCGTGGTGGTGCTCATCAGCACGCCGATCGGCCTGGTCCTGTCCTGGACCCGCCACGGCTGACCGCGACCATCCCGTCCCGCATCATCCTCGAGCCCTTCGGATCGGGCCCGATCAGCGGGAGCTCAGGACGCGGGCCGTTGCAGCGTCAGCCGACCGCTCCCCGCCGATTCGCCGGTGCCGTCCCGTTCGGGAGCACCGACGCGGATCCGCAGGCAGCACTCGGCCCGCGCCGGGTCGCGGGCGACGAGCTCCTCGACGTGCACGTCGGTGCCCTCGACCAGGCCCTCGGCGATACCGAGATGCAGGGAGCAGACGGTGTCGCGGGCGTCGATCGCCGTGGTGGAGAAAGGGCAGTTGTGCAGAACCATGTCGACACCGCCGTCGACCTCGCGGATCTCGGGATCGAACCCCTGGCGGGCCATGGCCACGCCGATGTCGGCCACGACGTCGCCCGACGGCGTGGCCACCCGCAGTCGATCCGCGGCGCGCCGGCCGACCTCCTCGGGGGTCTGACCGGTCGTGATGATCTCCGCCAGCAGGTGGCTGAGCTGCTCGTAGGGCCCGTTGTTGCCCCACTGGTCCTTGGCGACCGGGTTGATCACGTACTCGAACGGCGGACGTCCCCGACCCACCGGAGGAGCCTTGCGCTCGACCACCAGGTCGGCATCGACCAGCCGGGCCAGGTGCTGTCGGATGGCGTTGTGGTTCAGCGCGAACCGGTCGGTGAGCTCGCTCACCCCCAGGGCGCGGTCGGAGTCGGCGAGGAGCGAGAAGATGGCGTGCCGGGTCGGGTCCCCCAGCGCCCGGGCCTGCTGTTGGAGTGTGGTCATGGCTGCTCCCGGTGGCCGGCTCTCGGGACCGAACCGGCACAACTTCTAGCCTAGACTAGAGAAAAGAAAGCACGACGTGAAGGAGCCTGCGAGCAGGACGCCGCCATCACGACGAAGCCGGAGGCTCGCAGACGTAGAGTCGGAGGTGACCCCCATGGACGTCGAACTCGAGCGCATCTACGACGCAGTCCCCCGCACCGGTCCGAGACACCGCGTGCTCGTCGACCGCCTGTGGCCCCGTGGGATCTCCAAGGCGAAGGCTGACCTCGACGAGTGGCTCAAGGACGTGGCGCCGAGCACCGAGCTGCGCCGCTGGTACGGCCACGACGTCGATCTCTTCGACGAGTTCCGCCGCCGCTACCGAGACGAGCTCAGCCGACCGCCGGCCGCCGACGCGCTGGCGGCGCTCGCAGAGACCGCCGAGAGCGACGGCGTCCTGCTGCTCACCGCCACCCGCGACGTCGAGCACTCGGGCGCCATCGTGTTGGAGCAGGTCCTGACCGGGATGCCCGGCACGCGCTGATACCGGAGGTCACGATGCCCGCCGAGACCCACCAGTTCATCGAGGACCTCGACGTCGACAAGGTCCTGGACCTGCTCGTCATCCTGGTCGGAGTCGACGCCGAGCCATCCGACGATCCCGGCGGGATCGACCTGGGGCCGCTCGGGCTCGACGACGACGGCGCGGTCCTCCACCTCTGGGACGCGGTGGCCGAGGAGTACGGCGAGCGCTCGGTCGGAGAGCTCGATCTGGACGACGAGCCACCGGCCACCCTCGGCGAGCTGGCCGAGCTGTTCCACCTGGCGTTGCGGGGCGACCGGGAGCCCGGGCCGCCCCAGGACGGGGGCGCTGCGCCCCGTCAGCAACGGTGAGCCCGGAGACACCGCCCGAACCCCCTGGCGACGACGCCGACCCCACGGGCGCCCGCGCCCGGACCACAGCCCGGACCACAGCCCGGACCACAGCCCGATCCGCCCGTGATCGACCCGATCCCGCCGACCGGGTCCGGCGGTCCCACGCCCAGACCCGCACCACGATCAGGTTCGCCCTGGCCTTCTTCGCTGCGGCCGCGCTGGCCGCGGCGTGGGACCACGGACGCTGGCTCCCGCTGCACCTCTTCCTGGCCGGCGGCGTCGTCCTGGCGATCAGCGGGGTGTCGCTGATGCTGACCGTGACCTGGTCTGCCGCGCCGGCCCCACCCGACCGTTGGGTGACGATCCAGCGCACGCTGATCATCGTCGGCGCCGCCGGTGTCGGCATCGGCCGCACGGCTGACGTTCCCGCGGTGGTCGCGGTGACGGGCACCGCGTTCCTCCTCGGGCTGCTCGCACTGGCCGGGCTCCTGGCGTGGACGATCCGACGGGGACCCAAGCGGCGCTTCGATGCCGCGGTCGCCGCCTACCTGGCTGCCGTGGCCGCCGGCGTCGTCGGCGTGGGCCTGGGCGTGACCATGGCCCTGGACTCCCCCACCCTCCCGCTGCGGTCGGCGCACGCGACCGCCAACCTGCTCGGCCTGGTGGGCCTGACCATCGGCGGCACACTGCCCTTCTTCGCCGCGACCGTCGGACGGTCCAAGATGGCTCGCCACACCACCCCCCGACGGCTGGTGGTCACCCTGGCCTGGCAGGTGGCCATGGTGGCCGCTGCGGTCATCTCGCTGGCCGTCGACGCGGCGACGGTCCCGTCGGTCGCCCTCGTCGGCTACGCCGTCGGGATCCTGGTCATCCTCGCCTGGATGCCCCGGCCGACCCGGCGCCAGTGGACCTGGGCCGGCCCGAGACTGGTGGCGCTGTGGCTGGGCGGGTTCTGGTGGTGCGCCGCGGTCGTCGCCACCGCGGTCGACGCCGCCACCGGCACCGCGGTGCTCGACGGCCGCTGGCTCGTCGTCATGGTGCTCGCCGGGTACGGGCAGATCGCCTGGGGGTCGCTGGCCTACCTGCTCCCGATGCTGCGCGGCGGCGGGCCCGACCAGCTCAGCGACGGCTTCGCCACCACCCGATCCTGGCCCGGCCTGGTCGCGATCAACGTGGCCGGCGTCGCCGTGGCCGTCGCGGTGACCCCGGTCGCGGTGGCCGCGGTCGCCGTGTGGCTGCTCGACGCCGCGGTGCGCGCCGTCCGCGTCGGCACCAGGCGGGCCGAACGCCAGACCACCGAACCGTCCAGCACCGGACCATCCACCACCGAACCATCCAGCACCGAGACATCCAGCATCAGGCCATCCACCGAGGAGTGACATGGGCACCTACCTGCTTCCCGCCGAGCCGATCACGTCGATCGACCAGTACCTGGCGACCGACGTCGGCGGCGCGGGCGTCGAGGCCGCCATGCGACTCGGACCCGCCGCCACCATCGACGCCATCACCGAATCGGGCCTGCGGGGCCGCGGCGGCGGAGGCTTCCCGACCGGCCGCAAGTGGGCGGGGATCGCCGCCCAGACCGGGTCGCGCCGCTACCTGGTCGTCAACGGTGCCGAGGGCGAGCCGGGGACGTTCAAGGACCGGGCGCTTCTCCGCGCCAACCCGTACCAGGTGGTCGAGGGGCTGATCGTCGCCGCGTTCGCGGTGGGGGCCGTCGAGGCCTACGTCGGCATCAAGGGGTCCTTCGAGCGGGAGATCGAGGCGTTCACGCGGGCCGTGCAGGAGTTCCAGACCGCCGGGATCTGCACCGACTGCACCGTCAACATCGTCGCCGGTCCCGACGAGTACCTCTTCGGAGAGGAGAAGGCGATGCTTGAGGTGATCGAGGGCAAGCCGCCGCTACCGCGGTGGTTCCCGCCCTACGAGCACGGGTTGTTCGCCGCGTCCCCCCAGGAGGGCTGGGAGGCCGGCCCTCACGGGCCCGACCGACGCACCGACGAACCCAACCCCACGCTGGTCAACAACATCGAGACCCTGGCGAACGTGGCGCCGATCCTGGTCCACGGCACCGACTGGTTCCGTTCGATGGGCACCGCGGAGTCGCCCGGCAACGTGATCGTCACCGTCGTCGGCGACGTCATCGCTCCCGACGTCGGCGAGATCGAGCTCGGCACCCCGCTGGGCGCGACGATCGACGCCGTCGGCAGCGGCGTCGAGCCCGGTCGATCGGTCAAGGCGGTGTTCTCCGGGGTGGCCAACCCCGTCGTCACCGGAGCCCAGCTGGACACGCCGGTCAGCTACGAGGGCTTCGTCTCGATCGGCAGCGGCATGGGCTCCGCCGGCTTCGTCGTCTACGACGACACCGCCTGCATGGTCGACACCGCGTACCAGCTGTCACGGTTCCTCGCCATCGAGTCCTGCGGGCAGTGCCCACCGTGCAAGCTGGGTTCGGGAGAGATCACCACGCACCTCGAGCGCATCCAGACCGGGGTCGGCACCGACGACGACATCGCCCGGATCGGCGGCTGGCTGGAGCGGGTCACCGACGGCAGCCGATGCTTCCTGGCCACCGAGGAGCAGCGGCTCGTCTCCAGCGTCCTGCGGACGTTCCCCGAGGAGTTCGCCGCCCACGTCGAACAGCGGTCCTGTCCGCAGGAGCGACCCCGGCCCATGCCCAAGCTGGTCGACCTCGCCGACGGTCACGCCACCTACGACGAGACGTTCTGGCGCAAGCGCCCCGACTGGACCTACGAACCCGAGTGATCCGACCCCCACGGCGGGGAGCCGGACCCACACCGCGATCAGGTCCCGACGAGCTCGACCGGTTCGCCGATCAGCTGCTGGGAGTGCACCCGGGCCACGTTCGCGGCCAACTCCAGCGCGCCGTCCGCGGTCGGCCCGACCCACCCCGTCTGGACGGTCTCGCGGAACAGTCCGAGCCACCGCAGGAAGTGGGCGGGGGTGAACGGAACCTGCTGGTGGACCAGCGCATGGGCTCGGAACGGGTTCCCGGCGTATCCTGGGACTCCGAGCAGGACCCGACACCAGAACGCCGTCAGCTTGGGAAGGTGCTCGGACCAGTCCACTCGGGCCACATCGTTGAACAAGGGGCCGAGCAGATCGTCCTGGGCCACATCGGCGTAGAAGCGACGGACCATCTCGGCGATCTCCTCGGGAGAGTCCAGATCCCGGGTCGGTTCCGGTCGTGGCGCGTCTCGCATGGCGGGTTCCCTTCTCGGACGGTTGTCACTGTTTTCTCTAGCCGAGACTAGATATATTATCTCCCACGAACGAGGAGGCCACATGACCGACGTGATCGACGGTCTGGTCGAACGTGAATATGCGTTCGGCTTCGAGAGCGACATCGAGACCGAGCGCGCCCCCAAGGGCCTCAACGAGGACGTCATCCGACTGATCTCGGCCAAGAAGGACGAGCCCGAGTGGCTCCTCGAGTGGCGCCTGGCCGCCTACCGGCACTTCATCACCATGGTCGAGCCGGACTGGGCCAAGGTCCAGCACCCGCCGATCGACTACCAGGACATGTACTACTGGGCCGCCCCCAAGCCCAAGGGACCCGCGCCCAAGAGCCTGGACGAGGTCGACCCCGAGATCCGCGCCACCTTCGACAAGCTCGGGATCTCCCTCGCCGAACAGGAGCGCCTCACCGGCGTCGCCGTCGACGCCATCATCGACTCGGTGTCGGTCGCCACGACCTTCAAGGCCAAGCTCGCCGAGGTCGGCGTCATCTTCTGCTCGTTCTCCGAGGCGGTGCGCGAGCACCCGGACCTGGTGCGCAAGTACCTCGGAACCGTGGTACCGCCACGGGACAACTTCTTCGCCGCGCTCAACTCGGCAGTGTTCACCGACGGCTCGTTCTGCTTCATCCCCGCCGGCGTCACCTGCCCCATGGAGCTCTCGACGTACTTCCGGATCAACGCCAAGGAGACCGGCCAGTTCGAGCGCACGCTCATCATCGCCGAGGAGGGCGCGAGCGTCAGCTACCTCGAGGGCTGCACCGCCCCCATGCGCGACGAGAACCAACTCCACGCCGCGGTGGTCGAGCTGATCGCCCTCGACGACTCGTCGATCAAGTACTCGACGGTCCAGAACTGGTACCCCGGCGACGCCGAGGGTCGGGGCGGCATCTACAACTTCGTCACCAAGCGGGCCCGCGCCGGCGCCCGGGCCAAGGTCTCCTGGACCCAGGTCGAGACCGGCTCGGCGATCACCTGGAAGTACCCGAGCGTGATCCTCCAGGGCGACGACTCCGTCGGCGAGTTCTACTCGGTGGCGGTCACCACCAACCTCCAGCAGGCAGACACCGGCACCAAGATGATCCACATCGGCCGCAACACGTCGAGCACGATCGTCTCCAAGGGCATCTCGGCCGGTCGGGCCCAGAACACCTACCGCGGCCAGGTCAAGATGCTGCGGTCCGCCCAGGGCGCCCGGAACCACACACGCTGCGACTCGCTGCTGATCGGATCCGACTGCGGCGCCCACACCTTCCCCTACGTGGAGGTCAAGAACGACACGGCGTCGGTCGAGCACGAGGCGTCGACGTCCAAGATCAGCGAGGACCAGCTCTTCTACTGCCGCCAGCGCGGCCTGAACGAGGAGGACGCCACCTCGATGATCGTCAACGGCTTCTGCCGGGAGGTCTTCGACGAGCTCCCCATGGAGTACGCCGTGGAAGCCCAGGCGCTCATGCGCCTCACCCTGGAAGGAGCGGTCGGCTGATGCTGTCCATCTCTGAGCTCACCGCCGTCGTCGACGGCAAGCGGATCCTCGACGGACTGGACCTGGAGATCGCCGCGGGCGAGGTCCACGCCATCATGGGCCCCAACGGCGCCGGCAAGAGCACCCTGTCCAACGTGCTCGCCGGCCGCGACGGCTACGAGGTCACCGGACGCGTCACCCTCGACGGCGTCGACCTGCTCGGCCTCGAGCCCGAGCAGCGCGCCGCGGCCGGGTTGTTCCTCGCCTTCCAGTACCCGACCGAGATCCCCGGCGTCGGCAACATGTACTTCCTGCGCACCGCCCTCAACGCCGTGCGCCGCGAGCGCGGCGAACCCGAGATCTCCGCGGTCGAGTTCCTGACCCTGGCCAAGGAGAACATGGCCCGCCTCGAGATGGACCCCGCCTTTCTCAGCCGATCGGTCAACGAGGGCTTCTCCGGCGGCGAGCGCAAGCGCAACGAGATCCTCCAGATGTCGCTGCTGCAGCCCCGCCTGGCCATCCTCGACGAGATCGACTCCGGTCTCGACATCGACGCGCTGCGCATCGTCGCCAACGGCGTGGAGAGCCTCCGCAGCCCCGACCGGGCCATGCTGATCATCACCCACTACCCGCGTCTGCTCGAGTACGTCCGCCCCGACCACGTCCACGTGCTGACCGACGGCCGCATCACCCGCTCCGGCGACCACACCCTGGCCCTCGAACTGGAGGAGCACGGCTACGCGCCGTTGACCGGGAGCGCCCGGTGAGCTCCGACGCCGCGCTGCTCGAGCGGCTGGCTCCCACCGAGGGCGTGGGAGCCCGGGCCGAGCGGGGCCGGGCGTTCTTCGACGCCCACGGCCTGCCCGACCCCAAGGCCGAGGCGTGGCGCTACACGCCGGTCACCGAGATCCGCGCCGCGCTGGAGCACGCCGTTCCCGCGCCGGCCGGGTCCCCCTCCTCGACCGTCGCCGACCGACCGCTGATCGACGCCCTCGCCGGCTCCCACGGAGGTCCGCGCCTGGTGTTCGTCGACGGGCGCTTCTCCGCCGAGTTGTCCGACGTGGAGACCACACCCGAGGGGCTGTGGATCGGCGACGCCGAGGCCCTCCGACCCCGGCGCGCGCCCGGCGCCCCCGCTCCTCAGGACGAGCCCGCCGACGGCTTCCACGCCCTCAACTGGGCCGCGGGCTCCGACGTCGCCGCGGTCCTGGTCGATGCCGACACCCACCTCGACGTGCCGGTCCACGTGGTGCACCTGTCCACGGCCGGCTCCACCACCTCCGCCGGCCCCGACGCCACCGTGACCCACCCCCGGACCGTGGTCCGCGTCGGTGTCGGATCGACCGCAGCGGTGATCGAGTCGTTCGTCGGAACGGGCGGCCCGTCGATCACGAACTCCTCGACGCGGGTCGTCGCCGCCGAGGGCGCCGCGGTGACCTACCACCGGGTGATGTCGGAACCCGCCGAGGCCATCCACGTCGGTCGGACCGGCATCGAACAGGCCGCCCGCTCCCGGGTGGCCGCCACCTCGGTCATCACCGACGGCCGGATCGTCCGCAACGCCGTCGACGTGGTGCTGGGCGGCGACGGTGCCCGATCCGACCTGTCCGGCCTGTACCTGCCCACCGACCACCAGCGCCACGACAACGTCGTCACCGTCGACCACGTGGCGTCGCACGGCACCAGCACCCAGCACTTCAAGGGCATCGTCGACGACCACGGCCGGGGCTCGTTCAGCGGTCACGTCATCGTGCGCCACGGCACCGTCGGCACCGACGCCGCCCAGTCCAACCCGAACCTGGTGCTCACCCCCACCGCCCAGGCCGACACCCGACCCTGGCTCGAGATCTTCGCCGACGACGTCCGCTGCACCCACGGCGCCACCGTCGGCCGGCTCGACGACGACGCCCTGTTCTACCTGCGGAGCCGGGGCATCCCGACCGCCCAGGCCCGGGCCATGCTGATCGCCGCGTTCGCGGCCGAGGTCGTCGACTCCGTCACCCCCGAATCGCTCCGCGAGCACCTGAGCACCTGGCTGCACACCCGAACCGTGGAGGTCTCGTCGTGACCCAGGGTTGGAACCCGGTCCGCCTGTCGCGCGACTGCATGGCCACCACGGTCCCGGCCGGTCAGATGGTGCTGCTCTCCGAGGGCGGCGAGGTGGAGGTCGTCCAACAGCTCGGCGGCAGCATCACCGTGCGCACCGAGATGGGATCGCTGCTCCGACTCGACGGCGACGACGCCGACGCCCTCGGCATCGAGCTGGCGGTCGACGACCGCGGCCTCGACCCCGAGGCCCCCTTCGAGATGAAGTACGTGTACGACGCCCTCAGCTCGGTTTACGACCCCGAGATCCCCGTCGACATCGTCGAGCTCGGTCTGGTCTACCGCTGCGAGGAGACCGTCGGCCTGCTCGACACCCGGCGCATCGAGATCGACATGTCGATGACGGCGCCGGGCTGCGGCATGGGCGACGTGCTGCGAGACGACGCTGCTCGAGCGGTGATGGCGGTGCCGGGCGTCGACGACGTCGAGGTCAACATCGTGTGGGATCCGCCGTGGACCATCGACCGCATGTCCGACGCCGCCCGCCTGCAGCTCGGGATGCTCTGAGCCGACGGCACCGTCAGCCGTCGAACGCGTCGACCAGGTCCGCCAGGTGGGTGCGGAACCGGCGCAGCTCGTCACGGTGCAGCACCGACAGCGACCGCAGCTTGTCATCACCCTCGGGGGTCAGCTCGACGTGCTGACGCCGATGGTCCTCGGTGTCGACGGCCACCTCGACCATCCCCGACGCCACCGCCCGCTGGACGAGCTCACTGGTCGAGTGCACCTTGAGCTGGAGCTGGTCGGCCAACTCGGTGATCGTCGGGCTGTCCGGGCCGGACCATCCCCGGACCGCCAGCATGAGCTGGTGCTGGTTGGGGGTGAGCCCCTCGGCCCGAGCCGCCTGCTCCGAGAAGCGCAGGAACTGCCGGAGGGCGTGACGGAACGAAGCGAGCCGCCGGTAGTCCTCGTCGGGCAGGTCGGGCCCGCCCGGGGACGGACTCATCGCTTCTCCTCGCTCGGAGCGCGGGCCCGTTGCGACTCGATGACCGTCGACCGGTTGGTGAGCACCAGGGCGATCACCGAGGCCGCCAACGCGGTGGGTACGAGCGCCAGGCCGGCCATCTGAGCGACCACCAACGTCGACCCGAGCGGCGTCTTGGTCACCCCGACGCACAGCGCCACCGCGAGCGCCACCATGAGCACGGTCGCGTTCGTGCTCGGCACCAGCAGGTGGATCAGTTGGCCGCCGGCGATGCCGATGAAGAACAGCGGGATGATGAAGCCGCCCTTCCACCGTCCGCTGAGGGTCACGATCACACCGGCGAACTTCGCGACGATGGCGACGGCGAGCGCGCCCACGGTCAGGCCGCCCGTCACGATCGACTCGACCTGCATCTCGCCGTTGGTCAGAGCGAAGGGTGACCACCAGTAGAGGGCCCCGAGCAGCGCCCCGCCGACCGCCGGCAGGACCGCCACCGGCACCCGACTCACCGCCCAGTGCCCCAGTCGGGCTGCCGCGGCGAACAGGAGGGCACCGCCGGCACCGATGACCCCGCACGCCACACCCCAGAGCAGGTCGCCACCGGTGAGCTCACCCACCGCCGGCAGCTTCCACACCGGCTCCAGGCCCAGCCCGGTCAGCCCGAAGTTGAGGGCGAAGCCGATCAGAGCACCGACCAGCGCCGGGACCAGCGCCTCGTAGTACTGCAACCCCCGCTTGTGGAGGATCTCCAGGGCGAACAACGCCGCGCCCAGCGGCGCGCCGAAGAGGATGCTGAACCCGCCGGCCATGCCGGTGATGGTCAGGACCCGCATGTCGTGGGCGTCGAGGCGGAACCGACCGGCGACCCAGGTTCCGAAGGCGCCGCTGGTCTGGACCAGCGGGGCCTCGGGGCCCATCGCCCCTCCCGCGCCGACGCACAGCAGGGACTGGGGGATGAGGGGGCGGATCTGACGCAGGTCCTCGGCGCCTCCGAGCACGTGGATGTTGTCGACCAGCAGCTCGACGTTGCCGCTGTCGCCCAGGAGCCGGGTGATCAGGGCGATGGCGATCCCGACGGTCACCATGATGGCCGTCTGGCCGAGGGCCGCCCGCGAGCCGGGGCCGATCCACTCGGTCACCAGTCGCAGCGCGGCCAGGTAGGCGGCGCCGATCAGCCCGCCGCCCACGCCGACGATGATCACCGGCACGGCCAGACCGGCGCGGAGCCGTGTGCTCTCGAGGCCGTCGAGGAACGTCCAGCGGGTCCCGTGGGGCCGGGGCGAGGTCTGGGTCACGCCTCCACGATAGATCGCACTACGAACTATTCACCAGACGGTGCCGCTCGTTCCGGGCCGACCTCACCATCGGGCCGGACCAGGCCCCGCAGCAGGGCCCGGAGCGACCCCCGGAGCTCGTCACGTCCGTCGATGCCCAGCGCCACCCGACGCAGCTCGACGCCTTCGATCACCGCGGTGATGGCCGTCGCCGCGGCCTCGGGGTCGGGCAGCCCCAACGGGTCGATCGCCACCAGCAACAGGTCGTGCATGGCATCGAGGGTCGGCGCCAGCAGATCCCTGATGTCGTCGCGGCGGGCCGAGTTGAGGAAGACCTCGAAGTGGCTGAGCAGCATGGTCAGGTCGCTGGCGGTGAACAGCTCGACCGCGGCGTCCACCAGCTCGTCGGCCGACGAGTCCGCACCGGCGAGCAGCTCCGCGGTCCGCCGGTAGTCGTCGAGGCGGCGGCGGTAGTGCTCCTCCAGCGCGGCCCGCTCGAGCTCGGCCTTGGAGCCGAAGTAGTAGCTGGTCGCCGACAGGCTCACTCCCGCCCGATCCGCCACCGCCCGGTGCGACACGCCGGCCAGGCCCCGCTCCGCGATGAGCTCGACCACCGCGTCGAGGATCCGGTCCCGGGTCTCCTCGCTGCGGTCCTGTCGGGGACGGCGGGCCACGGCCGGACGATAGCAAGCCGTCGTTCTAGGACGATCGTCCTGTTTCATGGTACGGTCGTCCCGTCGAACCGACCACCGGGGGGTGTGCATGTTGGGAACGCGACCGATCCAGCGGAGCCGGGCCGCGACCGCCGTCGCGGCCATCGCCGTCCTGTTGGGCACGACCCTCGTGGGCTGCTCGCCCACCCCGGCCCCGCCGAGCTCCCGCTGCAGCACCGATGCGCTCGTGCTCACCTGCCCGCACAACTCGACCACGCTCGTCGCCGCCGGCGAGGCCCGGGTCGTGCACTGGCAGGTACCCCGCGGCACCCCGCCCACCGGCGGGTGGCCGGTGGCCATCATGTTCCAGGGCACCCTCGCCACCGCCGCGCTGAGCTGGACGGCGTCGCCGCTCGAGCCGTTCGGCGCCTACTACCAGACGCAGGTCGTCCAGGGGCTCCTCGACAACGGCTTCGCCGTGCTCACCCCCGAGACGCACCTGGCCGGGCTCACGTTCTGGGACACGAACAACCCGCTGGTTCCCGACTACTACCAGTCCAACGACCACGCCCTGATGCTCACGATCTTCGACCGGCTGGCGGACGGGACCTTCGGAGCGGTGAACCCGACCCGGCTGTTCGCCACCGGGATCTCCAGCGGGGGCTACATGACCAGCCGGATGGCGGTGTCGTACCCCGGCCGCTTCAAGGCGCTGGCCATCCAGTCGGCGTCGTACGCGACCTGCGCGGGGCCACTCTGCTCGATCGGCCCCATCCCGGCGGACCACCCGCCGACTCTGTTCCTGCACGGGAACCTCGACCCGGTCGTCCCGGTCGGAACGATGTGGGCCTACGCCGGCGCACTGAACGCGGCGGGCCGCCCGAACCGGGTCGTGGTCGACCCGCTGTCGTTGCACCGTTGGATCCCGCAGGCCCCGGGCGAAGTCGTGAACTGGTTCCGGACCTACAACTCCTGAACCGTCCCCCACACCGCCCGTCCAGGCGACCGAGGGTCAGGCCCCGATGAGGATCGACCGGTCCAGGTCGGCGACGTCGGTGGTACCGGTCAGCGCCAGCGCGACGTCCATGTCGGAGCCCAGGACGTCGAGCACGTGGGCCACGCCGGCCTCGCCCCGAGCAGCGACCGCCCACGCCCAGGCCCGGCCGACCAGGCACGCCCTCGCCCCGAGGGCCAGGAACCTCACGACGTCGAGCCCGGATCGGACGCCGCCGTCGACGAGCACCTCGGTCCTGTCCCCCACCGCATCCAGGACCGCCGGAAGGGCCGCCACCGTCGACGGCACGCCGTCGAGCTGGCGGCCTCCGTGGTTGGACACCACCACGCCGTCCACACCGGCGTCGACCGCCCGCCGGGCGTCGTCGGCATCGAGCACGCCCTTGACCACGAGCTTGCCCGACCAGTTCCGGCGCACCCACGAGACGTCGTCCCAGGTGACGGTCGGATCGAACTGGGCGTCGACCCACGACTTGAACGAGTCCGGAGTCCGTGCCCCCGGCACCGCCGACTCGAGGTTGCCGAACGTGAGCGGCTTGCCGCCGAGGGCGACCTCCTTGATCCACCGCGGGTGCGACGCCAGGTCCAGGCCCCGACGGATCGCTCCCCCCGGGCCGACGTCGCCGACCATGGCGTTGCGTACGTCGCGGAAGCGCGCACCGACCACCGCCAGGTCGACGGTGAGGACCAGCACCGGTGACCCGACATCTCCGGCCTGTTGCATCAGACCCTCGGCGAAGTCGCGGTCGCGCATGACGTAGAGCTGGAACCACGGAGGCTTCGCCGACGCCCGGGCCACCTCGTCGAGCCCGCAGATCGACACGGTGGACTCGACGAACGGCACCCCGGCCGCAGTGGCGGCACGGATCGCCTGCACCTCGGCGCGGGGGGCGAACATGCCGGCGAGTCCGACGGGTCCGAGGATGACCGGCATTGCCAGCTCCTCACCGAGCACCGTCGTCGCGGTGCTCCGGGTGTCGACGTCGACCATCACCCGCTGGCGCAGCCGGATCCGCTCCAGGTCGGCCACGTTGTCGCGCATGGTCGACTCGTCGTAGGCGCCGCCGTCGATGTAGTCGAAGAGCTGGCGGGGAAGGCGACGACGGGCCAGCTCGCGGTAGTCGCCGATGGTGGCCGGGGCCAGGCCGAGGGGTCGGTCGGGAGCGAATCGCATGGCCGCGAGGCTAGGCAGCCCGTCGGGCCCGTGCGCCCCGAACCCCGCCGCCGAACTTGTAGCCCCCACGCCACCCCAGCGACCACCAGCTACAACAACGCCAGCCGCCGCCGAACTTGTAGCCCACACGCCACCCCAGCGACCGCCAGCTACAACAACACCGGATGGGCGATGGTTCGACGGGCTTATCCGGCCAGTCGGGTCTGGCGGGTGGTGGCCAACAGCGACCCGTCGGGCAGCCAGATCCACCCGTCCTCGACCGCGAATCCATCGTGGGAGTGCACCGCGTGCATGCGGGCGGTCAGGAACTCGTCTGACTCCAACGTCCAGGTCGGTTCGGCGTGATGGATCTGGATCGAGTACTCGATCGTGACCGCCCGTGCGGGTTCGGTCGCCCGGGTGAACACCGCCGGCGGGAAGTAGTCGCCGAACATGGTGAGCCACGCGTGGTCGAAGGTCCGGCGAC
>WBZL01000494.1_pt1 | contig 44038 bp, 49 predicted proteins | sample 5204291 | NCBI WGS metagenome assembly WBZL01 (sample SAMN12344345, study PRJNA552823) | activated sludge metagenome | biome: Activated sludge suspended growth; feature: Nitrification reactor; material: Wastewater; isolation source: activated sludge from nitrification reactor of wastewater... | reverse complement strand
CCGGGCTCCATCGCCGCCAAGCTCGTCCACCCCGACCGGCGGGTCGTGGCCCTCCAGGGCGACGGCGGCTTCATGATGAACGTGCAGGAGCTCGCCACCGCGGCCATGTACGACGTGCCCGCGGTGCAGCTCGTCTGGGAGGACGGCGGCTACGGCCTCATCGAGTGGAAGCAGACCCTCGGCTTCGGCAAGAGCTCGCACACCAAGTTCCAGAACCCGGACTTCGTGCAGCTCGGCGAGGCCTTCGGCTGCTTCACCCGCCGCATCGAGGCCGCCGACGACCTGCGCCCGACCCTGCGGGAGGCCTTCGCCCAGACCGACCGCCCGTCGCTGATCATCGTGCCGGTCGACTACCGGGAGAACCTCGAGCTCTCCGAGCGCTGCGGCGCCATCCTCCCCCGATGACCGTCACCCCGCCCCTTCCCGTCCACCCCATCCGTTCTGGCTCCCGATTTCGGTGCCAGAGCACCGAAATCGGGAGCCAGTTCGCCGGGGGTCGGGCGTGAGCGCCGGCGAGCGGGAGGCGCTGGACGTCACCTCGCCGTTCTCGGGTGAGGTCGTCGGGACGGTCGAGCAGTGGGGCGCCGACGAGGTGCTGGCCACCGTCGAGCGCCAGGCGGCCGTGGTCGCCGACCGGGACCGCTGGCTGCCGGCGCCCCAGCGCATCGAGGTGCTGCGGGCCACCGCGGCGCTGGTCGGCGCCCAGCGGGAGGAGCTCGCCCGCCTCATCGCCTCCGAGGGCGGCAAGCCGCTCACCGACGCGCTCGTCGAGGTCGACCGGGCCGCCAACGGCCTCGAGCTGTGCGCCGAGGAGATCGGCCACAGCCACGGCGAGGAGGTCCCCATGGGGGCCACGCCGGCGTCGGCCGGTCGCCTCGCCTTCACCACCCGTGAGCCCATCGGCGCGGTGGTGGCGGTGAGCGCCTTCAACCACCCCCTCAACCTCATCGCCCACCAGACCGGCCCCGCCATCGCCGCCGGCTGCCCGGTGCTGCTCAAGCCGGCCAGCTCGACCCCGCTGTCGGCGCTGCGCCTCGGCGAGCTCTACCGGGAGGCGGGCCTGCCCGAGGACTGGTGCGTCGTCGCCCCCTGCCGCGGCGCGGTGGCCGAGCAGGCCGTCACCAGCGACAAGATCGGCTTCTTCTCCTTCATCGGCTCGGCCCGGGTCGGCTGGGGCCTGCGGGCCAAGCTCGCCCCCGGCGTGCGTGCCGCGCTCGAGCACGGCGGTGTCGCGCCGCTGCTGGTCGACGCCTCCGCCGACCTCGACAAGGCCGTGCCCGCCATCCTCAAGGGCGGCTACTACCACGCCGGCCAGGTGTGCGTGTCGGTGCAGCGGGTCTTCGCCGACGCCTCGATCGCCGACGAGCTGGTCGACCGCCTGGCCGAGGGCGTCAGCGAGCTCGTCACCGGTGACCCCCTCGACGCCGCCACCCAGGTCGGGCCCCTGATCGAGCAGGGCGAGGTGGACCGGGTCCACGAGTGGGTGCAGGAGGCGATCGACGCCGGCGCCGAAGTGGCCGAGGGCGGCCACCCGCTCGAGCACCAGTGCTACGCCCCCACCCTCCTCGTCGACCCGCCGGCGGACGCCAAGGTGCTCACCGACGAGGTCTTCGGACCGCTCGTGGCGGTCGTGCGCACCGACGGCCTCGACGACTCGGTGGCCCGGGCCAACTCGCTGCCGTGGGCGTTCCAGGCCGCGGTCCTCGCCCAGGACCTCGACGCCGCCTTCCGGGCGGCCAAGCGCCTGAACGCCACCGCGGTGATGCTCAACGACCACACCGCCTTCCGGGTCGACTGGATGCCCTTCGCCGGCCGCGGCCCGAGCGGCCTCGGCGTCGGCGGCATGGGCCACACCGTCCACGAGATGACCCGCCCCAAGATGATCGTGGTCAACGCCGGCGGCGCCTGAGCTCCCATTCCTCCAGCAGCAACGCGCGGTCCCACCTTCCGTTTCTGCTGGAGGAACGAGGTCTGATGGAACTGGACGCTGCGTCCGGCGGTACCCCTCCGCTCACGCCGCCGCTTCTTCCAGCAGAAACGCGCGGTCCCACCTTCCGTTTCTGCTGGAAGAACGACGTCAGGTGAGGAGGGCGGCGCCGCCGTGGTCGTCGAGGAGGCGGCGGGCGAGGCCGTGGCCGAGCGCGGCGGCGTCCGCCGCGGGGCCCACGACCGACTCCCGCAGGACGACGTGGCCGTCGAGCGACGCGAGCAGCGCCTCCACCCGGACGTCCTGGCCCCCAGGGCCCTCCAACACCGCGTAGGCGCCGGCGGGGAGGTCGCAGTCGCCGCCGAGCTCGGCGAGGAAGCCCCGCTCGGCCTCGAGCGCGACCCGGCTGGGTGCGTGCTCGAGGAGCGCCAGCGCCTCGAGGGCGGTGGCGTCCCCGGCCCGCGCCTCGATCGCCAACGTCCCCTGGCCCACCTGAGGCAGCATCACGTCGGGGGCGAGCACCTCGGTGGCCCGCTCGGGCATCCCGAGGCGCTCCAGCGCCGCCGCGGCCATGACGATGGCGGCGTAGCCCTCGGCCTTGGCCAGACGGGTGGCGATGTTGCCGCGTAGCCCGGTGAAGGTGAGGTCCGGGCGCAGCCAGGCCAGTTGGGCCCGCCGGCGCACCGAGCCGGTGGCCACCAGCGCGCCGGTGGGCAGGTCGGCCAGGGTGGACCCGACCAGGGCGTCACGGGGCTCGCCCCGCTCGGGCACGCCGGCCAGCACGAGGCCGTCCACCGCCACCGAGGGCAGGTCCTTGGCCGAGTGCACGGCGATGTCGGCCCGACCGTCGAGCACCGCGGCCTGGACCTCCTTCACGAACACGCCCTTGCCCCCGATCTCCCAGATCGGGCGGTCGAGCTGCTGGTCTCCGGTGGTCTCCACGATCACGGGCGTCACCGTCACGCCGTGCGGGGCGAGCAGCGCGGTGACGTGCTCGACCTGCCAGAGCGCGAGCGGGCTGCCGCGCGTCGCCGCCCTCACAGGTCGAAGAGGGTGCGCAGGGACTCGGCGAGGCGATCGCCACGCGGGGTGCCGGCGGCGTCCTTGAGGCGCACGGTGGGCTCGTGCAGGAGCTTGGCGAGGATGCCCTTGGTGAGCGCCTCCACCGCCTCGCGCTCGCGCTCGTCGAGGCCGTCGAGCTTGCCCCGGAAGCGCTCGAGCTCGGCCAGGCGGATGTCCTCGGCCTGCTCCCGGAGGCCCGCCACCAGCGGCGCCACCTCGCGGGCGGTGCTCACGGCGAGGTAGCGGTCGATCTCGGCGACGACGATGCGGTCGACCGCCGAGACCTCCCGGCGGCGCTGCCGCAGCCCGGCCTCGGCGAAGACCCGCAGGTCGTCCATGTCGAGCAGGGTCACGCCGTTGAGCTCACCGACCGCGGGGTCGATGTCGCGCGGCACGGCGATGTCGACGATGAGCAGCGGGCGATCCACGCGGCCGGCCAGCGCCGGCGCCAGGTCGGCCTCCTCGAACATGATCGAGGAGGCACCGGTGGAGGTGAGCAGCAGGTCGACGTCCGCGATCACGGTGGGCACGTCGTCGACGTGCACGGCCCGGCCACCGACCGACGCGGCCAGCTCCTGGGCCCGCGCCCAGGTGCGGTTGGCGACCAGCAGCTCGGGCGGCTCGGTGGGGTGCGACTCGGTGAGGGCGGCCAGCGAGGCGACCATGCCCCGGGCCATGTCGCCGGCGCCGAGCACGAGGATGCGCTTGCCGGCGAGGGTGCCGAGGCGGTCGGTGGCCATGGCCACCGCGGCCTGCGCAACCGACGTGGTGTGGCGGGCGATGCCCGTCTCGGTGCGGGCCCGCTTGCCCACCTCGAGGGCGTGGCGGAAGAGCATGTTGAGCGACGGGCCGGCGGCCTCCTCGGCCTGGGCCAGCTCCCACGCCGACTTCACCTGGCCGAGGATCTCGCTCTCGCCGAGCACGGCGGAGTCGAGCCCGGCGGCCACGCCGAAGAGGTGGGCGACGGCTTCGTCGTCGTAGTGGGTGTAGAGGTGGTCGCTGAAGGCCTCGGGCGGCAGGTAGGCCATCTCGGAGAGGAAGTTCCGGATGTCCTGGTAGGCCGGGTGGAAGCGCTCGACGACCGCGTAGACCTCGGTGCGGTTGCAGGTCGAGAGCAGGACCGCCTCGCCGATCTCGTCGCGCGAGCAGAGGTCGCCCAGGGCCTTGGGCAGGTGCGCGTCGCTGACGGTCATCCGCTCGAGCAGGTCGAGGGGGACGGTGCGGTGGTTGAGCCCGACTACGACGACAGACACGCCTGCAGGCGCTCCTTGGCTTCGGCGATGCGACCCTCTCGGATCAGCTCCAGCATTCCCGAGTCGAGCGCTCCCTGCCAGTCGAGGCCCTCGGTCGACCGCCCCTCGGCACGGATCTCCTCCCGGGCATCGGCCAGCACATCGATCAGTCTGTCGTACTCGGGGCCGAACTCCGACGTGAACCGCCGGCGCAACCAGGTCGCGAGCGCCGGGCTGTGGCCGCCCGTCGAGAAGGTGACGAGCAGCCGGCCCTGGCGGACGCGCGACGGCAGGGTGAACGTGCAGTTGGCGGGGTCGTCGGCGCTGTTGACCAGCACCCCGGCCCGCTGGGCGTCGAGGAACACGGCGTGGTTCGTGGCGGGTGAGCTCGTGGCGGTGATGACGAGCATTCGACCATCCAGGTCGGCGGGCCGGTAGGGACGTTGGTCCCACGTGAGCTGGTCGCCACCTTCGGGGGCGGCAACCGCCGCCGCGAGCATGGCGGCGAGGTCCTCGCCGAGCTCGGGGGCCACCACGTGCACCACCGCCCCGCACTCGAGCAGGCCCGCGGCCTTGTCCGCCGCCACCCGGCCACCGCCGACGACCAGGCAGGGCCGGCCGGTGACCCGCAGGTTCACCGGGTAGAGGGTGTCGTCGACCGGCACGTCAGGGGACCTCGGGACCCGGCCTCAGGCCGATTCCGCGCCCGCCGCCGGGGTCGAGGGGTCGCTGCGGCGCTGCTGGTAGAAGCTCAGGATCTGCAGCTCCACCGCCAGGTCGACCTTGCGCAGCGACATGCCCGGCGGCACGGTGACGATGGCCGGGGCGAAGTTCAGGATCGAGCTGACCCCGGCGGCGACCATGCGGTCGGCCACGTCCTGGGCGGCGGCCGCCGGCGTGGCGATGATGCCGATGGCGGCCTGGTGGTCGGCGACGATCGCGGGCAGGTCGTCCACGGGCCGCACCTCGATGCCACCGATGCTCTTGCCGACCTTCTTGGGGTCGGCGTCGACCAGGGCGGCGACGGGAAAGCCGCGGTCGCCGAACCCGCCGTAGTTGGCGAGGGCCCGGCCGAGGTTGCCCACGCCGGCGATGATGACCGGCCAGTCGTGGGTGAGGCCCAGCTCGCGGCTCATCTGGAACAGCAGGTACTCGACGTCGTAGCCCACGCCCCGGGTGCCGTAGGAGCCCAGGTAGGACAGGTCCTTGCGGACCTGGGCCGCGTTCACACCGGCGAGCTCGGCGAGGCGCTCGGACGAGATCGTGGCCGTCTTCTCGTCGGCGAGGCCGAGCAGGGTGCGCAGGTAGACCGGCAGCCGGGCCACGGTGGCTTCAGGGATGTGCCGGTCCGCCCCCTTCTTCACCGGGCGAGCCGCGCGACCCTCCATGCGGGCGACGGTACCCCTCATGTGCCCGCGTTCACAAAGTCCCCCGAGGCCCCAGCGACCCGTGAGCGCAGCGATCGGGAGCGGGGAGTCCGCCCCCGCCGGCGAGGGGGCCGCGGGCGACCTACTTGAGGCTGCGGCGGAGCACCTTGCCGGCCACGTTGTGGGGCAGCTCGTCCACGAACATGACCTTCGACGGGCACTTGTAGCGGGCGAGGTTGTCGGCGCACCACGCGATGACGTCGTCCTCCTCCACGGCGAACCCGTCGGCGACCATGACGAACGCCTTCACCGCCTCCCCCGAGTGCGGGTGGGCCACGCCGACGACCGCGGCCGCCTCGATGGCGGGGTGCTCCATGAGCACGTCCTCGACCTCCGCGGGGTACACGTTGAAGCCCGACACGATGATGAGGTCCTTGGCCCGGTCGACCAGGAAGAGGTAGCCGTCGTCGTTGACCACGGCGAGGTCGCCGGTGCGCAGCCAGCCGTCCGGGGTGAGGGCGGCGGCGGTGGCCTCGGCGTCGTTCCAGTAGCCGTGGAACACGTTCGGGCCCTTGACCCACACCTCGCCCTCGTCGCCGATGAGCACGTCGTCGCCGTCGGGGTCGACGAGGCGCATCGACACGCCCGAGATGGGCCGGCCGATGGAGCCGAGCGGGGCGTCGGGCAGGCCGTTCGACGTGGCGACCACCGGGGAGGTCTCGGTGAGCCCGTAGCCCTCGGTGAGGCGCAGGCCGAAGCGCTGCTGCACCTTGCGGGCCACCTCGTCGGGCAGCTTGGCCGCGCCCGATGTGGCGATGCGCACGGTCGCCATGGCGTCGGCCGACGCGTCGGGCTGGTCGGCGAGCGCGCCCCACATGGTGGGCGGGCCGGAGACGAGGGTGACGCCGTGGCGTTGGATGGCCTCGATGGCCGACGACGGGTCGAAGCGCTCGATCAGCAGGACGGTGCTGCCGGTGTAGACGGCGCCGCCGAGGACGACGTTCAGCCCGAAGATGTGGAACAGGGGGATGACGCCGAAGCTGACGTCGCCCGCCTCCTGGAACTGCCCGGGGCTGTTGCGGACCTGCTCGAGGTTGGCCAGCAGGTTGCCGTGGGTGAGCATCGCCGCCTTGGGCGAGCCGGCGGTGCCGCTGGTGAACATCAGGACGGCCAGGTCGTCGGCCTCGCGCTCGACGATCGGGGCGGGGTCGGCCTCGAGGAGCTGGTCGAAGGCGACCGACTCGCCGATGCCGGCGCCGGCGGTGCCGATGACGTACTCCAGCGCCGGCGTGTTGGAACGGTCGATGCCGGTGAAGGCGCTGCGGCCGGCGGGCCCGACGATCAGGGCGCGGGCGCCGATGGCGGCGAGCTCGCGCTCGAGCTCGCGGTTGGGGCTCGCGGGGTTGAGGGGCACGGCGACCAGGCCGGCGCCCAGCACCCCCAGGTAGGACACCACGAAGTACCAGTTGTTGGCGCACAGCAGCGCCACGCGGTCGCCGGGCTCGAGGCCGAGGCGCACGAGGCCACCCCGGAACGCCGCCACCTGGTCGCGCAGTGTGCCGTACGTCGTCTTCTCGCCGCGGCTGATGATCGCGACGGCGTCCTCCGGGTGCGGCTCGATCAGGCTCGCCAGGTTCACGACCTCAGTCCATCAGATTCCGCTGCCGATAGCACCTTGTGACCGACACGCCGCGGCCCGACCGGGCCCACGCGGGCGCCTCGGGCGACCTGGCCATCGAGACCCACGACCTCACGCGCAGCTTCCCCAGCGGCCGCGCGGTCGACAGCCTGACCTTCGACGTGCGCCGCGGCGAGGTGCTCGCGCTGCTCGGGCCGAACGGCGCCGGCAAGACCACGACGATCCGCATGCTCGACGGGGTGCTTCGTCCCGACCGGGGCACGGCACGGGTCCTCGGACTCGACCCGACCACCCAGGCCGACGACGTGCGCCGGCGCACCGGCGTGCTCACCGAGAACGCCGGCCTCGACGAGCGCCTCACCGCCCGGGAGAACCTGGCCTTCACCGCCCGCATCCGAGGCCTGCCCCGCAAGCCCGCCGCCCGCCGGGCGGGCGAGCTGCTCGAGGCCTTCGGGATGGCGGCCGAGGCCGACCGGACGGTCGCCGGGTTCTCGACCGGCCAGCGCAAGCGGGTGGCCCTCGCCCGGGCGCTGCTCCACGACCCCGAGGTGCTGTTCCTCGACGAGCCGACGTCCGGCCTCGATCCCGCCGCCACCCGCGACGTCGTGGCCCACATCGGCTCGCTCGCCACCGACCACGGCCGCACCGTCATCCTCTGCACCCACTTCCTCGGCGAGGCGGGCAAGCTCGCCGACCGCATGGCGGTGCTGCACCACGGACGCCTCCAGGCCTTCGGCGAGCCCGACGCCATCGCCGCCGACCTGTGGAGCGGCCTCGGCGCCGACCTCGACCTCGGCGCCCCCGCCGACGCCGACGTGCTGACCCGGCTCGAGCGGGTCGACGGCGTGCACGAGGTGGAGGTCGCCCTCGACGGCGCCAGCCTCCTCGTCCGCGACCGGGAGGTGCTCCCCGCGGTCGTGGCCGCCCTCGTCGAGGCCGGTGTGCGGGTCTACGCCGCCACGCCCCGCGCCCCGACCCTCGAGGACGTCTACTTCGAGCTGGAGGCCCGTCGCGCCGCCGCGGCCGAGGCCGCCGACCCGGGCGCCCCACCGCCCGACGAGGGGGCGACCGCCGGCAACGGCACCGACCGCGAGGTGGCGGCATGACCTCCATCGCCACCTCCGCCACCGGGGGCACGTCGCTCGCCGCCCCGCAGGAGCGCAGCGCCCGCCGGGCCCGGTTCGACGCCATGCGGGCGGTCGTGGCCAAGGACCTCACCGCGGTCCGCCGGTCCAAGGCCGTGGTGCTGCCGATGCTGTTCGTGCCCGTGCTGCTGCTCGTCGTGCTCCCGTTCGTGATCGGGTTCATCGCCGCGCACAGCCCCGCGGTCGAGGTCACCGACTTCCTCACCCGGCTCCCCGCCGGCGTGGCCGAGCCCATCACCGGCCTGCCCGCCCGCGAGCAGATGGTCGTGCTCGTCAACGGCTACCTGTTGGCACCGCTGTTCCTGATCGTCCCCCTCATGATCTCGGCGGTGCTCGCCGCCGACGCCTTCGCCGGCGAGAAGGAGCGCAAGACCCTCGAGTCGCTGCTGCACCTGCCCATGCCGGACCGGGACCTCTTCCTCGCCAAGCTGGCCTCCGCGTTCATCCCGGCGCTGGCGGTCTCGTGGATCGGGTTCGTCTGCTTCGCCACCGTGGCCAACGCCGTCAGCTGGCCGGTGATGCACCGCCTCTTCCTGCCCACGAAGCTCTGGATGGTCATGATCGTCTGGGTGGCGCCGGCGGTGGCCGCCCTCGGTCTCGGCGTGATGGTCCGGGTCTCGGCCCGGGCACGCACCGCCCAGGAGGCGAACCAGCTCGGCGGCGCCGTGATCCTGCCCCTCATCTTCCTGGCCATGGGCCAGGCCACCGGCCTCCTGCTCGTGGACCTGCCGGTCGCCATCGGCATCGGCGCCCTCGTGTGGCTCCTCGCCATCTGGCTCATCGCCCGCGGCGCCAAGAAGTTCACCCGCGACGCCCTCGCCGCCAAGGTCTGACCCCGGCCGCGTCCTGACCCGCCTGGTCGGGCGGGCGCCCTCAGCGGGCGAGGAAGAAGAGCTGCAGGGTGGTGGCGCCGAGGATCAGCAGCAGGAGCAGGCCGATGGCGATGGTGGTGCCCTTCCTCATCGTGGTGCGCCTTTCATCGGGTGGTGCGGTCGGTCAGGGTGACCGGCGTGGTGACGCCGGCCGACGCGGCGGCGTCCTCGCCGTCCTCGAGGGCCTCGATGGTCAGCTCGTCGCCCTCGGCCAGCCCGAGCGTCGGCGCCGCGCCGACCCCGTTCATGGCCAGGGCCAGCAGCCCGTAGGAGTCGGTGAGCAGGCCGAGGTCGCCGGGGCCGAGCTCGGCGTCGGTGGTGACGACCCGGGCGGTGCGGGTGGTGTCGGGGAGGCGCAGCCGCACCCGGTCGCCGAAGGCGGCGAGGTCGTCGGGGTCGACGTTGAGCTGGGCGTTGCCGAAGCGGTCGATCCAGAGCACCTGGGCCACGACGTGACCGTCCTCCTCCCGGCTGAGGGGGAGGACGCCGGGCTGCAGCAGGGCCGGGTCGAGCAGGTCACCGAGCTCGGCGAGGTCGATGCCCTGGCAGAGCTGGGCGGCGATGGGGGCGAGGACGTCACGGCCGGGCGAGACGGCGCCCGCAGCCGGCAGGTGGAGGTCGGTGTTGGTGAGCTCGACGGCCCGTGATGCGCCGCCGACCATCGCCACCGCCGGCGCCAGCAGACCGTTGTCGGGGCCGACCAGCACCGACATGCCGTCACCCACCTCCACGGCGATGCTGCGGCGGTCCGTGCCCGGGCCGGCGTCGACCGCGGCGAGCACGACCCCGGGGCAGAGGTACTGCGCGCTGCGGGCCAGCAGGAGGCCCCCGGCGCGCACGTCGCGAGGGGCGATGTCGTGGGTGAGGTCGACGATCCCGACCTCGGGCGCCATCGACCGGATCACCGAGTGGACGATGCCGACGAACTCGTCGGCCCGCCCGTGGTCGGAGAGGAAGGTGATGGTGTCGTAGCGCCGGCCCATGCCCGCCCGACGGTACGGCGTCGGCGCCCCGCCCGGCTACCCCGGTCCGTCGCCCACGCCGCCGCCGGCCAGCTTCACCAGGTCGGCGACGGCCGCCGCCGGTGGTGCCAGGGCGGCGCACTCGTCGCGGAGGGCGGCGGCCGCGGCCCGCTCGGGCCCGTCGCCGAGCAGCGCGGCGACGGCGGCACCGAGATCGCCCGGGCGGGCGGTGACGGCGTCGAGCACGCGACCGGCGCCCAGCGCCTCGATGCGGGCGGCGTTGGCCGGCTGGTCGGCCCCGAGGGGGAGCGCCACCACGGGCACGCCGTGGGCCAGGGCCCCGATCACCCCGCCCGAGCCCCCGTGGGTGACGGCCACCGCGGCGTGGGCCAGCACCGCCCACTGGGGCACGTAGCGCTCGACCCGGATGTGGGGCGGCAACGGGCCGAGCTCGGCCGGGTCGCGGTCGCGCCCGACGGTGAGCAGCAGGTCGGCGGGCAGGTCGCGCCCGGCGGCGACGACCCGCTCGTAGAGGTCGCCGGCCTCCTGGGTGAAGGCGGTGCCGAGGCTGGCGTAGACGAGCGGCCGGTCGCCGGCGCCGGGTCGCCACCCCGGCGAGCCGGTGGGTGCCGTGACGGGCTCGGGGTCGGCGGGGCGCACGAACCGGGCCCCGGCCGGGAGCGGCGACGCGGCCGGGTCGCGGAACGACGGCGGCGCCGGCACGACGACGAGGCCGCCCGCGGTGCGGTGCAGGTCGGGGTCGGGCCCCAGCCCGTGCTCGGCCCGCAGCGCGCCGACCGCCGGCGCCAGCAGCTCGGGCCGCACGAACGTGCCCGCCGGCATCGACACCGAGGTGGCGTGGGGGACGCCGGCGGCCTCGGCCAGGACGACCGCGCCGTAGTCGACCTCGTCGGCCAGCACGACGTCGGGCCGCCACGCGGCGAGGTGGGCCGCGAGCGCGCGGGCCCGGTCACGAGCCACGACGCCGGCGAAGCCCTCGACCAGGACGCGGTCCTCGGCCTCGGGGTCGACGGGGCGCAGCGGGGGGCGCCGGTCGCGCGGGATCGGCGCGGGGTCGAGGGCCGGGTCCCCGGCGGCCAGCGCGGTGAGGCCCGCCGCCGCGACGGCGTCGACCAGGGCGGGCCGGACCGCGATCGCCACGGCGTGGCCCTCGGCCGCGGCGGCGCGCGCCACGGGGAGCATCGGGGCCAGATGGCCCCAGCCGCCCGCGGCGGTGACGAGGAGGCGCATCGCCGCCCCCTCAGCCCGGGGAGGGCTCAGCCGGCCTCGGTGTAGCGGGCGGCGATGAAGGCGTCGACGTCGTCCTCTTTGATCCGGTAGCTCTTGCCGACCCGGATCGCGGCGAGGTCCCCGGCCTTGATGAGCCGGTAGACGGTCATGGTGGAGACCCGCATGAGTGACGCGACCTCGGCCACCGTGAGCAGCCGCGAGCGCGCGTTGAACTGTGACAAGGGCTTCACCCCTTCCTCCGCTTGGGGCGCACGCTAGCGGAGGGTTGCTGGTGGGGAAAGTGGGGCTGGTGGGGCGAGCGGGTGCACCCGATCAGGCCCGCCCGAGCTCCTTCGACCGCTCGGTGGCGGTGACCACGGCGGCCACGATGGCGGCCCGCACCTCGCGGGCGTCGAGCACCCCGAGGCCCGCCGCGGTGGTGCCGTTGGGCGAGGTCACCGCGACGCGCAGGGCCTCCGCCGAGTGCTCGGTCTCGGACAGCAGGCGGGAGGCGCCGAGCAGGGTCTGGTTGACCAGCGCCTCGGTGACGTCCTCGGGCAGGCCGACGGCGGCGCCCGCCTCCATCAGGGCCTCGGCCACGAGGAACACGTAGGCGGGGCCCGACCCGGACAGCCCCGTCACGGCGTCGAGCTGGTCCTCGGGGACCCGCACCGTGATCCCGACCGACGAGAGGATGGCGTCGGCCCAGTCGAGGTCGGCGTCGGTCGTCGACGTCCCGCCGGCGATGGCGGCGGCGCCGGCGCCGACCGTGGCGGGGGTGTTGGGCATGGCCCGGACGACGGGGGTGCCGGCGGGCAGGGCGGCCTCGAGGGTGGCGAGGGTCACGCCGGCGGCGATGGAGAGCACCCGCCCGGGGGCGTCGAGCTCGGCGCAGGCGGCCGGGACGTCCTGGGGCTTCACCGCCAGGATCACGCCCTCGGCGGGCACGGCGGCGTCGGTGACGACCAGCCCCGGCAGGCGGGCGGCCAGCTCCTCGCGCCGCTCGGGCAGGCGCTCGACCACGGCGATCCGGTCGGTCGTGGCCCAGCCCGAGGCCACCAGCCCCGCCACCAGGGCCTCGCCCATCTTCCCGCCCCCGACCACCAGCAGCTTCGCCGTCATGGCCGGCGACCCTACCGCCCGCTCCCCGCACGCAGCGGGGCGCCCTCAGGGGGTGAGGGGGTCGACGGCCGGCGCCGGACCGGCGGCCGTGTCGGGGGCGAGGGCACGGCGGGGGTCGGGGTTCGTCCGCATCTGCGCGAGCAGGGTGAGGAAGGCGAGCACGCCACCGACCACGAAGACCGTGCCGGGCAGGAACGACACCAGCGCGGCGCCGGCGGCGAGGGGACCGGCGACCTGGCCCGCCCGGGCGGCACCGACCCACACCGCCACGACCGCGCCGCGACTGGCGGGTGGCGCCGCCCCGGCCACGAAGTCCTGGTAGGTCGGGATCGAGAGGCCCTCACCCAGGCCGTAGAAGAGGCCGCCGAGCAACAGGACCAGCAGGGACGGGGCCACGCCGATGGTCACGAAGGCGATGGTGAAGCACACCGAGCCCACGAGCACGAGGCGCCGGCCGCCGTAGGTGGCCCGCAGGCGACCGACGGTCAGCGCCGCCACGGTCGAGCTGAGGGCGGGCGCCGAGATGATCAGGCCGCGGGCGCCGGCGCTGAGGCCGAAGCGGTCCTCGAGCAGCACCGGCAGCACGGTCAGGTACAGCCCGAAGATGAGGAAGAACACGCCGAAGGCGGCCACGGTGGCGAGGGCCAGCAGCGGTCGGCGCAGGACCTTGGCCGCCTCCCGGAGCTGCGCGGTGACGTGGGGCTGCGGGTGCAGGTCGATCTCGGGCAACAGGCGCCACACCAACAGCGCGGTGACCAGGGCGAGCGGGTACGGGGCGAACGACAGGCGCCACCCGCCGATCTCGGTGAGCAGGCCGCCGAGCGCCGGGAAGATGGCCAGCGAGATCGTGAGGGTGGCGGCGTTGCGACCGACCAGCCGGGCCCGCTCGTTGCCGGTCCAGAAGTCGCCGATGATGACCACGGCCAGGTTGATGAGGCCGGCCCCGCCGACGCCCTGCACCAGGCGGAAGGTGAGGAGCAGCGCGAACGACGGCGCCAGCGCCGCCATCCCCCCGCCGATGCCGAACACGACGAGGCACGGCGTGAGGACCTTGCGCCGCCCGAAGCGGTCGGCGAGCACGCCGATCAGCGGCGCCACCACGATGCCGGGCAGCGCCCCCGACGCAACCAGCAGGCCCGCCCGGCTGGCGGGCTGGTCGAAGGTGGCGAGGATGTCGGGGATCGCGGGCCCGAGCAGCGTGTTGTTGAGGATGCCGGTGACCGTGATCGAGAAGATCAACAGCAGCGGGGGCGCCCCCGGGGGTCGCGGCGTGGTCACCCGCACTTCCCCGATCCGAGCATCCGGGCCCGCCCCCGGGGGGCGAGCGCCACCGTACGGATCCCCGAACGGAAAAGCAATGGGATGCTGTGAGAGTTCACGAAGCGGAACTCAGGAGCCGAAGCGGGAGGCGAACCCGATCCGCAGCGCCGGGCGGAAGAACTGCTCGACGTAGACGTAGAGCGAGCCCAGGATGCGGTCCAGCTCGTCCTCGTCCACCGCGGCGTTGGGCAGCTGGCCCACGAGGAAGACCGCGTCCTCCTCGCCGATCGCGAACGCGGCGCCGAAGAGCTTGAGGTTGCGGCGCAGCAGGTGCTCGTAGAACGCGCCGTGGTTCTCCTCGGGCGCCGGCATCACGTAGGTCTCGTAGTGCAGCGTGCGCTGGCCGAGGGTGAACCAGATCGTCGAGGTGGACTTCTCCTCCCCCACCAGGCGGACGTACCACCGGCGCTCGCCCGGCTCGGTGTCGACCGCGTCGACCGTGGGGTTCTCGTCGAGCTGCACGGCGAGCCACGCGTCGATCAGCGCGGTGAGGCGGGCGAGCTCCTCCGGGGAGGACGGTTCGTCGGGCACGTCAGGCGCAGCGGACCAGCGACCGGGCCTTGAGGTCGGTGTGGAGGCGCCGGAGGCGGGCGGCGGTGGTGGACCAGGTGTACCCCTTGGCCCGGCGGGCGGCCGCCGCCGAGAGCTCGGCGGCGAGCACCGGCGAGTCGAGGAGCTCCTCGGTGTAGTGGGCGAACACCGCCGGGTCGCGGCCGTTGACGAGAAAGCCGGTGCCACCGTGGGCGACGATCGTGCGCAGCCCGCCCACCGCCGCCGCCACGACGGGGGTGCCGCACGCCGCGGCCTCGAGGGCGACGAGGCCGAACGACTCCGAGCGGCTCGGCACCAGGCACACGTCGGCGGCCCGGTAGTAGGTGGACAGGAGGTGGTGGGGCTGGGGCGGCACCCAGCGCACCCGGTCGGCGACGCCGAGGTCGGCCGCCAGCTTCTGCACCCGGTCGACCTCCTGGCGGCCCTCGACCCCGCTCGCCCCGCCCACGACCAGCAGCACGGCGTCGGGGTGGGCCAGCGCCGCCAGCGTGCGGACGGCCACGTCCACGCCCTTCAGGGGCTGGATGCGCCCCACGAACAGCAGCACCGGGTGGTCGCCGAGGCCCAGGGCGGCCCGGGCGCCCCGCTGGTCCCCGGGGGAGAAGAAGGCGTGGTCGACGCCGGGCGGCACGATCTCGATGCGGGCCGGGTCGGCACCGTAGAGCTGGGTGAGCTGGCTGGCCTCGGCCGTGCAGGACGCGAGGATGGCGTCGGAGCAGCCGATGACCTCGGTCTCGGCCTGCACCCGGCGGGCGGGCTCGGGGTCACCGGTCTCGGCCTTGACCCGGGCGAGGGTGTGGAAGGTCGAGACCAGGGGCAGGTCGAGGGCGTGCTTGATGCGGTGGCCGGCGACGCCCGACAGCCAGTAGTTGGCGTGGAGGGTGTCGACGCTGCCGACGCCGGCCACGTGCTCGGCCACCCGGTCGGCCCACTCGTCGACGATGCCGGGCAGCTCCTCCTTGGTGAGGTCGGCGGGCCCGGCGGGCACGTGCACGACCCGGAAGCCGGGCTCGACGTCGACCACCTCGGGGAGGTCGTCGCGCCAGCGGCGCACGTACACGTTGCAGCCGACGCCGGCCTGGGCCAGCGAGCCGACGAGCTCGCGGACGTAGACGTTCATCCCGCCGCTGTCGCCCGAGCCGGGCTGGGCGAGCGGCGAGGTGTGCAGGGAGAGCACCGCTACGTCGGCCACGGGCACCTCAACACCGAAACCACCGCCCGGATTCCTGCCCCGGCCCGACGGTCAGGATTCCAGTTCCCTGGGGCCCTGCTTCTGGCGGAACGACTCGTAGATGTGGACCAGCGTCTTCTTCTGGTCCTCGGAGATGAACGGGTCGCGGCGGATCTCGGCGACCAGGTCGGGGTCGCCGTCGGGCTCGTCGAGGATGCCGGCCCGGATGTACAGCTCCTCGGAGCTGATCTCGAGGGCCCGGGCGATCTGGCGCAGGATGTCGGCCGAGGGCTTGCGCATGCCCCGCTCGATCTGGCTCAGGTACGGGTTGGAGACCCCCGCCATCTCCGAGAGCTTGCGGAGCGACAGTTGGCCGACCCGTCGCTGCTCACGAATGAACTCCCCGAGGTCGCGCCAACGCTCTTCGAGATCGTTGCGCATGGGAGAAAACCTTACGCGACTCCCGCGAGCACGCCCCAAACGGCAGCAAGCACCCCGGCACCCGTCCCGGCGGGCCCGAACGCGCCAGCGGGGCTCAGCGCAACAGCGACTCGACGTCCGCCTCGCCGTCGCGGTACCGGCGCTTGACCTCGTCCTGGAGGGCGTCGATGCAGGCGTGCAGCGCCTGGCGCCGTGACGAGACGAGGGCCTCGAAGCCCGCCAACCGCTCGGCGAGCTCGTCGAGGGCGGCGTCGTCGAGGGTGGGCAGGTCGGCCAGGTCGGCCTCGCTCACGATGGCGTCGAGCTCGGCCTGGAGCTCCTCGGGCACCACCGCGGGGTCGAGGTCCTGGGGGGGCCGGGCCAGCCCGGGCCCCCGGGTGTGCTCGGCGAGGATGTCGGGGAGGTTCCCGATGAGCTCGGCGAGGTCGCCGGGCTCACCCCCCTCGCGGCGACGGGTGCGCTCGTGGGTGACGATGTCCAGGTGGCCCTGGGTGAGGCGGCGCAGGTACGACACGCCGTTCTCCAACCGCTGGGCCTGGTCACGCCGCGAGCGCACCTCGTCCAGGTCCTTGCCCGGCAGATCGGCCACGTAGGCCGGGTCGAGGACCTCCGCGAGGGTGATCATGAGCCGATGACGATCTCCCAGCCACCGAAGAACAGGAGCGCCCACACCACGAACCCGGCGATGATCGTGTTGCGGTGCTTGTCGAAGACGTTGCGGTTGAACCCGTTGTCGAGACCGCCGAGCAGGCCGAGGGCGCTGAGCTCGATGAAGCCCACGATCACGATGAAGATGCCCCAGACGCCGAACAGCACGCCGCCGTTGGGGTCGGCGTAGGCGTTGGAGAAGTGGCTCGTGAAGACCATGAACCACAGCATCGGGATCGAGAAGAGGGTGTTGGCCCGGGAGGCGCGGGCCCCCTTCTTGGCCGCCTCCGGCTGCCGGGGGTCGCCCTGGCCGCCGGCGAGCTTGTCGCGCTCGCTGGCGATGACGATCTTCTGGTTGCGCCAGATGACGCCCCAGACGTTCAGGAACATGATCGTGCCGAGGGTGAGGCCCCAGGCGATGCTGAGACCGGGGCCGGCCGCGAAGTACTCGCTGAAGTTCGGGCCCAGGTTCTTCTGGATGCCCAGGATGGTGAGGCCGGTGAGGAAGGTCAGCATCGCCGCCCAGCGGAACCACCACAGGGCCCGCCAGGTGAGCTTGTCGAAGGCCTCGCTGCGGGCGGTCGGGCTCAGCTCGGCGTAGGCCGGCGTCTGCACGAAGTTGAAGAAGTAGAGCAGGCCGATCCACGTGATGCCCGAGAGCACGTGGAACCACCGGAACAGCGTCTCGAAGCCGGTGTAGTAGTCGCCGAACGACTTGATGATGACCATTGCGTCCTCCCAGGTCCCCTGTGTGCGGCGAGACCTTACCGCCCGCGGGTGGACAGGTACTGGTACAGCCCGAACGTCCAGGCCGGACCGAGGAGGATGAGCGAGTCGAGGCGGCGCAGCGCGGGGGCGCGGGCGTCGGCGCGGGGCAGGATCGCCGAGCCGGCGAGCTGGCCGAGCGGGCAGAGCACCGCGGCGGCCGCCCCGAACAGGGCGACCTCGTAGCCCTCGAACGGCGGCAGGTGCACGACCGCCATGGCGAACGTGAACACCGCGATGCCGGCCATGCCGGCGAGGGGGCCCTCGAGGTGGTTGCTCGAGCCGGAGCCGATGAGGAAGTCGCCCATCTCGTAGACGCAGACGAACGCGATGAGCGCGACGAACCCACCGAGGTCGATGCGGAAGGTGAGCGCCGGCGCCGCCGCGGCCACGCCGAGGAAGAGGCCGCTCTGCAGGGTGAGGCCGACCGACCCGAGGTAGTTGCGGCGGGCACCGTCGGAGGAGAACCCCGACAGCAGGGCGAGGGGGATGGCCGCCAGGCACGCCACGCCGACCATCCCGAAGCCGACCGCCGAGGCCATGGCGATGGCGCCCGCGATGAAGCCGGCGGTGTACTCCTCGGGGTTGGCCCCCCAGGTCTTCCAGGCCTTGGCGACCTGCCAGCCGCCCACCGCGGCGACCGCGGCGTACAGGGCGGCGACGCCGAACTCCTGGCCGAGGGTGGAGGCCCCGATCAGCAGGGCCCAGCCGATGCCGAGGCGGACCTTGGGACCGTTGATGTCGTAGGTGATCAGGAAGCGGGTGGGCGGGCGCGAGCGCATCTTGTTGATGCGGCGCTGCTTGCGGGTCGGCTTGCGGATCTTGCCGGACTTCGTGACCCGGGTGCCGGGCGGGTACCCGGGGGGCACCGCCGGCCGGTTGCCCTTGGTCTTGCCCTTGGTCGCCTTGGCTGCGCCGGTGCCCTTGGTCGGCGTCGAGCCCGTGGCGGTCTTCGCCATCAGGCCGCCCCGCCGCTCACCGGCGGGAGCACCGCGACCTCGGCGGCCGGGCCGACGGGGTCGTCGCCGGACGCGGGCTCGCCGTCGACCCACACCCGGCAGTCCGCCAGGATCGCCGCGAACCGGTCGCCGTAGCGCTCGGTGGCGGCGGCCAGGACCTCGGCCACGGTGGACCCGGGGATGTCGTCGCGACCGGTGCCGGCGGCTTCCCGGGCGGCGGCGAAGAGGCGGAGCACGGCCACGCGTTCTACCCCACCCCGGGACCGGTCGGACAATCCATGCCGGGACGAGCGTAGGTGCTGGCGGCCGATACCTTCGGGCCATGCCGCGACTGCTCCTCGTCCGCCACGGCCAGTCCGAGTGGAACGCCGACGGGCGCTGGCAGGGCCAGGCCGACCCGCCGCTGTCCGACCTCGGCCGGCTGCAGGCCCGGGCCGCCGGCGCGACCGTCGGCGCGGTCGACGCCATCGTGGCCTCGCCGCTCGAGCGGGCCCACCACACCGCCATGGCCATCAGCGAGTCCGTCGGCGTCGGCCCGGTGCTGGTGCTCGACGACCTCATGGAGCGCCACGCCGGCGAGTGGCAGGGCCTCACCCGGACCCAGATCGAGGCGCAGTACCCCGGCTACCTCGAGGACCGGGGCGAGCACCGGCGCCGGCCGCCCGGCTGGGAGGACGACGACGTGCTGCTCGAGCGGGTGCTGCGGGCCATCGCCACGATCCTCACCGAGCTCGACGGCGCCGACGACGTGGTCGCGGTCACCCACGGCGGCGTCATCTACGCCCTCGAGCGCCACCTGGGCGCCGACTTCCAGCGCATCCCCAACCTCGGCGCCCGCTTCGTCAGCGTCGACGCCACCGGCCGCATGGCCCTCGGCGAACGCCTGCTCCTCGTCGACCCCGACGAGGTCCTGGTGACCAGCCCCGACCAGATCTAGCGGTCCGGCGCGCTACTCGCCCGGCGCGGCGTCGGGGCCCGTGTCGGCGTCGAGGTCGGCGTCGGAGGCCGGGGCGGCGCCGGGGCCCGGGGGCAGGGACGGCGGCACGGGGGACGAGGGCAGCGCCGTGCCGGGCAGGGTGCGGGCCAGCACGTGGACCGGGCAGCGCCGCGTGGTGGGGTCGGCGGCGAGCACGTCGTCGGCCAGCTCGACCGAGCACACCTCGCACGTGCCGTAGGTGCCGTCGTCGAGGCGGCGCAGTGCGGCGTCGACCCCGTCGAGGTCGGCGGCCGTGGCGTCGAGGTCGACCTCGAGGGCGGCGGCCTCCACCAGGGCCTCGGCGGCCGCGACCACGCCGGCGGCCTCGTCGCCGGGCGGCGGTGCCGGGAGGTTCTCGGGGTGCTCGGCGAGCGGGTCGTCGTCCACGCCGTCAGACTAGGGGCCATGACCGAGACCGCTGCCGACGCCACCACGGAGCCCGCGGACCCCGCGCACCCCGACCGCTTCGCCGAGTGGGAGGCGCTCCGGGCCGAGCACCTGCGGGCCCGGGAGGAGCGCCCGCCGTCGACCGCCCGCGGCGTCCACCACGTGGCGCTGCTGTGCGCCGACGTGGAGCGCACGATCGACTTCTACCAGGGCCTGCTCGAGTTCCCGCTGACCGACCTGTTCCAGAACCGGGACTACAAGGGCAGCACCCACTTCTTCTTCGACATCGGGAACGGCAACACCGTGGCGTTCTTCGACTTCCCCGGCCTCGACCTCGGGCCCTACGCCGAGGTGCTGGGCGGTCTGCACCACCTGGCCATCTCGGTCGAGCCCGAGAACTGGGCCCGCCTGAAGGCCAAGCTCGACGACGCCGGCATCCCGTACGACCACATCAGCGGCACGAGCATCTACTTCAACGACCCCGACGGCACCCGCCTCGAGCTCATCTCCGATCCCCTCGGCCACATGTACGGCGCTGACGTGCTCTGACCGTCGGGCAGGCGGCGCAGGGCCGAGGACCTCGGAATTTCTTGGCGAGAAACCCCGGTATCGGGGGTTTCTCACCAAGAAATCCTGGGTTCGTGGGGTGTGGTTGGATGGCGGGATGCGTGCCGCCGTGCTGGAGAGCCCCAACGAACCGCTGACCGTGGGGGAGGTGGACGTCGAGGAGCCCCGCGCCGGCGAGGTGGCGGTGCGGGTGCACGCCTGCGGCGTGTGCCACTCGGACCTCAGCGCGGTGAACGGCACCTTCCCGATGCCGCTGCCCGTCGTCCTGGGCCACGAGGCCGCCGGTGTGGTCGAGGCGGTCGGCGCCGGGGTCACCCGGCTCGCGGTCGGCGACCGCGTGGTCCTCACGCCGTCGCCGTCGTGCGGCCACTGCTACTGGTGCGTGCGCGGCGAGCACGCCATCTGCGCCGACCTCATCGGCCTGTTCACCGCTACCTTCCCGGACGGCTCCACCCGGCTGTCCCGCGGCGACCAGACCGTCTACCGGGGGCTCAACGTGGGGGCGTTCGCCGAGATCGTGATCACCCAGGAGGCGGGGGCCATCAAGATCGACGAGGACGTCCCCCTCGAGGTCGCCTGCGTGGTCGGGTGCGCGGTCCAGACCGGCGTCGGCGCGGTCCTCAACACCGCCAAGGTGCCCGAGGGCGCCACGGTGCTGGTGATGGGCCTCGGCGGCGTCGGCCTCTCCGTCGTGCAGGGCGCCCGCCTCGCCGCCGCGGCCCGGGTGATCGCCGTCGACCCCCTGGCCGAGCGGCGGGAGACCGCCCTGCGCCTCGGCGCCACCGACGTGCTCGACCCGACCGACGCGGACGTGGTGGCCGCCTCCCTGGACCTCACCGGCGTCGGTGTGGACTACGCCTTCGAGGCCGCCGGCAAGGGCGCGCTCGCCACCGCCTGCGTGAACGCCACCCGCCCCGGGGGCACGACGGTCCTGGTCGGCGCGCCCGGCCTCGACGAGAACCTCGAGCTCGGCCCCGCCGTCATCTTCGGGTCGTCGGAGAAGAAGCTGCTCGGCTGCATCCTCGGGAGCTCGCACGCTCCCCGGGACCTGCCCCGCTACCTCGACCTCTGGCGGGCCGGTCGCCTCGACCTCGAGGCGCTGATCACCGGGACCCGCCCCCTCGACGAGATCAACGAGGCCTTCGCCGACCTCACCGCCGGCGCCGGCGTCCGCACCGTCCTCACCCTGTAGCGGGGTCGGCAAGGCCGAGCAGGCCCGGCAGGGTCGCCATGTCGTCGAACACGACCGTGCCCGGGCCCTCCAACCACGCCGCCGGGGTGAGCCCGCCCGCGTAGCCGAACGCCGCCATGCCCGCGGCCCGCGCCGCCGCGACCCCGTAGCGGCTGTCCTCCACGACGGCGCAGCGGCCCGGGTCGACGCCGAGCGCCGCCGCCGCGTGCAGGAAGAGGTCGGGGGCGGGCTTGGCGTTGGCCACCTCGGTGGCGCTGTAGATGCGACCGGCGAAGCGGTCGTGCAGGCCGGTGAGGCCGAGGGTGACCGCCATCTTGTCGTGGGTGCCGCTCGAGGCCACGCAGGTGGCGGTGCCCGACCGGTCGAGCTCGTCGAGCGCCCCGAGGACGCCGTCGACCGCCACCAACTCAGCGTGGAAGGCCTCGTGCAGCGCCGTGCGGTAGGCCTCGTCCCACTCGGGCACGGCCCGACCGAGGGCGGCCTCGATCTCGGCCTTCATGTGGGCGTCGGAGCGGCCCACGAAGCGCTCGAGCACGTCCTGCTCGGTCAGGGGCCAGCCCAGCTCGGTGAGCAGGCGGGACTCGACCCGCACGGAGAGGCGCTCGCTGTCGACGAGCACGCCGTCGCAGTCGAAGATCACGAGCTCGACCGGCACCCGGGGCACGCTACCGAGCGCCCGTGCGGGCGGCCCGCGCGACACCAGTGTCGCTTCCCGGGCCGGGAGCCGGAGGGTTACGGTTCGCCCATGGCGCGACCCCGTCCCCTGCCCGTGCTGGCCCTGCTGCTCGCCGGTGCCCTCCTCCTCGGGGCCTGCGGGAGCGACGACGACGGCGGGGACGGCACCACCACGACCACGGCCGCCGGCGCCGACGCCACCACGACGACGACGGGCGACGGGTCCACCACGACCACGGTGGCGGGCAGCACCGACACGACCGTGGCGGGCACCGCCGCCGGCGGCGGCCCGGGTGCGGCGGCCCTCGACGACCTGGCCGCCACCCTCAACGACGACGACCTCGGCTGCGACGCGGTCGAGGGCCAGCGCGACGCCGACGGGGCCCAGGGCGCCGCCCAGTGCGACCTCAGCACCGACCGCCCGGCCTACCTCTACACGTTCGACGACAACGACCAGCGCGACGCCTTCATCGACAACGGCGGCGTCATCGACTGCACCTTCATCTTCGGCAGCGGCGTGACGTTCGACTACGTGGTCGCCGACCAGGTGATCATCCGGCCCGAGGACAACGAGGACGCCCAGGCCCTCGCCGACGCGGTGGACGGTGAGGTCCGCACCCTCGGCTGCGAGGTCCCCGACCAGGGCTGACGCCCGCACGGCCCGCAGCCGCCCGCCGGCGGTCGCTGCGCCGTTCGCGCTCACGCGCCGGTCAGGGGACCGTGACGGGCAGGCACGCGCCGAGGGGCACGTCGGCGCCCTCGCCCACGTTCACCGCCACCGCGCACGCCGAGTAGCTGCCGGCGCCGACCTGCACCTGGGCCACGAAGCCGTGGCCCGGCCCACCGGCGAAGCCGAGCGCGGGCTCGACGTCGGGGCGGGGCTGGTCGGCGGTGACGGTCTGGGTGACGGGGCCCACGGTGACCGTCACCTCGATGGGCCCGGTGCCGGCCGACGGGTCGGCCGCCCAGCCCCGCACCTCGACGGTCCCCGGGCCGGTGGCCGTGGCGCTCTCCAGGGCCCCGACGGGGAAGCCGCCGGGCTGGACCTCCACGTCGGCGCAGCCGAGGGAGACCTCGCCCTCCACGGTCCGCGCGCACACGGTGTGGGTGCCGCCGGGGACCTCGACGGTCTGCTCGAAGGCGTGGTCGCCCTCGGCACGGCCGATGGCACCGGCGATGTCGAGGCGCTCGGCGTCGGCCTCGCGGCGCGCCACCTCCTCACCGTCGACGGTGAAGGCGACCTCGACCGGCCCGCCCCCCTCCGGCCCGGCATCGGCCCAGCCGTAGAGCGTGGCCTGGCCCGGCCCGGGCACGGTGACCGCGGCGACGAAGCCGATGCCGTCGTCGCCGAGCGGGGCGTAGTTGTCGATCCACGTCCACTCGAGCAGGCGCTCGCCCGGCAGCAGTGGGACGAAGTCGCGCTCGTCGTCCACGAGGCGCAGGCGCCCGGCGCCCTCGCCGAAGCGCAGCAGGTAGCTGGCGTTGCCGCTGCCGGAGCCCTCACTGATGCCGATGACCCCGTTGTGCTCACGGGGGTCCTTGCCCACCGTGACGTCCAGTGGCTCGTCGGCGCTGGGGTCGGCGATGGCGGCCACGAAGCGGTGGACGGCGATCGCGTCCTCGCCTGCGGTGGCCCACGACCGCAGGGACACGAACTGCCCGGCGGCGAGGACGACCACGAGCACGACGGTGGCGACGAGCCCTGCGACCCGCAGGTGCCGCAGCACGAGCTGGAGCACGCCGACCAGCACCATCGCGGCGCCGATCGACGAGACCGCCCACAGCCGGTCCTGCATGCCGATGCCCTCCTGGCCGAGGCCGAGGTTGAGCACGGCGAGCGAGCCCAGGGCGATCACGATCACCCCCCAGAGCGCCAGCGCCGGCCCGTCCTCCCGGTCGCGCTGGCCGGCCAGCCAGGCGATGGCGCCGGCGACGACGCCGACGAGGACGAGGTCGCCGAGGTAGTGGACCAGACGGCGGGGGCCACCGGCGGTGCCGAGCAGCCCGTCGCTGAACAGCGACCGCCAGGCGAGGGCGATGCCCGGGGGCTCCCACCGGGGGTCGTTGAGCGGGTCGTGGGCGACCCAGCCCGCGGCGGCCACGACCAGCACGGCCATGACGAGGCGGCGGCTCCAGTCGACCGGCCGGGCGCTCGGCACGACCAGCACCGCGGCGAGGGCCGCCACCGCGGTCAGCTCGTACGAGAGCACCGAGAGGGCGAGGCCGATCCCGGCGAGGAGCCAGCGGCCGTCGGTGAGGGCGAGCACGCCGACCAGCAGCAGGATCACGGCCACGACGGTCGGGGCGGTGGCGGACCAGACCGTGAGGGTGTTGTGGTTGGCGGCCAGCACCCAGACCGCGGCGACGGCCAGCGCGGTCCCGCTGCGGACGAACCGGCCGAGCACCGCGTAGAGCAGCACCGCCGCCACCAGGTTGAGCGCGGTGATCACGAGGAACAGCACGAGCGGGTGGGGCCCGACGGCGCCGTAGAGCACGGTGTCGACCAGCCACGCCACCGGCCGCCCCCACTGCAGCGTCGGCGCCCCCTCGGCCACCCCGTTCAGGCGGATGGCGGCGAGGATGCTCCAGTCGTCGAGGATCAGTTGGGGCCCGAGGGCGAGGTAGACGAGCGCCCGGAGGCCGACGAGCGCGGCGAGCAGGCCGACCGCACCGCCGGTGAGGTCCCGCCGGGAGAACGGCGCCACGGGACGGCGGAACACGGCGTCGGCCGGCCACCAGGCGCCACGCCCGGGCGCCTCGTCACCGTCCTGGGTCGCCCCGGTCACCGTGGTGGTCCCCGCCTGGTCCGGCACGAGCGCCGACGCTACCCGGCACCCTCGCCGCCGTGCCCCCGGTGGGGTTCGAACCCACGATCTTCGGATTAAAAGTCCGCTGCCTTGCCAGCTTGGCTACAGGGGCGCCGACCCGAGCGTAGGCGTCGCCCGCCGCTGCGACGACGGCGGGTCAGGTGCCGGTGAGGGCGGCGACGAGGGGGGCGAAGGCGCGGGCCTCGTCGCCGGGGACGACGATGTACGAGTAGCCCCAGCGATCGCGGCGGCGGTTGAGCTCCTCGGTGAGCGAGTCGACGTTGCCGATGAGGGTCATCGGCGACGACAGCAGCGACGGCCCGTCGGGGGCGCCGAAGAGCGGCGCGAGCTGGTCGGCGAAGCCGGGCGGGTCGTCGGTGTAGTTCGCCGCCGCCACCCAGGCGTTCAGCTCGAGGTCGTCGAAGCGGTCGCCGGCGCCCTCGCGGACCCACTCGACCTTCTGGTCGATCCGGTCGGCCTGGGCGTCGCGGGCGGCGTCGGCGTCGATCTCGCCCGAGTGGATCGACGGGTTCACGCCCACGATGTCGGCGAACCGGCCGGCGAAGTGCAGCACCCGGCGGGCGCCGCCCCCGATGATGAACGGCGGCCCGCCCGGCGTGTGGGGTGCCGGGCTGCCGACGAGGCCGGTGATGTCGTAGTGCTCACCGGTGAAGTCCACGGGCTCGCCGGCGAACAGCGCCTTCATGACGTGGGCGTGCTCGATCATGCGGTCCACCCGCACGCCGGGCCGGTCCATGGGGATGCCGGTCTGGGTGTAGTCGACCGCCTTCCAGCCGGCGCCGAGACCGACCTCGATGCGGCCCTCGGAGAGCAGGTCGATGGTGGCCAGCTCGCGGGCGACGATGGCGGGGTGGCGGAAGTCGCAGTCGAGCACCAGGGGCGCCACCTTCAGCGTCGTGGTGGCGGTGACCGCGGCCGCCATCGCCGTGAGCGGCCCCATCCCGGAGTCGACGTGGTCGGGCACGAACAACGTCGAGTACCCGAGGGTCTCGAGCTCGCGGACGCTCTCGGTCCACGTGCAGCCCTCGAAGGCCTGGTTGAGCTGGACGCCGAATCGGAACCGCCGGGGGTGTGCCATCGGGGCAGTCTGCCCCAGCCCCGTGATCAGGTGCCGCGCCGCGCCTTGGCCACGTCGAACAGCGCGGTGACCTCGGCCACCCGGTCGGCGGGCACGGCGACCCGCGACCCGTTCAGGACGACCCCGCCCACGTCGACGCCGATGACGAGCTTCAGCCCCCCGTCCCTGGCCGGCTTGGCCTCGACGGCCACGTGGGTGACGTGGAAGCGCTGCGACAGCCCGGTCTGGTGGAGCACCTCCACCACCGTCCCGTCGAGCCGGAGGACGAACTCGCCCAGCACCACTTCGATCACGTCCGCGGCCATCCGACCACGCTAGGTCAGCACCCGGATCGTGCCGGCGACGGGGTCGAGCTCGACGGTGGCACCGTCGGGGACGAGGGCGAGGGCCTCGGCGGCGCCGACCACCGCCGGCAGGCCCAGCTCCCGGGCGATCACCGCGGCGTGCGAGAGTGGCCCGCCCTCCTCGGTCACCACCCCGCCGGCGAGGGCGAGCACCGTGTTCCAGGCGGGCGCGGTGCCCCCGGTGACGACGATGTCGCCGGGCTCGAAGCGGGTCAGGGCCTCGGCGGGGTCCACCGCCACGCACGCCCGCCCCGTGACCGGGTGATCCCCGATCCCGTCGCCTTGGAGCGGCGGCCGGTCACCGGGCGGCGTGACGCCCAGGTCGCGGAGCGTCAGGAGGCCCCGGGCGACCTCCCGCATCGGGCCCGACAGCACGCCGGTGGGCAGGGGGACCTCGGGGCCCAACACCGCCGGCGCGGGCTCCGCCGACAGGCGGCGGCGGGTCGCCTGACGGTCGGCGGCGGCGTCCGCGCCGGGACCGGCGGCGTCGAGTACCAGCGCCACGAGCTCGTCGAGCGTCAGCTCGACCGCATGCTCCCGGTGGTGCAGGGCCCCACGCGCCACCAGCCGGTCGCCGGCCGCCAGGTACGCCCGGCGGAGCAGGCCGACCGGCCAGGCCGCGGTCAGCACGCCGTTGTCGTCCCGGACCCCGCCGTGGCGCGGGCGTCGGCGAGGTGCTGGTCCCACTCGGCGAGGTGATGGAGCGGCACCTGCGCCCGGACCAGCGGTTCGAGCGCGACCACGACCTCGGCACCGCTGCGGTGCGCCGTGGGGCGGGGCCGGGGCGGGAGCTCGCACGACGCCCGCTCGTCGAGGTCGTAGCCGGTGACCAGCGCCCAGTCGGGCAGACCCGCGGCACCGGTCGAGGCCGGTGACGAGCCCGCCAGGAGTCGGGCCGCGGCGCCGGCGTCGATGCCGCAGTCGGCCGACAGCGTGAGGAACATCGCCGTGGGCATGAGGTCGGTGCCGTGCAGCCGGAAGTGGTCGCGGTAGCCCGCGCCGGCGTTGGCCCGCGCCGATCGCAGGTGCGCCACGAGGTCGTCGTCGGGAAGCGAGCCCGGGTCGACCTCGGCGAGCACCGCGTTGCGGGCCTCCCACTCGGGCCGCTCCCGGCCGTACCAGCGGTCGGCCTCCGCCAACCAGATGCGATCGCGCTGCGCGCGCCGAGCGGCCCGGTTGCGCCGGCGGAACGCCGGCACGAGGCGGGCCGCCACCCAGAGCAGGGGTGCCGGGGGCAGCCGGTCCGTGAAGGGGCCGACCAGTGGCTCGGCGGCGATGAACACCCGGCCGTGCACGAACCGCGGCTGCATCGTGCGTGCCGGCAGCCCGTAGCGGGCGAAGTGGTCGGCCTCCCCGGCGACCATGCCCTCGGCCAGCAGGGTCTGGAACTCGGGGGTGAGCGCGCGGGGGAAGTGGTCGTGCAGGCCCCGCCACTCGCCCTTGTCCGGCGCGGCCCAGGTGAGGGTCATGACCCGTCACCTTCGATGGTCGCCCGATGCAGCACCCCGACCGCCCACCCGCACCAGTCGGCGGCGTCCGCCACCGCCACACCGGCCTTGTCGTGGAGCTCGAGGAGTGCGGTCGACGAGGTGAGCACGTCGACGAGCCCGAGGAGCCGTCGGACCTCGGCGGCGTCGGGGTCGAGGCCCTCCCCGAGCGCGGCCTCGGCCAGGGCCCCGGCCTTCACCTCCCACCGGCGGCGCCGCAGTTCGCGACCGAGCGGGGAGGCGAGTTGGTTGCGAACGAGGGGAAGCTGCGCTCCCAGCTCCGTCCAGGCGGCCCGCAGGCTGGCGGTCACCTCGGCCAGCGAACGGGGCAGGCCGCCGGCACCTGCCGACACCGCCCCGTAGGCCGCCGCGTCGAGCAGGGCCTCCTTCGTGGGGAAGTAGCGGTACACGGTGGCCACGCCGACCCCGGCCCGCTCGGCGACCGCGGGCACGGAGATCGCCGCCGGGTGCTGCTCGGCGACGAGCGCGGTGACGGCGCCCACGATCCGCCCCCGGGTGGCCGCCTTCTGCGCCTCGCGCTCTGTCATGAGATGGATCATCTCATGATTGTCGAGCGCGATGCCGGGAAGAATCTGACACATCGGATGACAGAAGATGCCGGAGGTGCGAGACTGCCCGGGTGCAAGTGATCACCCTCGGCACCGGCAACCCCATCCCCAGCCCCGACCGGGCCGGTCCCGCCACCCTCGTGCGAGCCGGCGGGCGCGACCTGCTCTTCGACTGCGGGCGCGGCGTGCTCATGCGGGCCGCCGCCGTCGCGACCGGTCCGATGCAGTTCCACACGGTGTTCCTCACCCACCGCCACAGCGACCACATCTCCGACCTCAACGACGTCATCACCATGCAGTGGGTGATGACGCCGGGCCCGACGCCGCTGCGGATCGTCGGCCCCGAGGGCACCCGGCGCCTGGTCGACCTGACCCTGGCCATGCTGGCCGAGGACACCGGCTACCGCATGGCCCACCACGAGACCCTCGGCTACGAGCCCCAGGTCGAGGTGGTCGAGGTGAGCGACGGCCTCGTCTCCGACGAGGGCGGCGTGCGCATCACCTGCGCCCCCACCGAGCACTCCCCCGTCAAGCCGACCGTCGGTTTCCGCATCGAGGCCGACGACAAGGTCGTGTGCATCGCCGGCGACACCATCCCCTGCGAGGGCCTCGATCGTCTCTGCCGGGACGCCGACCTGTACGTGCAGACCGTGGTCCGCGAGGACATCGTCGCCATGATCCCGGCGCCCCGCCTCCAGGACGTCCTCGACTACCACTCCTCGGTCACCCAGGCCGGCGAGACCGCCGCCCGCAACGGCGTGAAGGCGCTCGTGCTGACCCATCCCGTGCCCGGCGTGGCCCCCGGCACCGAGCAGGAGTGGATCGACCAGGCCAAGGCCGTCTTCGATGGCGAGGTCGCCCTCGCCAACGACCTCGACACCTTCACGCTCTAGGCCCCGCCACAGGACCTAGCGTCTCCCCCATGGGGGACGACCAGGGACGGCGGCCGGCGCCGGTGCGCCTCGAGGACCTCGCGGCGCCGCGGTTCCCGGAGCACGTCGCCGAGATCATGGACTCGGTGGCGCCGATGGCGGCGGCGCTCGAGCTGCGGCCGACCGCCCTGATGGACGCCGCCTCCGAGGCGACCGGGCTCGACGACTTCGGCGACACGCGTTTCCTCGAGCCGCTCGCCGTGCTGTGCGAGGCGCTCTCCACGGACGTCGAACTCAGCCCCATGGGCAAGGTCAGCCAGCACACGCTGTTCGCGCAGCTCCTCGCCAACCGCCTGCTGGTCGAGCACGAGATCGGCCGCCACCCGGAGATCCTCGACGAGCCCCTCGAGGCACCGATCGTCATCGCCGGCCTCCCCCGCACCGGGACGACCCACCTCCACAACCTGCTGTCCGCCGACCCCCGCCTCCGCTCGCTCCCCTACTGGGAGTCGCTCGAGCCGGTGCTGGCCGACGCCGAGCGGGTGCGCCCCGACGGGCCCCCGCCCGATCCCGACCCCCGCCTGGCCCGCACCGACGCCGCGCTCTGGTTCGTGAACGAGGCCCTGCCCCACTTCGTGCGCATGCACGAGATGACGACCCAGCACCGCCACGAGGAGATCCAGCTCCTCGCCCTCGACTTCTCGACGATGCTGTTCGAGACCACGACGCCGCTGCCCACCTACCGGGACTGGTTCGACGCCACCGACCAGACCGCCACCTACGGCTACCTGCGCCGCGTCCTCCAGGTCTGCACCTACCTGCGCCGCCGGGACGACGGGGCACCGACCCGCTGGGTGCTCAAGTCGCCCCAGCACCTCGCCCAGTTCGGGCCGCTGCTGGCGACCTTCCCCGACGCCACCGTCGTGGTCACCCACCGCGAGCCCGTGGCGGTCACCGCCTCGATGGCGACGATGGTCGCCTACAGCGCCCGCCTCGCCCTGGCGCAGCCCGACCCGGTCGACATCGGCCAGTACTGGGGTGACCGGGTCGAGCACCTGCTCGACGCCTGCGTCCGCGACCGGGACCTGCTGCCCGCCGACCGGTCGCTCGACGTCCGCTTCGACGACTTCATGGCCGACGACGTCGCCATGGCCCTCGCGGTCGAGGACCTCGCCGGCCTCCCACGCGACGACGCCGCCACGGCGGCCATCGCCGACTACGTCGCCACCCACCCCCGGGGACGCCACGGCACGGTCGCCTACGACCTCGCCGCGGTCGGCCTCGACGCCGACGAGCGCGCCGCCGCCCTCGCCCCCTACGCCACCCGCTTCGGCGTCTGACCCGGCCCGTCCGGGAATTTCGTGGTGAGAAACCCCCGATACGGGGGTTTCTCATCAAGAAATCCTGCGTGCTGAAGGGTCAGGTGAGGTCGAGGCCGAGCATGCGGATGGCGTTGCCCCGCACGATCTTGTGCACCACGTCGGGCGGGAGGTGGCCCATCATCTTCTCGGCGACCTCCTTGGTGTGGGGCCACGTCGAGTCGGTGTGGGGGTAGTCGGTCTCGAAGGTGATGTTGTCCACGCCGACCGCCTCGAGGGAGTCGAGGCCGTGCTTGTCCCGGAAGAAGCAGCCGTAGATCTGGCGGTAGTAGTAGGTCGACGGCGGCTCGGGGATGACGTCGCGCACGCCGCCCCACGCCCGGTGCTCCTCCCACACGTCGTCGGCCCGCTCGAGGATGTAGGGGATCCAGCCGATCTGGCCCTCGGAGTAGGCGAGGGTCAGGTCCGGGTGGCGGACCAGCACGCCGGAGAAGAGGAAGTCGCTCATCGAGCTCATGGCGTTGCCGAAGCTCAGCGTCGCCGCCACCGCCGGCGGGGCGTCGGGCGAGGTCGCCGGCATCTGCGACGACGAGCCGATGTGCATGCACACGACCGTCCCCGTGTCCTCGCAGGCCTGGAAGAACGGCTCCCAGTAGCCGGAGTGCAGGGTGGGCAGGCCGAGCTTGGCGGGGATCTCGCTGAAGGTCACCGCCCGCACGCCCCGCTCGGCGTTGCGGCGCACCTCGGCGGCGGCGAGCTCGACGTCCCACAGCGGGACGATGATCAGCGGGATGAGGGCGCCGTCGGAGTCCCCGCACCACTCCTCGACCATGTAGTCGTTGTAGGCGTAGACGCAGGCCTCGGCGAGCTCCTTGTCCTCGGCCTCGGCGAAGGTCTGGCCGCAGAAGCGCGGGAAGGTCGGGAACGACAGCGACGCCTCGACGTGGTTGGCGACCATGTCCTCGACGCGGGCCTTGGGCTCGTAGCAGCCGGGGCGCATCTCGTCGTAGGTGATGGGCGACAGCGTCATGTCGTCGCGCTCGAACCCGACCGCGGCCACGTGGCGCTTGTGGGGGAAGAGCTTGCCCTCGTACACTCACATGTCGCAGGGCGGGGCGTCGTCGGACAGCTCGTACTCGTAGGTGGTACCGCTGACGTACTTCAGCCCGGCGAGGCCGTGGCGCTCGATCCTCGGCGCCCGGTCCTTGAACCGGGCCGGCAGCCAGGTCTCCCAGAGGTGGGCGGGCTCGACGATGTGGTCGTCGACGCTGACGATCAGCGGGATCTCGGTGGGCTCGGTCACGTCCGTCACTGGGAGGCCTCCGTTCCTGAGGACCGTTTCTGACGACCCGTCAGATTCGGCGTCACCCTACCCCCACGGTCAACCGCCACCGCCCTCCGGCCGATAGGTGACCGTGCCCGATGCCGCCGACGAGACGCGCCCCGAACCGACCGCTGCGCCCCCGGCCCACGGCCTCGACCCGTCGACGCCCATCGGCGGCCAGGCGGTCGTCGAGGGCGTGATGATGCGGGGGCCGCACCGCTGGGCGGTCGCCGCCCGCCGACCGGACGGCAGCATCGCCACCACCGACGAGCACGTGCCGACCTGGGCCCAGAAGCCGAAAGCGATCCCCGTCGTGCGGGGCGCCTTCGCCCTGGTCGAGACCATGGCCCTCGGCCTCAAGGCCCTCAAGTGGTCGGCCGCGGTCGAGCGCGGCGAGGAGGAGGGCGAGCCGGCCAGCAACCGGTCGCTCGCCATCACCACGGTGGTCACCCTCGCGGTCTTCGTGGCCATCTTCGCGGTCGTGCCCGCGGCGGTCGCCCACGCCATCGCCGACCGGTTCCACGACAACACCGCCGTCTTCCTCGTCTCGGAGGGCGTGCTGCGCCTCGGCCTCTTCCTCGGCTACGTCGTCGCCATCGGCCGCTCGCCCGCCATCCGCCGGACCTACGAGTACCACGGCGCCGAGCACATGGTCATCGCCGCCTTCGAGCACGCCGAGCCCCTCACCGTCGAGGCGGCCCGCCGCTACTCCACGCGCCACGCCCGCTGCGGCACCGACTTCCTGCTGCTCGTGGTGGTGGTGGCCATCGTGGTCTTCTCGCTGTTCGGCCAGGCCTCGTGGCCGGTGCTGATCCTCACCCGGGTGATCGGCCTGCCCCTCGTCGCCGGCCTCGCCTACGAGATCCTGCGCCTGGCCAAGCGCCGGCCGGACTCCACGGTGGTCAAGGCCATCACCGCCCCCGGCCTGGCCCTGCAGGCCATCACCACCAAGCCCCCCGCCGACGACCAGATCGAGGTGGCCATCGCCAGCCTCGAGGCGGTGCTCGCCGCGGAGGCCGGCGCCGCGGCCGACGCCGAGCCCAGCAACGCCTGAGCCCGGACGCGGCGGCGCCGCCCCCGTGGATCCCGAGGGCGGCGCCGTCCGAACCGCGGTGGAGCGGGGGTCAGTTGTTCTGGAGGACCCCGATGATCGTCTGGAAGTTCTGCGTGGTGATGCGGGGCCCGCTGTTCAGCGGCGGGTTCCCGCCGGCGCCGTAGGAGTGGATGCCCATGCCGCAGGGGCCACCGCACGAGGGCCGGTTGGCCACCATGATGGGCGAGCCCGACTGCCCGCCGGCGGTGTCGATGGCGTAGTAGATCATGCTGGCGTCGGTGCGGGCGGCCATGGTGCCCGACATCTTCCAGTGGGTGCCGAACGGCTTGTCACCCGGGTAGCCCTCGACCCGGCCGGTCTTGCCGTCGAGCTGGTTGATTCCGGGCACCGAGAAGAACCCCAGGGTGCCGACGGTGTTGCCGATCGTGCAGTCGAGCCGCATGATCGCCCAGTCGTGCTTGGCCTTGCCCTTGGTGCGCCAGCCCGACTTGGCGAAGAGCCCGTTCACGTTGCAGCCGCCGAACGGGTCGGAGGCGCCGTTGCGACCGGGGAAGAACTGGGCCGCGTCGATCGGGTCGCCGCCGGTGGGCGTGGGGTCGTAGGCACAGTGGCCCGAGGTCAGGATGAAGTCGGGGTCGATCAGCCAGCCGGTGCAGATGAAGCTGTCGCCGTTCTGGGTGAACTCGATCTGGCCGATGGCCGAGGCCGGGTACTGGGTGGTGTTGGTGACCTGCTGGCGACCGTCGGCGCCGATCACCGACTCACCGCCGACCGGCTGGCCCTCGTGGGCGCCGCGCACGACGGTGGCCTCGGGGGCGAGGCCCGACTCGGTGAGCACGCCGGTGCCGGGCGAGCCCGGCGAGGTCAGCGCGCCGGACTCACCGCCGAGCACCGGCGGCGCGGACAGGATCTCGATCGGGACCGGGCCGCTGTCGCCTGCCTCCTGGCCGGTGGCGGAGGGGGCGCCGGTGATGGCGGTCAATGAGGCGGCGAGTGCCGCAAGGGCACCCATAATGGCCGCCCGCTTGGTGAACCGAGACATGTTCTTACCCCTCCCCGGGGATCGACTGATTTGCGACCAGTCCATGATCGCGCAACGGCCGCAATCACGCACCTCGCCCCCGGGTCAGTCGCCGTTCTGCGCCGCGACCGCGAGGATGGTGCTGATGCGACCGGCGGTGAGCATCGGGCCGCTGTTCATGGGCGGCGTGCCACTGGCGCCGTAGGCGTGGACGCCGGCGCTGCACGGGCCGCCGCAGGACGGGCGGTTCCACTTGAACAGCGGCGAGCCGCTCTGCCCCCCGTAGGTGTCCATCGGGTAGTAGAGGTAGTTCACGCTGTTGCGGTCGACCTCGCCGGCCATCTTCCAGCGCGAGCCGTTGCTCTTGTCGCCCGGATAGCCCTCGACCCGGAGGCGCCGACCGGCGAAAGCGTTGTCGCCGGACAGGGTGAACAGGCCGAACGAGCCGGCGGTCTCGCTGAAGTCGCAGCCCGGCCCGAGCTGTTGCACCGAGTAGTCGTGGGCCGGCTTGCCGTCGACCCGCCACTGCTCCGGGGCCCACACCGCCGCCATGGCGCAGCTGCCGAACGGATCGACCACGGTGCCGCTGTTGCGCTCCCGGCCGGGCGCGAACGTGGCGGACTCGATGGGGTCGTCGCCGCCGGGACTCGGGTCGAACGAGCAGTGGCCGGCGGTGAGCACCGAGTTGCCGTCGATGAGGTAACCCGTGCAGAGGTACGTCCGGCCACGCTGCGTGAAGACGATCTGGCCGATGGCCGACAAGGGGAAGGTGCTGGTCACTGCCAGGCTGAGGCGCTCACGGCCGTCGGCGCCGATGACCGACTCCTGGCCGCCGATGATCGACTGGGGCACGCCCGCCGCGGTCGCCGGCACCGCCGCGGTCTCCGGGCTGGTGGTCGCCGCGAAGGGGGGCGCGCCGCTCGGTGCGTGGGCGCGGCTCGACGTGGGCCCCGGCTCGGTCGGGGTCGGGAGCACCGTGACACCGGTCGCCGGCCCGGCGTCCTGGGCCGGGGCCGCCGCGGCCCCACCGGCGAAGACCGCGAGCACGGCGGCGACGAGGCCGGCGACGAGGAGGACGCGGCTCGGGACAGGTGATCGCACGGCGGGGGGCCTCCGGGTCGACGAGTTCGCCACCCGTTCTACCGGGAGACCCCGCTAACCGAGCGGTACCAGGCGAGCGGTACCAGGGAGAACGCCCCTGGGGGGCGACGGGTTCCCGGGCTCGGGTCGTCGGGGCGGTCGCGCCGACGTGGGGGCGTGCCGTCTGGTTGAATCCAGGAGGCGTGGAAGCGATCGAGTTCCTGGTGGGCTCCCCGGTCTTCAAAACCGTGCGGCACCTGCGTGCAGGTGCGGGGGGTTCGATTCCCCTTCGCTTCCGCCAGCCCCCGGGCCCGTCGCAGGTCCCGGCGCCGTGACCGACGTCCGCCTCACCGCCTTCTCGCACGGCGCCGGCTGCGGGTGCAAGCTCTCCGCCTCCGAATTGCGCGCCGCCCTCGCGACCATGACCCGGCCGCTGCCCGGCCACCCCGACGTGCTCGTCGGGCCCGCCGGCGCCGACGACGCCGGCGTGTTCCGGATCGACGGGCGGCGCGCCCTGGTCCAGACCCTCGACTTCTTCACGCCCGTGGTGGACGACCCGGGCGACTGGGGCGCCATCGCGGCGACGAACGCGCTGAGCGACGTGTACGCGATGGGCGGCGTGCCGTTGACCGCCCTGAACATCGTGGCCTGGCCCCGCGACGGACTGCCGATGGACCTGTTGGGCCGGGTGCTCGACGGCGCCGCCGAGGTGCTGGAGCGGGCCGGCTGCGCGCTCGTCGGGGGGCACTCGATCGACGACCCGGAGCCGAAGTTCGGCCTGTCCGTCACCGGCCTGGTGGACCCGGCCGCCCTGTTGACCAACGCGGCCGGTCGCCCCGGCGACGCCCTCGTGCTGACCAAGCCGCTCGGCACCGGGGTCGTCACCACCGCGGCCAAACGCGGCGAGTGCCCACCCGATGTCCTCGCCGCCGCGGTGCGGTCCATGACCACGCTCAACGCGTCGGCGGCCGAGCGGGCCGCGGCCCGCGGCGCCCGGTGCGCGACCGACGTCACCGGCTTCGGGCTGCTGGGGCACCTCAGCGAGGTGGTGGCGGCGTCGGGGGTGGACGCGCTCGTCGAGGCCGAGCGGCTCCCGCTGCTGCCCGGGGTGGAGGAACTGATCGTGGGCGGCGCCATCGCCGGCGGCACCCGTCGCAACCGGGACGACGCGAGGCAGGTGCGCTGGGGGGAGGTGGCCGAAGCCCGTCGGTGGGTGGCGTGCGACGCCCAGACCTCGGGCGGGCTCCTCGTCGCGCTGGCGCCCGACGCCGCCATCGCCCTCGTCGAGGATCTCGCCGACGGCCCCGCGGGGCCCGCGGTCGTGATCGGCCACCTCCTCGAACGGGTCGGCGACGAGCCGGCGGTGACGATCCGATGAGCGCTGACGACCCCCGCCGGGCGCTGCCCGCGGTGGACGTCCTCGCCGCCACCGCGCCGGGTGACGCCCCGCCGCCGATCGCCCGCCGCGCCGCCCGGCGGGTGCTCGACGACGCCCGCGCCTCGATCGCCGGGGGTGCCCCGGCCCCCGGACCGGACGAGCTCGCCGCCGCCCTCACTGAGCAGCTCGCGCCGCTGACCCCGCCGCGGCCCGTGCTCAACGCCACCGGCGTCCTGTTGCACACGAACCTCGGCCGGGCCCCGCTCGACGCCCCTGCCGACGACCGGTGGGCGGGGCCGTCGGACCTCGAGCTCGACCTCGCGTCGGGTCGCCGGGGCGGGCGCCTGCGCTCGGTGGAGGAGGCCGCAACGACCCTCACCGGCGCCGAGGACGCCCTCGTGGTGAACAACGGGGCGGCGGCGCTGACGCTGGCCCTCGCCGCGCTCGCGGGTGGTCGTGAGGTGGTGGTGTCACGAGGCCAGCTCGTCGAGATCGGCGGCTCGTTCCGGGTGCCGGACGTGATCGCCGCCGGGGGCGCCCGGCTGCGCGAGGTCGGCACCACGAACCGCACCCACGCCGGCGACTACCGCACCGCCGTCGGTGAGCACACCGGCGCCCTGCTCGAGGTGCACCCGTCCAACTACCGGATCGAGGGCTTCGTGGCGCGGGTGACCACCGTCGACCTCGCGGTCCTGGCGGGCGAGGCGGGCGTGCCCCTGGTCGTCGACCTCGGGTCGGGCCTGCTCGACGAGCAGGCCCCGTGGCTCCCGGACGGGCCGCCACCGTGGCTCGCCGGCGAGCCCGGCGCCCGCCAGGCCCTTGCCGCAGGCGCCGACCTCGTCACCTTCAGCGGCGACAAGCTGCTGGGCGGCCCGCAGGCCGGGCTGCTGTGCGGACGGGCCTCGGCCGTGGCCGCGGCGCGCCGCCACCCGCTGGCGCGGGCGCTGCGGTACGACCGGGTCCGGGGCGCGCTGCTCCACCGCACCCTCGACACCTACCTGCGAGGAGCGGTCGCGGACGAGGTGCCCTTCTGGCGGCTCGCGCTGGCCCCCGAGGCGGAGGTGCAGGCACGGGCGCAGGCACTCGCCGCCGCCCTGCCGGACGACGCTCCCCTCCGGGTGATCGACGCCGCCGGTGCCGTCGGGGCCGGTTCGCTCCCGGGACGGGAGGTGCCCGGTCGGGCCGTGGCCCTCGACCACCCCCGACCCGATCGCCTCGCCGCGGCCCTTCGCCGTGCGGCGGTCCTCGCCGTGGTGACCGACGGGGCCGTGGTGGTCCACCTGCGGGCGGTCGACCCGAGCCAGGACGCGCTGCTGGCGAGCTCGGTGATCGAGGCCCTCGCCGCGGTGGACCCCGCCGAGCCGTGATCATCGCCACCGCCGGCCACGTCGACCACGGCAAGTCGAGCCTCGTCCGGCGCCTCACCGGCACCGACCCGGACCGGTGGGCCGAGGAGCGCGAGCGCGGGCTCACCATCGACCTCGGGTTCGCCTGGACCGATCTCCCGTCCGGGCGCACGGCCGCCTTCGTCGACGTCCCGGGCCACCGTCGCTTCGTGGCCAACGCCCTGTCGGGGTGCGGCGCGGTCGACGGCGTGCTGCTGGCGATCTCCGCCCGGGAGGGTTGGCGGCCCCAGACCGAGGAGCACGTGGCGATGCTCGACCTGCTGGGCGCACCCACCGGCGTCGTGGCGCTGACCTTCACGGACACCGTCGACGCCTCCGCCGCCGCCGACGCCGCCCGAGCGGTGGCCGAACGGCTGGCCGGCACGTTCCTCGCCGGGGCCCCGATCCTCGCGACCGGGGCGGACGGCCGCGGCGACGAGGCGCTGCGGCAGGCCATCGACGAGGTCGTCACGACCTGCCCGACCGCCCGAGACGACGACCGGCCCCGACTGTGGATCGACCGCTCGTTCCTCCTCGACGGGGTGGGCCGGGTGGTGACCGGGACCCTGTCCGGGGGCGCCGTGGCGACCGGTGGGCGGTTGGCGGCGACCGACGGCCGCACCAGCACGCTCCTCCGGATCCGCTCCCTCCGGCGCAACGGGGAGCCCGTCGAGCGGGCCACCCCCGGCGCGCGCGTGGCCCTCGCCGTCCGAGCGGATGGGGCGGCGCCCCAACGGGGTCAAGCCGTGGTCCGCGCCGAGCAGTGGCAGGCGGGGCGGGTGCTCCACGTGACCCTCACCCCGGCCCGCGGCCACGAGCCACCGCGCCCGCGTGGCTCGTTCCTGCTGCACCTGGGCACCTGGTCGGCGGCGGTGCGCCTGTCGTACCCCCGCGACGCCACCGGCGAGGGCGTCCCCGCCCTGGCCCGCCTGCACCTCGACACGCCCCTCGCGCCAGTGGCGCCAGGCGACCGGTTCGTGCTGCGCGACGCCGGGCGGGCCGCCACGGTGGCGGGCGGCCTGGTCCTCGCCGTGGACGCCGCCATCCGCCGACGCCCGCCCGCAGCGCTCCGACGCCGAGCCGAGTCGTTGGCGGGACCCCCACCGGCCCGGACCCGATGCCTGGCGGCGGCGATCCTGGCCGAAGGCGATGGCACCGCCACCGCCGCCGACCTCCGGGCCGAGACCGGCACGGCCCTCCCGGTGGGCACCCGGCCCCGGGGCGACCGACGGACTGCCCTTCCCGCGTTGCGCCGCGCCCGGGCCGCGCTCGAGCACCAGCTCGCCGCCGACGGTGCCGTCCCGCTGGCCTCCACCACGGTCGTGGAGGCACATGCCGCCGCCGACCTGGTCGACCGGGGACTCGCCGTCGAACGCGACGGCGTCCTGCACGCGGTGGGACGCGACCCGGCCCAACGCTGGCGCGACCTGGCGGCGCGCCTGGACGCGGCGGTGGTCGACGGGAGCCTGCCCCGCCTCTTCACCACCGAGGACGCCTCCCTCGTCGGCGCCACGCCACGTGAGCTACGACGTCTCGACGACGAGGGTCTCGTCGTCGCGATCCCACCGTTCCTGGTGACCACCGGGACCTATCGGGCGCTGGCGGCCGCCGTGCGCAACCGCCTCGCGGCCGGGCCTGCCACCGCCGCCGAGCTCAAGGACGCCGTCGGCCTGACCCGCCGTCACGCCATCCCGCTCCTCGAGGCCCTCGACCGCGACGGGCTCTCGCGCCGAGTCGGCGACCTCCGGATCGGCGCCGACCGACAGACTCCCACCTGATCTGCGATACTCACGGTCTCGCAAGTGGCGCTGGGACGGTCTGCATGGCGACTGGGCGGACGAGACAGGTGGCCTCCGTGGTGGTCACGTTGGCGGTGGCGCTCATCGTCGTCGGCACGGCCCCCGTCGCCGCGGAGGAGCCCGTGCGGGGCCAGGCGTTCCCCGGCACGGACGGCGGCCCCGAGCTCGTCGTCGGCGACACCACCGCCTACCCGGCGCGTGCCGTCGGCACCCTCGATGCGACGCTGGACGGCGACCCGGTGCGGTGCGCCGCCTTCCTGATCGACAAGAACTCGGTGCTCACCGCCGCCCACTGCGTCCACGACGGCTCGGGCGACGTCCCGGACGCCTGGGCCACCGCCACCGTGTTCGACCCCGGCCACGACGGCGCCACGACGCCCTACCGCACGTGCGCCGCGACCGGGGCCCACGCCCCCTACGGCTGGCGGACCGCCGCCGACGAGCGGGTCGACTACGCCGTGGTCCAACTGGACTGCGGCATCGGGCGGCGGGTCGGCTGGTTCGGCCTCTGGCTGTCCGGACGGGGCGACGACGTGCTCGGCGACGAGGTCCGCGTGCGGGGTTACCCGGCGGACCTGGCGGGACACCAGTGGCGTGGCGGCGGCCGGGTCACCACCACGACACCGAAGCAGGTGTTCCACAACGCCCGTACCCGGGGGACGGCGGGTGGGCCGGTCTACGTGTCCACGCCGGCCTGCGGCGGCCCCTGCGCGATCCTCGTCCAGGCGGACGAGGCGCACGGCACCGGCATCCACGCGTCGGGCCCCCACGGCCCCCGGTTCACCCGGGCCCGGTTCGGCCAGGTCCTCGCGTGGGCCGCCGAGAACGGCTGAGGGAGCGACCGTGTCCGAGATCACCCACATCGCCGTCGACGCCGCTCGGGTGACGATCACGAGCGACGCCGACCTCCGCGCGATCGCCACGTCGGCGGGCCGCTTCCTCGTGGACGGCGTCGTCCGCGAGGTGACCACCCAGCCCGCCGGCTTCTTCGACGTGCTGGTGGCCGCCGAAGGCCTCACCCCGACCGAGGAGTACCAGCTCGCCGGCGGGACGCTCCGGCTCGCTCGGGCCGTCCACGCCGATCCGGTGTCGGGCACACAGCGCACCGACACCACCGCCGTGTGGGAGGCCCAAGGCTCATCCCTCGCGCTGACGACGAGCGACCTCGACACCGAGGGAGTGCTCGGGGTGCTCGAGCGCCTCGAGCTCGTGCCCTCGCCAGAGGGCCTCGCGGTCCTGCCCGGCGCCGGCGTGAGCTGGTACGACGCCCCGCAGCTGGTGAAGGAGCTCCCCGGCCTCGGGCTGTTGGAGATCACGCCACTGTCGGGTGACACCGCCGGGTCGCTGCCGTCCTGGCCCGGCACCCCGGTCGCCGGCGGCGAGCTCTACGGCGACGAGCTCGCCCCCGGGGTCCCCTACGTGGTGCTCGTCACCGAGACCGCCCGGGTCAACGTGCTGCCCGACGAGGGCGCCGTCGAGGCCGCGGCCGCCGGCGCCGCGTCGCTCCTGGTCGAGTGGGAGCGGCCGGCGTGAGCCTGACCGCGACCGCCTTCGTGCTCACGTGGGCCGCAGTGGTGACCCTCGGCTTCGCGCTCGCCGGCGTGCTCGCGCGGGTGCACCGCCTCGAAGAGCGTCTCGCCCTCGGGGCAACGGCGCCCGGGCCGGGCCCCTCCGGTGCCGGCGGTCCCACGGTGGGCACCCTCGCGCCGGCCACGCCAGGGATCGACACCAGCGACGGCGCACTCCTGCTCTTCGCCGACCGCACCTGCGGATCGTGCCTGCGGGTCCTGCCCACGGTGGCCGCCGCCGGCGCCGACGCCCGCCTCACCGTCCACGTGCTCTGGAGCGGTGCTGCCGGGCCGACCGGGGACGCAGCCGACACCGGCGTCGTCCATCACCCTGACGCCGGTGCCGTCCACGCCGCCTACGGGGTGACCGCAGCGCCGTGGCTGGTCGCGGTCGCAGCCGACGGTCACATCGCCGCCAGCGGTCCAGCAGGCAGCGTCGAGCGGACCGAGGCCCTCGTCGCGGTCCTCGCCCACCACGATCCGGAGGAGGTCGACCGCTGATGCCGTACGCGGATCTGGTGACGATGAGCGCGCCGCCCCCCGGCGCACCCCTGCGCCGGCGGCGCGAGGCCGAGCGCTTCCGCTACACCCCGGCGCCGACCCGCCGAGGGTTCCTCGCCGGCGTGCTCGCGGCCGGGGTCGGGGCCGGTGTGGCCGCCCTCGGCGTGTTCCCGAAGGCCCGGCCGGCGCTCGCCGATCCCACGCCGGGCCAGTACGGCTACCGGATCTACCAGGGCTGCCCGCCGTACGCGGGCGACGCCGAGTGCGAGCCCGGTTGCGGGCCCTCCCAGGTGCTGGCCGACACCTGTGAGACGAGCGGCCAGTACGCCGGCTGGTTCAAGAACCGCCCGGCCGAGGGCTACCGGCTCCGTCCCGGCAACTGCTGGGCCGGGTTCGACGGGTGGACGTGGGGCCACAACGGCCAGTGCGGCAACTGCAGCCAGCACACCCTGTACGGCTGCCACGACGGCTACAAGCTGATCGGCGGCGGCTGGTACCCGAAGATCTGCCGCAAGGTCATCGAGTGCGACGGCCGGGACCCGGACGCGCCCATCTACCACGACCCGGTCGGCGCCCTCGTGTCCGCGTCCGTGGTCGCCCCGGGCAAGGTCCGCCTCCGGGGCTGGGCCATCGACCCCGACGCCACCCGCTCCCCCGTCACCGTGGGCATCTACCGAGACGGGCGCCTGGTGGCCCGGCCGGTCGCCAACCGGCGGACCACCGCGATCCCGCCGTTCTTCTGGGCCAGCGGCCTCGAACACGGCTTCGACGTGACCGTCAGCGGTGTGGCACCCGGCGAGCACCGGTTCCTGGTGTTCGCCACGACCATCGGGCCCGGGAAGAACACGAAGCTGGGCGAGAAGCGGATCCGGATGCACGCCGGCGCGAACCGCGGCACCGGCTGATCCGGGTGGCGAACGCGGTCGGGTCCGCCCGGCGCCTCCTGAGCGACCCCGCCACCGTCACCATCGTCACCGCCGTGATGCTGGGCGCGGGATGGATCGCAGGCGCGGCGGTGGTCGTGCTGGTCGCCACCGGCGCCGGCGCCGGCCACTCGCTGTCCGGCAGCGTCTGAAGCCGCAACAGCGCCTACGCGCTCACGCCGCCGGTCTGGCGGCACCGGACCCCTCGACCCGCTGCGCTCACCGCCTTCGTGGTGGCCACCACCGCGGGCGGCCTCACCAGCGCGCTCCTCTTCTGGCTGCTCTCGGGGCTGCTCGCACCGTTGGCGCCGACGGTGCGGTTGTGGGTGTTCGTGGTGCTCGCCGCGCTGGTGCTCCTCGTCGGCCACGGCTTCGTCGGACTCCGGCTGCCCCAGAACCGCCAGCAGATCCCCCGCTCGGTGTTCGACCGGTCGCCGACGACGGCGGCCGCCCGCTTCGGCTACGAGCTCGGCACCGGTCTGCGCACCTACCTGCCCAGCGCGGCACCGCACCTCCTCGCCGTGGGCCTGGTGGTGCTCGGTGGCCCGTGGTGGGCCGCGGTCGCCCTCGGCGTGGGGTTCGGCCTCGGCCGGGGGCTGCTCCCCACCCAGCGGGCCCTTGCCCCCGACGCCCGCCGCTGGGATGCCCGGGTGGACCTGGAGGGTCCCGTCGTGCGGGGCGGCGGCGAGGTCCTCGCCCTCGTCGGGCTCGTCGTGGCCGCGCTGCTGCGCGTCTGATCTGGCGGTCAGGCGGTCAGGCGGTGGTGGCGACCGGGGCCTCGTCCTCGCGGCCGGCCCAGATGTTGTTGCAGCGCTCGCACACCTCTTCGGGCACGATGCCGACCTTCATCCCGAAGCTGAAGATCGTGCAGCCGAGGCAGAACCCGAGGAAGGCCTCCAGGCTGGCGGCGACGAGCAGCATCGCGATGACGGCCTGGGCGGCTCCCTCGAGGCCGAACCCGAACCAGAGGACCGAGGCGGTGACGGTGAAGGCGGCGCCGATGCCCTGGGCGAAGCGCTTGGGCGGGCCGGCGCAGAACGTGTGCTCGACGTCGATCCGCGGCGTGATCACCTGCGTGGCCAGGCGCCCGAGCGGGCTCAGGGTGGGCCCGGTGAGCACCCGGGCCAGGAACCCGTAGGTCATGATCGCCAGCACCCAGCTCCAGCCGGTGGCGAGGAACAGGACGGCCATGAGCACCACGCCCGAGGCGACGACGCGCGCCGAGGTCTCGTTGACGGGGTTCGGGAAGGAGAAGAGCTCGCTGCGGGTCATGGTGTCGCCCTGTCCGGTGGTGAAA
>WBZL01000493.1_pt1 | contig 44087 bp, 44 predicted proteins | sample 5204291 | NCBI WGS metagenome assembly WBZL01 (sample SAMN12344345, study PRJNA552823) | activated sludge metagenome | biome: Activated sludge suspended growth; feature: Nitrification reactor; material: Wastewater; isolation source: activated sludge from nitrification reactor of wastewater... | reverse complement strand
TCCTGCAGGACGACGGCAGTTTCGCGGCGGAGAAGTTCAGCAAGGCTGTGCAGCTGATCATCACCGCGATGGACATCTCCATCTGTTTCGCCGACTTCCCGACCGAGGCGATCGGCGACACCACCCGCGACTACCGGCAGTTGGGGATCGGTTTCGCGAACCTCGGTGCGTTGCTGATGGCCACCGGCCTTCCGTACGACTCTGATGGGGGTCGCGCCCTGGCCGCCTCGATCACGAGCCTGATGACCGGCGCGGCCTACAAGCGCTCCGCCGAACTCGCCGGCGTGGTCGGCCCGTACAAGGGCTTCTCCCGCAACGCCGCGGCACACGCCCGGGTCATGCGCAAGCACGCGGCTGCCACGGACAGCGTTCGCTCGGTGTCGTCGCTGGACGGTGACGTGCTGCGTCTGGCGTCCCACATGTGGGACGAGGGCAACGCGATCGGCGCGAAGAACGGCTGGCGCAACGCCCAGGCCAGTGTGCTCGCGCCGACCGGGACCATCGGATTCATGATGGACTGCGACACCACCGGTATCGAGCCCGACTTCTCGTTGGTGAAGTTCAAGAAGCTGGTCGGTGGCGGTTCGATGCAGATCGTCAACCAGACGATCCCGCGCGCGCTGGCCAAGCTCGGCTACGCCGAGGAGACGATCGAGGCCATCGTCGAGTACATCGCGACCCACGGCCACGTGGTGGATGCCCCGGGGCTCAAGCCCGAGCACTACCCGGTGTTCGACTGCGCGATGGGCGAGCGGGCGATCAGCCCGATGGGCCACGTGCGCATGATGGCGGCGGTCCAGCCGTTCCTCTCCGGGGCGATCTCGAAGACGGTCAACATGCCGGAGACGGCGACCATCGAAGAGGTCGAGGAGATCTACTTCCAGGGCTGGAAGCTCGGTCTGAAGGCCCTTGCCATCTACCGCGACAACTGCAAGGTGGGTCAGCCGCTGTCCGACGCCAAGGCGGACAAGAAGGCTGCTCCCGTCGAGGCCGCGGTGGAGGCCCGTCCGGTCCGCAAGCGGCTACCCAAGGTGCGCCCGAGCCAGACGATCTCGTTCAGCGTGGGGGGCGCGGAGGGCTACATGACGGCGGGTTCCTACCCCGACGATGGCCTCGGTGAGGTGTTCCTCAAGCTCGGCAAGCAGGGTTCCACGCTGGCCGGTGTGATGGACGCGTTCTCGATCGCCACGTCGATCGCCCTGCAGTACGGCGTGCCGCTCGAGGCGTTCGTGTCGAAGTTCGTCAACATGAGGTTCGAGCCGTCGGGCATGACCGACGACCCGGACATCCGCATGGCGCAGTCGATGATGGACTACATCTTCCGGCGGTTGGCCCTCGACTACCTGCCCTACGAGAAGCGGGCGGCGTTGGGGATCTTCACCGCCGAGGAGCGTGCCGAGCAACTCAACGAGTCGAACGGTCACGCAGCGTCCTCACCGGCGGCCGCCCCTGCCGAGCCGGTGGCTGAGGACCTCAGCGCCGGCAGTGCGGAGCACGAGGTCGGCGCGGCCAGCGTGCCGAGTTCGGTGCACTCGTCGGCTGAGCTGCTGGAGGCCATCACCGGCAAGACGGCGGATGCACCACTGTGCATGACCTGCGGGATCAAGATGCGCCCCGCCGGTTCCTGCTACGTGTGCGAGGGCTGCGGCTCCACGAGCGGCTGCAGCTGACACAGACGAGGGAGGGCGGCCCTGCCACGAGGCGGGTCGCCCTCCCTTTTCCATGTGCGCTGCTCGCGCGTCGGCGAGGGACCGGCGGGCAGGATGGATGGCGGGCTCCACGAATGACTGGAGGCGGCCGTGATGCCCGATCCGCGTCGCGTCGTACTCGGCGTCAGCATCGCCGCAGGTGCCGCCTACCTGCAGCCCGCGACGCTGAACTACCTCGTGACCCCGATGCTGGCCTCGTTCCAGGCGGGGGACTCTGCGGCGGCCACAGTGCGAGAGACGCCGAGCGTGGCCTCGCTGTTGGTCATTTTCCTCGCCGCGGTTCTCGCCCAGAGATACGGACGGCGCCGGGTACTGACCCTGGGTGCACTCACGCTGGCCCTCGGCTCCTTGCTCGTCGCCGCAGCTCCGGTGCTGGCCGTCGCGGTCGCAGGCCTGGCGGTGCAAGCCGTGGGCGCCACGGTCCTGTTGGTCGTGCCGCTGGGGATCATCGGGGCAACCGTACCGGGCCGGTCCGAGCGGGCCCGGGCATTCGCGATCTTCTCCATGGTCAGCCCGGTCGTGTTCGTGGTGCTGCCCGTGGTGACCTCGTTGCTCATGGAGAACCGTTCGTGGCGGGTGGTCGCGTTCACATGGGCCATCGGTGGGTTGCTCGCGGTGCTGGCGGCGCGGTGGGCTCTCGGTCCGGACGGGACGGGCCGGACAAAAGCTGAGTTGCTGACACCGGCTCTGGCGGGTGTGGTGTGTATGGGTGTGGCACAGGTGGCGGCGCACGCGAACCTCAGTGTCGCTACGGCTGTGCGGCTCACCATCACTCTGGTGGCGGCAGGGTGGCTGTTCCAGGCCATGCGTCGGGGGAAGCCCCGCTCGCTGGACGTCACGATCCTCCGTCAGCCTGGATTCGCTCTGATGCTGATCGTCGTCGCCCTGTGGTGTTTCACCCAACTCTGGTACTACATGACACTTGCTTACGAGTACGTCTTCGGTCTCAGTGTGCTGGTCGCGGCGCTGCTCATGGTGCCGGCACAACTGGCCGCGGTGGTGGGGGCCCGCTACGCCGGATGGATGGTGGGGCGGCGCGGCATGGTGCGCACCGGGGTGTGGTTCCTCATGGTCACCGGGCTGTCGTTGGCATTGAGCGTTCTCGTAGGCGTCGATTCACCCCTGTGGTGGCCGGTTCTTGTCACCTGCCTCTACAGCTTCGCCTCTGTCGGCGCGGGCGTGCCGATGACGAATGCGTTGATGGACGACGCGGTCGCCGACAATGAGACGGACGCCTCCGCGTACCGGCAGGCGGCGATCGGCGTGGGCACTGCCATCGGTATCGCAATGATCTCCGCCGTGGTCTTCTCGGCGTTCTCAGCCTCATTGACACATCAGCTCGCCGACGCCGGCCTCGACTCCGCACCGGCCACCCAGATCGCCGCTGACCTCCGCTCCGGGGCCAGCGTCCAGCAGGAGTCCTCGCAGTACGCCGTGCCCGTCACAGAAGTGACAAACATCGATGAGGCGCAGAAGAGGGCGCTGCTCGACGGCATGGATGCACACGGTGTCGTGGGTGCATTGCTCAGTGTGATCACCGCCGGCCTGTTCTGGTGGAGTCGGCGTGCGTCTCGGACACCAGCGGCGTCAGGTCACCCATCAGGGTGACTCGATCCGGGACAACACGACGTGTCGTGTCCATTAGCCTGAACTCAAGGTGAACAGGAGTGCCAATGCCTGTGGACGACGGATCCTACCCGGAGATTCCTCCGGAGACGCCCACGTCATTGTGGTCGTCGGCCGACGTCGCGCGGATCGCGATCGAGAATGCGTCGATCGGGATGGCGGTCCTCGACCCGAACACCGGCGTGTTCCTGGAAGTCAACCAGGCATTCTGCGACTTCCTCGGTCGCGCTCGAGAGACGCTGCGGGGGATGTCCTGGCGCAGTCTCACGCATCCCGATGATCTGCCAGCTGACCACGCCCGAGTTCAGAGGGTGCGTGGGGGAGAGATCGATGCCTTCACCTCCCGCAAGCGGTACCTGCTGCCGGACGGCGACGTCGTCTGGGGTGACCTGTCCGTGGTCGGGGTCAGGGATGAACACGGGGACCTGACAGTCATCATCGCCCAAGTCGTCGACGCCACTGAGGCCGTCGAGGCACGCGATGCGCTCGCGACCTCCGAGCAGCGGTATCGGCTGCTCGCTGAGAACGCCGCCGACTTCCTCATGGAGACCGACACGGAAGGGATCGTCAGGTGGGTTTCGCCTGCGGTCGAAGGCGTGCTGGGATGGTCGCCGGAGGATCTGGTCGGTGACCTCCCGTTGCAGGTCGTGTGCCAGGACGTGGAGAACAAGTTCTTCGAGAACCAGGCACTGCTCAACGCGGGGCAGATGGCTGAGGATCGTGTGAAGGTGGTCGGTCGCGACGGCACCTGTCGGTGGGTGGAGATCGTGGCGCGGCCGGTGCTGGATTCCCGAGGTGTCGTGATGTCGCAGTTGTCCGCATGGCGTGACATCACCGCCCAGGTCGAGGCGGAGGAGCGACTTCAGGCCTCCGAGGAGCACTTCCGTCTCCTTGCCGAGAACGCCTCCGATCTGGTGTTCCTGGGTCGTCCGGATTGGTCATTGGCATGGATCTCCCCATCGGTGACGAGAATGCTCGGGTGGGAGCCCGATGAACTCGTCGACTCCGATGTGGTGAGGGATCTGCTTCATCCAGACGACTTTTACAACATCCCGGTGCCGATCGGCGACGATTTGGGTCAGGCCATTGCGTACGAGGCGCGCTTCCGGCGCAAGGACGGCTCCTACCGCTGGATGTCCGTGACGGCCAGGACGCTTCTCGACGACGAGGGGGAGATCACCGGGATCGCAGGTAGTGCCCGGGACGTGGACGCCGAGGTGGCGGCGCGACAGGAACTCGAACTCACGTCGTCGCGACTACAGGCGACCCTCAACTCAATGATTGATCCGCTGGTCGTGCTGCAGGCGGTGCGCGACCAGGACGGAAGGATCGTCGACTTCCTGCACGTGGAGGCCAACGACGCGGCCGGGCGACACACCCACAGGCCCCGTGAAGAACTCGTGGGAACGCTCATGTCGCAGGTCGTGCCCGGCCAGGAGGAAGCGGGCCTGTACGACATGTACCGCAACGTCATTGAGACGGGTGAACCGTGGCTGGTGAGCGCCGTTCCGTACGAGGATGAGATGCAGGAAGGTGCTCTACGACTGTTCGACATGAGCGGTGTCAAGGTGGGGGATGCGGCCTGCCTGACGTTCCGCGACGTGACGGAACGGGAGAAGGCCGCGGCGGCGCTGGCCTCTTCCGAGGCCCGGTTCCGGCTGCTGGCCGTCAACGCCTCGGACATCGTGTTGGAGCACCGCAAGGAGATCGTCTGGGTCTCCAACGCACTGACCGACGCGTTGGGCTGGGAGCCCGAACAGTGGGTCGGTCACCGCCTGTCGGAATTCATTCATCCCGACGATTGGGATCAGCTCGACTTCACGCCGGGGGCCTTCGGCGACAAGGACTCGGTGAAGGGGAACACCTTCCGCGTGGCCAATGCGGACGGCGAGTATCGCTGGATGTCGTCCCGTGCCACAGCCATCCGGGATGAGGAGGGCAACGTCGGCGGTGGTGTCGTCGGACTGCGCGACGTCCATGACGAAGTGCTCACCACGCAGCGGCTCGCTGCGTCCGAGCACCTGTTCCGGACCGCTGTGAGTTCGGCGCCGGTGGGCGTCGTGCTGACCGACCGGGATGGTCGGCCGTCCCTGACCAACCCGGCGTTGTCGGCGATCACTCAGCGGGACCACCGCTGGCTGCGCGCCCACCGGTTGCGGGACGTTCTCCACCCCGAAGAACTCGAGCGCATCGACAAGGTGCGCGAACAGTTCCTGGACGGTTCCCGGTCGATGTTCGCCGACGTTGTCCGACTGGTCCGTGCCGACGGTTCCACAGCCTGGACCAAGGTCGCCGCCGTGCGGCTGGAGGAGACCGAGAACGACTCGGCATTCATGCTGCTGCAAGTGGAGGATGTGACCGCCGAACGTGAGGCTCAGGAAGAACTCGCGTTCCAGGCGTTCCACGATTCGCTGACCGGACTGCGGAACCGGGCCTGGATCATCCAGACCCTGGCGCAGGACATCGAGGACGCCAAAGCACTGCGGCAGCACGTGGGAGTTCTCTTCATCGACCTGGACAACTTCAAAGTCATCAACGACTCCTTGGGCCATATGGCAGGCGACCAGGTGCTGACCGAGATCGGCAACCGACTACAGGCGTGCCTGCACTCCCGGGAACGGCTCGGTCGATTCGGTGGCGATGAGTTCGTGGTGATCGTGCCCGAGGTCGATGACGTCCTGGAGGTCGAACGCACGGCTGAGCGCATCGACGCGGCCATTCGGCAGGATCTCGAGATCCACGGTCATCGCATCGTTCCCACCGGCTCGATCGGGATCGCCATCTCCGACGGCGCATCCAGCGCTGAAGGGCTGTTGCGCGACACGGATGCGGCGCTGTTCCGCGCGAAGTCCGTAGGGCGCGGGCGGTGGCACTTCTTCGACCAGGAGATGCATGAGCACGCCATCGACCGGCTGACGCTCGAGAGCGAGATCCGCCGCGGACTCGACGCGGGCGAGTTCTTCGCGGTCTACCAGCCGATCGTGCGGCTACGGGACCGCCGTGTGACCGGGTACGAGGCGTTGGTGCGATGGCAGCACCCCACCCGGGGGCTCGTCTCGCCGGCGGACTTCCTGCCCGTGGCGGAGGACAGCGGTTTGGTGGTGCCGTTGGGGCAGCAGGTCCTCGAGCATGTGTGCGCGACGTTGCGTGCGCGACACGATCTCGGTGGTCCGATCAGTGTGAACGTGTCGGCCGTGCAACTGGCTTCCCGGGACTGGGCGCGTGGCCTGCTCGCCACGCTGGAGGAGTACGGTGTCAAACCGGAGCAGATCGTTGTCGAGGTCACGGAGACCGCGGTCCTCTCGCAGTTGGACAGCACAGGGGAGGACCTCTTCAAGCTGCGTGACCTGGGGGTGGGGGTTCACGTCGACGACTTCGGGACCGGCTTCTCCTCGATCTCCTTGTTGCGCGATCTGCCGGTGACCGGCTTGAAACTCGACCGCAGCTTCGTCCAGCGCCTCACCAGCGACGACAGCCAGGCCAACGCTCTCTCGGCCGGGGTGGTGGGGTTGGCCCACGGCCTGCATCTGCGGGGGATCGCCGAAGGTGTGGAGACGGAGGCCCAATGGGCCACGCTGCTCGCCCAGGGGTGGGAGTACGGCCAGGGCTACCTGTTCGGCCGGCCCGGATCACTGCCCACCTGAGCGGTCTCCTGCGCTGTGGTGGTCGCCCGTGTCGCCAGCCACGATCCGATCAGGACGATCGGAAAGCCGATGATCATCCCTGTGGTCACCTGCTCCGAGAGCACGACCACGCCGAGCAGCAGCGCCACCGCGGGGTTGACGAATGTGATCACCACGGCGCGCACCGGACCTGCTGCAGCGATCAGCCGTAGGAACAGGACGAAGGCCAGCGCAGTGCACACGAGCCCGAGGACCAGGAGGGAGCCCAGCGTGGACGCCGAGGGTGGCCAGTCTGCGACCAGCGCCGGGCCGCCCAGTGGGATGTACACGATCGACACGACCAGCACGGACAAGGCGATCGTGCCGATGGCCGGGGCGGGGTTCTCGAGTCGGTCAAGGAGGATGGGTCCGACGGCGTAGCAGGTGGCCACGATGAGCATCTCGAGGACGCTGAGGCCGTCCAGATGCCCGTCGAGGGCGTTCAGGCCGACCAGCAGCGCGACGCCGATCATGCCCAGCGCCATCCCGAGGACCCGCACGCCCGCCAGGGTGCGCCGGTCGCCCATGATCGCCAGCACCACTGCCCCGATGATCGGCACAGCGGCGAGCATCAGTCCGGCCAAGGCGCTCGAGATGCGTTGCTCGGCGTGGCCCAGGAGGAGCCACGGGATCCCCATCTCGAGCACGGCGAACACAGCCACCGGGCGCCAGTACCGGGCTGCTTCACGCAGCGCCCCGGAGTGCAGGGCGAGGGGGACCAGGACCAGGGCGGCCAGGGCCGTGCGACCGAGCACCACTGCGGACGGGGGGATCTGTTCCACCGCGATCTTGATGAACAGATACGGCAGGCCCCAGATGACCGACATCGCGGCGAAAAGCGCCCAGGCCTGTCCGGACATGCGGTCATGGTGGTGGTCGGTGCCGATCGGCGCGGCCATGGCCACATCCTAGGTGGCGTGTCCGGGGGATCGAGGCTGCGCGTCGCACAATGGGCACGAGGCAGAAGGAGTCGTGTGGTGGCTGACAGCGAACACGGGATCGCGCGCGAGACTGTCCGGGAAGCCGTGACGATGGCTCTCTACCTGAGTCTGAGTCTGCTCGCCGTCCTGCTTGCGGTGCCGAGCAACACGAGTGAGGAGCCGGTGGCACTGGTGACTCTCACAGCACTGGGATTGCTGGTGGCCCATCTCGTGGCGTTCACGATCTCGTCGCGACTGGTCTCCGAGGGGGTATTCGACGCCGAGTCCCGCCGGGTGGCCAGTGCCCAGATCGCCTCCGGACTCGCGGTCGTGGCCCTGGTCACCGTTCCCATGCTGCTGTTCGACGCGCCGACCAGTCTCTACGTGGCGCAGGCCCTTCTGTTGCTGGTCGTTGCCGGCGTGGGCTATCTGGCCGCCCGCGCTTCTCACGCGTCCGTGCTGCGGTCAGTGGTCTACGTCGCCGTGGTGCTCGTGGTGGTGGCCGGCGTCCTCGCGCTCAAGGCGCTGGTCGGACACTGATCGGGCGCGGGCTCATCGGTCAGCCGGTGACCAACCCGAAGACCCACAGCCCCAGACCGATGCCGACGAGGATCGCGATCAGTTGGAGGGCGGCCATGACGGCCTTGGCGCCGTTCGTGTTGTTCATCCGTCCTCCAGAACCCGCTGTTTGGCTGCGCGGAACTCGTCGTCGGTGAGCGCACCTGCTCTGTGCAGGGCGGCCAGGCGTTCCAAGGCCTCGGGGATCGAGTCGCTGTCCGGCGCTGCCGGGGGCGGCGCCGTCACACGGCGGGCAATGGGTGGAGACGGTGCGTCACGGTACGGATCCACGGGTGTCGCCGACGGTGCATCCGCCCAGAAGAGTTGCGTGGCGATGTCCCGGTTGAACAGACCCAGCAGGGGGAAACCGCCCATGATCACGAACACGATGCCGCAGATGATCCATCCCCAGACGAGTCCGTCGGAGCCGTCCGGAGGGTTCAGCCCGTACTCCCAGAAGTTCCACCCGAGACTGAGGAACAGCGCCGACCAGGTCAGCAGTGTGAGTCGTGGACCGGGCAGTTTGGCCGCGGCCACGCCGTACATCCACAGGCCGAGCAGACCCCCGATGATCCCCGCGGGCATCAACGCCGCGGCCCCCTCGGGGCACTCCTGCGCAATGACGTAAGGGCCTCCGGAAGCGCAGTATCCGCCGATGTCCATGACCGCCCGCATGCTCAGGAAGACCACGGTCAGTCCGGCGGTGACGATCACCAGCCCGACGAACATCTGCACCACCCGGCGCACGGTCGTCGCGTCCATGGTCCCCATCATGCCGATCGGTCAGTCCGCGGTGCGCGCGGCAGCAGCGAGGTCTTCGTAGGTGAGTGTGCGCATCTGCTCGACGCTGACCTCGGACACGTCGCGCAGGCGCCACGCGTGTTCACGCACTGCAGCCTCGAACACGTTGCGCACGGTGCGGGCGTTGCCGAAGTCCTGGTGAGTGGCCAGATCGGCGAACAGTTCACGTACCTGCGATTCGATGCCCGCAGCGAGTGTGTAGTCGGAGTCCTCGCACATCCGCTGCAGGATCCGCAGCAGCTCGTCGGGGGTGTAGTCGGCGAAGGTGATGGTGGTGGGGAAGCGCGACTCGAGGCCGGGGTTGGCCGCAATGAACGTCCGCATGTTCTCGGGGTAGCCGGCCACGATCAGTACGAGATCGTCGCGGTGATCCTCCATGCCTTTGACAAGGGTGTCGATGGCCTCGACGCCGAAGTCGTTGCGGGTCAGTCCGTACGCCTCGTCGATGAACAGGATGCCGCCGAGGGCTGCGGTGATCTGCTCCTTGGTCTTGATGGCTGTCTGCCCCACGTATCCGGCCACGAGTCCGGAGGCGTCGACCTCCACGAGGTGCCCATCACTGACGACCCCGAGCGCGCTGTAGATGCGCCCGACGATGCGGGCCACGGTGGTCTTGCCCGTTCCGGGGTTGCCAACGAAGACCAGGTGTCTACTGACCGTGGGGTTGCGCAAGCCCGCCCTCTCCCGCATCTGTGCGATGCGGATGAGTTGTACCTGCTGGTTGATCTCCCGCTTGGCGTCCTCGAGGCCGACGAGACGCTCGAGGTCGTCGAGTGCCTCTCCCACGGCGGTGGTGTCGGGGCCCCGCTCGGGCGTCACTTCGGCACTGGCGGGTGTGGCGGCTGAGGTGGCGGCCGCCGGTTCCAGTTGTGTGTTGCTGACCGGCGCGGTGCGGGTCACGGTCGCGGCGATCGCGCTGGCCGCGCGCGCGGCGCCGGCGTCGGCGTCGGCGAACTGCACGCACGTCAGGCGGGTGACCTGCACGAGAAACAGCGAATAGGCCTGCACCTGACTGCGGTGACCCGCCGCGATGAGCGCGCGCAGCGTGGGTGGCGCCGACGAGCGGAACACGGTGCCCTGGCCTGCGAGCGCACGTGTCTGGTCGGCCGTCCATCCGAGGTAGTCGGCGAACTGCGTGAGGTTCGTCGCGGCCTCGTCGCCGAGCGCGATGATGGCCGCGGCCGTCTGGAAGGCCTCTCGGGCGGCGGCCTCGGGGTCGTCGAACATGGCGGAGGCTTCCGCCACGAAGCGCTTGAGGTCTGGGACGGGGGAGTCTGCCACGTTGCCGATGCTAGGCATTGGCGCCCGTGCATGGGCCCCCTGCCGGGCTTCCGGCCATGTCAGGTGGAGTGCGGGGGGCCTGCGATGGGTGGGGTGCTCGACCTCGGTAGCCGAATGAGGTACAGTTGGTTAACAACAAGTGAACAGAACGTACTTCGACATTACGGATGCAGGAGGTTCCTCATGAAACTCATCCGCTCGCTTCTCTTCCTCGACTGCACTCCTCGGGTCTTCTGGGCCGAGGTCATCCACGACCGCTGAGGTCACTGAACTCTCGAGAGGCCACTGGGCGCACCACGCGCTCGGTGGCCTCTCGGCGTTTCCGCGCCACTATGCTGGGCAGCCCCACGCACGGGAGTGACCATGGCGTACCAACCCACCTGGGAGTCGGTCTCACAACACCAGGTTCCCCAGTGGTTCGACGACGCAAAACTCGGTGTGTTCCTGCACTGGGGTCTGTATTCGGTCCCGGGCTGGGCACCGCAGGTCCCCGACATCCAGCAGATGCTGCGGACCCAAGGGCCCAACGGCATGCTGCGCAACAACCCCTACGCGGAGTGGTACCTCAACACGATGCAGATCGCCGGGAGCCCGACCTGGGAGCATCATCGCCAGACGTACGGCCCGGACTTCGCGTACGACGACTTCGTCCCCCTCTTCGACCAGCACTCGTCGCACGCTGACCTCGACGCTCTGGCCGGCGTCTGCCGGTCCGCGGGTGCGCAGTACGTGGTGCTCACCACCAAACACCACGAGGGCTTCACGTTGTGGCCCTCGAAGCTCGCGCATCCGCGCAAGGGCCACTACCACGCACAGCGCGATCTGGTCGGCGATCTGACCTCCGCGGTACGCGCCCAGGGGATGCGGATGGGGCTCTACTACTCGGGGGGCTACGACTGGCCCTTCAACGATGCGGTGCTGGCCAGCGCCGGGGATGTCGCGCTGGCCGTGCCACCCGGGAAAGCCTACGCCGACTACGCCGACGCGCATGTGCGTGAACTCATCGATTCCTATGCGCCGTCAGTGCTCTGGAACGACATCTGCTGGCCGCCGGACGCCGACTTGGCTGCGCTGTTCGCCTACTACTACAACCACGTCGACGACGGAGTGGTCAACGATCGGTGGCTGCAGCGGTCGATGCCGCGCAATCCGGTGTCGGACGCCACCGCCCGCGGCGCGGGCAGGCTGCTGCAGGCCGGGTGGCGCGTGGTGCCGGAGAAGTTCAAGAGCCTCACGTTCCCGGCCTCGACCCACTACGACTTCCGCACGCCCGAGTACGCGTCGTTCGACGAGATCGAGACGAAGAAGTGGGAGGCGACGCGCGGGGTGGGGCACTCCTTCGGAGCCAACCGCAACGAGCGTCCGCAGGACATCATCACGGCCACTGGGGTGATCCGGATGTTGTGCGACGTCGTGAGCAAGAACGGCAACCTGTTGATCGGCATCGGCCCGGACCCCGACGGCAGCATCCCCGAACAGCAGCAGGTGCCGCTGCGGGGTCTTGGCGCCTGGTTGGCCGTCAACGGGGAGGCGATCTACGCAAGCCGCCCCTGGACGGTCGCCGCCGCACGAACGACGGAGGGCACCGAGGTCCGCTTCACGCAGCGGGAGGGTCACGTCTACGCGATCCTCCTCGAGCAGCCCGGAGTACGGGAGTTCGGCCTGCGGGGAGTCGATCTCGGCGGCGATGACGTGCGCCTGTTGGGAACGGACGCCCGCCTCCCGCTGGGGTCGGCTGGCGACGTCCGCAGGATCGAACTGCCGCCGCAGATCCCGGTCAGCGCCGCACTGGTCCTGGACCTCGGTACCGATGTGAGGTGGCGGGGATAGGGCGGTTCTCGAATTGGGGGGTGCGGCCGGACCGTGAGCACTTCCAGGATCCGTGAGCGTTGTGACGCCTCCGAATCGCTCCCGGATCGTCGATGTGCTCGCAGATGGTCCTATCGGTCTCGGGGCCAATCAGCGAGTCGGTGCTCCGGGCGGCGAGCGGAAGGGGGAGAATGCCGGAATGAAGCACAGCGAAGAGATGCACAAGGCGGCCGACGGCGCCGAGATCTACCGGCAGCAATGGTTCCCGGACGATGAGCCCCGGGCCGTCGTGTGCCTGGTGCACGGGCTCGGTGAGCACTCCAGCCGGTACGGACACCTGGCGCAACGGTTCACCGATCAGGGCTTCGCGGTGTTCAGCATGGATCTGCGCGGTCACGGCAAGTCCTCGGGCAACCGGGGTGACCTGCGCATCACGCAGGCGATCGAGGACGTCGACGAGCTCCTCGATCAGGCCACGACACAGTTCCCCGGGCTGCCGGTGTTCATCTACGGACACAGCCTCGGCGGCCTCATCACGATGACCTACACGGTGCAGCGCAGGCCCGACATCACCGGCCAGGTCGCCTCCGCGCCGGCGCTGGACAGCGAACTGCGCGAACAGCGCGTCAAGTTCGCCCTGGCCAACCTGCTCGGTGGCGTCGCTCCGGGGATCATCCTGCCGACCGGACTCGACGCCGACGGTGTCAGCCGCGACCCCGCAGTCGTCGCGGCGTACAAGGCCGACCCGTTGGTCCACGACAAGGGATCGACCGGCCTGGCCAAGCAGACGTTCGCGGCGATGGACGCACTCATGGCGCAGACCACCTTCCCGGTTCCGCTGCTCATCATCCACGGCACGTCCGACCGGCTCACCGTGCCGGCCGCGAGCAAGACGTTCGTGAACAACGTCACCGGTGACGTGACGTTGATCGAGTACGACGGTATGTACCACGAACCGCACAACGAGCCCGAGCAGCAAGAGGTGTTCGAGGACGTCCTGGCGTGGATGGAGCCACGACTCTAGGCGTTTCCCGCGATGCCCCAGGTGGCACTGCCCGACGGGCGGGTCGTGGCCTATAGGGAGTACGGCGCTCCTGATGGACAGCCGGTGGTATGCAACCACGGCGGCCTGCTCTGTGGGCAGGACGTCGGACCGGCCGATGCCGCGGCCAAGGACCTGAACCTGCGGTTGATCTCGCCGGATCGTCCCGGCATCGGGTCGTCCACGCCACGGGTGGGCAGGACAACCGGCCAGTGGGCCGGTGACGTCGAGGCGTTGGCTGATGCCTTGGGGCTCGAGACGTTCGGGGCGTTCGGCTGGTCCCTCGGTGGGCAGTACGCGATGGCCCTCGGGGCTCTGGCGCGTCGCACGACAGCCGTGGTCGTCGTGGCAGGCTGCCTGCCCGGTCTGCGGCCCGCGCAGTTGAATCCGACAGACCGCGTCTTCATGCGGATGTCGGTCGATGCACCTCCCGTCGCGGCGATGGTGTTCGGTGCGATGCGCACCGTTGCCAGCCTGGCGCCCGGGGTGATCCTCTCAGCAACGCAGCGATCGCTGTGTCCTTCTGATGTCGCGGCCCTGCATGCCCTCCCGGGCGGTGCCTTCGCGGACTGGATGGCGGCCGCCATGAGCCGGCCGACGGGGATGGTGGAGGAGTATCGGGTGCTTGGGCGACCATGGGGCTTCGCGCCCGCCGACATCGGCGTTCCCACCACGTACTGGCAAGGAGGCCGGGACACCCTGGTGCCCTCGCGCTGGGCGGAGGAGCTCCACGCCGCGACACCCGGTGCCACGCTTCAGGTCGTCCCCGGAGACGGGCACCTCCTGGCGTATGGCCGGTGGCACGAGGTGCTCGGAACCTTCGCCGCATCGTGACGCCCGGCCAACCGCCGCTCGCGCGGGTAGGGTCGGAGCAGGGTCTCGATCTCATCGGAGGGTGGACATGGAGAACGTCAAGGGCAAGGTCGTCCTGATCACCGGGGCAGCGATGGGCCTGGGCAGGCTCTTCGCGGAGAAGGCGGTCGCAGAGGGTGCCGAGGCCGTGGTCCTGTGGGACATCAACGAGCAGGCGCTTGTCGAGACCGCCGACGCTCTGCAGGCCGCGGGTGGCCGGGTGTACGGGTACATCGTGGACGTGTCGTCGGCCGATGAGATCGAAGCCACGGCGGCGATCGTCCGCGAGGAGATCGGGGAGATCGACATCCTCTTCAACAACGCCGGGATCGTGCGCGGCAACTCCTACTTCTGGGAGCTCGACGACGTCAGCCAGATCCAGCTGACCATGGCCATCAACTCGATCGCGCCCATGCTCGTGGCCCGTGAGTTCCTGCCGGGGATGATCGCCAAGACGGGGGAGTGCCGCATCGTCAACATCGCCTCGTCGGCAGGGCTGGTGTCCAATCCACGGATGTCGGTCTATGCGGCGAGCAAGTGGGCGGCGATCGGCTGGTCCGACTCGATCCGCCTCGAACTCGAGCAGGCCGGCCACGACCACATCAGGGTCACCACCGTGTGTCCGACCTACATCAACACCGGAATGTTCGACGGCGCGAAGAAGATGCTGATGACCCCGATGCTCGAGCAGGAGGTCGTCGTCGACGCCACCTGGAAGGAGATGCTGCGGGGAGCGCCGTTCCTGCTCATCCCCTGGACGGCGAAGCTCAACAAGGTGCTCAGTGGCATCCTTCCCGTGGGAATCCGCGACTTCGTCCTCGACAAGGCCGGTGTCTACCACTCCATGGAGGAGTTCCAGGGCCACGACGACCTCAAGTAGGCGTGATGGGCGTCGAGATCGAGCGCAAGTTCCTCGTCGTCGGGGACGACTGGCGATCCGCCGTGTCCTCGTCCACACGGATCGTGCAGGGCTACCTGGCGTCCACCCCCGAGGTGACCGTTCGGGTGCGGGTGCGCGGGGAGAGGGCCTACCTCACGATCAAGGGTCGCAGCAGTGGGATCAGCCGCAGTGAGTACGAGTTCGACATACCGGTCGCTGACGCGGAGGCGATGCTCACCGACCTCGCGCAGGGTCCGGTCATCGAGAAGACCCGTCACCTGCTGGAGGTGGACGGTCACACCTGGGAACTCGATGTGTTCGCCGGCGCCAACGAGGGCCTCGTGATGGCGGAGATCGAACTCGGCTCGGCGGACGAGCAGTTCACCGTCCCGTCGTGGGCCGGTCGGGACGTGTCAGACGATGCCCGTTACTACAACGTCAACCTGGCACGTACTCCGTACTCGCACTGGGCGTGACGAGGAGGACCGATGGCCAAACGCGAGAACGTCACGTCGCGCGAGTACAAAGTCATGCTGCACGCACAGCGGTTCGACGGGGACCAGGCGGCCCTGCAGGCGTCGATCGATGAGTTCTGGACCGATCTGTCGACGGCACTGGACGGCATGGACATCCCCACGGAGGGTGCCTTCTCGCAGGTCAAAGCCCGTCGCCTCATCCGGTTCTTCGACACCGATGAGCATCGGATCAACGCCGACCAGTACATCGTGCGCGAGCGCGAGGACATCGACACCGGCGAACGTGAGGTCACGCTGAAGTTCCGGCACCCCGATCGCTACGTGGCAGCCGATCGGCGGATGGATCCGGCGGATGCTGAGGTGTACAAAACGAAGTTCGAGGAGGACGTCAAACCCCCGTTCGTGAGTGTCTACAGCTTCTCGACCACGCAGCCGCTGCGGTCCGGTTCGGTCCTGCGCCAGGTGCAGGATGTGGCGGATCTGTTCCCCGGACTCACTGAGGATCTCGCGGAACTGCCGAAGGACGCGGCGTTGCTGCTGGTGCGTGACTTCGTGGGCAGGGAGATCGTGCTTGAGGGGGCCTCGCTGCTATTGGGCAAGCGCGACATCCTCAGCGAATGCGCGCTGGTCGTCTGGTACGACGAGGGGGAGGCGGACACCACCCCGGTCGTGGTGGAGTTCAGTTTCAAGTACGGTGACGATGCCGAGGACTACCGCGGCTCTGTCGCACGGGATGCCTACGCCGTGCTGGGAATGCTGCAGAACGACATGTCCTCATGGGTGGACCCGAATCCGGTGACCAAGACGGCCTTCGTCTACGGCTGACCCGATGTCCCGTCAGCCTGGCCGGAGTCCGTGGCGCCGGGCTCGAGGTCCCAGGCCACGGCGTCATCGACTGCCGGCAGTGGTCGACCGGTGACGTACAGTTCCGCGGCCTTCACTGTCTGCGAGATGCTGTGCCACACATGTCCGGTGCCGAGGCTGTCGGTGAAGCCGGAGCGCTCGAGCACCACTCGGGCGGGGTAGTGCAGGCGTGCGATGAACAACTCCACGTCCCGACGGCGCAGCTCGGAGAGGAGATCGGTCAGCATGGTGGCCGTCGTGGTGTCCATCTGCCCCGTCGCCTCGAGGTCCAGCACCAGGGCGCGCACCTGTGAACCGGCGTCGACGGCGTCGAGGATGTGCAGGTGGGTCGTCTCGCAGTTCGCCCAGAACAGGGGAGCGTCGAGTCGCAGCACGAGCACCTCAGGCACCTGGCGACGTTCCGGGTGGCCGGCGGTGGCACCCCATCCGGCCTTCTCGCCGGGGATCCGTCCGAGCGGATCGATGTTGACCCGGCTCGAGCGGTACAGCACACCGAGCAGGGACAGCGCCACCGCGACCAGTAGCCCGTAGAGGGGGCCGAAGAAGAGGACCCCGGCGAGTCCGGCGAGCGCGGAGACGTAGTCGTTTCGACGCACCTTCCGGTAGTAGGTCAATGAGCGGACGTCGAGGAGGAACCACACGCTGGCCACGACGATGACCGACAGCACCATGCGGGGCACCCCGGTCAGCAGGCCCGTGAGGGTGAGGAGGAACAGGACCACGACAACGGCCGCCCACACGCCGGTGATCTGGGTGCGCGCCCCGCTGGTGACCGCCGTCCCCGTGCGGCTCAGGCTGCCGCACACGCTCATGCCTCCGCTGAGACCGGCGCCGATGTTCGCCAGACCGTCACCGAGGAACTCGGAGTCGGCGTTGATCCGATAATCGCCCCGACTGGCGAAGATGCGCGCCGCTGACAGCCCCTCCCCGACGCCGGCCACTGCGACAGCCAATCCGCCGAGCGCGATGGGCCACAGGTCGGCACTGGCGAGGTCGGGGAGGCCGAGTGGCGGCAGGCCGGCAGGCACGGATCCGATGACTTCCACATTGTGACCGCGGGCGTCCCAGAGCCTCCCCAGGGCGATGGCTGCGACCATGAGGATCAGCGGCCACGGCGTGCGGGGCCAGCGCGCCCCACCGATGAAGAGGACCGCGAGGCCTACAGCGGACATGGCCACTGTCACCGGGTTGGCCTGTCCGAGGTGGGCGGCCACGTTCCAGATCCTTTCGACGAAGTGCGTGGACGTCGACGGGATCCCGAGCATGTGGGACAACTCGCCGGTGATGACCGTGATGCCCAGACCGAAGCTGAAGCCCACGATGACCGGACGCGAGATGAAGTCGGTGACCCATCCGAGGCGCAGAATCCCGAACAACGCCAACCAGGCGCCGGCTGCCAGCGCGACGCCTGCGGTCAGTGCTGCGGCGCGTGCGGGGTCCTGGATGCCGTGCATCCCGGCGATGACCGCACCCGACATCAGCGCGACGGTCGAGGTCGGTCCCACGGAGACCTGGCGGGAGGAACCGAAGATCGCGTAGAGGATCAGGGCGGCCGGGAGCGCGTACAAGCCCACCTGCACGGGCACCAGCGCCACTGCGGAGTAGCCCATGGCCGTCGGGATGGCGACCGCTGCGACCGCCAGGCCTGCCAGGGCGTCGGGTGCCAGCCACTGCCGCCGGTAGTGGGGCACCCAGGACACTATCGGCGCGATCCGTCCCAACCGCGTCTGCGGGCCGGCGGCCATCAGCCCACCAGTGCGTAGGAGACGCCGATGGCGGTCGCCAGGCTCACCGCCACCAGCGGGATCCCGAACTTCACGAAGGATCCCATCCGGTAGCGACCCGGCTGCATGACCATGAGGTTGGACTGGTGGCTGAACGGATTGATGAACGTGAAGGAGATGCATGTCCCGATCAGTGCGAGCAGCACGATCGGATCGATGTCGAACGCCGCGGCCAGCGTGAGTCCGATCGGCGTCAGGATCGACGCCGCAGCCGCGTTCGTGGTGATGTTCGTCAGCACGGCGGTGCTCACCGCCAGCGTGATGACCACGGCTGTGAGACTGCCGGCGGACACCGTGGTGATGGCATCCGACAACACCTCGGCGATCCCGCTCTCGACCACGATGGCACCGAGGCCCACCGATCCGGCGAGGATGAACAGGACGTTCCAGTCCAGGGCGCGTACCGCGGCGCGGGGGGTGAGTACGCCGCTGAGCACCATGAGGACCGCCCCTGCAAACGCGGCGACCTCGACCCGGGCCAGTCCGAAGGAGGCCGTGATGATCACTGCCACGAGGATCCCGAGAGCCCACCAGGTGCGGCCCGGCTGCGGGGCCTTGCCGGCGGCATCCTGCCAAAGACCGATGTCGGAGTGCTGCTGCAGGGCCTCCGGGCTCTTGCATGTGAGGTAGACGGTGTCCCCGGGATCGGCCGGTGTCTCCTGCAGGGGTTCGCGGGTGCGGGCGGCGATCACATCGACGTCGCCATGCGCCTCCAGGTCACCCAATGTCCCCCGTTCCCCTGGCGCGAGCGACGCCGCGTAGAGGTGTTGCTCCATGAGCCCGAACCGCGGGCTGCGCCACAGTGCCGCCACCCCGTCCTCGGTGGAGTCGAACACGAGGACATCCCCCGCGGCCAGTGTCTGCTCCGGGCCGACCTCGTCCACACCCCGCCGGATGGCCAACAGCGAGTACTCCTGGGTGCTGGCGATCCCCAGGTCGGCCGCGCGTCGGCCGATCCCGATGGCACTCGGGGCCACGGGCAGTTCGACGCGCCAGTCCTGAACGGTGTCCGGTGCCTCTTCGGCGGCGCTGAACGCGCGCGGAGAGGCGATCAGGAGCCAGACCCAGCCCACGAGGCACACAGGCAGGGCGACCATCGCGAACGAGTACATCCCGACCTCGACGCCCGCGTTCCCGGCGATCCCGGCGATCAGCAGGTTGGAACTGGTACCGACCAACGTGGTCGAGCCGGCGAGGGTCGTGGCGTGGGTGATCGGCAGCAGGACCTGCCGTGCCGGGATGCCCCGGGTCTGCTGCAGCTCCTTCACCGCCGGGATCAGCATCGCCACGATGGGGGTGGTGTTGATGAGGGCGCTGATGACCCCGACCGGGACGATGAGGCGACGCAAGGTCTGGCCTGCGGTGTGCACTGTTCGCAGTAGGCGCCACGCCACGCGGCTCACGACCCCCGTGTGGATGACCCCCTTCGCGATGACGAGCATGGCCGCGACCGTGATCACACCGCCGTTGCTCAACCCGCCGAACAGCGCTGACGGTTCGACGACACCGGTGATCCCCGCCGCCGCCAGTCCGGTGGCCAGCGCGAGGACCGGCGGTACCTTGCCGGAGGCCATCGCCACGAGCGTGAGCACGACGATGGCGGCTGCCCAATAGATCACGACGGTGGTTCCTTCCGGGGTCGGTGCAGGTGAGGGTATCGGGAATCGGGGCGGCGTCACCCGATCTGGGGGAGCCAACAGCAACGTGGCGCCTCTAGGTTTGGTCTGTGAGCGAGCATCCGACGGACGAGGATCCCGACCGTCCGAGCAGTCCGCCGTCGAAGCGGACGAGGACGCGGATCCTGAAGTTCGTGGGGGTCCTCGTCGTGCTCGCCCTGCTCTACTACTCGCTGTTCGTGCTCCTTCCCAGCGAATTGGACTGGGCGACGGTGTGGGCCGATCTGCAAGCCCTGAGTGCCTGGCAGATCGCGGCTCTGGTGGGCTCTGGACTGCTCGCCATCGTCGCACTGGGATGGACCTCCAAGGCGTCCCTGCCCGACCTGACGCTGTATCAGGGCACGGAATCCTCGGCGACCAGTCAGTTGAGCGCGTTCGTCTTCCCTCCGCCAGCCGACATGGCGATCCGATTCGCCATGTACCGGACGTACGGGTTCTCCGACGAACAGTCGGCGGTGGCCGTTCTCATCGCCATGGTTGCGCGCTACGCGATGGTCGTCGTCATGCCGCTGATCGGGATGGCCTTGGTGTTGATCGCCGGACTCGGCACCTGGAGTGCGCTCTGGTGGTTCCTGGGGATCGGGCTGGTGTTCGGGTTGCTGCTGTGGCTGGTGCTGCGGGTCGTGCACAGTGATGCGGCGGCGCACCGTGTTGGGGCCTGGTTGCAGCGGGTCGCGTCGAGGGTGATCCGGTGGTTCCATCGGACACCGCCCGACGACCTCGAGAACAGCGTGGTGGACTTCGGCCGGCGCACGCGTAGCACCGTTGACCGCAACGGCCGCAGTCTGGTCATATCGAACGTGGCATGGGGCCTGTCGAACGCGCTGGTCATGCTGTTGTGCCTTCGCTTCTCGTCCGTCTCGGCGGCCTCCGTGCCGCTGGCCGCAGTCGTCCTGACAGCAGGGTTGATCATGGCCATCAACATGCTTCCCATCCCGGGCAAGGACGCACTTGCGGTCTCGTGGATCGCGGCGATCCTGGGCCTCACATCCAGCACGGACGTGAGCAACCTGGGCACGGCGATGTTGCTCTACCGCCTGGTGACCTGGATCCTTCCCATGCCGGTGGGTGCGGTGTTCTTCCTCCTGTGGCGTGGTCGGGTCCGCCGGAACAAGGCGGCGGAGGTCACGACCGCATGATCCTGCCTCACCCGTCCAGACCGCGGCGCAGAGCCTGCGCGAGCACCTCGCGGGGCTGAGCGCCGGCGACGGCGTACGTGGCGTCGAACACGAAGAAGGGAACCCCGCTGATCCCATAGGCCCGGGCCTATGGGAGGTCGGCCTCGACGTCCGCGGCGAAGGTTCCCGCTTCGAGAGTGGTCCGGACGTCCTGCTCGGGCAGCCCGGCCTCCACCGCCAGGCTCGTCAGGGAGTCGTGGTCGAAGAGGGACCGTCCTTCTGTGAAGTGCCCGGCGAACAGACGAGACGCCGTCGCGTCCTGCAGGTCGTGCTCCTTCGCCAGATGCAGAAGCCGGTGGGCGTCGAGCGTCTGGCCGGTCAGCGACTCCTCCAGGTGGTACTCGAGTCCGACTCCGGCGGCAACGGCGGTGACCTGTCGCATCATCTCCAGTGCCTGGGCGCGTCCGCCCCCGTACTTCTCGGCCAGATGGTCGACCGCAGAGAGCGGCTGCACAGGAGCCGACGGATCCAGAAGGAAGGAGCGGAACACCACCTCGACGTCGTCGGCGTTCCCGGAGTCAGCCAGCGCCGCCTCCAGGTTGGTTTTACCGATGTAGCACCAGGGACACACCACATCGGACCAGATCTCGATCTTCACCGCTCGATCAAACACCATCGCCGTGCATTGCGCCCACTGGAGTCCTGCGCGTGGGCCCGGCAGACTGTCGGGCATGCGAACGCGCCTGGCTGCTCTGGTGTCCCTGCTGGTGGCGTTGACTGGTGTGGCGCCCGCGTCCGCGGACATCGGCGACAACCGGCCGCCGGGTGCAGATCCCACGGTGTGGCGCAACTACGTCGATGGCTACCGCGAGGAACCGGACTGGTCACCGCGCGGCACGATCGTGGCGGATTCGGGCTTCCGCTCACATCCCGACGGCTTCAGCTTCTTCAACACCGGTGTGCCCGACCAGTTCAACAACGCCATGTTCGGGACCCCCTTGTCGGGCCCGAAGGACCTCGATGCCGAGGCGATGCGATCGCTGATGGGCCCCAGGGTGTGTGCCGAGAAGCGCACGACCGGACCGTGCACTCTGACGCTGGCTGCGCAGCAGTGGATGGAGAGCGCCAACGAGTCCATGGCCGGCGGGCACTGTTTCGGATTCGCCAGCACCGCCGCGGAATTGTTCAGCGAGGTGCTGACCCCGCAACAGTTCCAGCCGGGGGTGACCCGAACCTACGACCTGGCGCTGAGGGCGCCCATCTCCCGCAAGATCGCGCGCAACATGGCGGCCCAGTACGCGATGGACGTTCTGGACTACCGGACGTCACCGCGCCAGACAGTGAATCTGCTCAAACGTTCGCTGCGGCCGGGAGCGGTCCCGTACACCCTCTTCATCCTGTGGGAAGGCGGCGGGCATGCGCTGACGCCGTATGCGCTGTTCGACCGCGGGGACGGCAAGTACGACATCGGCGTCTACGACAACAACTACCCGGATGCCGACCGCGCGATCCGCGTCGATACGAAGAACAACACCTACGAGTACTTGGTGATGACCAATCCCAACGGCTCACCGGACATCGCCGACGACGTGATCGGGCTCGTGCCGACCAATGTGATCGCGGATCGCCAGAAGTGCCCGTTCTGCCCCGGTGCCAACGAGACCACCGTGCAGCTCAAGCCGGTGAAGTCGCAGGTGCCGATCGCCACCCGCCTCACCGATCTCGATGGCAAGAAGATCAAGGGGGCCACGGTGAAGAAGCCCACGAACCCCTGGCAACCCGGCCAGCGGTGGGAGTTCCCCACCTACGTGGTTCCCAAGAAACAGGACTTCATCGTCACCATCGATGCCCGTCGCAGCAAGGTGCCCGTCCGTACCAACCTCTTGGCAGTCACCGGCCAGTTCGCGGTCGGTACCCGTGGTGCGACCATCCCTGCGCGTGGGGCGGGGGCCGTGGGGCTGGTCCCGGAACGTGGCCTGATCGTCTACGGCGCGAACAAGGGCAGTGACCTCGGCGCACTGACCTTCGTCGACAGCCGGCCCACACTCCAGGTCGAGGTCCGCGCAAGCACGCAATCGTCGGGTGGCCCGTTCCTGCTGGGCCAGCTGAACGAGCGCAGCAAGAAGGTCGTGCTGTTCACCCCTGACGGCCGCCGCGGGACCGCCCGCGCCGCAGCCGCCCTGCTCTACGTGGGAGCCAACGGCATCCCGGTCGAGGTGCAGGCCCGGGTGGCGACGACACTGCCCCGCAACGCCCGGCTGGTCGTCGACTACGCGTCGTGGGGCCCGAAGGACCGCCCCGGTGTCGACGCTTACGTGAAGCGCAAGGGTACGCGGACCCCGGTCGAGGTGACCTTCCTCCGGTCGTGACCGTGTGACACGGACTGAGGAGGGGTCTGGATTCTCGAGATCATCTGTGCCAGACTCCCACCACCCCCGACACGGACCTGGGAGGGCCTCGTGAATAAGAAGTCGATCTCTTTCGCGGCAGCCGCCGCAGTGACCCTGGCGCCCCTGGCACTGGCGGCCCCGTCACAGGGTGCGGTGGTCGCACCTGCCAAGACGCTGTACGCGTGCCAGAAGAAGAGCAACGGTGCCCTGCGCATCGTCAAGAAGAGCAAGAAGTGCAAGAAGTCCGAGAAGAAGATCTCGTGGAACACCCAGGGACCCAAAGGTGACAAGGGCGACATCGGGACACCCGGTGCTCCCGGACCGGGGGCGACGCCGATCAACGCGAGCCTGACGACCACCAACATGCTGGGCAACACGCAGTCGCAAGAGTTCGCCATGGGCGATTCAACGCTGACCATCCAGTGTGTGTCCTTCCTGGGTGGCGTCGGTTCGTCGGCGAGGATCACCTCCCCGTCGGCAGGGACCTACCAGACCCGGGGTTCATGGCTGAACAACCCGAACAACGCTGAGGGTGACTACAATGTGGCCCCGTTCCGCGACAGCAAGGACGGCTCGTTCAACGCCAACACCGTCACGACGATGGCGCAGCAGACGCTGCAGGTCATCGTCACTGCAGGTGACGCCAACCGCAACATCGGCGTCATGAACTACACCATCACCAACGGTTCGGGCACGTACTTCGTGACCTACGTGGCCACGACGGTCGGGCAGGAGAACCCGCCGACGGCTTCGCCGAAGGGTTCCTGCGACGTGACCGGCTGGTGGTCCAAGCTGTCCTGAGCGCAACGGACGTGGGGGACGGGACGCACTGGCCCGTCCCCCACGTCCGCGCCGCGGCCGGAGCGGGAGGGCTTCACGTATGGGGTGGAACCGTTATGTCGCCATCGGCGACTCCTTCACCGAGGGCATCGGTGATCCACGGCCGGATGGCCGGGATCGCGGGTGGGCCGATCGGCTCGCCGAGAGTCTGACGCACGACAACCCGGGACTCGAGTACGCCAACCTCGCCATCCGGGGTCGGCGCCTCGCGGCGATCGTCGATGAGCAAGTGCCGGAGGCGGTGGACCTCCGTCCGGACCTTGTGACCTTCGCCGGTGGGGTCAACGATGCATTGCGACGCCATTGGGACCTGGCCACCATGGCTGAATCGCTCGATCGCGGCATCGGGCTCCTCGCGAGCACCGGGGCCGATGTGGTGATCGTGACCTACGGTCGTCCCTCACGCCGCTCGCGTGTGATGGGCGTCGTCGAGGGCAGGCTCGCGGAGTACCGGGACGTCACCTACGAACTCGCAGGTCGCTACGGCTGCCGGGTGGTCGACTTCTGGGAGTACTCGGTGTTCAACGATCCCCGGTTCTGGTCCGAGGATCGCCTTCACCTGAACCCCGTCGGGCACGAGCGGGTGGCGATGGCTGTGCAGGAAAGCCTGGGCACGCCCGCCCCCCGGCCCTGGTGGCAACCTCTGCCGCAGGTGCGTCCGGCATCCCCGGTGCACAGGATCGCGCGCGATGTCACGTGGGCGGGCAAGCACCTCGCGCCGTGGGTGGGGAGGCGCCTCACCGGGCGCAGCTCCGGCGACGGGATCGCGCCGAAACGGCCCCGACCCGCTCCGGTCAGTAGTTGACGATGTAGAGCAGCGCCGCGGCGACCGCTCCGACGATCGGACCCACGATGGGCACCCAGGCGTAACCCCAGTCGATCTTCTCCTTGCCGTGCAACGGCAGGAGCGCGTACGCGATCCGGGGTCCGAGGTCACGCGCGGGGTTGATCGCGTACCCGGTGGCCCCACCGAGTCCGGCACCGATCGCGATCACGGCGAACGCGACGCCGGCGTAGCCCAGACCGATGTTGCCCAGGTTGGGGGCCTGTCCCTCCACCGCTGGCTGCCAGGGGGCCTGCTGGATGATCCAGTAGACGAGCACGAAGGTCGCCACCGCCTCGCTGACGGCGTTCCAGCCCAGCGAGCGCACGCCCGGCTTGGTGTAGAAGATGCTGCCGGTGGTGTGCAGTTCATCGTGGTCGTCGAACTGCTTCTTGTACACGATGTAGACGAGCAGTCCGCCGACGATCGCCCCGCTGAACTCGCCGAGGAAGTACCAGGGGACCGTCGACCAGGCCACATTCCCGGTGAGGGCGAGCGCGACGGTCACTGCTGGATTCAGGTGGGCGCCCGACTCCCATGCCACGCTGGCGCCCACGAAGACGGCCATACCCCAGCCGAAGGCGGTGAGCATCCAGTTCGCCGCCCCGAAGCCGAGGCTCTTCGGCAGGGCCCCCAGGGCGCCGATGCCGCACCCCACGAGGACGAGGATCGCGGTACCGATGAACTCATTGATGGTGATGGTCTGGAAGTTCTCGAGCATGGACACGGTCTAGCAGGATCGACGGCCGGATGTCAGTTGATGAGGTTGATGGCCCGGCTCACCGTCACGAGGATCGTGACGAGGGAGACCGACGACTGCACCGTGAACAGGAACTTCGCCCGGTGACTCAGGGGCATGGTGTCGGTGGGCGAGAACGCGATGATGTTGGTGTACGCGGTGAACAAGTAGTCGGGCAGCCGGGGGGTCCAGGCCATGCCGCTGGCCTGCTGGGGGAACTGGAAATCCCAGTTCGCGCCGTGGCCCTCGGCGCGCTGGAACGGCCCACCGCCGTCGACCCACCAGTACACGATGCCGAAGCTGAGCACGTTGATGATCAGGACCCCGAAGCCGGCGAACAGCAGTTCCCCGCCGCTGTCCTCGACCCCGCGAAGCATCGAGACCAGTAGTAGGGCCGCGTTGAGGACACTGGCCAGGACCAGGAATCCCAGGAAGGCCGTGATCCCGCGTCGGATCCAGTGCGACGCCAGGCCCGAGGCGCGCATGATGATCAGCGCCGCGGGTGCACCGATCACCTCGATGGCAGGTATCAGCCACTTGGCGCCGATGGTCACCTGGTCCGGCAGCAGCATCTGGATCGTGGCGATGGCCAGCACGACCACCGCCACTTGGTACGAGGTGCGGGCCTCCATCGCCGCCGCGGAGGGCACCCCGTCCACCGCGGGCTGCTCACTCATGCACCTCATCATTCCCGGCGGCCCGCAGCGTGGCGCGCCGAAGGTGTGGACGGGTTAGATGGCGGTGTGGCCGACGAGACACTGAACGCCCCGCCCGGTACCGCCATGCTCTACGCGCGGGCCGTGGCGGGTTCGCTGCTGCCCGGCATGGTGTGGGGCGGGGGCGATCGCATCCCGACGCGTCGTCTGCGCCTGTCGACGGTGCGGTTCACTACCGAAGAGGTGCATGCGTACCGCAGCGTCTGCGGGGGAGTGGGTCCGGATCTGCCCCCCGCCATGCTGCACCTCGCGGGGTTCCCCTTGGCCATGCAGTTGATGACGGCGCGGGACTTCCCCATGGGTTCTCTCGGGATGGTGCACATCGCCAACCGGATCGAGGTCCGCGGACCACTGCCCGCGCTGGGCACGTATGCGGTGAGCGTGCACGTGGGGGAGCCGCGGTCGCACCCTCGGGGCACCGAGTTCGACGTGATCACGACGGCCACCCTTGATGACTCTGAGGTCTGGCAGGAAGCGAGCACCTATCTGAGCCGGGGCGCGGAACTCCCGACGTCCGGGGAACCGGCCACGCGACGTGACTGGCCCGAGATCCCGATCGATACGCCCACCGAGGATCTGGAGATCCCCGCGGACATCGGCCGCCGCTACGCGTCGGTCTCCGGGGACCGCAACCCGATCCACATGCATCCGCTGGCCGCCCGACTGTTCGGCTTCCCCTCGTCCATCGCGCACGGGATGTGGACTCTCGCGCGGTGTCTGGCGCAGGTGGAGGATCGCCTCCCCGCGCGGTACGTGGTCGAAGCGGGCTTCTTCAAGCCGGTGTTGCTTCCCGCTCGCGCCGCGCTGGCGGTGGCGGACGCGCCGGAGGGCCCGACCGTGTGGCTGTCGTCGCGCGAGAATCTCAACGCGGTGGTGGTTGTGTCCGGGGCGTGAGAACCCGCGGGGTGCTCACGGTCGGTCGGCGTCAGTGTCCACGGTCGCGACCGCGATGCCGGCGGTCAGGCACGCCGCGAAGTAGAGCACCAGGACCTCGAGATACAACACGAGCAGCATCGCGATGGGTGCGGCGAACGCACCGTACTGGGGCTTGCCCACCGACCACGCGATGATGAATGACAGCAGGTACTTCAACACCTCGATCCCGACGGCGCCGATCAGGGCGCCGACCAGTCGGGGACGGCGGCCCGGTGTGACTCCGCCGAGGTGTCCGAGGATCAGCCACACGACCAGAGCGTTGAGTGCGATGGACACCACGGCGGTGAGCCCGAAGAGTGCGTAGGTCCAGAAGCCTCCTTGGAGACCGAGGAACTCCATGACCGGGTCGGCGAAGGTGCTGATGACCGTCGACGGGACGAATGACAGCCCGATCAATGGCACCAGCAGCAGCATCCATGCGAGCAGTCGTAGCCGTGCCACGACGAAGTTGCGGGGGTCCTTGGGCGTGGCGTAGATCAGATGCAAGGAGTTGCTCAGCGCGACCATCGCACCACTGCCGGAGAACAGCAGCACCAGCAGACCGATGATCGAGGTGGTCTGACCGACCTGCTGGAGTTGCTCCGGGGAGATCCCCTGGCCACCGATGAGTCCCGGGAAGGCGCGGTTCAGGCTGTCGGTGGCGGTCTGGGCGAGCCGCTCACCGCCGATGAGGGCGGTCAGCCCGAAGACGAACACGAGGATCGCGAACAGCGACAGGAACGCGTAGTAGGTCGTGCCGGCCGCCAACAGGGAGGTGTTCGTGTGGCTGTAGCGCAAGAAGGCCCGGAAGGCGCTGCCCGCCAGGACGCCCTTCCGGTCGACCTTCGCGAGGGTCGGGGCCAGATGCTTCGGCGGGGGATCGACGGGGTCCCCCGGGATGGGCTGGAGTCCTGTCGGTACCGGTTGGACCTGCGTGTCTGTAGCCACGACACCTCCGCTCGCCTGCTCGCACACCTTAGCCCCCGCCTACCCGCCGAACCTGGCGGAATGCGCCACACTGCGTGGTATGTCGCAGCGGACCGGTGGTCGTGGGGTCGTGGTGGTCATCGTGCTCATGCAGGTGCTGCAGGTGCTCTCACTGCTCGCATGGCTGTTCGCGATCCTCTTCGCGGGATCCGCGCTCAGTGAGGATCAGGCGAACGTGGGGACCTACCTCTTCGTGGGAGCGGTGTTCGGCTACCCGCTCTGGCTTCTGGGGATGGGCGTGACGACCTGGGTGCTGGTCCGCCGCGACGAGTCCGGGTGGGGCGCTTTCGTGGCTCTCATCGCCACACTGCCGGTCCTCTTCCTGCTGGGGGTCACCGTGTTCGCCGCATGAGTTGGTGATCCGTGGCCCGACTTCTCTCCCGGGGCCTCCTGACGTACCGTGAAGCGATGCGTGGTTCCGTTGTCCTGATCGCCGCCGCGGTGGTGTTGGCGGGCTGCGCCTCGCACGAGGGGGCCCATGGGGGGACCCCGCCGGCGGAGGCGACGGCACCGTCGGAAACACACTCGAGCGCCCACTCCGCCCCCACCACGGCGACGGCGGCTCTGGAGGCGGGCGCCGGGGAGCGGATCGTCACGGTCGCTGTGCCCACCGACTTCGCACCGCAGGCACCGGCCGGGGCGACCGACGAGTACCGCTGTTTCGTGGTGGATCCCGGCGTGGCCGAGGACGTCATGATCACCGGCACGGAGTTCCAGCCGGGCAACCCGGCCATCGTCCACCACTCGATCCTGTTCGCGGCCACCCCGGAGCAGGTTCCGGCGGCGGAGGAACTCGACGCGGCCGATCCTGAACCGGGTTACGAATGCTTCGGCGGAGCCATGCTGCCGGCCCGCGGCGGTGTGCTGGCCGGCCTCGACGAGTCCGACTGGATCACTGCCTGGGCTCCTGGCGGCGATGCGAACGAACTGCCCACCGGCTACGGCATGGAGCTCCCCGAAGGCGGCCGGATCGTGATCCAGATGCACTACAACCTGCGCAGCGAACAGGGCGTCGACAACACCGCGGTCAGGTTGCGGGTCTCCGACAAGAAGCTCAAACCCCTGCGGACCATGCTGCTGCCGGCGCCCGTGGAGTTGCCGTGCGCGCCGGGCGAGACCGGTCGTCTGTGCGATCGCACCGATGCCGTCGACGATGTGGTGAGCCGGTTCGGTGCGGACAGTGGGGCGACCATTGCCGGACTGCAGTTGTTGTGCGGCGGCGATCCGGATGATCCGCAGGCGTCGTCGGTGCAGACGTGCGACCGCCCTGTGGCCAAGGACGCGAAGGTCTTCGCCGTCGCGGGGCACATGCACTTGCTCGGCAGGGAGATCTCCGTGACTCTCAATCCGGGGACCCCGGGGGAGAAGACCCTGCTCGACATCGAGAACTGGGACTTCGACCAGCAGGGGGCGATCCCGCTCGACAAACCGGTGGACGTGGGGCCGGGGGACACCTTGCGCGTGAAGTGCCGCCACGACGCCACACTGCGCAGCCAGTTGCCCGCACTGCAGGGAACACCTGCGCGCTACGTGGTCTGGGGAGAAGGGACCACCGACGAGATGTGTCTGGCCATCCTTCTCAACGGGTGATCTGCGTAGCATCAGCCTCATGCGCATCAACACCTTCACCGACGACGCCCTCTCCGACCTCGACACGGTCGGCCTCAAGGAGGCCCTGGCCTCCGGTCGTGTGAGCGCGGCGGAGGTCCGGGAGGCCGCTATGGCCCGGGCTGAAGCGGCGGGTCGGCTCAATGCCGTGGTGACCTGGGTCGAAGAGCAGAACACACAGGATGGTCCGTTCGCCGGGATTCCCACCTTCCTCAAGGACAACGAGGATCTGCCCGGGTACCCCACCACGTTCGGCTCCCGCGCCGTGCCGCGTCGGGAGGCGGAGAACCCGACCCGACTCGTCGAGCACTGGCGCCGTCTCGGCTTCGACACCCTCGGCAAGACGGCACTTCCGGAGTTCGGTCTCACCGCCACCACCGAACCGCTCGATCACGGGCCCACCCGCAATCCATGGGGTCTGGACTACAGCGTGGGAGGTTCCTCGGGTGGCTCGGCGGCCATGGTGGCTGCCGGGGTCGTACCCATCGCGCACGCCAACGACGGCGGTGGATCGATCCGCATCCCGGCCTCGTGCTGCGGTCTGGTGGGTCTGAAGCCGTCGCGTGGTCGGCTCGTGGATCCCGAGGCGATGGACCAGATGCCGGTGAAGATCGTGACCCAGGGCGTCGTGACGCGCACCGTGAGGGACACCGTGCAGTTCTACCGCGAGATGGCGCGTATCCACCCTGCGGACCATCTGCCTCCGATCGGCCCGACCGGAGACCCCGGACGCCTGCGCATCGGTCTGTTGACCCAGGGAGTGGCGGGTCTACCCGTCGATCCGGAGGTGCAAGCCGCGGTGGAATCCGCAGCGCGGTTGTGCGAGGACCTCGGCCATGCCGTCGAGCCGATCGACAACCCGTTCCCGGACCAGATCGCGCAGGACTTCCTGCGCTACTGGGCGATGCTGGCCTTCTCCCTGCAGCGCTTCGGCAGTCAGGTCTACGGCAAGGAGTACCAGCCCAAGCAGCTCGAGCCCTTCACGATCCACCTGTCGAAGTTCTTCTCCTCCGTGGCCGTCGGCCTGCCCGGATCACTGCGTCGCCTGCGTCGCTTCGGCCCGGTCTACGACGAGGCCTTCGGGGAGTTCGACGTCATCCTGTCGCCTGTGCTGGGCACCCCACCGGTGAGGATCGGCTACATCGGTCCGGAGGTGGATCCGCGCGAACACCTGGTGCGGCTGCTGCGGTTCGCGTCCTTCACCGCCCTGCAGAACGTGTCCGGAGCGCCGGGTATCTCCATGCCGATGGCCATGTCCGCGCACGGGCTGCCGATCGGCATCCACGCCGCGGGGCGCTTCGGACAGGAACAGATGCTCCTCGATCTGGCGGCCGCCATCGAGCAGGCGCAGCCCTGGGCACGGATCGATCAGGTGACCTCGTCCAACGAGCGGACGCAGGAGGCGGGGCACGCGTAGATTTGGCAGCGCGAGGAGGCAGTGCGATGACGACTGTGTCGATGAGTGTCCAGGACGCCCTGTGGCTGACCATGGACCGCCCGAACAACCTGATGGTCGTGGACGGGTCGATGGTGTTGCGGGGGGTGCCGTCGATCGATGACGTCACCGCGGTCCTACAGGAGGCCGTGGAGCGGTTCCCAGTGCTCGGCCGTCGTGCCGTGCGTTCCGGCATGGGGTGGGCCTGGGAGGACGATCCGGACTTCGACCTGGCGCGTCACATCCACGAAGTGGAACTCGAGCCCGGCACGCAGATCGAGGAGTTGCAGCGGTTCATGGCCGAGCAGCGATCGCAGCCGCTGCCCAAGGACCGGCCACTCTGGACCGGGTTCCTGCTGAGCCCGCTCACCCTCCCGGACGGTTCGATCGGCTCCGCGTGGATGACCCGGTTCCACCACGCGATCGCCGATGGGGTCCGGCTCACCCAGGTCCTGTTGGGGCTGTGTGAGGCGGACGAGGCGAGTATCGGCGCCGTGGTGGCACGCAAGGGCGTGCAGGGTGGCGACTCCTCCAACCCCGCCGACGAGTTGACGCGGGTCGCGGCGCATGCCGCCGAAGAGGTGGCGCACGTGGTCGAGCACGGGGTCGGCGATGTCGCCCACGAGGCCGCCCACGTGGCGCGCAATCCACTGTCGGCGTTGGCGCACCTCCCGGGCAGGGCTCTCGGCGTGGCGAAGGCGGGGGTGCACGGGGTGGAGGAAGGCTTGTCACTGGTCCGGCACCCGGACCGGCTGCTCGACGCCCTCGAAGTGCTCGGGGCCGAACAGCACAGAAGCCTGAACGATCTGTCATCGGTCACCAAGATCACCTTCGCCGCCTCCGACGAGACGGTGTGGAGCGGCCAGCCGGGCACGGAGAAGGCGGTGGCGTGGTCCCAGCCGGTGTCGTTGGAGGAGATCAAGGACCTCGGCCGTCGCGCCGGTGCCACGGTGAACGACGTGCTCCTGGCGGCCATCTCCGGGGGATTGCAGCGGTTCCTGTCGGAACAGGGCGAATCCCTGCGCGAGGTCGCCTGGATGGTGCCGGTCAATCTGAAGCCCTTCGAGGACAACCTCCCGCCGGACCTCGGGAACTACTTCGCTCTGGTGTTCCTGCCGATGCCGCTCGACGAACCTGATCCGAAGGCGCGGCTCGAGCAGATGCACCAGCGCATGGCTCGCATCAAGAACAGTGACGAGGCGGTGCTGACATTCGGCCTGCAGCGAGTGGTGTCGATGTCGCCCGGCCAGATCGCCTTCTTCCTGACGAACTTCTTCGCCAACAAGGCTGTCGGGGTGCTGACCAACGTGCCGGGTCCGACCGGACTCCTGCGCTTCGCCGGTCACGAGGTGGAGCAGGTCGTCGGCTTCGCGCCCTGCAGTGGCAACCAGCCGATGACCGCGACCATCTTCAGCTACAACGGGGGAGTGACGATCGGCTTCGCCACCGACGCCGGGCTGCTGCCCAACCCGGAGGATCTGGTCGCGTACGTCATGGACGATCTGGACCGGATGCGCCTCGAACTCGACTGAGCGTCAGTGCGGTTCGTCCTCACCGCGCGCGAGGGCGTCGAGTTCGAGCATCCCGGTCACGTCGGGGTCGAGGCTGAGGATGCGGGCTTCGTCGGGTTTCTCGTGGAGGACACTCGCGACATAGTCCGCGACCGCCTCCTCGATGCCGACGTCTCTGCCCGCCGCCTCCGACATGTACCACCGGTGTTCGAGGACCTCGTGGAAGACCTGGGCGTCCTCGAGTTTGCCGCGCAGTTCCGCGGGGATCGCGCCGACTACGGGTTCGTAGACCTCGGCGAGCCACGAGTGGGCGGCCAGGACGTCCTCACGGGCGTTGGGTTCGGCTCGCCGCGGACGGATGGGGCTGGCCCCGGATGCCGCGTTCTTGGCCGCCGTGTACTGGTCGAGATCGTTGAGCAGCCGGCGCGCCTGATTCTCGCCGACGTCGAGTCCGACCAGACGCAGGAGGCGGCGGGAGTGGTAGCCGGGATCCACCACCTTCGGCTGGATGCGGACCACACCCTGCGGGGTCCGCCGCAGGTCCAGTTCCGCGACGTCGAATCCGAGCGTGTTGAGGCGCTGCACCCGGCGGGCGATGCGCCACCGTTCGGTCCCCTCCACATGCTCGACGGCAGTCAGCTCGTCCCAGAGGCGCTCGTACCGCAGGGGGATCTCGTCGGCGATGGCGATGGCGTCGAGGTCGGGTGAGAGCCGGTCCCCGGCCTGCAGATCGAGCAGACCGCCGGCGATGTTGAAGTGGGCGATGTCGATGTCGTTGTGGCGTTGGCCCGTGGACAGTCGCTCGTGCAGTTCTCCGGTCTCGGCATCCACGAGGTAAGCCGCGAAGGCTTCCGCGTCCCGGCGGAACAGCACGTTGGACAGCGAGCAGTCGTTCCACGCGAACCCCACGAGATGCAGTCGCACGAGCAGGAGCACCAGGGCATCGAGCAATCTGTCCATGGTGTCGGGCCGTAGAGTGCGCGCGTACACGTTCCGGTAGGGGATCGACCACGTGAGGTGTTCGGTCACCAGCACACCGGGAAGCGGCTCGCCGGACTCGTCGGTGCGCCCGGTCACCACCCCGACACCGTGGACGGCCGGGATGTCGAGTTCTTCGAGGTCGCGCAGTAGACGGAACTCGCGCTCGGCGAATTCCGGGGTGATCTCTTTGAGCGCCATCACCGTCCCGTCCACGTCGACGAAACGCACGACGTGGCGTGAGATTCCGCGTGGCAGGGGGATGATCATCTCCTCGGGCCACCCGGCCAGCGGGACCTCCCAGGGGAAGTCGAGCATGTCGCCGGAGATCCCGGCCTCGAGCCGGATCGTCAAGTCCTCGTGCGACACCCCGGCATTGTCGCGTGAACTCGGCCTGCGACGCCAGAAGCGCGGCACACCTGAGACGACATTCCTGTGAGGCAATTCCGGTGGATCGCCGGATCCGGGAGGTCGGGCCGGGGTGTGGCCGTGTGGCGCAGCCCGGATCGTCTGCGAGAATGCTCAGGTGATGTTGCCCGCAGCCGCAAGCGCCGGCGGCGAACCCACTCTGATGGTCCCGGCCTGGCTTTGGGCCGTCACTGTGGGCATCGTCGTCCTGCTCATTGCCTTCGAATTCGTCCAGGCCACCCGTAATCCGCACGAGGTGCACATCCGGGAAGCCGCTATCCAATCGATCATCTACGTCGGGATCGCGATCGCGTACGGTGTGTTCTTCGCCTGGTGGAGCAGCGACCAGGTCCCGCCCAAGGGTGGTTCCTACGGGTTGGAGTACTTCGCCGGGTGGCTCATCGAGAAGAGCCTGTCCGTGGACAACCTCTTCGTGTTCGTCATCATCATGAGCACCTTCGCGGTCCCCAAGATCTACCAGCAGAAGGTCCTCATGGCCGGGATCGCCGGCGCGCTGGTGTTGCGGACCATCTTCATCTTCATCGGGGCCGCCGCGCTGGAGGCGTTCGCCTTCACGTACGTGATCTTCGGGGCCTTCCTCATCTACACCGCGATCAGTCTGGCGCGCCATCGCGATGAGGAACCGGAGTTCAACGAAGGCAAGGTCGTCCGGCTGGCCAAGCGCTTCCTGCCGTTCACCGACGAGTACCACGGCCCCCACCTGCACACGAAGATCGACGGCAAGCGGTACGGGACGCCGTTGATGCTGGTCATGATCGCGATCTTCGCCACCGACATCATCTTCGCCCTCGATTCCATCCCCGCCGTCTACGGCGTGACGAACGAGCCGTTCATCGTGTTCGCGGCCAACGCGTTCGCGTTGCTCGGTCTGCGCGCCCTGTACTTCCTGGTCGCCGGCCTGCTCGACCGCCTGGTCTACCTCTCCCTGGGCCTGGCCGTGATCCTGGCGTTCATCGGCGTGAAGCTGATCCTGGTGTTCTTCGACATCCATATCGACATCTGGGCGTCGCTGGGCTTCATCATCAGCGTGCTGATCATCACGACGGTCGCGTCGTTGATCAAGGTGCGCAAGGACCCGTCGGCGACCGCCCACGCGGGCTCGATCCCTGGCTTCGAGAGCAAGAAGGCCGACGACACCAAGAAGTGAGTCAGCCGCCGAGCGCGCGGATCACGGCTGCGGTGGCGGCACCGACCACGACGACCACCAGGAAGGGTGCCCGCAGCATCAGGGCGACGGCTGCCGCCGCGACGGCCGCGACGCGGGCATCGACCACCACGGCCATGCCGTCGGCGAGCGTGACGACAGCCAGCAGGGCGGCCAGCAGGGCCACCGGGAACATCCCGACCAACTGGGCCACGACCGGCTTGTCGAGGACGCGTTCGGGCACCACGTAGCCCAATGCCTTGAGCGCGTAGCACGCCGCGCTGCCCAGCAGCACCGCCGCCCAGATCACGATGCCCTGCGCAGGAAGAAGAAGGGCACCAGTGCAGCGCACAGAACGGGCAGTCCGGGGGAGAGCACTGGAGTCAGCGCGACACCGATCACTGCACTGACCACGGCCACCCCCAGGAGTCGCCGGCTGCTGATCTGAGGCCACAGCAGGGCGAGGAACGCTGCGGGGACCGCGGCATCGAGACCCCAGCGCTCAGGGTCACCTATGCTGCTCGCACCGAGGGCTCCGATCAGGCTGCCGAGGTTCCACAGGACGAACACGCTGAGGCCGGTGGACCAGAAGGCCAACGCCGGCCGAGGTTCAGGGCGGTCGTAGTGGGCCAGGGCCATCGCGGTCGACTCATCGATGGTGAGTTGGGCCGCAGGTACCGACAACGCGGGCGACGGTTGCAGGATCTGGCGCATCCGCAGGCCGTAGAACAGGTTGCGCAGGCCGAGCAGGGCGCTCCCCGCCACCGCGGCGACCGCAGATCCGCCCCCGGCCAGCACCGACACCAGAGCGAACTGCGAGGCGCCGGTGAACATCAGCGCGCTCAAGGCCATCGTCTGCCAGACCGAGAGCCCAGAAGTCACGGAAAGTGCGCCGAACGAGACGCCGTATGCGCCGGTCGTCAGCCCGATCGTGGCTGCCTCGATGAGCACACCACGACGGGTGTCATCGGGGTTCGCCGTACCAGACACGCACACCTCGGAGGTTGTTGAGGACGAGGACCAGTGCACTGAGGGCCACGTTCGCCCAGCCGGTGCCCTGGAAGAGGTACAGGGCACCGAACGCCAGATTGACCACAGCCAGCACATTGACCACTGGCCACGCATGATCGGCGCCGGCGAGAATGCCGCGGGCCAGCCAGATGTACGCGACGAACAACGCCGCGGACAGTGAGGCCGTGATGACCCAGTACCAGTCGCTGACGGGTCGGTCGAACAGGAGTTGTGCCTGCCCGGGACGCAGCAGAAGGATCACTGAAGCGATCCCGGACATGAGTTCCACAAGAGCGATCAGGTAGGCGAGCAGACCCAGCACGGTGACCGCCGGTGGGCGGTTCCCGGTGGGTGTCATGCGCTGCAGTATGGCAGTGACGTCTACCGTGGAAGGCATGGCAGGTCGCCTTGTGGTCGTGGGGGCGGCGGCAGTGCTCGCCCTCTCGGTGGGCGTGGTGGCCGAACCGCAGGCCCCGGCCGCGGTCGCCCGCGACTCCACCCCGCGGCAGAGTCCCTTGGACGCGGACTATTACCTCGTGGACGCCTCGGGACACTGGGCGCCGCCGCGCTGTATCGGTGACGGCCGCTCCGGGCCGCGTGTGCAACCCGTTTTCGTCTATCGCAAGGGAGCACGCAACCGTTTCGCGGATTTCGAGACGGTGCTGCGACGATCGCTGTACTTGAGCACCGGCATCCTCGAGCGCTCCTCCGGGACCGAGCGCACGGTGCGATGGGTGCACGACGCCGACTGCCGGCCGTCCATCTGGACGGTCGCTGTGCCGGCGGCCAAGACCTACGATCTGGTGTCGATCCGCCGCTACCTGACGAAACGACAGCCCCGCTTCCGATCTGCGGACCGGGTCTTCACGCTCTGGGTCGACTCCACCACCAGCCCGTACTGGTCGGGCCTTGGCGGGGATCGCTGGTCGGCGACCTGGAGCTCGTCGTGGGGCTTCGTCTGGGCGGATACCCACGAGATGATCCACGCGTTCGGGGCCGTGTCCGCGGAGGCGCCGCACGCGACGGGCAAGGCGCACTGCTACGACGGCTACGACGTGATGTGCTACAAGGACGGCGGTCCCTCGTGGCGCAAGATGGTGCGCTGCGCGTGGCCGGGTGCCCGGTACCGTCTCGACTGCGGCGACGACGACTACTTCGCCGTCGATCCGCGGCCGCGGACGTGGTTGGCCCGGCACCCCAGCGCGAATGTCGCCAACTCCCGCTTCCTCGCGGTGGTCGCTCCCAGAACCCTCCCGTCCGCGCCGTCCGCGCCCACCATGGTGGTCCGTGATGAGTTCCTCCTCACCTGGCAGGGACAGCCCGGCACGCGCTACGACGTGGGTGCCCTGGATGGCGACGGCAGCGTGAAATGGCTCGTGCAGGACTTCTCCGGGTCGGCGCTGGCCCTCGACGTGCTCGATGCGCAGACACGGGTCTTTGTGCGTGCGGTGAACGATGCGGGGTACTCCGCGCGGGTCCGCGCCACATTCAGGTGAGTGTCGCGCGCAGGCACAGGTGAGTGGCCGATTACCGTAAGACGGTGAAGAGACTGGTTCTGGGAATCCTGGGAGCGGTGCTGGGACTGCTGGGCCTGGGCCTCATGAGTGCCGGTGCGGTGCTACTCGGCCTGTTCGGCACTGACGGACAAGCCGAGATCCCTATCGGTCCGGTGACGTCCCAGGCCGGCCGTGCGGTGGTGGTGACCGACTTCGAGATCAGCAGCGACGCCCCGCTGCCGGTCGACGAGCAGTGGTTCGATCTGCGCCTCGAGGTGCAGGGGCAGGATCCGCTGTTCGTCGGTGTGGCATCCAAGGCCGACGCGCTTGAGTACCTACAGGGCGTGCCCTACGAACTGGTGACGGGCATCGACAGTTCCGCGGATACGTTCAACCAGACAACGATCCCGGGTGACCGGGTTCCGGAGGCGCCGGCCTCGCAGCCGTTCTGGAGCGACCAGTCGTCGGGTCGTGACGTCACCGTGGCGTGGCCCGTGAGTGACTCCGACACCACGCTGGTCGTGATGAACGAGGACGCCTCGCGCGTCGTGGACGGCGATGTGTCGGTGCTGGCGACGGTGTCGTGGGCAGGTTCGGCGGCGATCGGCATGGTGATCGCCGGCCTCGTGCTGTTGGTCCTGGCCATCGTCGTGCTCGTCTTCGCGTTCCGGGCCGGAGAGCGGGATTCGCAGTACCTGCCGAGCGCCTAGGCTGTCGATGTGGAGGTGCAATCGACCGAGGTCCAGACCGACCGGGTGCTGACCGTCCCGAACATCCTGTCGGCGCTGCGCCTGCTCGGGGTGCCTCTGTTCCTGTGGTTGATCCTCGTTCCCGAGGCCGATTGGTGGGCGATCGTCGTGCTGGCGATCGCCGGGTTCACCGATTGGCTCGACGGCTACCTGGCCCGCAAGTGGCACCAGATCTCGCGCGTGGGTCAACTCCTCGACCCCATCGCGGATCGCCTGTACATCCTCGCGACCTTGATCGGACTCCTGCTGCGCGGCATCGTGCCCTTGTGGTTCGTGCTCCTGCTCGTCTCCCGCGACCTGATCATGAGCGTCGTGCTCGCGGTGCTCAAACGGCGTGGTGTGACCGGTCTGCCCGTGCACTTCCTGGGCAAGGCGGCGACCTTCTGCCTGCTGTACGCCTTCCCACTGCTGCTGCTCGGTGACGGTACGGGGTGGCTCGCCGACACCGCCAAGATCGTCGGTTGGGCCTTCGCGGTGTGGGGGACCGCACTGTACTGGTGGGCCGCGGTGTTGTACCTGGGCCAGGCACGACGGATCATGGCTGCCACTCGATGAACCATCCGCCGGACAACATCCTCGACCGCCTCATCGCCGAGGCACAGGCGGACGACTACGCCCTCGCCCAGCGCAACGGCCCCACCACCCGGGGGAATCCCGTCATCGCGGTGCTGTTGTTCGGCCTGATCGGAGTGCTCCTGGCGACGGCCTTCTGGCAACGCCAGAGTGTGCTGCCCGCCGCGGAGCTGCGACGGGCCGAACTCGTGGAGCGGATCGAGGCGCAGAGTGAGCGGGCGGAGGCCTCGCAGGTGCAGGCGACCGAGCTGCGCGCCTCGGTCTCGCAACTGCAACAACTGGCGCTGAACGGCCTCGGCGAGGACTTCGGGGAGCAACTGCGGGCCGTCGAGATCGCCACCGGATTCGTGGGCCTTTCGGGGCCCGGGGCCGTTGTGACCATGGATGACGCGGTGCCACCCCTGCCGCGAGGGGTCGACCCCGCCGAATCCAAGGTGCTGGACATCGACATGCAGGGTGCGGTCAACGGCCTGTGGCAGGCCGGGGCACAAGCGATCGCCATCAACGGGGTACGTCTGACCTCGGTCACTGCGATCCGCACGGCCGGCGAGGCGATCCTTGTGGACTATCGCCCGTTGGAGCCCCCGTACCGCATCGACGCGGTCGGTCCGGCCGATCTCGCCGACCGCTTCTCCGAGAGTCAGGCCGGCGACGACCTTGCACAGTTGGGCAAGGACTACGGCATACAGTCGGAGGTGACGGCCGCGGACGAGGTGACGGTGCCGGCATCGACGGCGAATCTGCCGAACCGGGCCGAGGTTGTGAAGGGTGGAGGCTGATGATCGCGCTGATCGGTCTGATCGTGGGGGTGATCCTCGGGATCGTGTTCTCACCCGAGGTGCCCGCCTGGATGGACGCCTACCTGCCGGTGGCGGTCATCGCGGGTCTCGACGCGGTGTCGGGTGCCATCCGTTCGATGCTGGACGGCAACTTCTCGGACAAGGTCTTCGTCGTGTCGTTCCTGGGCAATGTGGCCGTCGCCTGCATCCTGGTCTGGCTCGGTGACCAACTCGGCGTGGGGGCGCAGATGTCCACCGGTGTCGTGGTGGTGCTCGCGATGCGCATCTTCGCCAACGCCGCCGCCATCCGCCGGAAGGTGTTCAAGGCATGAAGCGCCGTCAGTGGGCGGTCGCGATCGTGTGCGTCCTGATCGGTATCGGTGCGGTGGCGGTCGTACGTGGTCAGCAGCCCGACGAGTTCCTGGCCAGCGCCCGGGAGCCTGACCTGGTCCGTCTGCTCGACGACCTGCAGGCCCGCCAGACCCGCCTCGACGGCGAGATCCTGCGTTTGCAGTCTGCCGAGCAGCGGCTGCGGACCGGCACCTCGGCTGAGGCGCTGCAGGAGACCCAGAAGCGCGCCGACGCCCTGCGGGTCCTGGCGGGGACCACCCCGGTCCAGGGGCCTGGGATCAAGGTCCGCATCGACGGTCAGGACGCCTTCTTCGCCTCCGACCTGCTCAACACGGTCCAGGAACTGCGCGACGCGGGGGCCGAGGCCCTCGAGGTGAACGGTATCCGGGTGGTGGTGGACACCTGGTTCGCCGATGACGCTGACGGGATCTCGGTGAGCGGCACTCGGGTGACGACCCCGTTCCTCATCACCGCGATCGGGGATCCGGCCACGATGGCGACCGCTTTGCGCATCCCGGGCGGCATCGCCGACACCGTGAAGTCGCAGGACGGCTCCTTGGTGATCACCGAACGTGAGCAGGTGGAGATCCTGAGCACCGTGAACCTGCCGGAGCCGGACCCGAACGTCACCGTGACCGACTAATCTTCGAGGTATGACACCTGACGATCGGCGTTTCACCCGCGAGCACGAGTGGGTCATCTCGATGGACAACGGAAATCTGCGCGTCGGCATCACCGATTTCGCCCAGGACGCCCTCGGCGATGTGGTCTTCGTGGCCCTGCCCGAGGTCGGCGTGAGCGTCAGTGCCGGCGACGCCGTGGGGGAGGTCGAGTCGACCAAGAGTGTGAGTGAGATCTACGCGCCGGTGGCAGGGACGGTGGTCGCCCGCAACGATGCGGTGGAGACCGCCCCCGAGACGGTCAATGCCGACCCGTACGAGGGCGGCTGGTTGTTCGTATTGCAGCCCGAGGACCCGGAGGCGGCCGAGGATCTGCTGTCGGCCGAGGACTACGACGCGCTCGTCCAGGAGATCTGAGCCTCCCCGGCAAACTCTGACTCTGTGGTTAAGGTAGAGACTCCACCCCATTGAGGAGTGCAGTGAACGACGTATGTGTGCGATGTGGGCGACCTCTGGAGCCCGAGGACCGCTTCTGCTCGGCGTGTGGCACGCCGCGGGTCCGCGAGGATGACGACCCCACCGGTGTGGTGGTCGTGGACGAACGCGACACCGGACCGATCCCGGTCGTGGAGGGCCTGTCCGGCCTGAGCCGGGGCATGAGCGTCATCGTCGTGCAGCGCGGGCCGGAGATCGGGCAACGCTTCGAGTTGTCGGGTGAGCGGCTCACGGTGGGTCGCTCGGCGGACGCCGACATCATGCTCGACGACGTCACCGTGTCCCGCCACCACGCGGAGTTCGTGGCCGACGGGGAGGGCTGGGCCCTGGTCGACATGGGTTCCCTGAACGGTACGTACGTGAACCGGCACTCGGTCGAAAGACACCCGCTCACCTCGGGGGACATGATCCAGATCGGGAAGTTCCGCCTGCAGTACCTGCATGCCGACGAGGACCACCTGGCCGAATGAGCACGCATCTGATGGGGATCGGTGAGACGGTCTCCACCCTGCGTCCGGATTTCCCCGACGTCAGTGTGAGCAAGATCCGGTTCCTGGAGTCGGAGGGCCTCGTCGCCCCGTTGCGCACACCCTCGGGCTACCGGAAGTACACCCCAGCCCATCTCGAGCGGATCCGGTACGTGTTGACCATGCAGCGCGACCACTACCTGCCGCTGAAGGTGATCGCAGACCACCTCGATGCCCTCGACCGCGGCCTGACGCCCCCCGAACCGGTCGATGCCACCCCGCACTCGAGCGCGACGCCGACGGCCGCCCCCGACGTCGGGTCCTTGGACACCGGCGCGCGACTGAAGCCGGCCGAGGTGTGCCGGGAATCCGGGCTGAGTGCTGAGGATCTTGAGCAGGCCGTGGCGCTGGGACTCCTGCCTGACACGTCGGAATACACCCTCGACCACGTCGAGGCGGCGCGCGCCCTCGCCGCGCTGCGCGATTGTGGAGTCCCGGTCCGCAATGCGCGACCGGTCTACCTCGCCGTACGCCGGGAGGTCGATCTGTGCACCACGGTTCTGGGGCAGCGGCATTCCGGGGAGACCGAGGAGGAGTTCGCCCAGCGGGCCCAGGAACTCGCCGCGACGATGGCGCGCGTGCACGTCGCGGTGATGCGCTCCCAGTTGTAGCCGGGTGCGTCCGCGCAACGGTGTCCGGCGTGACCGCATGGGCGTAGAGTGAGGGCGTGCGAGCCGTGGACGTTGTGGGTGTGCGGGTGGAGATGCCGTCCAACCAGCCGATCGTGCTGCTGCGGGACACCGAGTCCGACCGGTTCCTGCCGATCTGGATCGGTGCCGTCGAGGCCACGGCGATCGCTTTCGCGCAGCAAGGGGTCCAGCCCGAACGTCCACTCACGCACGATCTGCTCCGCGACGTGCTCACCTCGTTGGGCCGCCGGCTCGACCGGGTCGACATCGTGGATCTTCGCGACGGGATCTTCTTCGCGGAGCTGGTGTTCGACAACGGGGTGACCGTGTCGGCCCGCCCCTCGGACGCGATCGCGCTGGCATTGCGCACCGGGTCGCCACTGTTCGCCGCCGAGCACGTGCTGGACGACGCGGCGATCGAGATGCCGGCGGAGGAGGAGGACGAGGAAGAGGGTGAGGAGGCCGAAGTGGAGGCCTTCCGGGAGTTCCTCGACCATGTGACCCCCGAAGATTTCGAGGGTGGAAGCCAGCAATGATTAAATGTCAACCTGAGGTTGAGACATTTGTGCCGACTCGCCGGGCGTGTCGGTCGCGCCACGACGTGACAGACGCCTAAGTTGGGCCATGTCGCTGGTTCGCAGCACAGCCGAGGAGAAGCCATGAACGAGGCAGTCGCCAACTCGCCGGCAATGCCCGAGGTCGAGCAGCAGGAGCTGTTCGCCGACGACATGCAGGTCCCTGAGGACGCCGGCTACCGTGCGCCCGTCGTGGCCAAGATCGTGGGCATCACCTACCGGCAGTTGGACTACTGGGCCCGCACCGGCCTGGTCGAGCCGAGTCTGCGCACCGCCAGTGGTTCGGGATCCCAGCGGCTGTACAACTTCCGTGACATCGTCACACTCAAGATCGTCAAGCGTTTACTCGAGACCGGCGTCACGCTGCAGCAGATCCGGACCGCACTCGACCACCTGCGGTCGACCGGGGTCACCGATCTGTCGAAGATCACGCTGATGAGCGACGGGGCGAGTGTGTACGAATGCCGCAGCGCCGAGGACGTCATCGATCTGGTGCACGGTGGCCAGGGCGTGTTCGGGATCGCTGTCGGTGCGGTGTGGCGCGAGGTCGAGAGCGACCTCGCTGCGCTGCCTGCGGAACGCGCGGACGGCAGCGTTACGGTGGTGGACGACGAACTGTCCCGCCGCCGTGCCCGCAAGATTGGATAACTCCTACGTTCTCGCAACGTCATATCGGTCCCGATCCCCGGGACGTCGAGCAGATCCTGGA
>WBZL01000492.1_pt1 | contig 44171 bp, 34 predicted proteins | sample 5204291 | NCBI WGS metagenome assembly WBZL01 (sample SAMN12344345, study PRJNA552823) | activated sludge metagenome | biome: Activated sludge suspended growth; feature: Nitrification reactor; material: Wastewater; isolation source: activated sludge from nitrification reactor of wastewater... | reverse complement strand
TTCCGGCGGCCTGCCCCGCGGCCGAGGGACGGATGACGATCTCGACGTCCCGGCCGAGGCGGGTCAGGAAGGCCAGGAGCCGCTCAGAAGAGAAGCGGCTCAGCTTGGAGTGCTTGAGCTCCGAGACGTGGGGTTGGGGGATCTCGAGATGCCCGGCAGTAACCTTCTGGGCCAAGCGGCGCTCGGCCAGGATCTCGTTGATCCGCATTGCCAGCCGCACCCGGAGCTGGCGCTCGCCGGCGTCTGCGAAGCCGAGATCGACGAAGACGCTGCCGCTCCCCGTGTCGATCGTCTCGGTGGGCTTGGCCATGGCGCTCCTCTCCAGGACGGGATGGCAACCTTTGGGGCGAGGCAGCAGAGAGATCGCCACCTCAATCTACCGTATTGGGTATGCCCCTACTTCCTCGCCACGCGCCTCTGCGCCATAGTGCATTACTGGCATTACCATCAATGCCTTCTTTGCCTGCAAAGCCCTATTTGCTTGCAATGCCACCAAATCATGCCTTACCATCAAACCCAGCTTTGAGGGCGTTGCATGCGAACCATTGCCGTGATGAACCAGAAAGGCGGGGTCGGCAAGACCACCACCGCCGTGAGCCTCGCTGCCGCGCTCGGGGAGCGGGGTGTGCGGGTGTTGTTGATCGACCTCGATCCCCAGGCTTCGGCCTCGGCCTGGCTGGGGGCGCAGGACGACGGCCGGGCACTTCTCGAGGCACTGACCGAGGAGCGCTCTCTCGCCGAGCTCGCGCGGCCGAGCGTCAGCGAAGGGGTCGAGATCGTCCCCTCAGGCCCCGAGCTCGCGCGGGCCGAGCGGGCGCTCGCCGGCGACGTGGGGGCGGTCGCCATCCTGCGCGACGCGGTGGCGAAGCTCCCCAAGAAGCGCTGGAACTACGTGCTGCTCGACACCCCGCCCAGCCTGGGCAGCCTGGCGAGCGCCGCTCTTCTCGCCGTGCGCGAGGTCTTGATCCCCGTCGAGGCCTCGTCGATGGCGGTCGCTGGCCTCGCCGCGATGCTCGAGACGGTCAAGCGCGCCGGCCGGCTGAACCCCGACCTACAGGTGGCGGGAATCGTCGCCTGCCGGGTGGACGGCCGCACCCGCATCGGCCGCGAGGTGCCCGAGCTTCTGGCGCAGAAGTTCCCCGATCTCACCCGCAAGAGCCACGTGCGCGAGTCGGTCCGCTTCCGCGAGGCCTGGGCCCACCGCCAGCCGATCACCCAATTCGACCCCGGCGGGCCCGGGGCCGAGGACTACCGCGCGCTCGCGGCCGAGCTCGAGGGAGGACCTTAGACCATGGCCAAGCGACAGGCTCTCGGCGACGTCCTCGACGTGCTGCTCTCCCCCACCCCGGTCCCGGCTAGCCCGCCCCCTGCCCCACCGGCCGCCCGCCGCGAGCCGGGCCGGGCCGCGCGGCCGGTCGCCGTCGTGCCGGCTCCCCCGCCTCCGGCCGAAGAGGAGGAGCTACAAGGCAAGAAGGACCGCATCACCGTCGTCCTCGGGGCGGGGCTGCTCGACAAGGCGCGCGACGCCGCTTTCTACACACCGGGTCTCAGTCTCACGGACCTCGTGGCCGAGGGCCTGCGCCGCGAGCTCACGCGGCGCGAGAAAGAGCGCGGCGAGCCCTTCCCCCAGCGCACCGCCAACCTGCGGCCGGGCCGCAAGGTCCGTTAGCAGCAACGCTGCTTTTACTGGTATTTCTGGCAAATATGGCTTTGCGGCGCCCACCCCGAGAGGTCGATGCCCGGTCCTCCAGCGCGTTGCCGGCCCTGGTGTTTCGGCCAGGAAACGTCGCCACCTACCGTGGCCGGCGGCAGAAGGAGCTCGTCTGGCTGCTCGAGATCCTGCCCGCCGACGAGCCCACCGCCGAGCCGGCGACGGTCGAGGTCTCGACCCTCGAGGGCGCTCCCGCCTACCAGCTCGTCGCCAGCTTCACCCTGGCCGGTGTCGGCCTGCAATCGTCCTCGGCCCTTCGGGAGGAGCTCCTCGGCCTCTTGCGTGCGACCATCGAGGACACCGGCTGGCGCATTCGGGCCGGCCGCGGGCGCCCCGCCAAACCGCGCGACGAGGCCCGCGAGTATCTGACCACCGCGGCGACGGCGATCGCCGAGACGGGCGTCTGGCCCGCCGGCCAGCTGCCGGGCTGGCTCGCGCCCGGGCCGCTTCTGCAAGAGCAGCTGCCGATTCCCAGCGTCGGGCACTACGTTGCCCTCCAGCAGGCCCTCGCGCGAGGCTTCTTCGAGGAGGTCGAGGGCACACGCTTCCCCCGTGCCCTGCTCGAGAAGGGCGGGGTGCGTGGCCATGCCGAGCTGCGCCAGATCACCCCGGAAGAAGAGCTCTCGCTGCCTCCCGCCGAGGCCGAGGCCCTGGCGCGCGAGATGTGGCGCCAGCGCGACGAGCTCTCCGACCGCGACGCCGACGCTCTCGACGCGGTGAGCGCCTGCTGGCTGCGGCAGGCTCGTTCGCCTCTCGATCGCGTGCCTATCTACGTCGACGACATCCTGCGCCTGCGCCACCTCAAGCCGAAGCGGGGAGGCACCGGTCGGCGCGGCGGCTACGAGCCCGAGCAGCGGGCCGAGATCTTCCGCTCGCTCCTGCGGCTGCAAGATGTCTGGCTCGAGATCGCCGAGGTGACCGTCTACGAGGAGCAGCCGGGCAAGACGAAGGCCAAGCCTCGCCAGCGCACGCTCCAGAGCCGGGCCTTCGTGATGACGGACCGTGTCGGCCAGCAGCGGCTCGACGGCACGATGGACGTCGAGGCCCTGCTGGTGACCCCCGGCACGGCCTTCGGGCGCTTCCTCTTCGGCCCCGGCCGCCAGGTGGCTCTCCTCTCGGCCAACGCCCTGCGCTACGACCCCACGCGCCAGAAGCCGGAGAAGCGGTTGGTCCGCTACCTCAGCTGGCAATGGCGGGTGGCCGCCAGCACGGGGGAGCTGCGGCGCAGCTACCGGGTGCAGACGCTCCTCGAGGAGATCGGCCTCGAGGCCAGCAAAAACGACCCCGCCCGCCTGCGCGCCCGCCTCGAGCGGTGCCTCGACACCCTGCGCGAGGCCGAGGACATCGCCGGCTGGCAGTACGAGGCCGCCTGGGAGGAGGAGCTCGCCTCCCGGCAGGGCTGGCTCCAGCACTGGCTCGAGGCCAAGGTCATCATCGAAGCACCGGCGGCAATTCAGCAGGCCTATCTGCGCATCCAGTCACCGGCGGCTGCCGAGAAGCCCACCCTTGCCGCTCCAGAGGAGGATGCGAGCTTACCGTGGGCGGAGAAGGTCGCCGAGCGCCGCAAGGCGGCCCGCCTCTCACAGAGCCAGGCGGCGCGGGAGATCGGCATCTCCCAGCCCTTCCTCTCTCAGATCGAGGCCGGCCAGCGCACCCCTTCCGAGCGCATCGCGGTCCTCCTCCAGCGCTGGCTCGAGCAAGGCTGAGCCTGCGGCCGGTGGAAATTCACCCGTGACGCCGCTGCGTATCCGAGACAGTTTGAGACAGTCTCAGGTCATTGCAGACAGCGTACCCTGCAATAAATGTCGGGGTTAGCCTGCGGGAGTTGGCGTACGCCGGCGTACGTACACCGGCTGATTCCTGGAGGGGCCCCGGCTGCAATAATTGTCGGGGTGATCGTGCGGGAGAGTCGGGGTAACCATGCGGGAGAGTCGGGGTAACCGTGCGGGAGTTTGCCCTCTAAGTCACTGGCAGCAAAGGACTATTGCAGCCTAATAAGTATCATTACTTGCAATCGGCCCCGGCCCGCAATGGCGGGGCCGGGGCTTTGCGAAGATTCCTCCGCCCGGCGGGAGTGATCTCCGGCCGCCGGGTGGGGGGAGATGAGCCAGGATTTGAAGCGTCACCGTCCCCACAGTGCCGAGTCCGAGCGGGCCGTGCTCGCGGCCGTCCTGCTGCGTCCCGAGCTCCTGGCCGACCTCGATCTGACGGCTGCGGACTTCTACCTCGACCGGCACCAGTGGATCTTCGAGACCTACGGTGACCTCGCCGCCGCGGGGGAGCCGATCGACCTGCGCACCGTGCAGGCGCGCCTCGAGCAGCGCGGCGAGTTCGCGCGGGTCGGGGGGCTCGCCTACCTGGCGGGCCTCGAGGTCGACCTTCCCGACCTAGGGCGGCTCGACACCTACGCGGCGATCGTGCGCGAGCGGGCCTTGCGCCGCCGCCTGCTCGAGACGGCCGAGCGCCTGGAGCACCAGGCCGGGGCGACCGACCTCGAGGCGGCGACGATCGTCGAGGCGGCCCGCCGCGAGCTCGAGCGCCTGGAGCTGCCCGGCGCCCGGCGGGCGAGCCCCTGGGCGGCCGAGTTGGTGGGGGAGGTGCTCGCCGCCGCCGAGGCGCGGCGAGAAGAGCGGCTGCGCAGCGGCCGGGTGGTGCTCGGCCTCGCCACCGGGATCCCGCGCCTCGATGGGCTGCTGAGCGGCCTCCAGCGCGGCCTCTACCTGCTGGCCGGAGCGCCCGGGGTCGGCAAGACGACGCTCTCGTTCCAGCTCGCCTTGCACGCGGCGCGCGAGGTGCCGGTCGTCTACGTCACCTTCGAGAACAGCGCCGCGAGCCTGCTCACCAAGGCCCTCTGCACGGCGGCGGACCGCAACTCCCAGGACGTGGCGCGCGGCTTTCTGGGCGCCGAGGACCTCGCGCCGGCGGCCGAGGAGCTCGCCGCTTCGCTCTCGCGCCTGCTGCTGGTCGACGGCGACGGCCGGCTGACGGTCACCGAGTTGCGGGCGCTCGCCCGCCGGGCCTTGACGCAGCACGAGACGACACGCTGCCTGGTGGTGGTCGACTACCTGCAGCTGTGGGCGAAGACGAGCCGGGAGCTGCGAGGCCTCGCCGACACGCGGGCGCGGGTCGACGCCCTGGGCGGCGAGCTGATCGACCTCGCCCGGCGTCTCGACGCACCGGTCCTGGCGCTTTCGTCGCAGAGCCGGGTGGGCGGGGCCTACGGCAGGGGTGGGGGAGAGGCGGCCCTCGACTCGCTCAAGGAGTCGGGAGACCTCGAGTACGCGGCCGACGTGGCGCTCTTCCTGACCGCGGCCAAGGAGCGGACGGCGCAGCCCCCTCTGCGCGCGGTCGACCTCACGATCGGCAAGAACCGCCACGGCCCCACCGGCATGGTGCCGCTCCTCTACCGGCCGGACCGCGGCTGGCTGCGGGAGGAGGCAGCGGGGTAGGGGGCGAGGCTGCAGTACTCTCGCCAGTGTCAGGAGCGACGATGATCGAGACGACGGTCAAGGAGAAGATCCTGGAGGACCTCGCGAAGCTGCCGCCCGCGCTGCAGCGTCGAGCCCAGGAGCTCGTGCATGCCCTCGCGACCACGGATCCGCTCCCCCGGGGAGCGAGCGTTGAGGACCTCGCCGAAGTGACCGGGATTCTCGATCCGGCGGCGGCCGAGGAGATGCGCCGGGCGATCGAGGAAGGGTGCGAGGCGGCGGGGTAGCCCGCGAGGCTACGGCCTCTCCTGGGCTCGGCCTTGAAGACGCACACGGAGCCGCCGCATCGCGGCCGGTCCGTCGATCCATCCCTTCTCTTCGCCGGAGCGAATCCCCTCCTCGACGAGCCTTGAGAGCTCGACGCGTGCCCGCTCCCGCAGCCCTGCGGGAAGGAGCGCTATCTCCTCCTGGGTGAGATCCCCAGCCGCCCATCGTGCGAGGAGACGCTGTTGCTCGGCCGCCTCCGGGTTCCTACTGATCGCCATGACTGCCCCTCCCCGGGAGGTTTTTGATATCACGGCTGCCAAAAATTCATCGCCTCATCCAGTGTTTTCAAGCACTTCAATTTTGGGCGAGATTTTCGACGCCCGCGATTTTGTTTCCATCTCCAGGAAGCCTGCTCTCGGAGAGCGAGAGGGTCGCTTGTCTACGCGGTAGACAAGCGGAGCCTTTCTCGCCTCCGGCTCGAAAGGGGACCCCTCTGGGGCGCCCGCGGCGAGCGGGGAGCCCCGAGCCTCCCCGGGGCAGGCGGAAGGAGAGCCTTGGCGAGGCGAGAGCGGCGATCGGCTCCGGTGAGCTTCCGACTGAGCCCGGCGGAGCACCGCGCCTTGGTGGCCCTGGCGGAGGCTGCGGGGCGTAGCCCTGGGGAGTGGGCGCGCGAGGCGCTGCGCCAGCTGCTGGCGGGGGAGGAGGGCCGCCCCGAGCTCGCGGCGCCGATGGCGTTGCCCGTCCCCGTCCCCATTCCCGTCGGCGAGGGCGAAGCCCTGGGCAAGGTGGTGACGGCGCGGCTCAGCGCGGAGCAGGGCCAGGCCCTTGAGGCGGCGGCCGAGCGCTGTGGCCTCACCGTCTCGCGCTACGTGCGGACGGTGCTCTCCGGGGTGGTGCCGCCGGCCCGCCGGCCGCTCGCACGCTCGGCGATCGCAGCCCTCAACCGGATCGGCAACAACCTCAACCAGCTCGTCCACCTGGCGCACGAGGGGCGGCTGCTCTCGGCCGAGCTCATTGTGGTGGTGGGGGAGGTGCACGCGGCCGTGCGGGCGCTGCGCCAGGAGCTCGAGGAGGGCGAGCCGTGAGGTTCTTCCGCGGCGGGGACCGCACGGTGAGCGGCGATCGCTCGGGGCTGGGGAAGAGCTTCGCCGGCGTGCTGCGCTACCAGATGGAGGGGCACCGGGAGCGGCCGAACCCCGAGCGGGTGGCGTGGGTGGCGATGCGCCACCTCGACACCGACGACGTGCGCTCGGCGGCGAAGATCCTCCGCGCCGAAGCCCAGGAGAACCCGCGGGTGCTGCGCCCGGTCTACCATTGCGGGCTCTCGGCACCACCCGGGGTGCACCTCGAGCGCGGCCAATGGGAGCGGGCGGCGGACCAGCTGCTCGCGGGCCTTGGGCTCAGCGGCCATGCGGCGGTGATCGTCGCCCATCGCGACACCGACTGCGAGCACGTGCACCTGGTGGTCAACCGGGTGGGGCCGACGGGCCGTGCCTGGAACAACCACCGCGACGGCGAGAAGGCGCTCGCGGTGGTGCGCGAGCTGGCCCAGGAGCTTGGCCTGCCGGCGCCGGGCCTCGATCGGCTGTCGCCGCGGGCACTGCCGAGCGCCGCGGTGCGCGAGTCGCGGCGGCGCGGTGAGCCGGCTCTCGCCGAACGGGTGCGGGCCGCAGCGGGGGAGGCCTTCGCGGCGGCGGTGAGCTGGCAAGACCTCGAGGTCCGTCTCGGGGCCTTGGGCTTGCGGCTGGAGCGGGCCCGGCGGGGCTCCGGCCTCGTGGTGGCCGAGGGGTCACGTCGGGTCTCGCTCTCGAAGGTTGATCGCGGGCTGTCGGGGCCCCGTCTCGCGACCCGCTTCGGAGAGAGCTTTGCTGCCTACCGGGCGCGAGTGCCGGAGCCGGCCCCGCCCGCGCGGCGGCCGGCGGAGCCCCTGGCCGGCGCGACGGTGGGGGAGAGGTCGGCTTCGCTCGTCGCGCGCCTGGCGGCGACCCGGGCGACCTGGAGCGAGGCGGACCTCGTGCGCGCCGCGGCCCACGAGCCGGACGGCCGGGAGCTCGTGCGGGCGGCCCTGGCGAGCCCGGCGGTGGTTGCCGTGGGGGAGGGGATGGCCCGGCAGCAGCGCTACAGCACCGGGGAGTACCTCGCGGCCGAGGAGCGGCTCTTCCGCGCGGCCGAGAGCCTGGCCGGGCGGGGGAGGGCAGCCCTTCCCGTGGCGGGGGTCGAGGCCGTGCTCGAGCGAGCGTCGCCGGCGCTCTCGGCCGAGCAGCGGGCAGCGGTCCTCCAGGCGACGAGCGGGGCCGACCTCGCGCAGATCGTCGGCCGCGCCGGCACGGGCAAGACGACGGTGGCGCGGGCGATCGCCACGGCCTACCGCGAGCAGGGCTTCGCGGTGGTGGGTGCGGCGCTCGCCGGCAAGGCGGCCGAGGGTCTCGGCCGCGAGGCGGGGATCGAGGCGCGGACGCTCGCGAGCTGGGAGCTCGCCTGGCAGGAGGGCAGGGCCGGGCTCAGCGGTCGCTCCGTGCTCCTGGTCGACGAGGCCGGGATGGTCGACACCCGCCGGCTCGCCTGGCTCCTCACCGCCGCCCAGGCGGCCGGGGCGAAGGTGGTGCTCCTCGGCGATCCCGCGCAACTGCCGCCGATCGGCGCCGGCGACGCCTACCGGGGCCTTCTGGAGAGCTTCCCGGCGGCCCGCCTCGAGGAGATCCGGCGCCAGGCCGAGCCGTGGATGCGCGAGGCCTCGGCGGCGCTCGCGGCCGGCCGGGTGGGAGCCGCGCTCGACGCCTACGACCTGGCGGGCGCCCTCCACAGCACGGAGAGCCGGCAGGAGGCGCTTCGCTCGCTGGTCGCAACCTGGCACGCCCAGGGCGAGAGCACGGCGGCCCAGCCGGGCCTGGTGGTGGCCTACCGCAACTCCGAGGTGCAGGCGCTCAACGCGGCGATCCGGGCCGGGCGGCTCGAGGTGGGTGAGATCGCACCCGGAGTGCGGGCCGCCGGCGGCGAGTACAGCGCCGGCGAGCGCGTGGTCTTCCTGCGCAACGATCGCGGCCGGGCTGTCGAGGACCTCGCCGCCGGCGCTCCCTCGCCCGGGGTGCGCAACGGCACCCTCGGCACCCTGGAGGCGGTCGCCCCCGGTCGCTTCGTGGCCCGGCTCGACGACGGCCGGCGGGTGGTCTGGGACCCGCGCCAGTACGAGACCTTCGCCCACGGCTACGCCGTGACGCTCCACAAGAGCCAGGGGGTGACGGTGGGGCGGGTCTACGTGCTGGCCGATCCCCTGATGGACCGCCACGGCGCCTACGTGGCCCTGACGCGGCACCGCGAGGCGGTGCACCTCTTCGCCGACCGTGCGACCTTCCGCCACCGCGAGGACCTCGACCGCGCTCTCTCGCGGCCGGGCCGCAAGGACCTGGCGCGCGACTACGCGGCGGCGGAGCTCGGCCGCCTGGCCGCGCGCAGGGCGTACTACGAGGCGCGGCAGGGGAGCCTCAGCACCGAGCGCGAGGGGCTCTCCCGCGCGATGTGGGCGCACCGTCACGTGGAGGCGGGGGAGAAGGAGCTGAGCGCGGCCCGCGAGGAGCTACGTCGGCGGGCGGCGCGCGTCTACGCCCAACCGGCCGCGGTGGTGCCCGCCCTCGGGGCCGACCCTCGCGCCGCCCGCTGGCTGCGCGCCGGCCATCCCGAGCGCTACGGCGAGCTCGCCGGCCGGGACCGGCTCTTCCTTGGCCCCGATCGCCGCCGGCAAGACGCCCTCGCCGGCCTCCCGGCCCTCGCTCAGGCCCTGGAGCGCCACGAGCGGGCCTTCACCCAGGCCCAGGCCTCGCGAGGCGCTCTCGCGGCCCTCGGTGCAGCCGGCGCCGCCGAGGTTGGCCGGGCTCTCCAAGCCCTGCGGGCTCTGGGCTACCGGCTCGAGGATCGCCAGGCTGCCCCCGAGGAGGCCCTCGACCGCCTCGCCAGCCGCCTCACGGACGCCACCGCCCGCGCCGCCCTGGCCCTCCTGCCGGCCGTCACCCGCGAGATCGTGCGAGCGATCGTCTATGAGTCGGTGAGGGTGGTGGAGCGGGGGTTGAGGATGTGAGGGGGGCCATCAGGGAGCCTGCTCGAGCTCCAGGAAGGTCAGCTCGGGATGCTCTATGAAGGCCCGCAGAGTGCTCGCGGAGGCGCGGAGCAGGGCTGATACCTGAGCCGTCGAGCAGTTGCCGAACCGGAGCAAGATGACCTTGGGCGGGGCTCCTCGCACGAGGCTCAGCTGGAGAAAGTCCTCGTCGCGGGTCAGCAGGACGCAGCCCTCGCGGCGAGCCAACGACCACAGGGTTTCATCCCGCGTGCCGGCCAAGCCGAGAAGGCGGACGTGTAGGGAATCGGGGAAGAGGTCGGCGAGGGACGAGACCAGCCGCTCGGAGAGGTTCTCGTCGATCAGCAACCGCATGACACGGGGTCAGGCGGCCGAGATGACGAGGCTGCGACGCTCTCGCTCGGCGGCGTAGGTGAGGCAGGCGCGGATGTCCTCGCGGGAGAGCTGTGGGAAGTCCCCGAGGATTTGCTCTTCGCTCATCCCGCTTGCGAGATAGCCCAGCACATCCCCCACCGAGATGCGGGTGCCGCGGACCGTCGGTTTGCCGAAGCGGATTTGGGGATCGACGACGAGACGTTCGAGCCAGGACATGGGGAAAGTGTAGACATCCCTTTCTTGAGGAGCAAGGCCGAGCCTGGCGGCTCGTGACCGACTTGCTGGGAGAGGCTGCGACGCTGGCGCTAGCCGAGCCCAGCCTGACGCAGCCGCGGCAGGGGGCGCGAGAAGCGCACCGCGGCAGGGTCAAACCTCTCCGCCTGGAAGTCGATCCCCACCCAGGCCTTCATGTCCTCGTGTTCGGGGTGGCGGGGATCGGCGAGGGCCTCCAAGAACTCGGCGTAGCCGTGGGCGCCCCCCACGTCCTCCGGCGGGCCTGCCCGCTCGCCATCGAGGCACGCGCGGGGTGGCGCACCGAAGAGAATGCAAGACCATTAGCATATTTGACATTCAAACATAACAGGCAGAAAATAAGCGCGGTTTTAGAGTTTTTGGTTATTGCGGGAATTATTTCCTGTCGCCATTCCGGCGCGGGTGAATGTGAGGAGCACCTATGATCCGAAGAAAACCACTGCTGGCTCGGGATGCTTCATTGGCGATCGCAGTTGCTCACGCTCTCCTGGGCCCCCACTTCGCCCAAGCGCAGCAGATCGAGAAAGAAAGGCACTGCGTTGTGCAGATTTCGCCAGTCGAGAGGGGGGCCACCTTCTCCAAGATCGGCGAGATGCACTGTTTTGCGACAGCCGCCGAGGCGGTCTTCTTCGGCACGGGTGGCTCCACCGTGTTGCCCCCGACCTTCAAGGCGAGTGACATCACACCAGAGCTGTATGGGCGGGCCGCGTTCCTGATTGGGACAGATTTCACCAATAGCAACTACGGTGGCAGCTCCCTCCAATGGACCGCTCCGTCGGGTTGCTTCTACAACGGAGGACAGCCCAGCTACTCAGCCGCGTCGATGCCGGCGGGCTGGGACAATGTTGTCTCGTCAGCCAAGTCGTTCTCGGGGTGTCGAGCGATCCTCTACTACGACCTCACGGGGCCCAGCGGTCTCTCGATGGTCACCGGGTGCCTCGCTACCTCGCTGTCGTTCATGGACAACCGCACCTCGGCCCATCAATGGAGCGACCAACGGTACGGGCAGTTCTGCAACTTCTGAGTGCGTCCCTGGCGAAGGTGGCAGGGGCAAGTTTGGAAGCCCGGCCGGCAGACCCGGGACAAGGTTCTGCCGGCAACTCGTCGTCGACGAGAAAGCCGGCGACGACAACCGGTGGAGCCGCACAGGCAGGGGGGATGAGTCGGGGGACAGAGTCCTCTCTGCCTCTTCACCAGGACCGGTCGGCGAGTTGGTTTTGAACACAGGAGCGCTCCCGAGCGGGGTCGAACGCACCGGGAAGGTTCTTTTTCGTGGCCTCACTACCGGAGGCGATCCCGGCCGTAGTTGGGATCGCGGCGCTGGTCCTTGACGACCAAGATCTCTAGGGTCTTGGCTTCGTGGCGGTAGTAGATCCCATACGGAAAGGTCGAGAGCAAGTACCGGCGAACGTCACCCTCGTAGACCGGCCAGCGTCGCGGCGCACGCTCGATTTCTTGAACAGCCGCCTCGAGCTCGCCGAGAAAGCGATGACCGAGGCCCGACATGCGGCCCTCGTAGAACTGCGCCGCTTCGACGATCTCGATCTCAGCGTGAGGGTGGTAGCGGAGCCTCACACCAAGGCTCGACGTGCCGCTGCAAAGACCTCCTCGTGCGAGCGACCAGAGACACGACCACTGCGCAGATCTTCGGAACGTTCCAAGGCAATCTGAATTGTTCTTTGCTCCTCGATGACATCGGTGGGCAGGCGGGCCTCGTCCAGGCTCCTCCACAGCGCCTGCGCGAGTTCAACGCGTTCCGCGAGAGGTAGCTGAAGCGCTAGGTCAGTAAGCTCCTGACTGGACATGGGCCGAAGCTAGGGGAATGCTTCGACAGAGTCAAGAGCGGTCTGGTTGGGACGCGCTGCCGAGACGCGCCAAGCGCCCCCACCATCACGATCGAAGGTGACGCGAGTGCCCCGAGGTGCCGTCGCCGAGCTGGCAACGACAGGCTGAACGCCAGCCTTCACCCGGCCAGGAGGCCGGCCCGCTCGCCGTCGAGGCAGCGCGGGTAGCGCACCCCCTTCTCCGCGGGCACGGCTCCCTCGAAGCGCACCGCGGCGGTGCCAGTCGTCGTCTCGCGCGGTGAAGTAGACCGCGACGCCTGGGGTCAACGGTGCCACAGCTCCCGCAGGAGCTCTTCGGCAGGGATCAGCTCGCCACGGTCCGCCTCCGCGGCGGCGGCGAGAAGGTCCGCCTCGGCTTCGGGGCCGAGGTGGAACAGGCCTGGGCCGTCCGGGAGCAGCACGGTCGCCGTTGCACCTTCGACGAGGATCTCACCCGGGGGCTCGATCTTCCCTGCGACGACGGTGCCGGTGGTTAGCCGCATTCGGTGATCCTACCCCCTTTCCGGCCTGGTGCTCGTTCGTGGCTCGCTCTCACGCTGGCTGAGTGCCCGGCTCACCAGGGGCCGAGCGCCGCGGCCCTGACCAGGCCAGGAGCCCGGCCTTGCGCAGCCGAGGCAAGGGCCGTGAGAAGCGCACCGCAGCGGGATCAAACCTCGCTGAGGGGGAGAGGGTGGCCCGCGGAAGCCGCCGCCCTGTGGGCCCGGCGGCGGGAGAAATAGACAAGGCGGCACGTCCTTGCTAATATGAATTAGTTGATTCGATTTTCCGCCTTATCCAGGAGGCCCTCATGAGCGCTCTTCGCCGTTCTGCTCTCACCGTCGCACTACTGATTTTCGCGGTTTCCTATCCGGCTGCTGCGGTTCCTGCTAGCTGCGGGGATTGGTGCTGTACCGGTTCCCGCTGGTTCAGCTCGTGCCAGTGCCCGGAGAACCCGGCGATCCTGACGACCTGCGCCGGCTACGCCAACCACGCTTGTGCGACGGTTCCCTGGTGCGAGGCGCTGGTCGTTCCCCAAGGGCCGGAGGAGCTTCTCGCGGCTCTCTTGGCCGATCCGGCGGCTGAGGAACCGGCCGTGGTTCCGCCGCCGGCGGCCTTGAGCTTGAACCCGGCAGGCCGATAGGCGTCTCGCCTCTCGACCGGCCGCCCCGAGCGTCGGGGTGCTCAGATCCTGATCCGCTCGATGTCCTCAGCAGCGAAGAGGTCGCGGCGGCGGTCGTAGAGCTGGGTGGTGCGGGTGGAGGCGTGGCCGGCGAGCTGGGCGGCGGCTTCGAGGGTGCCACCGCCGGTCAAGAAGGCGGTCAGCCCGGTGGCGCGGAAGGAGTGGGGGGAGAGGGTGGGTGGCAGGCCGGCGGCGCGGGCGCGGCGCTTGACGATGGCGAGCGCGTCGCGGGTGGTGAGGGGCCGGCGGGTGAGCGTGCCGGTGCGGCGGTGGAAGCTGGGGAAGAGCGGGCTGTCGGGCTCCTCGGCCAGGCCGGAGGCGTCGAGCCAGGCGTCGAGCATCTCGGCCGCCTGGGAGTGGACGGGGACGCGGCGCCACTGGCCCCCCTTCTCGTGGAGCGCGAGCCACGCTCGGCGGCGGTGGTGCTCGTAGTCCTTGACGCGCAGCCCGACGGCGGCCGAGACGCGGGCGAAGCCGAAGAGCATGACGGCGATCAAGGCGCGGTCGCGCCGGTCGATGCGCTCGGTGGTGCCGATGGAGTCGAGGAGCTCGCGGGCCTCCTCGGTCGCGAGCGCCGGTGTCTTGCCGGTGCGCACCACCAGGCGGGGGCCGCGCACGGAGGCTGCGGGGTTGGTGGCCAGCACGCCGCCGGTGACCAGGTAGTCCCCCAGCGCGCGCAGGGCGGCGAGGTGCTGCTTGACGCTCGCGACGCTCAGCTCACGGCCGAGCTGCTCGATGTAGGCGGCGACGTAGACGGGTTGCAGGTCCTCGAGGGCGAAGCCGTGGGCGTCGTCGGCCCAGGCGAGGAAGCGGGCGACGGCGCGGGCGTAGGCGGTGCGGGTGTGGGGGTTGCGCAGCTCGGCCGTGAAGTACTCGAGGAAGCGGCGCCGGACCCGCTCGTCGGCGCGCTCGAGGAGGGCGGGCAGGCGTGGGGTGAGAGCGCTGGTCGCAGCGGCGGGGAGGGGCCGGCTCACTTGCCGATCTTACCACCGATAACGTCTTTTATCCGTTCCTTTTGGGGCACCGCCCTCGCCAGCGATGCCCCGCTGTGGCGAGATCCAGGCCGCTCGCGCGGGCTGAGCCCTCCCGCTCGCGCCGTAGCAGGCTTCCCTGCCCCGGCCCTTCCTTGCTTCCTCCTCCCTCGCGCCATGGTTGCGCCCCAGACGGACCACCCGCGGGCGGCAGGCTGGCCCTGTTCGCGGCCCCCAACACCAGCAACCACCGGCGGCCGATTATTCATACATCTTGACTTTCAGATGTCTAATTTATAGCCTGCGCCGAGAGGCGATCATGAACGATCTTCATCTCTCCATCGTTGACAAAGGCAGGCGCCGGCGAGAGCCCGGCGGCTCGAAAGGGGGCGACATGACACGACCGGGCAGGCGAAGCACCCAGGCGCGATGGTTGAGCGGGGTAGGGCTGGCTACCCTCGCCCTGCTGGGAGGGCTCGCGGCTCACGCCCAGACCGCTCCCACCCTCACCCTTGGCCTCACGAGCGTGACGGCCTCGGGGCTCACCCCGTCAGGCTCGGCGCTGTGGTTCGGAGCCACCCGGGTGGGCAACGGGGCGTTCAACCAATCGTCGCTAGTGCAGAAGGAGGTCTCGGCCGACGTGACCGGTTGGACCGAGCTGCCGCTCGACGGGGAGCTGCCGGCCCGCTCGCTGTGGGCGGTGGTAGACGCCACCAGCGGCGCCTTCGCGGTGGCGGTGCCGGAGGGCTTCGACCGCCTCGAGGAGCCCTTCGTGGCGAGCGAGGTGGGGCGCAGCAGTGACGGCGTAGCGGACCGCCTGGTGGCGGCGCATCCGTGGCTCTTCCTGTTGGTGGTGCGGCCGGGGGTGGGGGCGTGGAGCGGGACGGTGGCCGACGGCCGGGAGAGCGACGCCGACGGCGTGAAGGATGGCGTCGTGGTGGCGCCGCTCGCGGCGCTCAGCCCGCTTGCCGGCTCGTCGCCGTCGCCGGCCGCGCTGCTGGCCGGCGACGTGGTCGTGTGGATCGATCCCCGTTCCCTCTCCTTCACGGCGGCGCCGCTGACCGCCGCCACCCTGGAGGTTCAGTGATGACGACGCGCACCGGCTCTCTCGCCTTGCTGCTCGCGCTGGTCGCCGGCAGGGTGGCGGCGCAGGACCCGCAGCTCGACCTCAACGGCAAGCAGGCGGCCAACGTGGCGCGTGGCTTCTCGCCGGAGAAGGCGTACCAGGTCGGGGACGTGGACCACGTCAACCTGTTCAACGGCAATCTCAATGTCGGGATCCCGCTCGGGCCGAGCTTGCCGATCGGCCCCGGCCTCGACCTCCAGCTCACCCTGACCTACAACTCCCACCCCTGGGACTTCGAGCAGATCGGCTCTGAGGCGGAGGTGGTGCCGGCCCGGGGGATGAACTCCGGGCTGGGCTGGCGTCTGTCGCTCGGCGAGCTGCTCCACCCCGAGGATGTCAACAACCCCACCAACGGCCAGTGGCTGTACATCGACCCCTCGGGGGCGCAGCACGTCTTCTATCGCAAGCTGCACGCCAGCGAGACGGCGATCACCAACGTCTTCTACAGCCGCGACTCGACCTATCTGCGCTTGCAGCGGGTGACGGTGGCGGGCGTCACCGAGCTGCGGCTCGAGCTGCCGGATGGCACCGTGCAGCGGTTCCGGGAGGTGACGACGGACTCACCGCCGACCGACACCCCGAAGTACCGCCTGGTGGAGGTCAAGGACGCGTACGGCAACGGCTACACGGTGACCTACCGCGGCCCCAACACGACCGTCGACCCCCTGCGCCATTGGGAGATCAGTCAGATCGGCAACTCGGCACGGCGGATGCGGGTGTTCTTCGACGAGACGGTGGCCAAGGCGGGGCTCTACTACCAGAGCCGGGGTGGGGTGGTGTCGCGGGTGGAGATGCCCAAGGTGGGAGGCACCGCCACCTGGAGCTTCACCTATCAGGTGCTCACCAGTGAGGCCCCCTGTGGCAACACGGCCGGCGAGACCCAGCGAGAGAACGTGCCGTTGCTCACCCAGGTGACGCAGCCGGACGGCGCCACCTGGGAGATGCGCGACCCGCTGCCGGCCCTCGGGCTGGGCTACATCACCGACGGCCCCAACTTCTGCTCACCGAGCGCCGGCCTACTCACGCGGATGCGGCTACCCACCAAGGGCCTGCTCGAATGGGACTGGGCGACCTACAAGTTTCCCGCCGACCAGGCGAGCAACTGCCGGGACTTTCTCAACCTTCCTGCCGGTGTGGCGGCACGGCGACGGGGGCCCCGCAACCCGAGCGCGCCTGGCGCCAGCTGGGACCAGTGGCTCTATGAGCAGAAGTACCCACCCGGCGGGAGTGGCTGGAACTGCCGAACGGGAGGGATGCCCGCGCAGTACAGCGTGACGACGGTCAAGACGCCGCTCGGCCCCCGCACGGAGAGCTACTTCTCCGTGAGCTTCGGTGCCAACGGCTGGGATGCGGCGGAGTACGGCTTCCCGATCTCCCATCACGAGGAGTCGGGAGCCGGCTGGGGTGCCTCGACCAAGACCTACAGCGCCGCCAGCGGTGGCACCCTGCTGCGCTCGAGCTACGTGCGCTACGAGTGGGACGGCGGTGGCGCCGACCACGTCAACCAGCGCCTCGCCGGCCAGAAGACGGTCTACCACGACGACGGCAACCGCGAGGCGACGGTCGTCTCGTCGAAGTTCGATGGCGTCGGGCACTACCGCAAGACGCTCACCGGCGGCACCTTCGACAGCGGCAACGTGCGCGGCACCGAGACCGCCTACGACGGGGTCTACGCCGACTTTCCCCACCTGGGCGGCGGCAGCAGCGGGGAGGTCTGGCCCGCCGCGAGCCCGTGGGTGTGGACCACCTACGGCTCGGCCAAGGCGTGGGAGGGGGCCTCCGACCCACCGACGAGCGCCCTCGTCGAACAGTTTTGCTTCGACCGCTCAACGGGCTTTCTGAAGCGCCACCGCGTGCTCGCCGGGAGCGCGTCAGCCACCAACGACCTCCTGCAGGTCTTCACCGGGACGGGCGGCTTCGTCACCCGCGAGCAGGACTACGGCGGCGACACCCAGGCGATCGCCACCACGGCGGACCTCTGCGCTCTCACCCTGCCCACCCCCGAGGCCTACCGGATCGACCACACCTACGCCTACGCCGCGCTCCAAACCTCCGCGTACGTGCGGGCGAACGGCAGCGAGATGCCGTTCAAGTCGGTCGAGCGCACGATCGACGCCGCGACCGGTCTCGCCACCGCGAGCACGGAGCCCGACGGCCGCTCGACGAGCCTCAGCTACGACGCGCTCGGCCGGCCCACCTTCATCAAGCCCCAGGACGGCCTCTCGGCCTGGACCCAATACACCTACAACCCGGCGACCTACAACTCGCAGACCCTGGCCGGCACCCAGGCGAGCGTCGGCGTGCTGCGCCGCGCCAACGGGGCGACCTCCGGCCCCTCCCTGGCCGCGAGCGGCATCACCTTCGATGATCTCGGCCGGGTGTACCGCGAGTCCTTCACCCAGCCGGACGGCACCTCGAGCGTGCGCGAGACGCTCTACAACGCCAACGGCTGGAAGCAGTCGGTCTCCGAGCTCAACACCACCGGCCAGGCGGCCGGCAAGACGCAGTATCTGAGCTACGACGCCTTCGGCCGGCCGACCGCGATCACCCCGCCCGACGGCTCGGCGCACGGCATCGTGCTCACCTACACGGGGGACCGGCTGGTGTCGCGGCGGGTCAAGGTCGGCACCTCCCGCACCCTCGCCGGGGTGATTGTCGAGACCGACGCCACCACCACCGAGACCTACGATCGCCAGGGCCGCCTCATCGCCGTCACCGAGCCCCTCGTCGGCGGCCTCACCACCAGCTACGGGTACGACTTCGGGGGCCGCCTCGCGAGCGTTGTGAGCGGCGCCCAGAGCCGCAGCTTCGTCTACGACGGCCGGGGCTTGCTGCTCTCCGAGACCCACCCGGAGAAGGGCGCGAGCGGCTACGGCACGGTGAGCTACAGCCAGTATGACGCCCGCGGCAGGGTGGGCAAGAAGGTCGACGGCGACGTGCAGCTCCTCTTCGCCTATGACCGCGCCGAGCGCCTGCTCTCGGTGACCGACGCCGCGCCCAACCCCGACCGGCTGCTCAAGGAGCTCACCTACGACGCCGCGAGCGGCAGCACCTACCCCAAGAGCAAGCTCACCTCGGCCGTGCGCCACAACTGGGTGCGCCCAGTGCAGGCCGCTCCGGGTACCGCCCCGGTCGACACCACGGTGACCGAGAGCCTCACCTACTCGGCCCCCAACGGCGCCATCTCCGAGCGGCTGACCACGGTCTCGACCGGCGCCAGCTTCCGCCAGAGCTTCACCTACACCGCCCTGGGGGACCCGGCGAGCCTCACCTACCCGCGCTGCGAGCACGCCAGCTGCGCACCCACCGCCGGTGCCGCCCGCATCGTCGACCTCACCTACACCCAGGGCCGGCTCACCGCCGTCACCCAGAGCCTGCCCTCGCCCCTCACCCTCGCTGCCCTGACCTACCACCCCAACGGCATGGTGGCGACCGTCACCCATGGCAACGGGGTCACCGACACCACCGACAACGACCCCAACCAGATGCGCCGCCCGCTCAACATCCGCACCTCGGCCACCACCGCCGTGCTCGGCCCTTACAAGTTCGACGGCGCCGGCAACCTCACCGACATCGGCGGCGAGCAGATGCTCTACGACGGCGCCTCCCGCCTGGTCGACTTCAAGTTCAGCTCCGGCCAGCGCCAGCAGTTCACCTATGATCGCTGGGGCAGCTTGACGCAGATCAAGACCACCGTGGGCGGCAGCACCACGACCCAGGACTTCGCGATGAGCGGCACCACCAACCGCCTCTCCTCGGCCGGCTACGACAAGGCCGGCAACCTCACCGGCTGGGGCAGCTACAGCTACGGCTTCGACGCCTTCAACCAGATGGTCAACCTCGACGGCGGCGGCAACGACGAGACCTACTACTACACCCCGAGCGACGAGCGCTTGGTGGCCATCCACTACAACCCCGCCCTCGGCTACCCCGCCGGCAAGACCGCCACCTACCGCCTGCGCGACCTCGCCGGCCAGGTGCTCACCGAGTACACCCTCGCCGGCAGCGACGTGGTCGGCCACTGGGCCTGGAGCCGCGACACCGTCTACCGCGGCGGCCTGCTGCTCGCCGCGATCTCCCCCGCCACCACCTGGCACTACACCCTCGACCACCTAGGCACCCCGCGCCTGCTGACCAACCCGAGCGGCACCTACGTCTCCGACCACCACTACTACCCCTACGGCCAAGAGCTCAACCCACAGACCAGCGACCCCATGAAGTTCACCGGCCACGAGAGAGACTTCAACCAAGCCGGCACCACCGATGACCTGGACTACATGCATGCGAGAAGCTGCTCGCCCGTGACGGGGCGGTTTCTGAGCGTGGATCCGGCGATGGAGAGCGCAGATCCCTACATGCCCCAGACCTGGAACCGCTACAACTACGTGGCAGGCAACCCACTGAAGTACGTCGACCCGACAGGGGAGGTGCTCTTCTTCTTTGGCCAGCGAGCGGAGCTCGAGCAGCTCAAGAAACTCGTCAATGACACTCTCCATGGCTACGATCTGCAGATTGACAAGAACGGCAAGGCAAGCCTGGTGGCGAACCAGGAAGCAGGCCCTCCCAGTCCTGAGCAACAAGCCTTCGCCGACACGCTCTCCAAGGCGATCAACGAACCAGGGGCTGTCAACCTCAGCGTCGTCTCCGGCGCCTCGGATGTCATCTTCGGCCAGTACATCTCTGGCCAAGTCGATATCTCGGACATCGGTGGGATCGGTGATGGCCGAGGTGTCAGTGCAGCTGCGGTGCTGGCGCACGAGATCGCCGAGCAGACACAGAAGCAGACTCTCGGCCTTCCCAGCGACAAGACCGGTTTCGCTGTGGCCCACCCATTCGGCGTCGCCGCGCAAGAAGCGGTCTCTGGCTATCGAAGAGTTTCGACGTTCGACACCCTGAACGCTCAGAACACAGGCCAGCTCGGCGGCTCTCACCAGCGAGGCCGCGACACGGTGACGGTGACCTTCCAGTTTGTTAACGGCAATTTGGTGAAGACCACGAGGAGGCCATGAAGGTGCGCGCCTCGTTGCGACTTTGGAGCTTCCCGTGGCGCTGGCTCGGCGCCCTCTGCCTAGCCGCTGGCTTGGTGGGTTGTGTGATGGCCCCTGGGGGTAGCAGTACCGCCGACCGCCTTGCGGCCGAGATCTGGAAGAAGCACGAAGCTGCGGTCGAGCGTGCTCTGAAAGGTCAGCAGAAAGACGATGAATTCGTCGACGCCTGTCTCTTCTTCGAGCAGCTCACTGGTGTCAGCATCCACGTCAACATGTTCACTTTCGGCTTCATACCCGAGCGGGAAGCGCCGCAGGATCTGAAGCTGATTCGAGCCTGGTACAAGAAGAACCACTCTCGCCTCTATTGGGACGAGGCGACTGAGACGGTGAGAGTGCGGCCCAAGGCCGAGTAGACCCCATGGTCACTCTGACCTTCCATCGGAGCGTTACGGACCCAGGCCCCACGACTACCTCGTTGCATGGAACGATCGCAGATTCACATGCGTTCCATACCTCGGACGCAATGGATGCGGCGATGGAAGGGCACTTGCCCATTCATGCTGCCGAACTCGCGAGAGCACAGCGCGAGCTTGGGGGAATTTCCCCTGGTCCGCCAGACCCGAGGAACTAGAGATGGAAACCTCGACACCTTCATCGCGAGCGCTCAGAACTGGCCTTCGGCTGGGCCTCATACTGCTTGCACTGCACTCCGCCCTAGTGCCTGTTCTCATCTTGCTCCGGGGCTTCTGGCCAGGCGCTGGCGCCCTTCAACGCCTACTCGATGCGCCGGTCAATGATTTGAGCTACTGGGCGGGGAACCGCCTGGTACCCTTGGCCTGGTGGCTCCAGGCTCATACGTCCCTGTCGGTCGGCCAGGTCGTCCTGATCTGTGAAGCCGCAGTCCACGTTGCCTGCGGCGGTGTCCTTTACTTCAGCCTCGCCTTCTTGCTTGGCGCCATCGGCTCGCGGGCGAGCGATCTCTTCGGACGAAAGAGAGCTCCCCCCAGCCTTCCGCAACGGGTGCCGTGACCTTCTCTGCCCCCCGAGACTCCAACGCAGCTCGGCCGCCGCCAGGCTGCGAAGACGGGAGCGCTCTCTGACCAGCCGGGCACATTACCCCTTGAAGTCTCGATTCCAGCGTCCTTTGACTCGATCGAGGGCCAAGCAGCCGAGATTCTGCAGTTCGGCGACATTCTCACCCTGACCTTGACTGAAGAGTGAGGAGATTTCGATGTTGACAGAGCTGCGGATGATGGTGCGAGCTGCCGCCAGCGGCTGGCTGCTGGTGCTGTGCCTAGGGTCGGTCGGCTGCGGCCAGTCTGGCGTCTTTGAGTTCCCCGGTTGTGCGGCGACTGGCGGGCCGTTGTGGGTAAAGGCCGTGAGGACTGAGGAGCTGAGTGCTGCCAGACTGACGACTATGCGGCTCGAGGCCGGCGTACAGTCATGGGTGCGTCGGTTCATCGACCGAGAGAATCTCTTCGAGAGCGAACTGAGAATCGTAGCGCCACGTGCAGTCGGCAGCTACACCTGTGGCGATCACAGCCAACCCTGTCAGGCAGAGCTGCGGTCCGTCACGAGAGGGCCTCTGCCTAGGGCGCTGGCGCTGGAGGGGCGACTCACTCTTGACCAGCAGAACCGATTGTCCGCCGAGTTCCTCGGAAGAGGGGACCCCCAGCGAACTGGCGCCTGCTCAGAGATCAGGCTGACTCTCGAAGGAGTCCGCCTGGGAACCCACTGAGGATGGGGGAAGGCACCAGGTGGGAGCCATGCCAAGACCGCGACTTCGCTACTTAACTCTCGGGGCCGTCTGTTCAGCGCTGGTGGTGTGGGCTTGCGAGCTACCAGCGCCCAGGGAACTGCCTGGTTCTCACGAGAAGGCTCTGGCGACCTGGAAAGAGCACGAGAAGACCGTCAAGAGCGCTATCGATCAGATGACCTGGGGCAATGAGTTCGGTGATGCCTGTGTCTTCTTCGCCCGAGTGACCGGGATCGAAATCGATGCTGATGGCGACTGGGTCGGCTGGCATCCTGGACCCCACGCTCGGGCTGATCTCGAGCACGTTCGTGCCTGGCATGCAGCCCACCGAGGGGGGTTGGTCTGGGATGAGGCCGCGAAGACCGTCTCGCGACGGGTTCAGAGTGAAGGCCCTCTCGGCTCGCCCTCGCTCAATGTGCCTGAGGACCCACGGGTCCTCGAGCTCTGGGAGCGTCATGAGAGTGCCGTGGACAAGCCAACTCGGCCACCAGATGCCAAGCTTGACTTGCACACTGCCGCTGCCTTTTTCTCTGCGTTGGCCAGGCTTCCTCTTCGCTTCGACGAGGCCACCGGCTATCCGACCACAGAGACCCGAGAGGACTTCGGGCGCCTCCAGGCCTGGTTCGGGGAGCACAAGGATCGCCTCTACTGGGATGACGAGGCCCAGGCCGTCAAGCAACGACCCGCGACCACGGGCGGCTGAGGCCTCCCCTACCCCGCCCGCCGGAAGACGGCGGCGGGGTTCTGCCGAGCAGCCTCGAGGTAAGCGGCCAGCTCGCCGAGGAAGGCGACGGTGATCTGCTCCCGGCGGGCCGCTTCCTGGAACAGCGCCAGGGCGGCCAGGGCCTCGCGGTGCACGTCTTGGGCCGCGAACACGGGAGCGATCTCTTCGGCCAGCCGCTTCACCGCCGCCGTCTGGCCCTGCTCGAGATAGAAGGCCGCGAGATCGAGCGCCACGAGCGCCGCGTCGTAGCCGATGCCGCGGCCGAGGAACCCGTCCCGCACCGCGAGGAAGGCCCGCTCGGCCTCCTCCGCCTCCCCCAAGCTCTTCGCGATCTTGCCTTCGAGCCAGCGGTGCCGTAGCTCGTTGAGCGGGTCTGGGTGCCGGCGGTAATAGGAGCGGTTCTGCCGCAGCCAGGCGCGGGCCTCCTGGGGCCGGCCGGAGTCGTTGAACAGGTGGGCCAGGTTGTGGCGGCTGAAGGCCGAAAGGCGCGAGTCTCCTAGCGACTCGCACGTCTCGTAGGCGCGCTCCGTCACCTTGATGCCCTGCGTGAACCGCCCCTGCTCCCGGTAGACCATCCCGAGCGTCAGGCGGCTCAGCGCCAGCTCCCGCTGCTCTTCGGCGACCTGATAAGCCACCACGGCGCGCTCGAGAAGCCGCGCAGCCTCACCCAACCGCCGCTCGGCCCGCCGGAGGGAACCCTCGAGGTGATCCACCTCCGCTTGCACGAGGGAATCCCCCGCTCCCGTCGCCTGGAGCCAGAAGCGGGCGTCCTGGAAGGCTTCCCCGGCCTCGGGCAGGCGGCCGAGCACGCGCAGAGCGTTGCCCTGGTGGGCGGTGGCGCGGGCGTAGAGGGCGCTGGCCAGGCTCGAGGAAGGAAGGTGGCTGAGCAGCAGGCGGGCCAGCTGGGCCAGGGAAAGGGCCTCCTCGGGCGCGCTGCCGGCCCGGGCGTGGGCCTCGTCGAGCAGGAGATCCGCCAGCACCGGCTCTTGAAAGCCTCCTCGAGGCTTCTCGACCGCCGCCCGCCGCTTCGCCGCGGGGAGGGCCAGGAGCCGGCGCAGCCGCGGCCACTGCCGAGCCCTCTCCCGCTCGAGCTCCTCCTCCATCTCCGCCTGCTGGACGACGCGCACCACCCGCGCCACCGTCAACGGCACCGGCACCTGGGCCGTCCGCATCAGCTCGTCGAAGGTGTCCAGCACGTCGGCGCAGTGGGGGCAGCGCTCCCGCAGGTGCTGGACGATCGCCGTAACGTACTCGTGGCGCGGCCGGCGCCCGGTGGCGCACTCGACGATCAGCGGCACGGTCAGATGGGACTCGCTCATGCGCCCTGGCCTCCCTGTCTTGAAGACACACCTTCCCTTCTCCATCCGTTGCCGCCGGATAGCTTGGGAAGGACGTCGCCAGCGCCGGCGGGCTGGGCTAGCCGCTAGGGTCGAGGTTCACCCCTGACCGAGCCAGGTCGCCGGGGGCCACCGCACGGGGCTGGCCGTTGGGGTCGATCATCGATCCCTCCTTGTTTGCCCCTGAGCCGGCCTCCTCGCCCCAGGCCGGCGCCACCGCACGGGGCTGGCCATCAGGATCGATCATCGATCCCTCTTTGGCGAGCCATCCCCCACCCAGCCAGGCCCGCAGCTCGACCAGGAGCGACCACGGACTGCCTGAGCTGGGCGCGGCGGCGGCCGGCAGCGCGACGAGCAGCAGGGTGGCGACGAGAGCCCACGAGAGGCGATGACGAAGCACGAAGCGACGCATACGACACTCCTTCCAGAGCAGCCCCTGCGGCCGGCGCCATGCCGGCGGCGAGGGCCGCCTCTAGGGAAAGAGTGCCGCGTTTCGGGATCCTCTGGGGTGGCAGGAGACAGCTTCGCCCTCCGAGAGCCGGCTCCGGGGGCGCTCGAGGATGAGGTTCGATGACAACCGGCGGGGCGTTAGGGCACCGGCACCCCCCCTTCGAGCCCCGCGGCACCCGGTGCGGCGGCTCGCGTCAGCTCCTCCTCGATCAGGCCCATCAACCGCTCCCGGGAGACGTTCCCGGGCAGGTAGATGCCGTTCACGAACACGGTGGGGGTGCCCACCACGCCGGCCTGAGCGGCAGCGAGCTGGTCCTCTCGCACGCGGCCGGCATGGCGATGCTCGGCCAGGCAGGAGCGCAGGCGGGCGAGATCGACCTCGGCCTCCGCGGCGAGCCCCAGGGGACCCTCCACCGGCAGGCGCCTCTGCTCGCGAAAGAGCAGCGCGTGGACCTCCCAGAACCGTCCCTGCTCTTGGGCGCAGAGCGCGACCTCGGAGGCCTCGAACGCTCGCTGCCCGGGCGTGGCCAAGGGGAAGTGCCGATAGACCCGCCGCACCCGCCCGCCGTAGCGCTCGAGCACGCCGCGCAGGGTGGGCTCGAACGCCGCGCAGTGGGGGCACTCGTAGTCACCGAACTCCACCAGCGTCACCGCCGCGCTGGCCGGCCCCTGGCTGGGGGCCGCGGGGTGGTCCACCGCCTGCCGCAGGGGAGCGAAGACGACCTCGACCGGCCGCGCCTTCCACAGCGCCTCGAGGGCCTCCCCGGGTGGCCAGCGGCGCCGTACCTCTTCCAGCGGGAGGCCCAGGCGGGAGGCCTCGGCACGGAGCAGCTCGGCGGTGAGCAGCTCGCGCAGAGCGCTCGCCCGGGCCTCCTGCGCGCCACGCTCGTAGGCTGCCTGGGCCTGAAGCAGTCGGAAGCGCAGCAGCTCGAGGGCCGGCAGCGCGCGCGCTTCGACCTCGGCTGACGAGATCGCAAGCGCGCCCACGCGGGCCAGGACCTCCGCCGGTGGGGCCGGGGGCACCTCGGCCGACGAGGCCGCGAGCACTGCGAGGAGGCCACTGAGCCCGACGAGCACCACCCTTCTACCGCACGCTGATCTCAAGGGGCTCTCCTTCTGCCACGCCGGCAAGACTCAGGGGCCGAAAGCGCTCCGCGCCCCACACGGCCACCTCGGGGGCGTCGGAGGGAGACCCCGAGACCCCCCGCAGCACGATCTCGCCGTGGACGTCGGCCGGCGAGATCATCGGCTCGCCGCTCACCGCCTGCGCCACGGCGAAGTCTCGTGGATCGAGCGTGATCGCCCCGTAGCGCAGCTCGACCGCAGCCCCCGGCAGCGCCCGACCCCGGCCATCGACCAGGCGCAGCATCAGCGGGACCCGCGGCGCCGGCTCCACGACGCTCTGGTCGCCGGCGACCATCTCATCGCCGGCGACAAACGTGACCGCCGCCCGCGGGTGGAGCACGGCCACGGTGCCGCCCGCCAGGCAGTCCTTGGAGAAGCGCGCCCGCCCGTCGGGAAGGGTGCTGCCGTGGCAACCGGGCCGGCGTTGCCCGTGCTCGTCGAACACCTGCAGGAAGGCTCGCCCCAGGGGGGTGCCGTCCGGGAGCACGAACCGCGGCAGCTCGTCTCTCTCCCCTTGCCGCTCTAGCGCCAGCTCCACCTCGACCCGCTCCTCCCGGGGCACCTCGATCTTCCGCAGCTTCGGCTTGTAGTCGGGGAGCTTGACCGCACCGACCTCGCCAGGCCCCGCGGGCAGGCGCAGAACGCTACGGCCCTGGTCGTCGGTGTGCACCGGGCTGGGGCCGCCGGCCCTTCGCGCATGAAGAACCGTCTTCCCCTCGAAGAAGTGGAAGGTGTCCTCCCACCCCGTCGCTGGGCTCTCGACCCAAGCGCCCGCAAGCGGGGCACCGGTCTCTTGATCGGTGACCCGCACCGCGACCTCGCCTCCCTCTCCCAGGTCGAGGTCGAGCCGCCCTCCACCGGCGACCGTGAAGCCCTGCGCAAAGGCGCGACACGGGCCGTTCTCCGCGCAGGCGCTGAGCGCGTGGGTGCCGTACAGGCCGCGCAGCTCCTCCGCCGAGCGGCTGTGCGCGGCCCCGGGCAGATCCTTGATCAGGCTGTTGAAGAACGGCAGGTAACCAAAGTAGTACCAGTGATACAGCAGCTCGTCGTCGGTAGGAAAGACGCGGGTCGGCCCTGGATAGGTGACCGGCACCAGCCGCACCTCCCCGGGCACCGGCGCACCATCCTTGAGGATGCTCCCCCACAGGTGAAGCTCGCGCAGCGGCAGCGGGTCAGGCTCGGCGAAGGCTACGTCTGCCGGCGCCAGGTACGGCTGGTAGCTGCTGCCGAGATCCTGCACCGTCTCATCGTCGATCTCGGCATGAAACACGTACTGCCCATCGTCGAGGTCGGGGAAGGAGTAGCTATGGAGACCGGGCTTGAGCACCCCGTCGAGGGGCAGCGACTGACAGGACTCGGGCCGGATGTAGAGGTCCTGGCGCTGATCCCGTGACCCGCAGTAGTAGCCCCTGAGACGCTGAAGCCGGTGGGGCCGCAGCGGGCGATAGTCGATGGGTAGAGTCAGGGTGGGGCGCCTGCGCAAGCGCAGCGCCTCGGGGGCGGTCGCACCCCCTCCCAGGGCCGGAAAGGCTTGGCTCAACGTGCGCAGCTGAGGATGGCGCATCACCCACTCGAGCTCACTCGCTGCCGGAAGCTTCGGGAACAGTGCAGCCCCGTGCGGCCCCATCCAGACCAGGGCGGTCGGGATGGCGGGGGTAAGACGCTCCCGGGGTGAGGAGGGCCGCACCACGGCCACCAGGTCGGCGAGCTTGAGCTTCGCTCTTTCTGGGGGAAGCTCGAGGTGCAGCAGCAAGGCATGGTCCTGGGCCTTGGGGGCCGACGGGGCCGGCAGCGACAGCGGCTCCCCGGCCCGGCAGTGATGGGGACCGGAGAGCCCGAGCAGTGACTGGGGCCCGAAGCCGGCGACGAAGAAGCGGCCTTGAGGGACCGTGAAGGAGGTGCGCTCCGGCAGCTCGAGGCGATAAATCGTTGCCTCCTCGATGGCCACCACCTCCAGGCGGCGCAGCGCCTTGAGCCGAGGCTCCGCCACCAGCTCGACCCGACAGCCCGGCACCGCGGTCGCCTTCGCGCGGACGGGTGCGCTGCCTGGTGGACCGGCGGAGACGACGTTCCACCCCACGGTCACCAGCTCGCCGGCTTCGGCCTGCCACTCCCACTCCCCCGCTGGCAGCTCGACCTCGCTGCCCAGGGGAGCCTGCCGGGTCACCGTTGAGTCGGCCACGCTGCGCAGATAGACGCTGCCTCCCCTGAGCTGCGCGGCCCTGGTCTCGCTCTCGCCATCACCGCGGCGGGCCGAGGCCTCAAAGACGAACCTCTGCGGTTCCCCGCGCGCGGCAGGCGCCAGGGCGACCCCAACCAGCACACCAGCGACAGCCAGCACATCTCTCATGGCACCTCTCTCCGTTCGGCAGCGCCTCGGCCCACCCAGGGCAATCCCGCCCGTCACCGCCTACTGGCGTGGCGGCTTCTTGCAGGGGTTGTAGAACGGCGACGAGCAGCTGCCCAGATCTCCGCCACACCCATGGCCATCCGGCGTCACGACACAGAAGCAGCTATCTCCGTCTCCCCAGGGGTCCATGCACTCCCGTGGGATCGCGCTCGCATTGACCGCACCTCCGAGACCGCCGGCGAGGGTCTTCGTGAGAGCGTCGGGGGCCAGCGTCATCGAGCTGGGGTCCTCGGCCGGGCTGGGCTGAAGGCTCCACGGCAACGCGGACGCTGGGGCCGTCGGCGTCGTGGTGGGCTTGCCGCCCGCGGCGGCCGGCAGGGTACCGAGAAGCAGGCACAGGGCACAGGCGGTGAGCAGGGCGGCGAGCATTCTCTGGGTTCTCATGGAGGCTCCTTGCTGGAAATGGCAGGCCGGAAGTGGCCGCGCCAATGCCCATCGCAGGTTCTGCTATTATGGGCATCTGGAAGTTTTTGTCAAGATCACTCCATCATCTTCGAAACCTCATTTGTTGTCGCTCGGCGGGCCTCCTGAAGGCCTTGCCAGGTGGAGGCTCAACCGCTCTTGCAGAACCGAGACACGGCGGAACGCCAGCGCTCCCGCCTCGACGCCGAGCCGCCCCATCGCGTGCTCGAAGGCTGCCCGGGCCTCGGCTGGACGGCCGAGAGCGAGGCAGAGCAGGTGGCTCCACAGCCACAGCTCGCCTTCGTCCTCGGGGCTCTCTGCCAGCACCACCAGCCCATGCAGCAGCTCCAGCTCGCGCTCGGCGCCCGGCGCGTCCCCCAGGTGCCACAACCACCAGGCGCGCACCAACCGCACCCGCACGGCCGTGAGCACGTCCCCCGAGCTGGCCCCGAGCAACGCCTCGGCGTGTCGCAGAGCAAAGCCGGTGGCCCCTACCGCACCCTGCGCGAGCAGCTCCCGCCCCACCAAGGCCCAGCCCTGGGCCATCAGGTCGTGCACCAGCCCGGGCGGCACCGCCACCGGGTCGAGACGCTCAGCCAGGGAGACCGCGAAGCGGGCGAGGTCCTCCGCCTGGCCACCCCCTTCGTAGGCTTCCCGCCGCAGATGATCGAGCAGGGCCTCGACCATCTGCGGCGAGCGCCATCGGCCTGGCTCGGTGAGCGCCAGCCAGCGCGCCCCAGGATCGAGGGCGATCAACGAGCGCAGGGCACCCTCCCCTGGCTCGACCGCCGGGGCCAGCTGCGCGAGCACCCGGCGTGCCGTGGCCACGGCACGGGCGACGAGAGGGCCATAGTCCACCGGTGTCTCGACCGGCACCGACGCGGGTGCCAAGAGCCCCAGCTCGACGGCTCCGTCCCCGCACTCCGGGCAGCGCTCTGCCAGATGCTCGAGCAGCCCGCGGACGAGATCGTCTGCGCTGGCCCCTTCCTGAGCGTCAAGGTGCGAGAGCAGGAGGCGGCTCAGATGGCGAGGCCGGCTCACGGCTCCCCTCCTCGCCCCACGAGGCGCAGGTCGCGCCCCCCGGCCGGGGCCTGCTCCACCGTCGACAGCCAGCTCAGGGCGAGGTGCGGAGACGGCAGCTCGATGCCCAGATCACGGACCACGAGCGCCTCGGCGCGTAGCGACGAGGCGATGGCCAACAGGTGGGCTTGCAGTCGGCGGGCGGCCCTGGCAGCCGCCCTCTTGACGGTAGACTGACCGACGCTGCGCATGCGAGGCCCTCCTCGATGCGTGGTAGGCCCGGCGGAGTGTTGCGAGCACTCCGCCGGGCCGTCTCACGGGGTGGGGACCGACCAGACCAGCTCCCCCACCCCAGCTCTCTTCCCCCCACCAGGATTCGCTTTGTCTCCCGGCGATGGTCCACATTATAGACACCCAGAATTCTGGATGTCAAACGGCAGTGCTCACGAAGATACTAGGGAGAGATCCGGCGGGAGGTCGGGCGGTGCAGGCGGCGAGAGGGAGGCGGGAGGAGCTACGCGGCGCCCGGCTTCTTCGCCTTGCGCTGGGCTCGCTCCACCGTGGCGGCGATCGTCTCGGCCGCCTTCTGCTCCTCGGGAGGCAGGTTGTTCCAGTGCTCCCAGAACGCCTGCTCGAGCAGCACGTAGCCGTGCTCTCCCTTCACCTGGGACAACGCGGTCAGGCGAGCCTTGGCCTTCGGCGTCATGCGGGCCGTGAAGACTTGCAGCCCCTTCGGGCGACTGACGGGACGACCGACTTTCTTTGCGCTCATGAGTTCGATTTCCAGATAGGCAGAATTCTATGCCACTGGAGGGGACGCGGCAAGGGTGGCTCCAGCACAATCCCAGCATCCCCGCATGCTGGTATCTGGGGATGCCCGTATCCTGGTTTACTGGTACAATGTCCCCATGACACGGAAGACCTCTGATGGCCGTAGCACCGTCGCGGTGCTCGCCCAGAAGGGCGGAGCTGGCAAGACCACGCTGTCGTTGCATTGGGCGGTCGCCGCTGAAGCCCGGGGCCGCAGGGTGGCCGTTCTCGACACCGACCCCCAGGCCTCCGCCTCAGCATGGGCACAGCGCCGCCTCGGGCTCGGCAGGACCTCCCCGGCCGTCTTCCAGGCCCGGGACGCCAACCTCGAGGAGCTAGTGCGCGCCTGCTGGGCCGAGGGCTACGATCTGATCCTGATCGACACAATGCCCCGCGTCGAGCGGCCCAGCGTCGACGCCGCCAAGGTGGCTGACCTCGCTGTGATCCCCTGTGGCCCCTCGATCATCGACATCGAAGCAATCGCCGCCACTATCGCCATCACCACCCGCGTTAGGACTCCAGCGGCTATCGTGCTCAACCAGGGGCGCCCGGGATCCTCGATCAACGCTCAGGCCCACGATCTGCTGAGCGGCTACGGGCTGCCCCTTTGCCCCATTACCGTCATGAGGCGGGCCGCTCTCGCTGACGCCTTCAACGACGGACGCGCGGTGATGGAGCTGGAGCCCGAGGGCAAAGGCGCGCTCGAGATCCGCACGACGTGGGATTGGATCGACGACACGCTGAGGTCCCTCCATGGCTAAGACGGCTACCCCTTTGGCAGCTCTTCGCGTCAACGCTCCGCGCGAGATTGCCCCCACCCCCGAGCCCTCACCCAGCCCTCGAACACGCCTCCGCGCGGATCGGCGTCTCAAGAAGAAGACCTTCGAGGTCACCCCGGAGGCGGACCGCGAGTTCGAGATTCTGCGCGCCGAGAGCGGTAAGACCGGCATCGAGCTGATTGCCGAGGCTCTGAACCTGCTCTTCTCCAGATACAACCGCCCTCAGCTTGGGTAGGGATCCTGGGATGCCAGAATCCTGGTATACCAGCTGGGAGCGGACGGGGTTCTTTCCTCCCGCCTCGACCTTGCCGTGGACCTCGTCGCCAGACTTCCGGCCAGAGCTCTACTCCCGCTTCCTCTTGCCCAGCGCTCTCGTCGTCTTCCTGTGGAAGGACATCGAGGACACGGTCCGGGTTCAGGCCATCAACGATGAAGTGGGGTCTCACACGAGTACCGATGCTTCCGCCCCCACGGATCCGGCGCCAGCACCTCCGGTGCGGATGCAGCCGCACTACACTCTGATCGTCACCCCCGACTACTTCTTTCTTGCCTTGATCGCCCCCTTGCTCTCCGGGGCCAGTCTCCTGGTCGCCAAAAGGCAGGCGCGCGACCTGGGGCTCGCCATTCAGCAGGCTCTGCGCAGGCGGCCGGCACCCCATACCCTTGTGCCAGGTAAGCCGGCGGGCCTCACCTCGGCGCAACGAGCTTCCCTTCGCGACCTCGTCGCTTCTCTTCTCGAGCCCCCTGTCCCTCCTCTCGACGACTTTTACGGGATCACCCTTGACCCGTCACTCCTCGCCACCGAACGCCACGGAGCAGGTCCTCCGCCCGACACCTCGGCCCGCCGGGACATGCGGACAGGAGGCGCTTCCCTGTTCGAGCGCGCCTACTTCCACATACCCAGCCCCGCTCCCTATGCGGCTGTGCAACAGGCGGTAGCGCTCAACACATTTGAGCGCTCTACGCACACTCGCTTTCCCCGCGCGACGCTCCGGAAGGGAGACGCCCGCGGGTTCGCCGAGCTACGCCCCATTACGCCTGAGGAAGAGCTCCTGATGAGCCCGGAAGAGGTTGATGCTCTGGCACAACGCATGTGGGCGCACCGCGAGGAGCTCTCTGACCGTGACGCCGATACACTCGACGCCATCAGCGCTGTCTGGATCAGCCAAGCGAAGAACCCCACCGATCGCGCTCCGATCTTCATTGACGACCTGCTCCGCGCCAGAGGCCTTGCCCCTAAGAAGTCGGGGAGCGGTCGCAGGGGCGGCTACGAGCCCGAGCAGCGCGCTGACTTGTGGCGTTGCCTACTGCATCTGCAAGACCTCTGGATTGACCTTGCAGAAGCCACGGTTATCGAGCACGACCACAGGGGGAGACGTACTCGCAGAACCCGTACTCTCCAGAGTCGCGCTTTCGTCATGACCGACCGCATCGGCCAGCGGCGCCTCGACGGGTCGATGGACGTTGAAGCCATTCTCGTTACCCCAGGTGAGGCTTTCGGCCGCTTCCTCCTCGGCCCCGGCCGGCAAGTGGCACTACTCTCCTCAGCCGCTCTGCGCTATGACCCCTACCGCCAGAAGTACGAGAAGCGACTCGCCCGCTTCCTCAGCTGGCAGTGGCGAGTGGGTGCCCACAAGAGCGACTTCCTCCGCACCTACCGAGTCGTGACTCTGCTCGAAGAAATCGGGTTGACGCCTAACACCAGCAGGCCACACCTCACGCGCTCGGTTCTTGAGAGGGCGCTCCATCGGCTCCTCGACGACAAGCTGATCGCGGGTTGGCAGTACCACGACGGGTGGAGTGATGCGACGCTGCCCCGCCAGGGCTGGCTCCCAGCCTGGCTCGAGGCACGCACTCTCATTGAAGCGCCAGAGATCATCAAGGATGCCTATCGGAGGCTCGACCTAGGCGACATGGAGGCGCCCCCTGCGGCACTTCCTGCGACCCCACCGTCTTGGAGCGAACAGCTGCGTAGCGAGCGTTCGAGGCGTGGCATCTCCCAGCTCGTCGCTGCCGAGGAGATCGGCCTCAGTCGGGTCTACCTTGCCCAGATCGAGAGAGGCCGAGCACCGTCGGCGGCCGCGGCGGAGAAGATCCGGCGCTGGTTGTCTACCTCTCGCTAGGTCCTGAGAGGCGGTTCAAAGTCCAGTGAGGTAACACCACCTTCCCCGGCGACTCGTCCCATTGCCCATAAGATCAATGTGTTCTGTTGTTTAGAGTGACTAGCCTATAGACCGCCCGGGTAACAATGTCGGGGGTATCCTGGCTGAGTTACGAGGGCGATCTCCGGTTCAAAATGGGGTTTGGTAACAACCCGACCTACGCGCTTCGCACCGTCTCACCGTAAACCTCGGTCTACTCAGCACTTAGCCCAAGTGAGAGCGCTGGTGACTGGGTAACAATGTCGGGGTCATCTCCGCCGACTGTCGGGGTTATCTCGGCTGGCTGTCGGGGTTATCTCGGCTGAGATCGCCCGTAACCCCTTTGCTTTCAGCGGTGTTACGACCCTAACTAGAACAACTAGTTCAACCTAGCTCCCGGCTCGCCGTGGGCGGCCGGGGCTTTGCGAAGATTCCCCCGCCCGGCGGGAGTGATCTTCGGCCGCCGGGTGGGGGGAGATGAGCCAGGATTTGAAGCGTCACCATCCCCACAGTGCCGAGTCCGAGCGGGCCGTGCTCGCGGCCGTCCTGCTGCGCCCCGAGCTCTTAGCCGACCTCGATCTGGCGGCTGCGGACTTCTACCTCGACCGGCACCAGTGGATCTTCGAGACCTACGGTGACCTCGCAGCCGCGGGGGAGCCGATCGACCTGCGCACCGTGCAGGCGCGCCTCGAGCAGCGCGGCGAGCTTGCGCGGGTGGGAGGGCTCGCCTACCTGGCGGGTCTCGAGGTCGACCTTCCCGACCTGGGGCGGCTCGACGCCTACGCGGCGATCGTGCGCGAGCGGGCCTTGCGCCGCCGGCTGCTCGAGACGGCCGAGCGCCTGGAGCATCAAGCTGGGGCGACTGACCTCGAGGCGGCGACGATCGTCGAGGCGGCCCGCCGCGAGCTCGAGCGCCTGGAGCTGCCCGGCGCCCGGCGGGCGAGCCCCTGGGCGGCCGAGCTGGTGGGGGAGGTGCTCGCCGCTGCCGAGGCGCGCAGAGAAGAGCGGCTGCGCAGCGGCCGGGTGGTGCTCGGCCTCGCCACCGGGATCCCGCGCCTCGATGGGCTGCTGAGCGGCCTCCAACGCGGCCTCTACCTGCTGGCTGGAGCGCCCGGGGTCGGCAAGACGACGTTCTCGCTCCAGCTCGCCTTGCACGCGGCGCGCGAGGTGCCGGTCGTCTACGTCACCTTCGAGAACAGCGCCGCGAGCCTGCTCACCAAGGCTCTCTGCACGGCGGCCGACCGCAACTCCCAAGACGTGGCGCGCGGCTTTCTGGGCGCCGAGGACCTCGCACCGGCGGCCGAGGCGCTCGCCGAGCCGCTCTCGCGCCTGCTGCTGGTCGACGGCGACGGCCGGCTGACGGTCACCGAGCTGCGGGCGCTCGCCCGCCGGGCCCTGACGCAGCACGAGACGACACGCTGCCTGGTGGTGGTCGACTACCTGCAGCTGTGGGCGAAGACGAGCCGGGAGCTACGGGGCCTCGCCGACACGCGGGGGCGGGTGGATGCCCTGGGGGGCGAGCTGATCGACCTGGCCCGGCGTCTTGACTCGCCGGTCTTGGCGCTGTCGTCGCAGAGCCGGGTGGGCGGGGCCTACGGCAGGGGTGGGGGAGAGGCGGCGCTGGACTCGCTCAAGGAGTCAGGGGACCTCGAGTACGCGGCCGACGTGGCACTCTTCCTGACCGCGGCGAAGGAGCGCACGGCGCAGCCGCCGTTGCGGGCGGTGGAGCTGACGATTGGCAAGAACCGTCACGGGCCGGTGGGGACGGTGCCGCTGGTCTACCGGCCGGATCGCGGCTGGCTGCGGGAGGAGGTGGCCGGGTGAGCGGAGGCGGTCTTGGGGTACTCTCGGTGATGTCAGGAGGGGTCGCGATGATCGAGGCGACGGTGCAAGAGAAGATCCTCGAGGATCTGGGGCGTCTTTCCACGGAGCTTCAGCTGCGGGCGCTTGAGCTGGTGCACAGCCTCGTCGTCGCGAGCCGGCTGCCGCCGGGAGCGCGGGTCGAGGACCTCGCCGAGGTGACCGGGATCCTCGACCCGACGGCAGCCGAGGAGATGCGGCGGGCGATTGAGGAGGGGTGCGAGACGGTTCATGCTGAAGCGTGGTAGGTATCTGCTCGACACCAACACCGCGATTGCCGTTCTCGAGGGGCAGCTCACCTCTGCGGCCTGGGAACCGGGGTCGGAGGTCTATCTCAATGCAACGGTTCTCGGTGAGCTTCTCTATGGCGTGGAGAAGTCGACCCGCATCGAGAGCAACCGGGTGCGAGTGCACCGGCTCACCCAGCGCTGCCCGGTGCTGGCGGTCGATGCCGATACGGCGCACCACTATGGCGAGATCAAGAACCAAGTTCGCAAGGCCGGCAAACCCATCCCGGACAATGATCTGTGGATCGCCGCCGGCGCTCGGCAGCACGGTCTGACCCTGCTGAGCCGCGACGGCCACTTCACCTCCATCCTGCTCGAAGGCTTCTTCCGCACCACCTGGTAGCCGCGGAGTCGGCTGTGGCGAGGCAGCTCGCGGGGTTGCCCCCTCCCTCGGTAGTTTTTGAGACTCGCGCCGTTTTTCTAACTCCCGTCTTTGCCGTCACTTCCTCGGGTGTCAATTTTCCGGGGGCCGGATCTTGTTTTACAGAGTGGCGGGTGAGAGTCGAAGAGCGAGAGGGTCGCTTGTCTACGGTGTAGACAAGCGTTGTCTTTCTCGCCTTCGGCTCGAAAGGGGAGCCCCTGCGGGGCGCTGCGGCGCTGGGGGCAGGCTCCGGCCCTCCACGACCTTGGGGGAGGGGCCTGGTCTTGCGGGTCGAGCGACGGTCGGCACCGGTGAGCTTTCGGCTGAGCCCGGCGGAGCACGCCGCCCTGGTGGCCCTGGCGGAGGCTTCGGGTCGTAGCCCCGGGGAGTGGGTGCGGGCGGCTCTGCGGCCGGTCTTGGCGGGGGAGGTCGCGGCGGTGGTGGTGCCGGTGGCGTCGTCGGTGAGCCCTCCGGGGGTGGCGGCGGAGGAGGGGGAGGGGCTGGGGCGGGTGGTGACGGCGCGTCTGAGCGCGGGTCAGTGGCAGGCCCTCGAGGCGGCAGCAGAGCGCTGTGGCCTCACCGTCTCGCGCTATGTGCGGACGGTGCTTGCGGGGGTGGTGCCGCCGGCCCGCCGGCCGCTGGCGCGCTCGGCGATCGCGGCCCTCAACCGGGTCGGCAACAACCTCAACCAGCTCGTCCACCTGGCGCACGAGGGGAGGGTGCACTCGGCCGAGCTCATCGTGGTGGTGGGGGAGGTGCACGCGGCGGTGCGGGCGCTGCGGCGGGAGCTCGAGGAGGGCGAGCCGTGAGGTTCTTCCGCGGCGGGGATCGCACGGCGAGCGGCGATCGCTCGGGGCTGGGGAAGAGCTTCGCTGGCGTGCTGCGCTACCAGATGGAGGGGCATCGGGAGCGGCCGAACCCCGAGCGGGTGGCGTGGGTGGCGATGCGCCACCTCGACACCGACGACGTGCGCTCGGCGGCGAAGATCCTCCGCGCCGAAGCCCAGGAGAACCCGCGGGTGCTGCGCCCGGTCTACCATTGCGGGCTCTCGGCACCACCCGGGGTGCACCTCGAGCGCGGCCAATGGGAGCGGGCGGCGGACCAGCTGCTCGCGGGCCTTGGGCTCAGCGGCCATGCGGCGGTGATCGTCGCCCATCGCGACACCGACTGCGAGCACGTGCACCTGGTGGTCAACCGGGTGGGGCCGACGGGCCGTGCCTGGAACAACCACCGCGACGGCGAGAAGGCGCTCGCGGTGGTGCGCGAGCTGGCCCAGGAGCTTGGCCTGCCGGCGCCGGGCCTCGATCGGCTGTCGCCGCGGGCACTGCCGAGCGCCGCGGTGCGCGAGTCGCGGCGGCGCGGTGAGCCGGCTCTCGCCGAACGGGTGCGGGCCGCAGCGGGGGAGGCCTTCGCGGCGGCGGTGAGCTGGCAAGACCTCGAGGTCCGTCTCGGGGCCTTGGGCTTGCGGCTGGAGCGGGCCCGGCGGGGCTCCGGCCTCGTGGTGGCCGAGGGGTCACGTCGGGTCTCGCTCTCGAAGGTTGATCGCGGGCTGTCGGGGCCCCGTCTCGCGACCCGCTTCGGAGAGAGCTTTGCTGCCTACCGGGCGCGAGTGCCGGAGCCGGCCCCGCCCGCGCGGCGGCCGGCGGAGCCCCTGGCCGGCGCGACGGTGGGGGAGAGGTCGGCTTCGCTCGTCGCGCGCCTGGCGGCGACCCGGGCGACCTGGAGCGAGGCGGACCTCGTGCGCGCCGCGGCCCACGAGCCGGACGGCCGGGAGCTCGTGCGGGCGGCCCTGGCGAGCCCGGCGGTGGTTGCCGTGGGGGAGGGGATGGCCCGGCAGCAGCGCTACAGCACCGGGGAGTACCTCGCGGCCGAGGAGCGGCTCTTCCGCGCGGCCGAGAGCCTGGCCGGGCGGGGGAGGGCAGCCCTTCCCGTGGCGGGGGTCGAGGCCGTGCTCGAGCGAGCGTCGCCGGCGCTCTCGGCCGAGCAGCGGGCAGCGGTCCTCCAGGCGACGAGCGGGGCCGACCTCGCGCAGATCGTCGGCCGCGCCGGCACGGGCAAGACGACGGTGGCGCGGGCGATCGCCACGGCCTACCGCGAGCAGGGCTTCGCGGTGGTGGGTGCGGCGCTCGCCGGCAAGGCGGCCGAGGGTCTCGGCCGCGAGGCGGGGATCGAGGCGCGGACGCTCGCGAGCTGGGAGCTCGCCTGGCAGGAGGGCAGGGCCGGGCTCAGCGGTCGCTCCGTGCTCCTGGTCGACGAGGCCGGGATGGTCGACACCCGCCGGCTCGCCTGGCTCCTCACCGCCGCCCAGGCGGCCGGGGCGAAGGTGGTGCTCCTCGGCGATCCCGCGCAACTGCCGCCGATCGGCGCCGGCGACGCCTACCGGGGCCTTCTGGAGAGCTTCCCGGCGGCCCGCCTCGAGGAGATCCGGCGCCAGGCCGAGCCGTGGATGCGCGAGGCCTCGGCGGCGCTCGCGGCCGGCCGGGTGGGAGCCGCGCTCGACGCCTACGACCTGGCGGGCGCCCTCCACAGCACGGAGAGCCGGCAGGAGGCGCTTCGCTCGCTGGTCGCAACCTGGCACGCCCAGGGCGAGAGCACGGCGGCCCAGCCGGGCCTGGTGGTGGCCTACCGCAACTCCGAGGTGCAGGCGCTCAACGCGGCGATCCGGGCCGGGCGGCTCGAGGTGGGTGAGATCGCACCCGGAGTGCGGGCCGCCGGCGGCGAGTACAGCGCCGGCGAGCGCGTGGTCTTCCTGCGCAACGATCGCGGCCGGGCTGTCGAGGACCTCGCCGCCGGCGCTCCCTCGCCCGGGGTGCGCAACGGCACCCTCGGCACCCTGGAGGCGGTCGCCCCCGGTCGCTTCGTGGCCCGGCTCGACGACGGCCGGCGGGTGGTCTGGGACCCGCGCCAGTACGAGACCTTCGCCCACGGCTACGCCGTGACGCTCCACAAGAGCCAGGGGGTGACGGTGGGGCGGGTCTACGTGCTGGCCGATCCCCTGATGGACCGCCACGGCGCCTACGTGGCCCTGACGCGGCACCGCGAGGCGGTGCACCTCTTCGCCGACCGTGCGACCTTCCGCCACCGCGAGGACCTCGACCGCGCTCTCTCGCGGCCGGGCCGCAAGGACCTGGCGCGCGACTACGCGGCGGCGGAGCTCGGCCGCCTGGCCGCGCGCAGGGCGTACTACGAGGCGCGGCAGGGGAGCCTCAGCACCGAGCGCGAGGGGCTCTCCCGCGCGATGTGGGCGCACCGTCACGTGGAGGCGGGGGAGAAGGAGCTGAGCGCGGCCCGCGAGGAGCTACGTCGGCGGGCGGCGCGCGTCTACGCCCAACCGGCCGCGGTGGTGCCCGCCCTCGGGGCCGACCCTCGCGCCGCCCGCTGGCTGCGCGCCGGCCATCCCGAGCGCTACGGCGAGCTCGCCGGCCGGGACCGGCTCTTCCTTGGCCCCGATCGCCGCCGGCAAGACGCCCTCGCCGGCCTCCCGGCCCTCGCTCAGGCCCTGGAGCGCCACGAGCGGGCCTTCACCCAGGCCCAGGCCTCGCGAGGCGCTCTCGCGGCCCTCGGTGCAGCCGGCGCCGCCGAGGTTGGCCGGGCTCTCCAAGCCCTGCGGGCTCTGGGCTACCGGCTCGAGGATCGCCAGGCTGCCCCCGAGGAGGCCCTCGACCGCCTCGCCAGCCGCCTCACGGACGCCACCGCCCGCGCCGCCCTGGCCCTCCTGCCGGCCGTCACCCGCGAGATCGTGCGAGCGATCGTCTATGAGTCGGTGAGGGTGGTGGAGCGGGGGTTGAGGATGTGAGGGGGGCCATCAGGGAGCCTGCTCGAGCTCCAGGAAGGTCAGCTCGGGATGCTCTATGAAGGCCCGCAGAGTGCTCGCGGAGGCGCGGAGCAGGGCTGATACCTGAGCCGTCGAGCAGTTGCCGAACCGGAGCAAGATGACCTTGGGCGGGGCTCCTCGCACGAGGCTCAGCTGGAGAAAGTCCTCGTCGCGGGTCAGCAGGACGCAGCCCTCGCGGCGAGCCAACGACCACAGGGTTTCATCCCGCGTGCCGGCCAAGCCGAGAAGGCGGACGTGTAGGGAATCGGGGAAGAGGTCGGCGAGGGACGAGACCAGCCGCTCGGAGAGGTTCTCGTCGATCAGCAACCGCATGACACGGGGTCAGGCGGCCGAGATGACGAGGCTGCGACGCTCTCGCTCGGCGGCGTAGGTGAGGCAGGCGCGGATGTCCTCGCGGGAGAGCTGTGGGAAGTCCCCGAGGATTTGCTCTTCGCTCATCCCGCTTGCGAGATAGCCCAGCACATCCCCCACCGAGATGCGGGTGCCGCGGACCGTCGGTTTGCCGAAGCGGATTTGGGGATCGACGACGAGACGTTCGAGCCAGGACATGGGGAAAGTGTAGACATCCCTTTCTTGAGGAGCAAGGCCGAGCCTGGCGGCTCGTGACCGACTTGCTGGGAGAGGCTGCGACGCTGGCGCTAGCCGAGCCCAGCCTGACGCAGCCGCGGCAGGGGGCGCGAGAAGCGCACCGCGGCAGGGTCAAACCTCTCCGCCTGGAAGTCGATCCCCACCCAGGCCTTCATGTCCTCGTGTTCGGGGTGGCGGGGATCGGCGAGGGCCTCCAAGAACTCGGCGTAGCCGTGGGCGCCCCCCACGTCCTCCGGCGGGCCTGCCCGCTCGCCATCGAGGCACGCGCGGGGTGGCGCACCGAAGAGAATGCAAGACCATTAGCATATTTGACATTCAAACATAACAGGCAGAAAATAAGCGCGGTTTTAGAGTTTTTGGTTATTGCGGGAATTATTTCCTGTCGCCATTCCGGCGCGGGTGAATGTGAGGAGCACCTATGATCCGAAGAAAACCACTGCTGGCTCGGGATGCTTCATTGGCGATCGCAGTTGCTCACGCTCTCCTGGGCCCCCACTTCGCCCAAGCGCAGCAGATCGAGAAAGAAAGGCACTGCGTTGTGCAGATTTCGCCAGTCGAGAGGGGGGCCACCTTCTCCAAGATCGGCGAGATGCACTGTTTTGCGACAGCCGCCGAGGCGGTCTTCTTCGGCACGGGTGGCTCCACCGTGTTGCCCCCGACCTTCAAGGCGAGTGACATCACACCAGAGCTGTATGGGCGGGCCGCGTTCCTGATTGGGACAGATTTCACCAATAGCAACTACGGTGGCAGCTCCCTCCAATGGACCGCTCCGTCGGGTTGCTTCTACAACGGAGGACAGCCCAGCTACTCAGCCGCGTCGATGCCGGCGGGCTGGGACAATGTTGTCTCGTCAGCCAAGTCGTTCTCGGGGTGTCGAGCGATCCTCTACTACGACCTCACGGGGCCCAGCGGTCTCTCGATGGTCACCGGGTGCCTCGCTACCTCGCTGTCGTTCATGGACAACCGCACCTCGGCCCATCAATGGAGCGACCAACGGTACGGGCAGTTCTGCAACTTCTGAGTGCGTCCCTGGCGAAGGTGGCAGGGGCAAGTTTGGAAGCCCGGCCGGCAGACCCGGGACAAGGTTCTGCCGGCAACTCGTCGTCGACGAGAAAGCCGGCGACGACAACCGGTGGAGCCGCACAGGCAGGGGGGATGAGTCGGGGGACAGAGTCCTCTCTGCCTCTTCACCAGGACCGGTCGGCGAGTTGGTTTTGAACACAGGAGCGCTCCCGAGCGGGGTCGAACGCACCGGGAAGGTTCTTTTTCGTGGCCTCACTACCGGAGGCGATCCCGGCCGTAGTTGGGATCGCGGCGCTGGTCCTTGACGACCAAGATCTCTAGGGTCTTGGCTTCGTGGCGGTAGTAGATCCCATACGGAAAGGTCGAGAGCAAGTACCGGCGAACGTCACCCTCGTAGACCGGCCAGCGTCGCGGCGCACGCTCGATTTCTTGAACAGCCGCCTCGAGCTCGCCGAGAAAGCGATGACCGAGGCCCGACATGCGGCCCTCGTAGAACTGCGCCGCTTCGACGATCTCGATCTCAGCGTGAGGGTGGTAGCGGAGCCTCACACCAAGGCTCGACGTGCCGCTGCAAAGACCTCCTCGTGCGAGCGACCAGAGACACGACCACTGCGCAGATCTTCGGAACGTTCCAAGGCAATCTGAATTGTTCTTTGCTCCTCGATGACATCGGTGGGCAGGCGGGCCTCGTCCAGGCTCCTCCACAGCGCCTGCGCGAGTTCAACGCGTTCCGCGAGAGGTAGCTGAAGCGCTAGGTCAGTAAGCTCCTGACTGGACATGGGCCGAAGCTAGGGGAATGCTTCGACAGAGTCAAGAGCGGTCTGGTTGGGACGCGCTGCCGAGACGCGCCAAGCGCCCCCACCATCACGATCGAAGGTGACGCGAGTGCCCCGAGGTGCCGTCGCCGAGCTGGCAACGACAGGCTGAACGCCAGCCTTCACCCGGCCAGGAGGCCGGCCCGCTCGCCGTCGAGGCAGCGCGGGTAGCGCACCCCCTTCTCCGCGGGCACGGCTCCCTCGAAGCGCACCGCGGCGGTGCCAGTCGTCGTCTCGCGCGGTGAAGTAGACCGCGACGCCTGGGGTCAACGGTGCCACAGCTCCCGCAGGAGCTCTTCGGCAGGGATCAGCTCGCCACGGTCCGCCTCCGCGGCGGCGGCGAGAAGGTCCGCCTCGGCTTCGGGGCCGAGGTGGAACAGGCCTGGGCCGTCCGGGAGCAGCACGGTCGCCGTTGCACCTTCGACGAGGATCTCACCCGGGGGCTCGATCTTCCCTGCGACGACGGTGCCGGTGGTTAGCCGCATTCGGTGATCCTACCCCCTTTCCGGCCTGGTGCTCGTTCGTGGCTCGCTCTCACGCTGGCTGAGTGCCCGGCTCACCAGGGGCCGAGCGCCGCGGCCCTGACCAGGCCAGGAGCCCGGCCTTGCGCAGCCGAGGCAAGGGCCGTGAGAAGCGCACCGCAGCGGGATCAAACCTCGCTGAGGGGGAGAGGGTGGCCCGCGGAAGCCGCCGCCCTGTGGGCCCGGCGGCGGGAGAAATAGACAAGGCGGCACGTCCTTGCTAATATGAATTAGTTGATTCGATTTTCCGCCTTATCCAGGAGGCCCTCATGAGCGCTCTTCGCCGTTCTGCTCTCACCGTCGCACTACTGATTTTCGCGGTTTCCTATCCGGCTGCTGCGGTTCCTGCTAGCTGCGGGGATTGGTGCTGTACCGGTTCCCGCTGGTTCAGCTCGTGCCAGTGCCCGGAGAACCCGGCGATCCTGACGACCTGCGCCGGCTACGCCAACCACGCTTGTGCGACGGTTCCCTGGTGCGAGGCGCTGGTCGTTCCCCAAGGGCCGGAGGAGCTTCTCGCGGCTCTCTTGGCCGATCCGGCGGCTGAGGAACCGGCCGTGGTTCCGCCGCCGGCGGCCTTGAGCTTGAACCCGGCAGGCCGATAGGCGTCTCGCCTCTCGACCGGCCGCCCCGAGCGTCGGGGTGCTCAGATCCTGATCCGCTCGATGTCCTCAGCAGCGAAGAGGTCGCGGCGGCGGTCGTAGAGCTGGGTGGTGCGGGTGGAGGCGTGGCCGGCGAGCTGGGCGGCGGCTTCGAGGGTGCCACCGCCGGTCAAGAAGGCGGTCAGCCCGGTGGCGCGGAAGGAGTGGGGGGAGAGGGTGGGTGGCAGGCCGGCGGCGCGGGCGCGGCGCTTGACGATGGCGAGCGCGTCGCGGGTGGTGAGGGGCCGGCGGGTGAGCGTGCCGGTGCGGCGGTGGAAGCTGGGGAAGAGCGGGCTGTCGGGCTCCTCGGCCAGGCCGGAGGCGTCGAGCCAGGCGTCGAGCATCTCGGCCGCCTGGGAGTGGACGGGGACGCGGCGCCACTGGCCCCCCTTCTCGTGGAGCGCGAGCCACGCTCGGCGGCGGTGGTGCTCGTAGTCCTTGACGCGCAGCCCGACGGCGGCCGAGACGCGGGCGAAGCCGAAGAGCATGACGGCGATCAAGGCGCGGTCGCGCCGGTCGATGCGCTCGGTGGTGCCGATGGAGTCGAGGAGCTCGCGGGCCTCCTCGGTCGCGAGCGCCGGTGTCTTGCCGGTGCGCACCACCAGGCGGGGGCCGCGCACGGAGGCTGCGGGGTTGGTGGCCAGCACGCCGCCGGTGACCAGGTAGTCCCCCAGCGCGCGCAGGGCGGCGAGGTGCTGCTTGACGCTCGCGACGCTCAGCTCACGGCCGAGCTGCTCGATGTAGGCGGCGACGTAGACGGGTTGCAGGTCCTCGAGGGCGAAGCCGTGGGCGTCGTCGGCCCAGGCGAGGAAGCGGGCGACGGCGCGGGCGTAGGCGGTGCGGGTGTGGGGGTTGCGCAGCTCGGCCGTGAAGTACTCGAGGAAGCGGCGCCGGACCCGCTCGTCGGCGCGCTCGAGGAGGGCGGGCAGGCGTGGGGTGAGAGCGCTGGTCGCAGCGGCGGGGAGGGGCCGGCTCACTTGCCGATCTTACCACCGATAACGTCTTTTATCCGTTCCTTTTGGGGCACCGCCCTCGCCAGCGATGCCCCGCTGTGGCGAGATCCAGGCCGCTCGCGCGGGCTGAGCCCTCCCGCTCGCGC
>WBZL01000491.1_pt1 | contig 44187 bp, 42 predicted proteins | sample 5204291 | NCBI WGS metagenome assembly WBZL01 (sample SAMN12344345, study PRJNA552823) | activated sludge metagenome | biome: Activated sludge suspended growth; feature: Nitrification reactor; material: Wastewater; isolation source: activated sludge from nitrification reactor of wastewater... | reverse complement strand
GATACCGCTGCTTCAGCCCCACCTCGCCCGTCTCCGGGTTCACCCGCATCGCCATCTCGCACCTCTTCTTGCCGCCAGACCCCGAACTCCGGGGGGGCTCATGTCAATATACTACACCAACGCCATTGGGTTGCCATACTTCAAAAAGATGAAGATCGCGTGCCCAATTGAGCTGGAAGAGCAGAGGAATATTGCCGCCAAGATTAAAGCTTCTGATACCCGCATATTTTCATTGCAGGATGAGCTTTCAAAATTGAAGCAGCAGAAGCAAGGATTGATGCACGACTTGCTCACCGGCAAAGTACCCGTGAAGGTTAAAGAACCCGAGGTGGTCGATGGCTAAGCACTATCCCAACCTCAACCCGGAGAAGGCGCTGATCTGGCGCATTGTCCACCGCGACAATCTGCCGTGGATTCTGGACAAGGGCGTGCATGGCGGCCACGATGTCGGAAACAAGAAGGAGCGTGCCTGATGCCCACCTGCTGGATCATCGCCGGCCCTAACGGCGCGGGTAAAACCACCTTCGCGCTGGAATACCTGCCGCATGTGGCGCAGTGCTCGCGCTTTGTGAATGCGGATTTGATCGCCGCCGGTTTGTCGCCGTTGGCACCGGAGAGCGAACTGCTGACGGCGAGCCGTCTGTGTTCCTGCATGAGGTTGAAACCTGCATCGCACAGCGCGAGGATTTTGCCTTTGAAACCACGCTGGCCGGGCGCGGTTATCTGAAACTGATCAGCCACTTGCGTGCTGACGGTTGGCGGGTTGAATTGATTTATCTGGCGCTGCCGAGCATGGAAATGTCCAAACTGCGCGTGGCCGAGCGCGTGGCGCACGGTGGGCACAACATTCCGGTTGCGGACATCGAGCGCCGCTTTGCTCGCAGCCTGGGCAATTTGTTCAACACATTCAGCGCGCAGGTCGATGCCTGCCGATGCTTCATGAACAGCGATGCCACGCCGGAACTGGTGTTTGAACAGCAGGGCGAGGTGCGCAATGTCGTGCACACTCAGCATTACCAACATTTGTTGAAGGAGGCTGCGTTATGACCATCACATCCGCCCCGCCATCACCCCAGGCGCAAGCCATGCTCAAGGCCTTGCAGACTGCTGTGGCCAACAGCCTGGATAAAAAGCAGAAGCTCGGGCAATACGCCGTCATCTGGCAGAACGGCCAACCCGTGCAGTCCGGTGGCGATGCACCAAAGGCGGTCTCATGAGCAATCCCCCTCTCACGCCCGCAACCGCCATGTTGGCCGAACTGGTGCGCCGCTACTGGGTGCTGGGCATGGAGTGCAGCCTGCTGGAGATTCAGAAGCTGGCGTGGTTTCTGGAGCGGGCCATCGAGCGCTACAACCCCGGCGACAACCCGTTGAATCTGCAGTTCGCGCCGCACAAGTACGGCCCGTACGCCAACCGGCTCGATCACCTGCTGAACAACCTTGATGGCAGCTACCTGCACTCCGAAAAGCGCATCAGCGACGCCGACCCACTGGACGTGATCTGGTTCGACGATGAGCGCAAGGCCTTCGTGCAAACCTATCTCAAGAGCGAGGCCAAAGCCTATACGCAAGCGCTGGAATCCACCGCCGCGCTCATCGATGGCTTTGAGTCGCCCTTCGGCATGGAGCTGCTGGCCACCGTGGACTGGTTGCTGGCCCGCGAAGGTGTGGCGCCCGACGTGCCCGCCTTGCGTGAAGGGCTGCGCCACTGGCCTGGCGGCCCGGATGCCGCTGCCCGCAAGGATCGCCTCTTCGACGACCGGGCGCTGGGCATTGCCTTGGAGCGCCTGACACCGCCCGCCACCGCGCTGGCTTGAGGGGCAGGTGTGAGCGAATACGCGGAGGTCGAACGCCCCTTTTTGCAACAACTGGCAGAACTCGGCTGGACGGTCATCGACCAGGGAGCGGGCGTGCCACAGGACGCCGCCCCCAGCCTGCGCGTCAACTTTCGCCAATGGCTGCTGCCAAAGGTGTTCGACCATGCCGTGCGCGCAATCAACCGCACAGACGATGGGCGTGAGTGGTTAACCAACCGCCAGCTGGAAGACCTTCGCAGCCAATTGCTGCGCCACCCCAGCCGCACCTTGCTGGAAGCCAATGAGGCCGTGCAGGCGCTGCTGTTCAAAGTGCAGGCCGATGTCAACGAGCTGACGGGGGAAGCCGACCCGGTGGTACGGCTGATCGACTTTCATAACCCGGCGAACAACCAGTTTCACGCGATCAACCAGTTTCGCATCGACACGCCGGGCTGTGTGAAGGCGTTCATCATTCCGGACATCGTGCTGTTCGTTAACGGCATTCCTCTGGTGGTGGTGGAGTGCAAGAAGGGCTCGGAAACCTGCGCCAACCCGATGCAGGAGGCCTTTGTGCAACTGCAGCGCTACATGCGGCGCCGTAAGGAGACGGAATCCTCCGGCCTCAAGGAAGGCGAGCCCCGGCTGTTCTACAGCAGCCTGATGCTGGTGCGCAGCTGCGGCTTGGAAGCTGACTACGGCACCATCACCTCCGGTGAAGAGCACTTCCATGCCTGGAAGACGCTCCACCCAGCCGACGATTCCGCGCTGGCAGGGCTGAATGCCCAGCAGCAGTTGATGGCCGGGATGTTGAACAAGGTGAACCTGCTGCAGATCCTGCGCACCAGCTCGGTTTTCATGGACACGGACGGCGGCCCTCGTGTGAAGGTGGTGTGTCGCTATCAGCAATTCCGTGCCGCCAGCAAAATCGTCGAACGATTGCGCACCGGCGAAACGGCGGTAGAGCGCAGTGGCGTGGTGTGGCACACCCAAGGCTCGGGCAAGTCACTGACCATGGTGTTCCTGGCGCGAATGCTGCGCGCCAGCCGGGACCTTGCTGATTACAAAATCGTGCTGGTCAATGACCGGCAAGACCTGGAAGAACAACTGGGCGACACCGCCACACTGATTGGCGGGCGGGTGAATGTGATCGAAACCCGGGCAGGCCTGCGCCAGCACCTGTCGACCGACAGTTCGGACATCAGCATGGTGATGATCCACAAGTTTCAGGAGCACAAGCAGACGCTGACCAACACGGTGGCGGAAGCGCTGGGCACCTACCTGGCCATGCCAGCGGGCAAGACCTTCGGGGTGGTCAACACCTCGGATCGCATCATCCTGATGATCGACGAGGCCCACCGCACGCAAAGCTCGGACCTGGGCGACAACCTGTTCGAGGCTTTCCCCAACGCCACGCGCATCGCCTTCACCGGTACGCCGCTGCTCACGGAGCGCCACGGCGAAAAGAAGACCCACAAGCGCTTTGGCGAGTACATCGACACCTACCGCCTGATGGACGCGGTGAACGATGGGGCCACACTGCAAATCCTCTACGAAGGCAAGACCGCAGACAGCGCACTGAACGAAAAACATGCTTTCGACGAAGCCTTTGAAGACCTTTTCCGCGACCGCAGCGAAGAAGAGTTGCTGGCGATCAAGAAGAAGTACGGCGCGACCGGCGACATTCTGGAAGCCGAAAACCGCATCAACGCGATTGCCCGTGATCTGGTCGCTCACTATGTCGACAACATCTTGCCCAACGGCTTCAAGGCGCAGGTGGTGTGCCATTCCAAACTGGCGTGCATTCGTTACCAGAACGGCATCGAAGCCGCACTGACAGAACGTCTCGCCAAGGAAGAAGCGCAGGCTGCTCCCGACATGGGGCTGATCCAGCGCCTGCGCTTCCTCAAGACAGCCGTGGTGGTATCGTCGGACGGCACCAACGAGGCTGCTTACATTACCCACGCCCGCAAACAGGCGCAACGCATGAATGCGGTAGAAAACTTCTGCCGCAGCTTCGATATTGAAGACCCGGACAAGGAATACACCGGCATTGCCTTTCTGATCGTCTGCGACATGCTGCTGACGGGCTTCGATGCGCCCATAGAGCAGGTGATGTACATCGACAAGAAGCTGCGCGAGCACACCCTGCTGCAGGCCATCGCCCGCACCAACCGCGTGAAAAAGGGTAAGCAGCGCGGCTACATCGTCGACTACATCGGCCTGGCCAACCACCTGACCGATGCCTTGACCCTTTACGCGGCCAGCGATGAGCTGCAGGAACTGCACGACGGGATGAAGAACATCGCGTCGGAATTGCCAGTGCTGGAAGAACGTTACCAGCGGCTGCTCCAGCACTTCATGGCCCTGGGCATCAAACAGATCAAAGCCTTCGTCAATGGCGAGTTGCCCAATCTGGATGCCGAGGCCGCCTTGGTGCATGAGGCGGTGAAGGCGCTCAAGGACGACAAGAGGCGCGCTGACTTCGAGGTGTACCTCAAGAAGTTTCTGATGAGTCTGGACATCATCCTGCCCAACGCATTCGCACAGCCCTACCGTGTGCCCGCGAAGCGCTTCGGCTACATCCTGCAGGTGACCAAGGAGCGCTACAAGGACACCAGCCTTGATTTGGGCAGTGCTGGCGAAAAGGTGAAGGCGCTGATCAACGAACACTTGATCAGTCTGGGCATCAACCCCAAGGTGCCACCCGTCGAACTGCTGGCGGAAGACTTTCTCGACAAACTGGCTGCCCACGCAGGCCAGAACAACGAGGCCAAGGCCAGCGAGATGGAACACGCCATTCGCAAGCACTGCACTGTTCACCACGATGAAGACCCTGCCTTCTACAAGAGCCTATCGGAAAAGGTCGATGCGCTGATCGAGAAGCACCACGACGAGTGGGAGCGACTGGCCGAAAAGCTGGCCGAGCTGCGCAAGGAAGCCATTGCGGGCCGTCAGCAAGGTGAGGATGGCATGAGCAAGGAGGCGACGACCTTCTACGAGTACATCGTTCAGCTTGGCTTCGCAAATGGTTCTGTCAATGATGCAGACAAGCCTGCATTCAAGGCATTGATGGAGACCACCGTGGAGATACTGCAGGAAACCATTGCCAGCATCGATTTCTGGCAGAACCCCGACAAACAAAAGCGCGTGCGCGGTTTGATCAAGACCGAGATCGCCAAAACGGGCATCGAAGAACTGAAGCTCAATCGTGAGCGTGTGGCCGTAGAGGTCATGAAGCTGGCCAAGAACCGCCACGATGAATTGGTCAACATGGCACGGACAGGGGGAGCGTGATGCAGCTCCGTCAGGTGCGTGACATTCACTACCAGTTATTGCCGGGCTCAGACCGGCAGACCACGGATATCGTGATCGAGCGCGATGGCATCATCACCGTTCGCCCACCACTGCGGATGACGCCCGAGCAAGTGGACGAAACCGTGCTCAGCAAGCGGATGTGGATCTACCGCAATCTGGCTGAATGGCGTGATCTCAACGCCACTCGCGTAACGCGCGAATGGGTCAGTGGCGAGACATTCTTCTACTTGGGCAGTCACTACCGGCTGCAGTTGGTGTCTGAACAAGACGAACCTCTCAAGTTGAAAGACGGCCGGTTCTGCCTGTTGCGCGAGGTTATCGAGCGTGACGGCCCGAATGCCGCTCATCAAGTCTTCGAGTCATTCTACAAGAGCAAGGGTTTGCCCCGGATTCAGAAGCGAGTGACGTACTTCGCAGCCAGGGTTGGCGTGAAGGCAGGCGATATTCGGATAAAGGATCTGGGCTACCGGTGGGCGTCGTGTACCAAGAATGGAGATCTGCATTTTCACTGGAAATGCCTCATGGCCCCGCTGACTATCCTCGACTACATCATCGTCCACGAACTGTGCCACCTGCACTACCGCGACCACTCGGACGCGTTCTGGAACGAAGTGGACAAGGTGTTGCCGGATTATCGGGAAAAGAAGGAATGGCTCAGGGCTCGCGGCGCTGAGTTGGACCTCTGACGAGACGCCCTGGTGGCAGTTGGTACTCTAGCTTTCATGAAGCGATAAAGTGATGCGCGCCGGTACACGCGCGAAAACTGGTAACAGTGCCAATGGTCGGCGCTGACATGAGCGCGCCGCTGATCGAATTGCGGGCCATTACCAAGACCTATGGTCAGGGCCAGGCAGCGTTTCAGGCACTGTGCGGCGTTGATCTGAGTATCGCGGAAGGCGATTTTGTGGCGGTGATGGGGCCTTCGGGTTCAGGCAAGTCCACGGTGATGAATCTACTCGGCTGTCTCGACACGCCAACCACGAGCGAATACCTTTTTCGCGGCATCAACGTCGAGCAACTCGACCGCAACCAGCGCGCCCTGTTGCGTCGGCAACGCCTGGGATTCGTCTTCCAGGGCTTCAACCTGCTGGCGCGTACCTCGGCCCAGGAAAATGTCGAACTGCCGCTGCTTCATCGCGGCGAACCGGCCGAAGTGCGCCATGCCATGGCACGGACGGCGCTCGACAAGGTCGGGCTGGCCGGCTGGGAACATCACACGCCAGCCGAATTGTCCGGCGGCCAGCAGCAACGCGTTGCCATTGCCCGTGCCATCGTGACCAATCCGCTGGTACTTCTGGCCGATGAACCGATGGGCAACCTCGACAGCAAGCGCAGCCACGAAATCATGGAACTGCTGACCCAGCTGAATGGCGACCATGGCATTACGGTGATCATGGTGACCCACGAGCCGGACATGGCGGCCTACGCGCGACGCATCGTCCATTTTGTCGATGGCCTGGTCGCCAGCGACAAACGCCAGGCGGCTGCCGAACCATGTTGCTGAACGCGCTCTTGCTCGCCCTGCGCGAGATCCACCGCAATCTGATTGATGCGCTCCTTTCTGACCGTGCTCGGCATCGTCATCGGCGTGGCTGCGGTGATCACCATGGTGACACTGGGCGGGTGGCCGGCACGCAGAACCGGTCGTCCACGGTCAGCGGTACGACCAGCGATTACCTTGATTCCGGCAACTGGAAGTTGGCCGCCGGCCGCCAGTTCAACGATGACGAGGAGGCCACGGTGGTTTCCAGTGACGGAGGTACTGCCCCTGTACGGCGTGGTCACGAAGTGCGGCAACCTGGTCGACGATGTCTTGGGGCCGGGGAGTGTCAGGAAGCAGCAGTTCGCGTCAGCCTTGCGCCAGGCGCTGGCCGATGATTCGGTCAGTCAGATCCTGATCGATATCGACAGTCCGGGTGGAAGCGTCTATGGGGTGTCTGAGTTGGCGGACGAGATTCTCACAGCGCGCGGCAAGAAGCCGATCTGCGCCATTGTCAACAGCCTGGCGGCCAGCGCGGCGCACTGGCTGGATCGGCTGCTCGGCTTCCGAGTTCTACGTCATGCCAGGCGGCGAGGTGGGATCGATCTGGGTCTGGCAGGCGCACTTCTACTACTCGCAGGCCTTTGCCGCCAAGGGTATCCAGCCGGCCCTGATCTCGGCTGGAACGTACTAGATCAAGGGCAAACCGTAAGCGCCGCTTGACGAGGATGCGCAGGACTTCATGCCGTCTCGGGTGGATGACTACTACGCCTTCTTCACCACGGCGGTGGCGCGTGGGCTCGGAGTGCCGGTTGTCCAGGTGTGCGACGGAATGGGCCAGGGTCGTGTGCTCGGTGCCGATGCGGCGCAGGCGGCATGGCGACCTTCAACAAGGTCGTCAGGAAGATGCGCCGTGATGCCAAGACCAGCGCCAGGCCGAAGGCAAATCGTCCCGCCTACGTGCAATGGGCAATTGAAATTCTGTGAGGATGGGTCGGATGACAAAAAAACTGGCATCCAGCCCATGGGGAGTGTGGCCTTAGCAATTGCCTTTCTTAGCCTGGCCCGGCGGACAATGTCCTCCACCTTGGTGTGGGACGCCATTGTTGCCGCGTCCAGTGTAGTGCTTCTCGCCACGTGGGCCATTGTGTTCTTTCCAGTACTTAGGGTCGCGGTATTCGTAACCATCCCAGTAATAGCCACGATTGTCGCGGGAGCCGAAGGTTACGGTAACGCCTGGTGCCTCGACGCGCATGTTGCCGAGATTGACGTTAATATCGACAGCATTGGCAAGACATGGCGAGGCTGCAATCACAGCACCTAGCAGAAATTTCTTCATCGTTGAGGGCCTTTCGGTGACATTGTGGTATTTCACGGCAAACGGGACAGTCGGCCCGTAAGGACGCGTTGAAAGTGTTGTACGCCAAGACGCTTACTCAGGTCAAGCTGCCTTTCGCGGAAATTTCGTACAGCGCAGAAGCAGAGGTAGCCCCGGAAATTCGGATAACGGGATCAGTGGTAGCCTTGCCCCCTCGAACGGCTGCGGAAGCAGTCACACCAGGAGCAAGTGCATGGCAAGAAGGACGAGGCGGAACCCCAGCCCGGCATTCAAGGCGCAAGTGGCACTGGCAGCGCTGAAGAGCGACAAGACGCTGGCGGAGTGAGCCCAGCAGTATGACCTTCACCCGAATCCGATCACGGACGGGAAGCGGCCACTGACAGAGCGTGCGGTTCAGGTATTTGGAGACGCCGGAAGCCCCGCGAGCCGTGCGGAACTGACGAAACTGCACGCCCAGATCGGCCCGTTGACGCTGGAAAACGATCTGTTAGAAACGCGCTTACCCAGGCGGGCTTGCTGAGCGCAAGACGATGATTGACCGTAACCCCGAGCTTCCCGTAGTGCATCAGTGCTCCCTGTTCGGGCTGGCGCGTTCGACCGCCTACTACACGCCCCGCGAGGTCCCGGCGGAGGACCTGGCGCTGATGCGCCGGATCGACGAGTGGCCTCCCGATCACCCGTTTGCCGGCATCCGCCTGTTGCGCGATCTGCTGCGCCCCGAGGGTTTCCAGGCCGGGCGAAAATCCATCGGCACTCTGATGGCGCGTATGGGGATCGAGGCTCTCTATCCCGGCAGGACTCCACTGATGAAAGCGGGTTTTCTGTCCAAACAAACGGGGCCATCTCTCACGGCTTGACCCGCGGTACGAGACGCTTACAATTTCCATGAGTGGTCTAGTTGTGGCGCTGCAGTCAAACGAGGGGTATCTGCCGCGCACCGCCTGCACTTGGACCGGCAGCTTCTTGGGCGGCAGATCAATGCCATCCGTTTGGTGGCGGAATCCTGCCCGTCGGCGACCTGCGCTACCAAGCCGATTGGGAGCCAAGGGGAATCCGGGTACCGATTCGATCTTCAGAGGGGAAAACAATGCAAATGCGCAAACTCGGAAAGAGCGGGCTGGAAGTGTCTGTCCTGGGTCTTGGCTGCATGGGAATGAGCTATTCCTACGGCCCGCCCAAGGACAGGCAGGAGATGGCGGATCTTCTCCGGGCTGCCGTGAAACGCGGCATCACCTTCTTCGATACCGCCGAAGTCTACGGCCCGTTCACGAACGAGGAACTCGTGGGAGAAGCCCTCGCTCCCTTCCGCGAGCAAGTGGTGATCGCCACCAAGTTCGGGTTCGACCTCAGCCCAAACTGCGATCCCCGAGGAATGAAGGGTCCGCCGGGCCTGAACAGCCGGCCCGAGCACATCAAGCTGGCCGTCGAGGGCTCTCTCAAGAGACTGAAGATCGAAACGATCGACCTGCTCTATCAGCACCGAGTTGACCCGAACGTGCCGATCGAGGAGGTGGCAGGCACGGTGAAGGAATTGATCCGGGAAGGGAAGGTGAAACACTTCGGCCTGTCTGAAGCCGGCGCGCAAACGATCCGCCGCGCCCACGCCGTCCAACCCCTCAGCGCCGTCCAGAGCGAGTACTCGCTGTGGACGAGAACCCCGGAAAAGGAAGTCATACCGACCCTCGAGGAACTCGGAATCGGCTTCGTCCCGTACAGCCCGCTGGGCAGGGGGTTCCTCACCGGCAAGATTGATGAGAACGCGAGGTTCGACAGCTCGGACTTCCGTAGCACCCTGCCGCGGTTCACGGTGGAGGCGCTCAAGGCGAACCAGACCCTGATCGATCTGCTCGGCAGAATCGCGGAACGAAAACAGGCGACGCCCGCCCAGATTGCGGTCGCCTGGCTGCTCGCTCAAAAGCCTTGGATCGTTCCCATTCCGGGCACCACGAAGCTGCATCGCCTGGAAGAGAATATCGGAGCAGTCTCCGTCGAACTCACCTCAGACGATCTTCGTGACATCGAGAGCGCAACCTCCGAGATCACGGTGCAAGGGGCTCGCTACCCCGAACATTTGGAGAGGATGACGGGTCGCTGAAGACAAGCGCCGGACCAGGCGCTGCGGCAGACGGCTGCCGCCGTGTCTGTTCAAGGAAAGTTCTTGATTCAGACAAGCTGCTCTCCGATCTATCACGTTTGCACGTTTAGAGCTACGAATACACAGCCGTTCCGCAGCAACCGCTTGCCGCCGACCGTCTGGGCCGTTTCTTCGGCCTTGCCGTGCTCGGTGTGGATGCCTTGGTTGGCCTCCAGAGGCTTGCCACCGCCGGTGCTCCGTGCCTGGATTCCTGTTCAAGCCGCCCGCAGGCAATCGGCGATCTCCAGACGTGCCGCGCGCCATGCCGGGACGAAGCCGCCGACGACGCCCATCGCCAACGCGAAAGCCATGGACTGCAAGGCGATCGATGGTGTCAGGACGAAACGGAAAGCCAGTTCGGCGAAAGTCTGGAAGTTCGTCGTCGAGATGTCGACCGCCTGCATCGCGCTCGCGCCCGCCAGCCCCAGCACGCCGCCGAGCGTCGCCAGCAGCAGCGACTCGCCGAGAAACGCCAGTAGAACGGCGCGGCGCCGGAACCCAAGCGCCCGCAAGGTGCCGATCTCGGCGGTGCGCGCGGCCACCGCGGCGAACATCGTGATCATCGCGCCGACCATGGCGCCGATCGAGAAGATGGCGGCCAGGGCGGTGCCGAGCAGGCGGATGAAGGTCGCCAGCGCCTCGCTCTGCTCGGCATAGAAGACACGTTCGGGTTTGGCTTCGAGCGACAGCCGGGGATCGTCCTCGAGCGCTTTCCGGATGTGCTCGAAGCCGTCCACATCGGCCAGACGCAGCACGACGGTCGAAAAGGCGTTTCGCCTGAAAGCCTGCAGCATCTGTTCGCCATCGCCCCAGAGTTCCGAGTCGAAGCCGCTGCGGCCGGCGTCGACAATGCCGACGACGAGCCAGTCGCGGCCGGCGAAGCGCAGCGTCTGGCCCAGGCCGACCCCCTGAAAGCCAGCCGCCACGGCGCTGCCGGCGACGATCTCGGAAGTGCCTGGGCGGAACATGCGGCCCTCGCTGATGCGCACCTGCGGCCGCAGTTCCCCGCCCATTTCCGAAGTGCCGCGCACGGTGACGTTGCTCGGCTTACCGTTGCCACGCTTGGGCAGATTGATCAGCACCACCGGCTCGCGGCTGACCATCGTGCGGCCCAATGTGTCGCGGGCGATTCCCGGCAGCGTCTCGATGATTCCCGCCTGATCGCGAGTGACCGCGCTGTTGATCTCGGCACCGGCCCCCTTGCGCAGGACGATGACGTTGTCTGCCTGACCGGTGGCGACCAGCGTCGCGCGAATGCCTTCGCTCATCATCAGCACCGTCGCAAAGACGTAGACCACCAGCGCCATGCCGAGCGCGGTGAGCACGGTGGTCACCCGGCGCACCCACAGGTTGCGTACGATGTAGGCCAGCGGCAGGCCCTTCACTGCGTGCTCCGCGGGTGCAGCGGGCGGCGCACGCGAGCCGGCACCAGGCGACCAGGCAGCGCCCGCTTCACGACCACTTACGCCACATGCCGCAGGCCATCGACAATGTCGATCCGGCTCATCCGCCACGCCGGCCACGCGGCGGCGACGAGGCCGACGATCGCCGCGGCCAGCAACTGCAGGCCCATCGTCAGGGCGGACAGCTGGAACACCGGAAACAGTGTGCCGGTTGCCTGCGCGAAGGCCGCCGACAGCGGCAGCGTCGCGGCGACCCCAAGCACGCCGCCGAGGCCGGCGATCAGCAGGCTTTCGCCATACAGCAGACCGACGACGAAGCCGGGCGGAAAGCCCAGTGCCTTGAGTGTCGCGTATTCCGCCAGCCGCTCGCGCGCGGTCATCGTCATGGTGTTGGCCATCACCGCCATGATGATCACGATAATGATCAGGCTCACCGCCTGGATCGCCACCAGGATCGCCTCGCTCATCGACACGAAACTGAGCTGGAACGCCTTTTCGGTCTCGCTGAGCGTTTCGGCCAGCGAATTGGCGAACAGCGCGTCGATGCGTTGCGAGATCAGGGCGGCGTTGTTCGGTTCGTCGATACCGACGATGTACACGCCGACGGCGTCGGCACGCTGGCGCGCGGTCTGGCGTAGCGATTCGTTGATGAACGCCCAGTGCACGAACATCTGGTTCTCGTCGGTCTTGGCGTCCGCGCCGTCGTAGATCGCGCGCAGGGTGAAGGTCCAGGTGCCCGGATAGATCGTGCCGCGCAAGGGGATCGGGTCGCCGACCTGCCAACCGAACTTGCTGGCCAGCCCGCGTCCGACCACCGCTCCCTGCCGATCACGCAAGAAGGCGAGCCTGTCGGCGTCGGCAATCACATACTCCGGGTAGAGTGCCAGATAGCTCGCCGGATCGATCGCGAACTGCGGGAAGAAATTCCGCTCGGTGATGTACACCCCGCCGAACCAGTTGGCCCAGCTGAGCGCGCGCACGCCCTCGACGGCGCGGATTCGCTGCGCGTAGTTGAGCGGCAACTGGAAAGTCAGCGAGATGCTGCTGCGCGTCACCAGGCGGGTGCTCGAACTGGCCTCGACGCCGGCATACCAGGCATCGACGATGGTGCGCAGGAGGCCGAAAGCGCAGATCGCCACCACCAGTCCGATCAGCGTCAGGCCGGTGCGCAACTGGTGACGAAAGGCGTTCTTCAGCAGCAGCCGCAGCAGGAACATCGGTCGCCTCGTGTGTGTGCGAGCCTCATGCGGCGACCGCCATCACGCGCCGGCTTCGTCGACCAGCACGCCCTTCTCGAGGTGCACCAGGCGGCGGGCGTGCGCGGCAGCCTTGGGGTCGTGCGTGACCATGACGATCGTCTTGCCCATCTCGACGACGAGTCGTTCGAGCAGTCCGAGGATCTCCTCGCCGGTGACCCGGTCGAGGTCGCCGGTGGGCTCGTCGGCGACGATCAGCAGCGGGTCGCTGACCAGCGCGCGCGCGATCGCCACGCGCTGCTGCTGCCCGCCCGAGAGTTCGTTCGGCAGATGGTCGGCGCGGTCGGAGAGGCCCACCAGCCCGAGGACGACGCGCGCCCGCTCGGCGCGCTCGCGGCTCGACAGACTGGTCAGCAGCAGCGGCAGCGCGACGTTGTCCTGTGCGCTGAGCACCGGCAGCAGGTTGTAGAACTGGAAAACGAAGCCAACGTTGGCGGCACGCCAGTCGGCCAGTTCGCCCTCGCCGAGCTCGGCGATATCGACGCCGCCGATCTCGATGGTGCCGGCAGACGGCTTGTCGATGCCGGCGATCAGGTTCAGCAGCGTGCTCTTGCCCGAGCCGCTCGGACCCATCAGCGCCACGAACTCGCCCGCCGCGACGTCCATGTCGAGGTCGAGCAGCACCGGAATCACCTGCCCGCCGCGCCGGTAGCCTTTCGAGAGCCCGCGGATGCGAATCAGCGGCGGAACCGGATCGATGCTCAAGGGCTCCTCTTCGCGGCGCTGCCGCCCGAAACGACCACTTGGGCGCCGGCAGCGAGCCGCTCCGGGGGCGCCAGGACCAGGCGTTCGCCGGGCTGCAGCGGGCTGCCGGTCAGTTCCTGCGCATCGCCGAGCTTGCGGCCGAGCGTCACCGGGAGGGCTTCGACGGTCTCGCCGAGCAGCCGGAAAACGACCTTGCTGCCGGCGCGCTCGGCGATCGCCCTGGGGTTGACGGCGACTACCGGCGTCTGGTCGGCATCCGTCGCCGGCTGCGACAGGAAATTCACCTTGGCGCTCATTTCCGGCAGGATGCGCGCGTCGATCCTGTCGAAGCGGATCTTGGTCACCACCGTCGCCTTGGCCCGGTCCACCGTCGGCACGACGCGGGCGACGCTGCCGCGGAAGCGTGCATCGGGGATCGCATCGAGCGTGATCTCCACCGGCATGTCGACGCGAACCCTGGCGACATGGCTTTCGGAGACGTCCGCCTCGACCTCCAGCGTACTCATGTCGGCCATCGTCACGACGGCGCCCGAGGTGCCCGCCGCCGCCGAGAAAGGCGTGATCATGTCGCCAACGTTGGCGTTCTTCACCAACACCACGCCATCGAAGGGCGCGCGGATATCGGTATTGTCCTGATTGACCTGCTGCACCGCCACCTGGGCTTGCGCCAGCGCCACAGCGGCGCGGGCGCTGTCGATCGCCGCCCGCCCGGCGCCGACCCCCGCGCGTGCCGCCAGCGCGCGGCGCTGCGCCGCATCGACCGCCTGCGACGAGACGAAGCCACGGGCGCGCAAGGCCTGCTGGCGCTGGAACTCGACCTCGGCGTTGGCGGCTTCGGCCCGCGCCTGTTCGAGGTTGGCCTCGGCTTGCCGGAGCCCGGCCGCGGCCTGACCGATCGCCGCCTCGGCGACCCGTAGAGCGGCCCGCACGTCACTGGCGTCAAGGCGTCCAATCAGTTCGCCCGCCTGCACCGGGCTGCCCTCGCGCACCCGCAGCTCGACCAGTCGGCCGGTGCCCTTCGAAGCCACCGACGCGCGGCGTTGGGCGACCACGTAGCCGGAGGCGGTCAGTTGCGTGTACTGCTGCGACGGGTAGGCACTGAGCACGGTCGTGACCTGGACGTCCACCCTGCCCGGCACGAGAAGGTAGGCGGCGATGCCACCGATGCCGAGCACAGCCGCCAGCCAGACAGCCCAGCGGCGTCGGCGCCGCCGGGTCGGGGCCGCGTTGCGGTCAATCGCCAGCAGCGACAGCGGGGAGGCAGGCGTCTTGTCGGGTTCGGCCATGGGAAGAGGAAATGAGCGGGGGCGTCAGAAGCTCGGCGGCAAACGCCTTGAGTGAATGGTCGGCAGCACTTCGCCGCCGCGGACACCATGGGCCGCCAGCGCATCGCCGCCCGCGGGAGTATCCTTGGCCCCCCGTGCAGTGTCAAGCGCCGGACCCCTGGGCCAGCCCGGACACGGGCAGCGGCCGCAGCGAATCGATGGACTGGCGCCTGCCGTCTGACCTGCGGCGAGGGGTCGGATGCGGGTGAACGGCCAGCAAAGGACCGTCGGGGGGTGGCTTGACAAGGCTCGAGCGCGTGTTGATACTGCTTTTCCGGTAGGGGTTTGGCGGCTGGCAAGGGGCTTCGGGGTGGGGCGGCCGGAGCGGGCGGTTGGCCAGCGGGTGATGGGCCGGTCATGCCTCGTTCGTTGGGGGTCGCGGGTCGCGGGTCGCTGCCCGGTCCTGCAGCTTACCCATCCACTCGCTCCTCGTCTTTCACCTTCGGGAGACTCCTGCCATGCTCTGCGCCATCAAATCGAGGCGCGCGCGGCGACTGCCGCGGGCGCAACGGTGGAGCTGGCGCCGGGCAGCGAAACCGATCGCGACGCGCAAGTGCGCGAATTGACCGAGCGCCCTCGTCCTCGATCGTGCCGCGTCGCTCGCGGCGAGTCAGCGGCGCAGCCTGGAACGCGAAGCGACCCTGCTCGCAGGACTCGAACAGCGCGACAAACAGTTGCGGCGAGCGCTCGCGCAGCAGAACCAGAGCGCGGCCGAGACGGCCCGCCTGGGCAAGGAGCTGCGCGCGCTGACCAGCGAACGGCAGCGCCTGGTCGACGAACTCAGCGCGCGCGACTCGGCGTACCGCGCCGAACTGGCCGAATACCGGCGGCTGATCGCCGCCCTCGCCGATTCGCCGAACCCCGAACGACGCCAGGCACTGCAACGCTATGCCGACGGCGACCGCGTCGGCGCCTTCGCCGTCCTCGAAGAGCTGACGCGCGTCGAGGAAGCGGCGCGCGACAAAGCCAACAAGCTGCGCAGCGCCGCCGAATACCGCCAACTGGCCGCGCTCGCCGCCGACATGCAGGACCGCGGCGAGAAGACGACAAACGACGTGCTGCAACTCTGGCGTGCGGCGGCGCAGCGCGACACCGACGACTTCCGGACTTGGGTCTACATCGGCCGGCTGACGCAGCAATCGGGCGACACCGCGCAGGTGCTGCACACCGCCGGCGAAGCGCGCCGCGTCGCCAACGACGACCGCGAATGCAGCGTTGCCGCGGTCGAACTCGGCGACCTGAAGCAAGCGGCCGGCGACCTCGCCGCCGCCCGGCGCAGCTTCGACGAGAGCCTGCAGATCGCCCGCCGCCGGCTGGCGGCCGCGAACCCGGCGTCGGCACAAGCGCAGCGCGACGTGGCCGTGTCGCTGGCGGCTAGCCACGATCGGTGGCGGGGTCACCTGGCGGCAGGTCGCCGACGCCTTGCTTGCCCTGCAGGCGCGTGGCGTTCTGTCGCCGGTCGGTCAACGGCTCGTCGAAGAGGCGCGGCGGCGCGCGGCCAGCGAGCGATGAGCGACTGTTTCGTCCGCTACAATCGCGAAGATTGGTCGTGCGTCGAGCCCTTGGTCACCGCATTGCGTGCCGCGGGCGTGTCGGTACGGTGGGTCATCAGGACATCGGTGGCGGCGAGCGCTGGCGCGAGACAATCGCCGAGCAGCTCGACGCGGCGCGCTGCGTCGTCTGCTGGACGCACGCGTCGACCGGGCCGGACGGGGCTTACGTGCGCGAGGAGGCGGAGCGCGCCAAGACGCGCGGCGTTCTGCCGCCGGTGCGCCTCGATGGCGTGTAGCTGACGCGCTGCGCGCCGCAGACGCTGCGTACGCGGAAACCCCCCGACCTGATGTCTGCGCGTGATGGCAGGGGCTCCCTCTTTTCACCAACTGTGAGCGTGTCGCGGGGATGGCCAGCATGGTGGGTCGAAAAAATCTACCTGTGCGGGGTAAACCACTTGCCGTAGATCGTCTCGTACGTCCCATCCTGGTAGACCTCGAGCAGCGCCTCATTGATTCTCTTTCGCAGCGGGCTGCCTAAGGGAATCGCGATACCGTACATTTCTGGCATGAACACGCGACCGACGATCTGGAGCGCCCTCTGATTAGACTGGGCCAACCAATATTGCAAAGTCGGCGCGTCGAAGACGATCGCCTGCACCTCGCCCCGCGTGAGCCGGTCGATGGCGTCCGCCGCGTTGGTCACTTCGACGAATGGTATGCGGCGTTGCGTAAGGTAGTCGGCGGCGATGGTACCAGGCTCCGTTGCTACCTTCTTTCCGGGCAGATCGCCTGGCCCGGTGATGTTCGACCGAAGCCGTTGCACCGTCTGCGATGAAGTCACAGTGGCCGTCAATTGCGCGATCAGTACAATCCCCATCAGCCACACGCTTGCAATCACAAACCGCCTCAGTTTACCCGGTTCGCTGCGCTCGCCGTGCTCGCCGGTGGCGATGATCAGCATCGTGTTCCACATTTCTTCGCCGATTCCCGCTACGTATCCTTTGAAGCGATTGTGCGGGTGCCCGCGCTCGATGAACCAGAGGACGTTCGCCCATAGAAACATCAATACGATTGCTGCGACGAAGAGTTTGCAGATGGCCACCCAAGGTATTGCCATCAAGGTCACCAGAATTGGACTCTCTTCCTCGGCACGGACCATGATCTGCAGGCCGGAGTTGAAATAGGGCAGCGAAAAATCGATCTCTTGTTCGCGTTTCGGCGTCATCACGAGGGCAGAAATGGCCATGTCGGCATCGCCACTTCGTAGAGCTGCCAACTGCTCTTCGCGCAATCCAGCCTCTATCCACACAAAGTCGACGCCTATCCGGCGGGCAATTTCGCTCCACAGGTCTACGCTGAAGCCGGTCAGTTGCTCACCCCGTTTGAGTACGAAAGGCGCAATTTTGCCGGTCGCAACGCGCAGTGGGCCGGCCGCCGTCACCTCGGCGGCGAATGCCGGCATGACGCAAAGCGTCCCTAACATCACGGCAATGCCTGACAACCTGCTCATGAACGAGGATGTGCGTCTATCAACTGTTCGCCGGCTGCTATCCACTTTTGAGATCCTTTAAGCTGCGCCTCAACTGGATGTCTCGACGCAAGCTAAATTTTGCCTCAAGTGGCGCGGTTGCGACCACTGGCACGTAAATGCTTCTGATGACGCTTACTCAGCTCGGCCACGCTATCAATACCAGGAATAGCCGAGGAGCCGTCGATCGCAGCAAGATAGCGAGACCAGGTCGCCCCCAGACCGCCGACCACCACGATGTCGAAGACCGAACGTTTCATCAGGGTCGTTTGGCCACCGCGCTGTAGAGAGCCGGATGCGGCCCATCACTTCGTGTGCAGTCCCTTTCGCTTCCAACACCAATCCTCTCCCGTGGTTCCACCCACAACAACGGCAGACTGATCGCAAGCGCATGAACCGTAACGTGAGGCAGGTTCTCATCCAGGATGGCCGCCACGAGGTCGGGCGCCAGCGTGGTCTGGTGTCAGCGCGATTCAAGAGTTTCTGGCCCGATTGATCATCGTGCGAGTGGACGGAATTTTCTTGGCTTTGAGCTGCGGATAGGCGCCGACGATCATGGTTTGTTCGCGTTTGCACTCGCCGGCGTTGTCCCCAGTCCCGTTAATCGAGCCTGGTCGCCTGCGATAGCGCCTCGCTCAGTGGCTCTGGGCGTGCAGGGTGCCTCGCAGTTGCTCGAGCACCGGGCATCGTTCTTTGAGTCCCCTTGCTGCGGGCAGGGCCACACTCTCATCGCGCACGATTTTCTGCCGGTGAGAGCCGGGTAATCAGCCATCGCGGCGCGGTGAGTTGCCGGCATGCCTGCAGCGGGTCACCGCCCATGCACACCCATGTTCACACCCCAGGCTGCAAGGTGACATCGACCTTGCGCGTTTGTGCCCCGCGCCGCAGCGTCAGTTGCACCACGTCGCCCATCCGGTAGTCGTCGACACGAGCCAGTAGCGTGGCCACGTCGTCCACCGGCTTGTCATTGATGGCGACAATGATGTCGCCCGGCACGATGCTGTGGGCACTGACGGTCACTCCGACCAAGCCGGCCTTCTCGGCAGTCGATCCCGGCTGGACGCGCAGCACGAACACCCCTGCGATGCCCGTCACTGCCGCTAGCCGCCGGTTGAGCGCCTCGTCGGCCTCGACGCCCAGTGCCGGGCGGATGTAGCGTCCGCTCTTGATGAGCTGCGGCACCACGCGCATCACCGTGTCTACCGGCACCGCAAAGCCGATGCCGGCGGACGCCCCCGAGGGGCTGTAGATGGCGGTGTTGATGCCGATCAGCCGCCCGGCGGAATCCAGGAGCGGCCCGCCGGAGTTGCCCGGGTTGATGGCCGCGTCGGTTTGGATCAGGTGTTCGATGGCCGGTCCGTCGCGCTCGCCAGCGAGCGAGCGGTCCAGCGCCGAGACGATGCCGTTGGTCAGCGTCCAGTCCAGGCCGAAGGGGTTGCCGATGGCGAACACCTTTTGTCCCACCTTCAGGTCGCTACTCGTGCCCACCGGCACCGGCGGCGGGCGTTTGAAACCCACGCCTATCCTGAGCACCGCAATGTCGTACGCAGGTGATGCACCCACCAGCGCAGCCTGGTAGTCGCGACCATCGGCCAGCTTCACCGTCGCCTGTGAAGCACCCTCGATGACATGCAGGTTGGTGACCACGTGGCCGGCGTCGTCCCAGATGAAGCCCGAACCGGTGCCCCGCGGCACGGTGTAGGCGTTGCGCGTCCAGACGTCGCGCACCACTCGCGCGGTAGAGATGAACACCACCGAATCACGCGACTTCTCGAACAGCTCGATCGTGGCCTTTTCGTCGGCGGCCAGGTCACCGCGTGCGGTGACGGTGCGCGGTGTGCCCTCGTTTGGTGAGAACCAGGACTCGATCGTCGGCAGGAAGTGCCACAGCAGCATCAGCCCGATCAGCCACAGGCCGAGCGCGGTCAGGCGAGGCAGGAAGCGGTCGGATTCGGGCACAGGGCGTTGGGAAGGATCGGGATAGTGCAATACGTTCACCTTGGTGGTAATGGATCAGCGCCAGTACCCACCCGGGTACCAACGCGGGGCGTGGGGCGGGCATGGCCAGCCATCATGCACATGGATCGCCGGTGTCGGCAGATCGCTCCAACCCGGCGTGCTTAGCGCGTGCAGGCGTTTAATGCGTGCTGCAGTCGCCGGATGGGTGCGCAGCCAGGATGGCTCCGGATTCCCCCAGCCGGGCAGCAGCCAGTGCCGCCACGAGCGCGAAACCTGCTCGATGCGCGCCAGTGCCGAAGCCAGCCCCTGCGGGTCGCCGGTCAGGCGTGCTGCCATCAGGTCGGCATCGAACTCGCGCACCCGTGACAGGCCCAGTTGCGCCAACAGCGTCAAGTGCGGCGCCAAAGCCAGCAGCAGCCATGCCGGCCAGGACACGGAGAGCTCGCCCAGTAGAAACCACGGCAGGGACAGAATCAATATGAGTTGCCCCAGAAGTGCAAGCAGGCTGGTCAGCCGGCTGACCGAATCGGCCAGCCCCATCACCCGCAAATCGTCATGTGCGATGTGCGCCACTTCATGCGCCAGCACCCCGGTCAGTTCCCGAGGGGTCAGGGTGCGCAGCAACCCGTCGGTGACCACGATGGCCGCACGCTGCCGCGAGCCAGTGGCGAAAGCATTGATCATCTGACTCGGCACGTAATGCGGCACCGGCACGGCCGGCAGTCCGGTAAGCTTGGCCAACTGGCGCAGCACGCCCACAACCCGGGTGCTTCGGCCGGATGGAGCGGTCGGGTGCGATACAGGCGCAGGGTCAGCGCCGAGGAGGTCGTCGGTTCGATCAACAACGCCATCAGGGCCACGCCGGCGGCCAGCCAGGCGCCCGTTTCTCCCAGCAGCAGGGAGCCCGCCATGGCCGCGATGCCCAGCATCGACAGGATCAGCAGGGCGCTCTGCAGCCTGTTGAGCCGGCGGTGAGAATGCCAGATAGGATCCACTCTAGGCCTTCTTGTCGTTGTGCCGGGCCATTCTTCGCCAACACCTCGAACGGTCATCGCGCTCGCGCAGCAACCAGTAGGTTGCGCCCAGCGCCAGGGTTGCCCCTGCGAGGGTGGCTACCTCGGATGGACTCACGTCCGGGTCGAGGATCACGAACTTGCGTGCCAGCGCGATGAGCGCGATCAGCAGCACCATCTTCACCTGAATGATGCTTTCATGACGGAACGCCACCTTGATGATCGAGTGCTTGCATCGGGGACCTCACCAGTGTGTTCTTGTCTGTTACCCAGCCTGCCATGCTGCCGTGGGCTGCCGTGCCATTTGCGGCAGCCTCTGCACAGCCAGCCGGCGTCGCTGGCGCCAACTTCTTACGGTCAAGTGAGCTTGATGTTGATTGACTTCGGTTTGCCGGGCGCAACCTTGGGCAGATCGATCCTAAGCACGCCGTTCCTGTAGCTCGCCCTGGTCTGGTCAGCGTCCACCGGCGCGGCGAGTGGCACAACGCGGCGGAAACTGCCGTAGGCGCACTGCATGACGCGCCAGCGACCCTCGGTACTCTCGCGTTCAAAGCGCTTCTCGCCGCTCACCACCAGCGCGTCGTCGCGCACGTCGATGGCTATGTTCTGCTTGTCCATGCCAGGCATTTCGAGACGAACGACGAGGCGCGTGTCATCTTCAAATACTTCGCCGCCAAGCATGGACCAGCCGCGCGCCGGCAGGTAGAGCGGATCGTCGATCTCCTCGCGCGCAGGCAGTTGCGTCTGCTGGCCGGGCTTGAAGCGCGTCAGCGCGTTGGCCGCCGATTCTCGCAGGTGGTGCCAGCCCTCGGCGACGGAGTCGAGCAGGTTCCCGAAACCTTCCTTGATCTCTTGAATTTTCATGGCAATTCCCCTCGGACGATGGCGGGCGAACCCGCACGGGTTACAGGATTCATTCGACGCATATCTCAAATATCTCCATCTCGCGCGGCCGTGCATGCGCCGCCTTGGGGATGCACAGCTTGAGCACGCCATGGTCGAACACGGCAGCCACCTGTTCGGTGTCTGCTGCCTTCGAAAGGTTGAACACGCGGCGATAGCGCGGCAGGTAGTCCGTCGGCACGCCCTTTTCGAGCTGGACGTCGTGGACGGGCAGATGTCCGGAGCACACAGGCGTAGATCTCGACAGACCGCGGCGTGCCGCCCGCGTTCAGGGCTGGAAAGGCACCGCTGCCGTCGATGCTCGGTGAATACTCACCAGCCAGTTGCATCTCGCGTTGCCGCCGCTCCAGTTCAGCGAACTGATCGCCGGGAAACGGGCTTTGATAGCACATGGATTCCTCCTTGTGGATCGGATCGGGGCAGGCGCCCCATACCTGCACTCTTCATTAAAATATGGGATCGCCGCGCGAGACTTCAAGGTCAGGAATAGGGTGGGAGTATGCTCACCTGCTTGGACTTCGAACCCTTTTCGGTACCTGTAATGCGCCGAGTCACTACAAGGACTATCCGGATAAATGCGACTGCTGCGGCCTGCAAGCAGCTTCGGAGACACCATCGCAGTGTCCTTACTGGCGAGATGGGGCAGGATAGGCCGCGGCTAGGCGAACTGCCTGCGTTCCCGCAGGAGCCAACGAGACCGAACCTCGGATGTCTACATCGGACTGGCTGACGGACAGCGCGGTCGTTAACGGCGACCATTCCGCCAAGGGCTGCATACGGCCGAGATCACTCCGGCTGGTTCTCCCCACCAATCCCACCGATTCGCTCGCGCTGTTCCGTTCGAGAAGTCCACGTCTAACGGGGGCAGATGGCGGTAAACGGTGGCATGGCCGAAGGTGAGGAAAAAAGAGTATCGGCCAGCGTGCGTCATGAACCGGCGGAAGTGGTCGAGGAGAGGTACGCCGCAGCCGAGCACCGTGATCCCAAGCAGGAGAGGACGTGCTGGGCGATGGCCAGTAAGCTCAACAGCAGGAAGTCGAGGCGGCGATGGTGCGCCACCGAAGGAACGTGGTGCTCATTCAGGATTTCGTGCCCGTCCTTGAATACTCTTGTCGAGAGCCTCCGACTGCTTGCACGCAGATGGCATTCGGGAAGTGGAAACTTGGGTGCTGGAGCACGCATCCGCCCTATTCTAGGGTAAAGTCAGCGACGTGGCCGGGGGGATGGGCCGCAGCGCCACCCGCCAACAACTCTCTCAAGAGGCAAGGAAGCCGGTCGACAAGGGCGCTGGTGCGGCGGTGCTGGCGGTATTGCTTGATGAGGTGATGGTGCTGCCGATGAAGGATGGACAGCGCGAGGAGTGAGCGTTTCGACGCCGCCTGGAAAATGGTCGCTGCCGAGTATCAGCAGGACATGGTCTTCCACGAAAACGTGCAGCCTTTCCCGGCTCGGAGAGCATCAGTGTGATGATGCTACGTCTGTCGCGAAAAGTTCGGCAAACATGGAAAATGATCTCTCATTGGACAAGGCTTTTCTTTGACGACGCGAAGTCGATTCGATATACTTCAAGACTTGTTGGCCAAGTAGCTCAGTTGGTAGAGCAGCGGACTGAAAATCCGCGTGTCCGTGGTTCGATTCCGCGCTTGGCCACCAGAATTTAACGCCCAACCCCTCTCGGTTGGGCGTTTCCATTTCTGCTTCCCGCAAACCACGCGGGGATCGCGCCCATTCTGCGTGTGCCAGCCACTCCAGGCACGAGCGGCCTAATTCGCCCGGTTTGCCCCTGTTCTGCCCTATCTTCTCTCGAAACCTACGCCAACCTCTTCGCCGTGGCACATGCAGACGGCGTTGTTCGTCAGCCACTTATGCGTGCGCCGACGGGAATGGTTGGCTCGCGGGTTTGCACGAGCAAAGCAGAACGGCAAACCCGCGAGGCCAGCCTCCACGTCAACCCTTGGGCGGGAACGGATCGTCACCGTAGCTGTTGCGCTCACGGATCTGGCCGTTCCGCCCTTGGATGAGCATCTCGCTCTGCTGGTTGATGGCGATGTCCCGCGCACGGTCAATCGCCTGTTGCTGCGTGTCATGGATGGATGTGAGACGGTCGTTGCCTTCTCCCCGCACACCCCACTGATCACCGCCGTTGATGGGTACGACCCATTGGTTCTTTCCGCTCATTTTATTCACTCCAAAAATTGCAAAGGGAAGGCTCTTGAAGTCGGCGCGAGCCTGGGCGCATCGGTTGGGGAGATCACGTCATGGCGACCTACTTTCCCGCCGCCGCGCACGGCATCGCGTACAACCCCGCACGTTGCTGTGTGACCACGAGAGCACCATAGGCGGCGTGCTGTGCCTCGGGTTCCGGTTTGCCCTTGTCTCTCGACTTGATCTTGAACAGATCGCTTGGCTTGGCGCTCTCCAAGCCCGCACGCTGCATGATTCGATCCGCTGTTGTGGCTTCTCCCTTGAACGACCATAGTGCCCCGAACACCTTGGCCTGACCATCGGTGAGCCGGATCGGCGTGCCGTCGCCTTCTGGCAGCGTCGCCCATTTGAAGTCCGCCGAGAACGGCCCGTTCACCGGTGTAGCCGGATCGGCTACGGCTGGCATCGCGGACGGCGATGGCGTGCCGAGGAGCGCGATTCCACCCCCGTAGAACGTGAAACGTTCCTCCAGCGCCAGCCACTCAATGCCCAGGCCGAATGGGGACCCGCGTGTTGTGCGAGGCTTGGGCGTGATCACACGGATGTCTCCGCCCGCCACGCGCACCCGATCCAACAGCGCGGGTTCTTGCAGTACGCGCGTCAGATCGCGGGCGAGCAGGACGGGTGACCGGCGGGCATCGCCGAGCCGCCACACGCCATCGCCCAGATCATCGATGCCGTCGCGGCTTTCGATTTCGAGCGCGAGACGCATTTTCTGCCGAAACCAGTCCTCGTTCAGTGCCAGCGCAGTACCGTCGTTCGCTTCGACGGCCACGGGGCCGCAGTCCGGGTGGCACATCCGTCCACCCCGGCCATCACCCCAGACCTGCGCCCGGTGCTGTTGGCAGTGCGGGCAGAGCACGAACGACTGACCCACCGTCGTCGGCTTCACCGCTTACCCAGGACAGACAGCGTGGCGATCTCTCGTGGCGATAGCGTGGCGCGCAGCACGGGCGTACCGCCCGCGAACAGGCAGCACACCAAGGCTCCAGGGCAATCGCTTACGCAGAATTCATAATATGGTGTGCGTCCGGTCGGAGAAAGCCAGAGTGATTAATGACTCGCGATAGCTCTCGTTTCGGTCGGCATGAAGACGGCGGCGGTTCAAGCCCATTTTGGAACCTTCTTCTTTGCGCAAGGTGGTCAGGACAAACTTGCGCAGAACGGAGAGGTTTCGCGCCGAGTGTCCCACACGGGCACGACACTGATCCTCGCGGAAGACCACATCAAGCGTCCAGTGCAAGCCATTCTCGATGCCCCAGTGGCTACGGGAGGCCTTGGCCAACATTTCGACTGTCTGCACACCGCAGGAACCGATCGCGTAACGCTGATCGACACTGACCTTGTCGCCGATCTGCCGTATCGACTCGATCATGCCGACGCCGCCGAGTTTCTTCCACGCCGCACGCAGGGACTTGTCCATCCAGCTGACGTCATTGATCCAGGTGTAGCGGCGGGTCTCGATCCGGCCATGATCCTTCTCGGTATCTTCGCAACGCTCGACTGGGAGCCGACCAAACCCGGCTTGGGCGCCTTCGTCAAAGAATTCCCGAAGGGCCTCTGCCAGGTTCTTCGGGTTGTCCTTGACCTGCAGCACGTCATCCCCTCCGCGGGCAATGATCTTCTCGGCCAGTTCGGTCTGGCAACCCAGCGCATCCATCGTGACGATACATCCCTTCAAGATCAGGACATCGAGCAGCGCCTTCATCCCCGCCAGTTCATGTCCCTTGCCGCAGGTGTCTTCCTGCGCCAGGCTCAAGCCGCTTTGCACCGCATACGCCGTGACCATATGCAGCAACTCGTTGCTCCCTTTCTTGCCGGAACCGCGCAAGGTCTTCCCGTCAATGGCCACCACGCCTTCGATCAGACCGGCCAGCCCCCTGATCCAGTCCCGAAAACGCGCCTCGAAGACCCTCGCGTCCAGCACCCGAAAGAGGTCGCCAAACGTGTCGTGCGATGGCCTGCCTCTTTCCAGCGGCCAACCGAACCGCTCACTCAGCCACTCCTTGCGATCCTTGCACCAGTCGGCCACCTCAACCCAATTGTCGGCTCCGCACAGGATGGCGCACACCGCCATGACCAGAATCTGCGCCAACCCGTAGCGCTGTGCCGGACCTTTACGTCTGTCCGGTAGCCCGGAAAAGGGCTCCATCAGGGTCATCCCGCCGTCCTCCCAAAAGGGGAGAGTAGACGAGATTCTTACAGAAAATACAATGCTATGTCATAAGTAACTGATCGTAAACCAATATTTACATGATGTTACGACGTCTGCGTAAGCGATTGCCCTGGAATGCGCCCGAGCCGACCGGGCAGAAATTTATCTTTGGTTCATGACGAAACGTCTTCAGAAACGCTGCCTGGCTGTCCGGCGATCGCGTACAGGTCCTGCAGAACGACGTGCATTTCGGCCGGGAGATAGCGCCACGCTTCCGCAGCCATTTCGTCGCTGATCCCAAACAGGGCCTCAGCGACAGCGCCGGCGATCGCAGCAATCGTGTCGCTGTCGCCGCCGATCGAGATCGCGTTGCGAATGGCGTCTTCGTAGTCACGGGCTTCCAGGGCGCACGTCAGCGCTTGGGGTAGGGTGTCTTGACTGCGCTCGTTGTAGCGGTAGCTCGGCCGAATCTCGTCCACCGATGGAGTGAGATCGTATTGGAATCGTTGGGCGATCGCTTGGCGGATTTCGCCGGCCCATCGGCCCGTCCTGGCCATGTGTATCGCCACGGCGGTCGCGGCACCGCCCCGCATGCCTTCCAGATGGTTATGGGTCACCTCCGTGACGCGGTCCGAGAGGGTGGTGGCCTCATCGACGCTCTTCGCCAACAACCCCGCCGCTGAGACGCGCATGGCCGCACCATTGCCGAGGCTGTTGTAGGGGCCCATGTCTTCGGTGGCAATCCATAGGGCGAAGCGTTGCCCCCAGCCACCGTTTTTCCAATATCGGCGACCCCATTCCCGCAGTGTTGTGGCGGGATCCTTGCCATTGACCAGTGCATCGGCAACGGCGATGGTGCAGACGGTGTCGTCGGTAAAGAATGCCTTCGGGTGAAAGAACGGCGTGAAATCCTTCGCCCGGTAGTTATTGAATTTGTAAACGGAGCCGACGATGTCCCCGATGATCGCGCCTAGCAGCTTGTCGGACTTTCCAGTTGCCCGGGGCTGATTATGCTATAATCATGGAAGTTCAAGCCACCGAGTGCTGCCATGCCCCCTTTCATCGTCACCGACCGCAAGACCGACTATCTGCTGCCGCCGTCGCTGGACGACTGGCTGAATCAGGATCACCTGGCGCGATTCATTGTTGAGGTGGTCGATCAGCTTGATCTTTCCAATCTGATTCGGCAGTACGCGGGACGTGGATCGAAAGCGTACCATCCGGCGACGCTGCTGGCGATTCTGGTCTATGGCTACGCGACGGGTATCTTCTCCAGCCGCAAGTTGGAGCGGGCGACCTACGATTCGGTGGCCTTCCGCTTTATCGCCGCCGGGAGCCATCCCGATCACGACACCTTGGCCACGTTCCGCAGCCGTTTCCTCAACGAACTGAGCGACCTGTTCGTCCAGATCCTGGAGATGGCCCAGGAAATGAAGCTGCTCAAGCTGGGTAACGTCTGTCTTGACGGCACCAAGATCGAGGCCAACGCCTCGCGTCACCGTGCGCTTTCACACGGGCACATCGAAAAACTGGAAGCTCAGCTCAAGGCCGAGGTGCAGGAACTCTTCACCTGGGCAGAACAGGCGGATCAAGCCGACGTTCTGGACGGCGTCAGCCTGCCCGAAGAAATCAAACGCCGTGAAGACCGGCTGGCGGCCATGGCCGTTGCCAAAGCCAAGATGGCCGCCCGGGCCGAGGAGCGCTATCAGCGAGAGAAGGCCGAGTACGACGAGAAGCTGGCACGCCGTGCCGCCAGGGAAGAGGCGACTGGCAAGAAGTCGGGAGGCAAGCCACCCAAGGCGCCGACGCCCGGACCACGGGACCATGATCAGATCAATCTGACCGACGAAGAATCGCGCATCATGCCGGTGGCCGGTGGCGGCTTTGAACAAGCGTACAACGCCCAGGCCGGGGTCGATGCCGCCACGATGCTGGTCGTGGCGGTCGGGGTCACGCAAGCCCCCAATGACAAGGAGCAGGTCGAGCCGATGCTGGCGACGCTCAAGGCGCAGGCCGAGGTGCTTGGTGCCGTGGACTGCCTGATCGCCGACACCGGCTTCTGCAGCGAGAAGAACATCCAGGCGTGCGAGGCGGCCGGGATCGAGCCGCTGATCGCGGTGGCTCGCGACGAGCACCATCCGGGCTGGCGAGAGCGCCACAGCGAGCCAGCCCCACTGCCCGAGAATGCCACTCCCGTACAGACCCTGTCGCATCGTCTAAAGACCAGAGCCGGCCGGGCGCTCTACGCTTTACGCAAGCAGACCGTCGAGCCGGTTTTCGGCATCATCAAGTCGGTAATGGGTTTCCGCCAGTTCTCGCTGCGCGGTCTGAAGAAGGTCTCTGGCGAGTGGACGCTGGTCTGCTTGGCGTGGAATTTGAAGCGCATGGCCGCATTGCGTCCACAGTAGGGGATATGACGGGAAAACCCTCCAAAAACCCGGGAATCAATGACATTCCGATTTCTTGTCCCGCATTGTGAAACGCATCGGCTCAGCCGGAGTCAAGCCCGACAGGCTGCTAGCATCAGTCTTCTCCCTGTTCGCTGTCTTTGTCGATAAACACCCAGCGGGTAAGAAAGTGCGGCCCAATCGTTTCACCGCGCAGGATGACGTACCCGTCCCGAACTTCCTTACGTCCCCATTCCGATGTCCAGGGCGCGGAGAACGCCCACAGCTGATCACCATCCTGGATCGACTGCTTGTAGGTCTCCCATGCCGGGTTGAGATGGCCAACCGGAATACGAGGTGCTGCATCCAATGGATCCACAACCGTTTCGGCAGATTCGATCTCGGCTGCCGTCCATTCCTTCTGGAGATGATCGTTGGTCACCGCGAACTCCTTCGGTGGCTCCTCGTTCTTGATGCGACGGGCGTCGACCATCTCCTTGGCCTTCCAGTAGATCGCAATTGGCCACACCGTCAGAACCATTACGGCGGCGAGTATCGGCACAACCACATTGTTCAGCGGCTTCCACCACCATCGATCTCGTCTCGGGTCGGCGGCCTGCAGCAGCTCACTGAGGCGGTCGTCTGCGTGTGATTTCGTCAATTGGTGCGAAATGAAGATAACGGCCAGGAAGACGGCGCCGATCCCGAGGTACCAGTATAGGTAGATCATTGCTCGTCTACCTCCTCGCGGCTTCGCCGAGGAAATACCGTCATCGCACCGATCCCATACCCCTCTGGCCCAGAGTCTCCATCAGCTTCGCCGTTTTGACGTACATGGCTACCGACCACGACTCCCTTCTCGATCTTGAGCAGGCGATCGCGCTCATAGGTGCTGGCATACCCCATATGGACATATTCGAGCTGCTTTCCTTCCGGGATTCGGAGCGTTCCTGAGTACCAATGCGCGAACACACGGTCGGGATAGCCAGGAAAAACGGTCTCCAGCGTCGCTTCGGTGCTATCCTTAAGCGTGCCGGTCAGGCCGATGATGTAGAGCCGGTCGTTGGTGATCTCCCAAGTGCCGACGTAGCCCCGCCATAGCGCGGTGCAGTTGGATTCGAACTCGGGGTTTCGGCCGCCAAAGGCGAAGAAGTCGCCGAGGGGTTCGGAGCACATGGAAACCTGACGTCCGTCATAGATCCATTTCTCGCCAATTTGCGCTGTCATGAGTCCCCTCTCAGTGCCGGTTGATGCGCTGGGTTCGGTGTCCGACGGTGACGATCACGCCATCGGCGCCAAGCACGGCATAGGTGTCGAGGTGGGACTCGATCTGCTTATAGGATTCGTTGGCAATCTGCCGGCGGAGTTGGTTTCGAGCCTTATGGTCGAAGAAGAGAATCGTGCCTCCCCAGTGATCGTAGGCGTGACGGCCGAATGCAAGCAGATTCTCGACGACGTTCGCCGGGATGCCTCGCTGTTGAAGCCGTGCTTGAGCGTGATGTGTGATCTGTAGCATGGTTTATCTCCCTGGTGGCAGTTGTGACGAGTGCCATGCTACGGGGTGCGGGGCTCATAAGAATGCGCCCGACGGAATTTCTGTATGGGCCTCGATTTTGACGCCGCAGAAGCTGTTCAGCAGGTCGGGTACTGCGACAAGCCCCGCTTGAATTCGGTCACCACGCGCTCGCGCAGGGCCTTGGGCTCGATTACCTGACAATCCCCGCCGTACTTGAGGATGTCCATGATCAGTTCCCGATCATCAGCGTACGGAACCCTGAGCTCGAAGGAGCCGTCTTTGTTGATCTTGGCTTGCTGGTTCGAATGCCAGCGCTCAGACGAGACCCAGCGGGATCGCTCAGGTGAGAATCGCAACGTTGCCCAGGACACTTCTTCACCCGAGAAGATTCCATACCCCGACCCCAAAACTTCATCGAGGCGCTTGTCTGCGACGTCCTTCGCGCGTTTGTCGAGAATCTCAGCGTGCTTGATGGCATCCACCGAGAATGCTCGCAATCCGTCGCGCAGGTGACACCAGGCATCGAGGTACCAGTTGTCTCGGTAATGGACGAGACGTTGCGGGGACAATTCGCGCTCCGTGACCTCATCCGTGCCTCGGGCGTGGTAACGGATGACGAGTCGCTTGCGCCGCAGCAGGGCTGAACCTACAGCTTGGAAGTGGTCGAGATGAAACTGTCGGGCACCTACGGTCTTGATGCGGATGCGCCGCTGAACCTCTTCGGCGGGGTTGTCGGCTGAGCCAAGCAGTCCTGTCAGGCGGGCCAGCAGCGGTTTGATCTGTGGCCCGAGTAGGCCGCCCGTGTCGAGATTCGAAAGCAGGTGCTGCATGGTCAGCAGGGCGTGGATTTCCTCGGCGGAAAACCAAAGGCCTGGGAGTTCATATTGCGGGCCGACCTGCTTGCTTTCGGTTTCGAAGCGGTAACCGCCGAGATCACGGTCGAAGATGATCGGAGCGTTGAGGCGGCCCTTCAGATACGCGAGATCTCGCTTTAATGTCGCCCAGGACACGCCCAGGCGATCTTGCAGCTCCTGGCGCGGGACGAATTTCCGTCCAGCCAGAATCTGGTCTATCTGATAAATACGCTCCATCCCGCTCATGCCAATCTCCGAGGGTATCGCCAAGAATGCTGGGCTTATCCTGTGAGCCCGGCAGGATGCATCATGACACGGAAATGCTGGTAGTAGGAGAATGCCGGGTGTCCGTTGCGGGTTGGCTTGGGTCCGGTGGTTTGAAGAGAGGATTCTCATAGTGCACGCACGCACAGAAGACAAAACACCATTGTTCGGGGCACGGGGCGCACCAAGTGAGCCTGTACGGCGTTACGATAATGGCGTCTAATTGCAAAATACATACCAAGAAGAGCGGGGTAAGGGAGTTATGCCATCAAAGAACCAATCGCCGACGCTGTCGCCAAAGTTTGCGTTGGCGCTTCAATTTGCTAACGAAATTCACAGCAAACAGATCCGCAAAGGTATCGGCACCCCGTACATCAGCCACCTCATGGCGGTATGTGCGTTGGTCCTGGAGTGTGGCGGTGACGAAACTCAGGCGATTGTAGCATTGCTGCACGACTCGGCTGAAGATTGCGGTGGCCGTCCCATGTTGGATGCCGTTCGGTTGATGTTTGGCGATGACGTGGCCCGGATCGTCGAATCATGTACGGATACCTTTGACGATCCGAAGCCAACCTGGCGTCCTCGGAAGGAAGCTTACTTGAAGGCAATGACGACCAAACCAGCATCCGCGAAACTCGTGGCCTGCGCGGACAAGCTACACAATCTGGGTCATACGCTTCGGGACATCGAAATCGAAGGGGTGAACCAGTGGAAAGCGCGGATGTTGGAAACTCCCAATGGGGCAGCCGACAAGCAGGTTTGGTACTACGTTGGTTGCCTCAAAGCGCTCTCCAACTCATGGATTCACCCGGTTCGCGATGAATTCGGACGCGCCGTCCTACGTCTCTGCACACTTGTCGGCACTCATGACGATGTGACCGAGGTTACCGGATTACTCAACCACTAAAGTTGTCGCTGTATGTGGTTGAGAGAATTGGCCGGAAGAGATAATCAGTTAATGCCGCGTGGAGCAATTTGTCATGAGTAATCTGTTTGTTTGGGTTGATGACGGTCGTCGGGGACAGTTGGCGTCGAGACTTATCGAGCTATCACGCCGACACCAGGAGCTAAAGGAATATCTGGGAAATGAAGATCCAATAGACAAAGCTCTCGATCTGATATTCCTCAACGGAATGCCGCTTAACTTTCATGCCGCCAATTTGAGTCTGGAAGATCGTCCTGACGACAATATCAATCTGGCACTGCGACCACAGCTAAACCCCAACCAACCGTGGCCGTTTCCGAAAGGGTGTTCGCTCGCTGTTCGTGGATTCTGGCCTAGGCGTGTGGCCAGTCCCATCTTCATGATTCAGGAGTTTATTGAAGTCGCGGACGCGCCGGCCCACGCTTACGAACGAGATCTGTCTGTCATCGTCTACCATGCTAACCCCCAGGTTATGGCGGCAAGTCAGCGGATCAATAATGCCCTGACAAGTGAGTTAGCGCATCAGCTTCCACCAATATCGATAACAACTCGGGAAAAACTTGTCGATTGGAGCGACTTCCTCAAATGGAAGCGGAAATTAGTTTCCGAGAAAACACGAGGCCTTCGGTTTATCGATCGTGGGTGGCAAGGCGAGAAGCTGGTTTTTAGGGTCCTCGCGGAGAACGGCGAGTCAGCCAAGGAAATCTACCGCGCGATCTCGCGGCAGGACGTCATTGCATTCGAGGTTGGCGTATCTACCGATCATTGGGTTTTTCGGATTGATGATAGAGATAGTGCGCGTCGGGCACCGAGAGGACTCGATCTGGGGCAACCCGAATCGCTTTTCAAACCAGAGCCTCTCGACGAGTGGGTGAAGAAACTCGACGCAGAGCACGAGCAACTCGCTACACTCAAAAAACGTATTGAGAAATGCGAATGGTCCGCCCCGATCGTCGCCTCAGTCGTTGTTCCTCTGTCGGAAGACGATATCAATCTACTGTCGGTAGCGGAAGATCCCGATGCGACCAGAAAAGTCTTGCTCGGCAGAATTCCAGAGCAAGGGTTTTTGTCTGTTTCAGCTGCCGGAGACCTTGCGCTGATTCGACGGCACGAGCAGGCAATCAACAAACTACGGGATCAAGGTGGCTTTGCGCCCTATCTGTCTTCCTATCTTTTTGACATCAAGGAAGCAAATCATCCCGCGACCATTGAACCTGTCACTGAATGGTTTCGAAATGACCTCAACACCTATCAGCAACGGGCTGTCGCAAAGATCCTAGCTGCGCCGGATATTTGTTTGGTCCAAGGGCCGCCGGGGACTGGGAAAACAACCGTTATCGCTGAAGCGATCATGCAGCTGGCCCGTCGCGGCGAGAGAGTCTTGCTCGCGAGTCAGGCACACACAGCGGTGGACAACGCCTTAGAGCGCCTCGGACGCCATGCCGATTTGCGGGTTATTAGGCTGGCGCGAGATCAGGACAAAATATCGGGAGATGGCAAAGAGTTTGTCGAAAACGCTGCACTGTATCGATACTACAGTGGCCTCGCTGAGCAAACGGAGGCTCGCTACCTAGATCGCTGGCGCGCCCAGCAAGTGAGGCTTGCGGCTCTTCAGTCTTGGCACGATCGGGCTGAATATGCCCGCCGCGACCTGGAAGCAGCGCATAGGGATGTGCAAGCGCACAGCGAAGACCTGGCTACCCTTAGAAAAGCGAGGGATGGCGCTTGGCGACAATTGCAGGAGTCGGCACAAAAACATCAAGAGGCCGATCTGCAGCGTCAGAAGTTACTTACGTTCGAGGAATTTTTACGGTCCGGAGAAGGCGAGGTTCCCGCTGGTTTGTCGCTCCCAGAGCCGGAAACAACTCAGCTTGCCGAGTCGATTATCAGCTTTGCCTCAATAAACCTGCGCCTGCCTGTTTCAATATCTGACTGGCGAGCAGTGCCCCAGCAAAGAACTCTGATGCTAACGGGCTTGCTGCGATTCTCTAGATTTCTACGCGAAAAAATCAGCCTGATCAAGGCCGATGTAAGTCGGTTGAGGGAGGCAGGCCCCAATCCTCTTCGGAACCCAGATGTCGCCGTGAAGATCTTAGCTTGCGAGTCAGAACTGAGGGACTTAGAGGCGCGCATGGAGTCAGATCAAGATGATGATCTTGTTGATATCTGGCGAAGAAAACGGCAGGAGCTTAAGCAACTTCGCTCGGGTGCCGCTGGTGGCCTGAGTCGTGATGTCTATGAGTCGCTGTTTGCTGATTCTCCACGTTGGTGTGCTCCGATCGAAAACGCCCAAAAACTCGGGGAAGAGTTAGGTCAGCGTCTAGAAGAGATCAAGGCCAAGCGGCACGAATTTGCGCTTGCCTGGAAGAAGCTAGTGGACTGTATCGCCAATCAAATTGCGTCGTGTTCGTCGATGCCTCCTGACGAAACTGACTGGCGACTTCGGGAGAATGCGCTTCGGCAATGCGAAGCAAAGTCCTCAGCGATTGAAAGTGCGAATACGGATCAACGAGCGCGCGCAGAGCCGATAATCAATGACTCTGCGCTGTTCCAGACGATCTTAGACATCGGCGCCGATATATTGCCTTCACTGACTCAAAGAATCCAGGAGGTAAATATTGAGATTAAGAGCCTCCAGGCAGCTACAACGTCACAAGAGGAGGCCAAGTCAGTTTGGGAGCCCTTGATGCAGGAATGGGTCAAGGATCTGAAAAACCCAGCGTCGGCGCAGGCTGATTGGGAACACTTCAAGGACGTCTTCGTCCCCCAGTGTAATGTTGTCGCGATCACATGTAACGAGCGTGAGCAGACCCTGGAAGACTCCGGTCAGGTTAGCTTTGATGTCGCAATCATCGACGAGGTTAGCAAGGCGACGCCTTTGGAGATGTTGCTTCCTCTTATGCGTGCCAGACGAGCAGTCCTGGTGGGTGACCATCGGCAGCTGCCGCCGCTGTTCCAAGAGGGAACGGATGCCCAAACCTTCAGCGATGTCGTTGATGAGGCTGAGGATGACGAGGAGGGTAATCGAACCTCCCTCACGCGACAAAATCTGCAGCGGTTCGAGAAGATGGTGACTGCATCGCTGTTTAAGTCCCATTTCGAATCAGCTGACGAGTCTATTCGCGAACGCCTCGAAATTCAGTTCAGGATGCATCCGCAGATCATGTCGATGATCAACCATTTCTACGAGAATCGACTGAGTTGCGGACTGCAGGATCCGGAAGAGAAAAGGGCGCATGGCCTCGTACTTCTCGACAAGGAAGGGGCCCCGGTGGTCACTGCAGATGACCATGTACTCTGGATCGACACGTCGAGAAATCTAGAGGATCAGATTCATAAAGAAGATGCCGACGCAAGCGGGCGCCCGATGAGAAGCAACCGCCTGGAAGCTGATCTGATTGCCCATACGCTGTTGCAGCTAGAGAAGCAGTGTGCCGCCGCCGGCTACTCGCCCAAAAACCGTCGTCGAGTTGGTGTGGTGTCTTTCTATGCTCGCCAATGTCGTCTTATTCGGGACGCGATTCGCAAAATCAGGCCGTCGGGAAGATTTGATTGTCTTGATGTCGAGATCAACACCGTGATCCGCTATCAAGGAAAAGAGAAGCCAATCATTCTCGTCAGTCTGGTGCGAAATGATGGGTTTGACCCGAACAAGGCTGCAACGGCAGTACGCAAGCGTTCCAGCAAGGCAAACGTGGCGAGATATGAGTTCATCAACGTTGCTTTCTCCCGAGCGCAAGAGCTGTTAATCGTATTTGGCGCCCGTTCCATGTATGAGTCGTATAACGTAAGCCTTCCTCACATGGATCGCGAGGGACATTCCACACGAATGGTTTACAAGGACATTCTTGGCCAACTTGATCGCGAGGCTAGATTGATTCCCGCAAGTCGCTTTATGAAACGATCCGTCGACGAAGCCAACTCATCTTATGGCCGGTCTGACGAAAGAGCCAGAGAGGTTCGTGTATGAATCTCGGCACATTTGCAGTCGGCTTTCCGGTCTTCGAGATTGAATCAGCGATCACCTTTCAAACAATTCGTAGCCCCACGGTTTTTGAGCGGATGGTGATGCGCCTGTGTCACCGTTACAAGGATGAGCCGGCAATCTCTGCAATGTCGTTCCAAGCAGTCTTTGAAGACGTTCTTGGTGTGGCAGCATCGAGAGAGTTGGTTGGTCCAAGCGTCGACAATCTGATGTTCCTTGGGGTCATTACGCGACCGGCCACTGATGACGTCATGTCAGTCCGACTTGGCGATGTTTCACTGACGCCAGATGGAGTTTCATTTCTCGAACGTGACAGGCTGCCAGGACGCTCAAAGCAGACCACCGTAAAGCATATCTACCTGCCTCTACCCAAGTCCGTTAAGCCAGCTAAGGGAGCTCACAGTTTTAAAGACTCTATCCCACTCCCGAGGGTGAGTTCGAATGTGTTGATGCCAACCGACAGTTCGGCTCAGGTGCGAAGTGCCTTGCTGAACGAAATGCACGCATGGAAGTCGGCTAATACCGAAATTCATGCAGTTGAATCGACGGTTACAGGAACATTGTGGGAGCTTCAGCAGATCGACATCACCATCGATCAATCTGGCGCGCTGATCGCTTCAGGGGCGAGCTCAAAGGACTTCCAGAAATGGATCGAGTTGGCGGATTCGGAGTTGGTTTGGAATGAAATTCTTAACCCAATCCTTAACCCGCCGCAGGCCAACGATCGAACGCAACTAGATGATTCGGTTCTCCGCTTCGCCGATTCTGTTACTGCAATTGAAGAATCAGGCGATGACTCAATGCCAGGATTTCGACCGGCGAAATGTGGCCTTGTCGTAGTACGCAACATCGAGCGCACTGCGCATTTGAATGGCGTGCCAGCGATCGTACTCAATCATGATTGCAGATCCGCGCGGCGCATTGAAACAACAGATGGCTCCCTGATCGTTGAGGTTCCTTATCCGCCGTCATTCGTTAAAGGCTTCCGCTGGCTTGAGCTAGCGCGAACAGACTTGGCGCCGACGGTCACTATTTCTGGTGTTGCTTCGATGTCCTGGGGCGGCCAAGCGCGGTCCGGCTCTCTTCTGATTCGGCTCCGAAGTGATGCCAGTGATCAAGCGTGGAGCGTTCTTCGAAAATCACTATCAGATTGCCTCTCCGACGCCAGTGACTTTGGGCTGTTGGCTTTCTCTGCCTTATGGGAGGTACCAGAAGAGACCATTCAGCGGTGGCGTGAAAAAACTGCTCACCTATCAATGGCAGACCTGATTTCAGATGCACTCACGTTCGCACCTGCACTAGAACAGTTCGCCGTAAAGGCCAAGTCAAATTGGCAGGAGCGTTGGCGCGCCACTATCTCGGAAGCGATTCTCTCGGCCTGCAATCGTGTTGATGGTTCAATCGAAGGTGACCAACTGATCAATTTGGCTCACTCGGTCACCAAATTGCTGGGTGATAGAAGTGACGATGTAAATCACGGAATCTTGATGCATGCGACCACCGTAGATGACCGAGACCGTGTTGAGCAGTTACGGACAGCTGTTGGTGCTACGTTGGTGTTTCCTAGCCAGTTGCTGGGTGCCAATCTCATCAATGGCTGGGTTACAGATGCGCTGTCGGATGTGAAGCTACAGCTTCGGGGTCCCCTCGCCCTTGAACCACTCATCAGCGAGTTGGCCTCGGCGTATCAACGGGTAGTGCGCGACGTCGGATTGAGCTCTCTCGAAGGCTCCGCCAATGGCACGTTGAGCGTGAAGTATGTAAGGGCAACTGCACTAGAGAGCGCGCTGAAATGGATCAGCGCCTATGAAAATCTTGAGCATCAGCTCAAGGCGATCTCAGTTTCTCTATGTCAACGTGCTGCGGATGTTCATCAGTTAGTGGTGGCATGGCGTGATCTCGCCTGCAAACACCTCGCCCCTCCGACTGAAACCGATCACCGATTGATCGTTCTGGATACTAGCGCTCTGATGGTGGCGCCAGAGCTAGTAACACGGATGCGATCGCGCGACATGCCTGTGATTCCTCGAAGAGTATTGGAAGAGCTAGATGGACTCAAGGAATCTAGCGACGATCAAAGAGCGCAAGCCGCGCGCGCAGCAATTCGCGCCATTGAGTCAGCAGGAAGCAGAGTTCGATTCGAGTCCGAAGCGCTGGACTTGCTCCCGCCTGATTGGGATCGCAGTTCAGACAACAAAATTCTCTCTGTTGCCATGTACCTGAGACTAAGCGCGGTGTTGTTAGTCACCGGTGACATTAACTTCCGAAATAAAGCTCGTGCGGAGGATATCAGCGCACAAACGCCAGATGAGTACCAAGGGAAAGGCAAAGGGGACAAGGCAATTGGACCTGGAAACAACAAGAAAAAGGGGAAGAAATGAGTCGATACGTTGAGTCACGCTACGAAATCGAGAGACGCCGCCGCCAGGAACTGTTCGAGCAGCGCGTTAGAGAAACAACACGAACCTATCTTGAACGTTATGAGCGGGTTGTTTCAGATGTTCGGTCACAGGGGCTTGCGGAATACGTAGAGGATGAACTTTCCTCAATTGAACGCGAGCTCGCATCGCTAACGCGACAAGTCGAGTCAGATCCGGTTTCTGCTCGGGATGGCAGCGTCGCGCTGGGCAACCGGGTACATGCTTTACCGCGCTTGGCGCGTGGAATGAAGCAGGCAACACTCGCAGCGCAACGAGCCGCCGAGAAAGCTGAGCGGGAGGCCGAGAGATTGCGGATTGAGAAGCTGGCTAAAGCAAGCGAGGAAATAGAACGACTGTGGCAGACTGAGTTGTCCGGTTGGGCTGATGGATTCGCACGGCAGTTGGCCTTCAAGGAATTGGCTGACGTTAGAGCGCGAATTGCCAAGGAAGGACCCTCATTGAGGCTAGACGTTCTTAGGTCGAGTCTGTCTGAGATCAAGGAGCGGTTCGAGCGGGAAGCGCGGCTACTCCGTGAGAGAGAAACAGCTGCCGCTAGCGCCGCTGCAGCCGAAGATGAAATTGCGATTTCTTGCGAACAACTTCAGCAGGTTTCCGGCCCTGCGGCTCAACGCGCTCAAGAGATTGCCGCGAAGATCAAGGAGATCGGGAAGGGATCTAGCGCTGAGATCGTGGCGCGGCTTGTTGAGTCAGTTCGCGAAGTCGATGACGTGGTAGTCGGCGAGTCGTGTCGGCGAGAGGTTGTTCAAGCGGTCTATCGCGCCCTGGAAGATGCCGGATTTGTTACGGAACGACCAAAGATTGTTCGGGATGATCAGACTGACGAGGTGGTAATCCATGGCCGCCGCCCAGCAGGTGCGCAAGCCATATTCCGAGTGGAACTGAGCGGAAAATTGAATTACAAGTTTGACCGCTATCAGGGGTCTGCCTGCAAAAAGGACATTGCGTCCGTATTGCCACGACTTCAATCGGTATACGGAATTCAGCTTTCGAACGATCGCGTGCTGTGGGAGAACCCCGACGATATGGACGCAGATGCACGCCCTCAGCCAGGAATGACAAAGGAAAAGTAAATGACGACAGCGCAAGTATCCTGGCAGGATGGCTTTTCCCGTGAATGTGGAATTAGACGTGGGTTGATATTGCACGGGAACGTTTCAGATGTCGTACCTGATCCGACTTCATCTGAGCGGTGGGTGAGCGTTCCAGACGCGGTCAGCTTGCTGCTCAAGCAGCGAGGCTACAAGCATGTGGTGCGCTGGGACCGGGTAACTGGAGTTTCCGGCATTGAACCTCGCGTGTGGCGAGAATTACAAAGTACGGCGATGACCCAGAGTGCTCCGAGCACCTCAGGTGACGATTACGACATAGGTTCCTCTCCCCCAAACAGCCAAACTCAACCAGTAAGCAGCGCACTTGAGGTTTCGCCCCAAGACTTTCTCGCAGTGGTCTCAAGCTCTATGAGGCAATCTGGACCGGATCGCGTGGCATTTGTGATCGATTGGTCTCATTACTTGTTTGGCACCGCAAATGCGTTGAGCGAGGCGGAACGAGGATGGCTATTGATGATGGGAAAGGCAACCCGTGATGCCTTGATCACCCTTAGTCCTACCGATATCGATCGCCCCCAAACGTTGATGGTAATGCTCTGTCAGGGGCTCACTGTACTACCACCCCCTTTGTACTTGAATAATCCGCTCTTCAAAGAGATTGGAATTCCGCTACCGGGGAGACAGGTACGTGAAGAGGCAGTCATGAGGTTGGCCTCCGTGTTCAACATTGAGCCGCCGTTGGCGCCCAAGAGCAGAGTCCTCGCAGACTTGGTCGATTCACTCGAAGGTTTGACGTTGCGTGACGTTCATAGTCTGGCTCGATTGTCTCGGCAGCTACCTAAGATGAGCGCGGATTCATTGGTTAGCCTTTACCGATATGGCGAGCGGCACAGTCCCTGGGAACAACTGAATCAGGAAAAGTTGGGACATGCGACTGACACACTAAAGGCGCGGGTCAAGGGGCAGGACCAGGCCATACGTGCGGTGAACAAGATCTTGATCCGTGCCTACACAGGTTTGTCTGGCTTGCAGCATTCAAGCAAGCAGCGAACGCCAAAGGGTGTCCTATTTTTCGTTGGCCCAACCGGCGTTGGAAAGACTGAGCTTGCGAAAGCGCTCGCGCAGTTCCTGTTCGGCGACGACGAGGCATGTCTCCGGTTTGATATGTCGGAGTTCAATCACGAACACGCCGATCAACGCTTGGTTGGGGCACCTCCAGGATATGTGGGCTATGAAGAGGGTGGTCAGCTCACAAATGCCGTAAAGAGGCGTCCGTTCTCGCTCTTGCTTTTTGATGAGATAGAGAAGGCCCATCCAAGAATTCTCGATAAGTTCTTGCAAATATTGGAGGACGGCAGGCTTACCGATGGAAAGGGCGACACGGTGCTTTTCTCAGATACCGTCATCGTGTTCACATCGAATATTGGAGCCGCCCAAGTTTCGCCGAATGATCCCGACGTGGGATCCGCATTCATTGACAAAGTGAGAGCGCACTTCGTCAATGAACTGAAGCGACCAGAACTCCTCGGGCGCATTGGAGAGGGCAACATCATCCCCTTCAACTTCATGACCAACGATGGTTTCCTCGTCGAAATTGCCCGATCGAAACTAGAGCCTCTACGCCATCGACTAAATGAAAAATGGGGCGTTGCTGGACTTAAATTCCAGGACGAAGCCCGAGCGCTTCAAGCAATTGTTGGGGGCGTCGATAGATCAAGTGGCGGTCGGGGTGTCTTGAATGCTCTGACCACCAGCCTGTTTGATCCACTAGCGCAATTTCTGTTTTCGGAGGTCGGCGCACCAGATCGATCGCAGGGTAGAAACATCTTGGTGGTGCAGGCCGGCAGCAAGGCCGTGTTCGACTTCGAACTGGAATAGCTGTGGAACTGCTTAATCTTGCAGCTTGGTTGCCTTGCACTGAGGTCGAGGGTCCTGGTCGGCGGGCTGCTATTTGGTTGCAGGGGTGCGATAAGCGCTGCGTAGGATGCTGCAACCCGGAATTCCTGAAGTTCGTTGAGCGCAATATCGTATCGGCTGAGTCAATTGCCCAGGACATACTGGACGCAAAGCGAAACTACGATATTGAGGGAGTTACATTCCTCGGCGGTGAGCCGTTATTGCAGGCAAAGGGACTGGGGCGCGTTGCTGAAATTGTTTCTGATGCGGGGCTTTCAGTGGTCGTGTTCACCGGCTACACCGTGGCAGAGATTGAAGCCATGCAATTGCCAGGTGTTGATCGGCTGCTCCGGCATACCGATTTGTTGGTTGATGGCCCTTACGACGCTAAGAATCCGGACGGATTCAGGAACTGGGTCGGCTCAACCAATCAGAACTTCATCTATCTGTCTGAGCGTTACGATCAGACAATTGAGCATGCGCATCATGCATCTCGGGAGATCGAGTGGAGAATCTCGGCGGACGGAAGGATTTCAGCGAACGGTTGGCCGTGCACTGTTCGCTAGGTTGGGATGGGCTTGGTGCATGGTGGGAGATAAGAGATGTGCGAGAAACCTCCTCTCAAGCCCCTGCTGGCCTCAATCCTTCCTAAAATCTCCGAAATGCTTTAAGATACAAGTTCTTTCGGTGGTTGTAGTCCACCACCAATTCCAAAAGCCCGAACCCGTTTCGGGCTTTTTCACGTCTGCACGTAGCGCCTGTACTGGCGGGCCTTCGCGGATTTGCCTCGCGAGCGTCACCCCTCACATTTCCGCGCTTTTGGCCCTTCACTGCCTCTCTGTTCTCAGTTTTTCTCTGCCGGCCTCGCGAGCGTGCGCGAGGCCACTTCCAGTATTGGCGCGGGGTTTGGGACAGTCGGTTGTGGTTGGCAACTGCTAGCCAGGGGCGACCGGATTACTAAATCCCGGAGCAATCGCCGCACTCTTGCAGTCCTTCAGTGATTCAATGTCCTTCAAACTCAAGCGATGGATCATCGGATCCAGTCGCCTATCTGGACTGCAATCGACATTCCACTGCTGAAGCATGTATCCGGCGACCGCAGCGCGAACGGTTAGGTGAAGTTCGCCTCGCCGCATCCCGAAATCCCGTTGAACAATCTCAGGCCGATCAACGCCGGGATGTACCATCAGCACCAGATCCAATTGGCGATTCCATTCCTCGTCCGCGCTTTCCATCTCGTGGGACTGGACTTCTGCATCGTGTACCGGGGTTGCCGCCTCGATCCGGGAAATCACCAAATCCCGAAATTCGTTGCTCTTCCGATCAAAGACCCGCGTGTGCCAACGTAGCCCGCTGTCCACCAAGGCATGGGGGATGACCTCCCGATCTGCTGCGCCACGTTTGAGCGAGTGATATTTCACCCGCAGCACCTGTTTCTGGTGAATCGCGCGGGTGACCACGGCCAGCTCTTCAAGAGATGGGCGGTTCAGCCGAACCGGCAACTCGCACGGAAGGTAACTGCCCCCCTTGCGATCGTCGCCATCGCCGAACCCCCTAGAGATCGCTGACAGGACTCGCTCCGGCTCATGCTCGAACACCGGAGCAAAGCGCTCGCTCGGGACATAGACCTTCCGCCGACCATCGAAATTGATGTTCTGCGGGGCCAGATCCCGGTAAGCAGTGAAATCCCGTGTCGCCACTGCCGGGGCAATGCCGAAGCGCTCCATCAGGTCGCGCCGGCAAATATCGCCCAGAAACCACAGGCGAAATTCAACGTAGGCCAGGCGATCGCGTTGCTTCTGGCTCAGATCGTCGATGGCTTCTTGTGTCACATCCGTGCTCCTTTGTTGGAAAAAGTATAGACGAAAGGATGCGAATGAAAGTGTTGGGCGGGGCGATGTTGGTTTTTAAGCTGCCCTGCGCAGGGGTTTCACCCAGCGCTTTTCCCAATAGGATTCCCAGAGCGGGTTATGCCGCATGACGCGCAGGTTGATCATGGCCTGCGCGATGTCCTCACACCCCCAAGCCCACGAGGTAGCGATGAGAACTCTCGATCGCGCCAAAGCCGATGGGCAGATTCAGCGCAATCGCGCGGGGATAGTCCAACGGGTCGAGACGGTTGGAGAGGTCGCGCCAGGCCGCACGCACCGGGGCCTGCGCGTCATCTATTGGCGAGGGTTCGACGTGTGGCTTCATCTTTGCAAGCACCTCGCCGGCCTTGCCGGCCAACAATCGCGCCTTTTGGGAAGCTATCCAATCCTTGGGGGAATCGGGCGCACAGACCACACTGGCCGGGGTCAGATAGTCGCAAACGTGAAACAAGTCGATCAGGAAGCCTCCCTGCGCTCCGAACTTTGACGTGTCCAACGACCGGAGCGGCCGCCCGCGCCTCGGCCGTCACCGCATCAGCGACCTGCCCGGCCCACCCCGTCAGAAGCTCTTGGCCCGTCTCCCGGAGGATTTCGGTCACGCGCCGCTTGGCTTCGTCGGCACGCCGCAGGTTTCCCTGAGCATTCTCCATCAGATCCAGCATCTCCAGCACCTTGGCCGACATCTTGGGCTGGGCGGCCAGGCAGGCCGCCAAGACTCTCGTATCAAAAGCTTCGTCGCAGGAAATGATGGGCATGGTTTCTCTCAGAGGATGGGAACGCTACTCTATCGCAGACTCCTCGCCAATTTGGCAAAGTCGCTGACCATGATAAGCATATGGATTTGTCCAACACTTTCATTCGCGCCCTAGCAGCCTGTCGGACTTTACCCTTGCCGCCCGCTGAATATGCTACAATCATAGCCGTTCCAGGAACGGAGGTCCGGCATGTCCCCTTTCATCGTCACCGATCGCAAGACCGACTACCTGCTGCC
>WBZL01000490.1_pt1 | contig 44277 bp, 46 predicted proteins | sample 5204291 | NCBI WGS metagenome assembly WBZL01 (sample SAMN12344345, study PRJNA552823) | activated sludge metagenome | biome: Activated sludge suspended growth; feature: Nitrification reactor; material: Wastewater; isolation source: activated sludge from nitrification reactor of wastewater... | reverse complement strand
GCGGCCGTGGATAACTCTGCGCCTCACGCTGGGCTGCCGCCGCAGGGCGGTCAACCGCGACGCTTCGCTAAACCCATCCCCTTCAATGTTTCCCTTGCATTTTGGAGAAGTCCATATACACCCTACTGCCTACGCGGCCGGCAGGTTGTGGTACTTGCGGTACCAGGCGGCCCAATTGGCGATGCCCACGGCCAGCTCGGTCTTCGGCTCGAAGCCCACATCCCGTTTCAGGTCATCCACGTTGGCGTAGGTGGCCACCACGTCGCCGGGCTGCATGGGCAGGAAGTTCTTCTTCGCTTCCTGGCCCAGAGAGTCCTCGATGGTCTTGATGAAGGTCATCAGTTCCACCGGCTGGTGGTTGCCGATGTTGTAGACCCGGTAGGGGGCGTAGCTGGTGCCCGGGTCGGGCGCGTCGGTGGTGAAGGCGGGATTGGGAGTGGCGATGCGGTCCAGCACCCGCACGGTGCCTTCGGCGATGTCGTCCACGTAGGTGAAGTCGCGCTGCATCTTGCCCATGTTGAACACGTCGATGGCGCGGCCATCGAGGATGGCGCTGGTGAACAGCCAGGGCGACATGTCCGGCCGGCCCCAGGGGCCGTAGACGGTGAAGTAGCGCAGGCCGGTGGTGGGCAGGCCATAGAGGTGGCTGTAGGTGTGGGCCATCAGTTCGTTGGCCTTCTTGCTGGCGGCATACAGACTGACCGGGTGGTCCACGTTGTCGTGCACCGAGAACGGCATGTGGGTGTTGGCGCCGTAGACGCTGGAAGAGCTGGCGTAGACGAAATGCTCGACGCCGTTGTGGCGGCAGCCTTCCAGCAGGTTGCCGAAGCCCACCAGGTTGGTCTGGATGTAGGCGTAGGGGTTCTTGAGCGAATAACGCACGCCGGGCTGGGCGGCCAGGTTGATGACGCGGTTGAATTTCTCGGCGGCGAACAGGTCCTCCACCACCACCCGGTCGGCGATGTCGCCGCGCACGAACTTGAACTTGGGGTAGGGCTTGAGCTGTTCCAGGCGGGCGAGCTTCAGCTTCGGATCGTAGTAGTCGTTGAGGTTGTCGATGCCGACTACTTCGTCGCCGCGCTTGAGCAGAATCTGGGCGACATGCATGCCGATGAAACCGGCCGCGCCGGTAACGAGAACTTTCATATCGTTCATCCCTTGATGAGTTGGAAAACCCTCGCATTCTAGCGGGGACTGGCGGGCCCGCTAGAATGCGCCCATGCGAATGCTTTATTTCCTGGCCTGGGCGCTGGCCCTGCCCTTCTTCTTCCTTTACCTGCTGTGGCGGGCCTTGCGCCAACCCGAGTACTTGCGCCACTGGCGGGAACGCCTGGGCTGGGCTCCACCCTTGGAAAAACGCCCGCGCATCCTGATCCATGCCGTTTCCGTGGGAGAAACGCGGGCGGCGGATCCCCTGGTGAAGTCATTGCTGGCCCGTCATCCCGACCACGAAATCCTTTTGAGCCACATCACCCCGACGGGGCGCGCCACGGGCAGGGAACTGTTCGGCGACCGGGTGGGGCAAACGATCAGGCAAACCTACCTGCCCTACGACTTCCTCCCCCTGGTTCATCTTTTCCTGGCGCGGGCGCGCCCCAGCCTGTGCGTGATCATGGAGACGGAAATCTGGCCCAGCCTGTTCACGCTCTGCGCGCGTAGGGGCATTCCGATCCTCCTGGTCAATGCCCGCCTGTCCGAGCGCTCGGCCCGTGGGTACCGGCGCGTGGCGCGCCTGGTCCGCCCCGCCCTGGCGTCGCTGACCGCCATAGCCGCCCAATCCGCCGAGGACGGGGAGCGCCTTCGGGCGCTGGGCGGGCGGAGCATCCAGATTACCGGCAACCTGAAATTCGACGTCACGCCGCCCGCCACCGCGTCAGCCATCGCCGGGGACCTGCGCCACCGGTTCGCGGGGAAATTCGTTTTCCTGGCGGCCAGCACGCGGGATGGCGAGGAGCGCCTGTTGCTGGATGCCATGGACAGGTTCGGCGCGGAGGTGCTGCTGGTGCTGGTGCCGCGCCATCCCCAGCGCTTCCCGGAAGTGGGACGCCTGATCCAGGAACGGGGGCTGCCCTGGGCCCGGCGTAGCGAAACGGGCACGCCGGCGGGAGATATCCGCGTGTTCCTCGGCGACAGCATGGGGGAAATGGCGGCCTACTATGCCGCCGCCGACCTGGCCTACGTGGGCGGCAGCCTGCTGCCCTTCGGCGGCCAGAACCTGATCGAGGCCGCCGCCGCCGGCTGTCCGGCGCTGATCGGCCCCCACACCTGGAACTTCGTCGACGCCGCGGAACAGGCCGTCGCCGTGGGCTGCGCCCGTCGCGTCCAGGGCCTGGAAGGTCTGCTCGCCGCCGTGGAGGAACTCGGGCGGGCACCCGACAAGCGCGCCGCCATGGCGGCGGCGGGCCTCCGCTTCACGGCCGCGAACCGGGGCGCGACCGAACGGGTCATGGCCTTGATCGAGGCCTCGTTGCCGGAGGAAAAAGGGCGGACCTGAACCGGTGAAACGGACTTTTAGTCCCGCAGCAGCGCGTCCAGGGCTTTCAGGTCTTCCTCGCCCAGGGTTCCCGCCGCGGCCTTGAGTTGCAGGCCGGCCAGCAAGGTCTGGTAGCGCGCGGCGGACAGGTCCCGGCGGGTGGTGAACAGTTGCTGCTGGGCATTCAGCACATCCACCCGGGTGCGGACGCCCACCTCCAGGCCGAGCTTGGTGGATTTGAGCTGGGCCTCGCTTGAAACCAGCGCCTGCTCGAGGGCGCGTGTCTGGGCATCGCCGGACAACACCCCGAGGAAACCCTGGCGGGCATCCAGGCGCGACTGGCGACGCGCGTCCTCCAGGTCGTAACGGGTCTTTTCCTGGTTGGCCACGGCTTCGCGCACGCGGGAGTCCGTGGCGCCGCCCTCGAACAGGTTCCAGCCCAGCACCACGCCGATCTGGCTGGTCTGGGTATCCACGCCGGTACCGGCGAGGGTCGTGGAGGTATTGCGGTTGTCCGCGTAACTCGCCTGCAAATCCAGATTGGGCAGATAGCTGCCCCGTTGCCGCCGCACCTCCCTGCGCGCCAGCTCGAAGCCGGAGCGGGAGACGGCCACGCCCAGGCTGTCTTCCTCGGCCTGTTTCACCCAGGCCTCCATGTTGGCGGGTTCCGGCAACGGCATGGTCGCGCCTTCCGCCAGGCGCGCCAGAGAGGGGCTCTCCCGGCTGATGATCTTTTCCAGGGCGCGGCGCTTCACGTCGAGATCGTTCAGCGCGGCGATTTCCTGGGCGGTGGTGAGGTCGTAACGCGCCTGGGCCTCGTGGGTATCGGTGATGGTGGCCGCGCCCACCTCGAAGCTCTTGCGCGCCTGGGCCAGCTGTTCCGCGAAGGCCTGCTTCTGGGCCTGGGCCGTGGCCAGGACATCCTGGGCGCGCAGGACGTCGAAATAGGCGGTGGCGACGCGCAGCAGGAGTTCCTGCTCCGCCAGCTTGAGTTGCTGTTCGCTCAGCAGGGCCTGAATCTTGCCCTGCTCGTAAACCTCCAGGTTCTGCTGGCGAAACAGCGGCTGCACCAGCAACAACCTGTAGCCGTAAGGCTCGGTGTTGGTGGTGGGCAGGGCGCTGCTTTCCGTGCGGGTATCGAGATAGCTGGCCGACAGGGACACATTCGGCAGCAGCCCGGCGCGGCCCTGGGGCAGTTTTTCCTGTCCCGCCTTGTAGGCCTCCCGCGCCGCGGCGAGCTTGGCATCATTGCCTCTCGCCATTTGATAGATCTCGCCCAGATTCGCGCTCCAGGCGGGCGCGGAAAACTGGAACAGGGGCATGGCCAGGGCGGCGATAAGTACTCGTGGTCGCATCATGTCAGTAGATAGGCATTCTCGGATCGACTTCCTTGGCCCAGGCATCCACACCCCCGGTCAGGTTGATCACGTTCGTGAAGCCATTGTGTTCCAGAAAGCGCGCGACATGAAAACTTCGCACGCCATGATGACAAATCACCACCGTTTCCCGCTCCGGATCCAATTGGTTGAAGCGCGTTGGGACGCTCGCCATGGGCAGGAGTTCCGCGCCATCGATATGGCAACGCTCGAACTCCCAGATTTCACGAACGTCGAGAAGCAGCGGTTTTTCACGTTGCGGGTCTTCCAGCCAGTCCTTGAGTTCCCGGGCGTGAAGATGGCGCATGCTCAGAACGTGAAACGCGCCGGCTGCAAGGCGTTTTGCAGTGCCTTCGCCCGGGTTTCGAACAGGTTGTCGGCGCGAAAGACCCCGGCGGTAGTCGCGGTCACCAGACGCGCGGACATGATGACGCCCTCGCCCACCAGGGCAAACAGGCGTCCCCCGGGGTTCAATCGCTTGAGGAAGGCTTCCGGAAGCAATGGCGTTGATCCGGTGAGCACGATGACATCGAAGGCGCCATCCTCGGTCCAATCCCGGGCGGCATCCCCCAGCCGGGTCTGGATATTGGTCAGACCATGGGCGCGGAATTTCTGCTCGGCCTGGTCCTTGAGATCTGCGTGCAACTCCACGCTCACCACCACGCCCGCCTGGCTCGCCAGCAGGGCCGTGAAATAGCCGCTGCCCGTGCCCACCTCCAGCACCCGTTCATGGGGCTTGACCTGGAGCGCCTGCAATGCCCTCGCCTCGATCTTCGGCTCCCACATGGCCTCGTCATGGCCCAGGGGAATCTCCATGTCCACGAAAGCCAGGGAGCGATAGACAGGCGGCACGTAATCCTCCCGCCGGACCTTGAAAAGAAGATCCAGAACTTTCGCATCCAGGACCTCCCAGGGCCGGACCTGCTGTTCCACCATGTTGAAGCGCGCCTGCTCGATATCCATTGCCACACCCTTGAGAGAAATGAGCCCGTTGGAGAGGAAGATTGTCTTGGGGCACATTTTATCCCATCTCTCCCATACGCCCGCCTCGGTCCCCGGGGGATTCTCGCGGTCCGCCGGCACGGCCCGGGCCTCGGGTTAGAATCCGCCCCGTCTCCCAACCGGCCACCGCGCCGACGACCGCTCTCCACGCTTTTCCAGCCTCCCGTCCCGGACCCACGATGAGCTTCCTTTCCCGCCGGCGCCAGCCCGGCCATGCCACGGTCGAAATCAGCGAACGCAACGGCGTTCGCTACCTGCATCTGGGGGGCCCCGCGGTGCAAAGCGCCATGCGCATCAAGGATCCGTTCGCCCTGGAACTGGAATACACCCGCGGCATGCTGGCCTTCCTGCTGTTCCAGCCGGATCCCCGCGATATCGCCCTGATCGGTCTGGGCGGCGGCTCCCTCGCCAAATACATCCATCGCCACTTGCCGGACAGCCGCCTCACCGCCCTGGAAATCAACGCGGAAGTGGTCGCCGCCGCCCGCAGTTACTTCCTGCTGCCCCAGGACGACGCGCGCCTCGGGGTGCTGACCGGGGACGGGGCCGCCTTCGTGCGCGAGCATCCGGAAAGCCAGGATGTGCTGCTGGTGGATGGCTATGACGCCAAACGCATCGTCGACGATCTGGCCAGCCCGGAGTTCTACCGGGCCTGCAAGGCCATGCTGCGGCCGGGTGGCGTCGCGGTGTTCAACCTCTGGGGCTCCGACGCGTATTACCCGCGCTATTACGATCGGCTGTCGCGCGCCTTCGGCGAACATGTCCTGCAACTCCCGGCCGAGAAGAAGGGGAACATCATCGTATTCGCGTTCCGCAAACCCCTGCCGGACGTGGAACTGCCCCTCCTCGCCCGCGAGGCGCATCGCCTGGAGGCGATGCTCGGCCTGGAATTCGAGGCCTTCGTCACCCGCATGCGCGACTGGAACCCCACCTCGGCCGACGCCTTCATCCTTTAGGCGCGTCTCCCCGCCTTCCGCCAGGCCGCTTTCCAAGGCACCGGAAGGATGGGAAAATTCCCATCGGTTATGTATTGAATCGAGGCGGCCATGGTCGACAAGGATGGTTACCGGCCGAACGTGGGCATCGTCATCTGCAACGCCCGGAACGAGGTGTTCTGGGGCAAGCGGGTTCGCCAGAACTCCTGGCAATTTCCCCAGGGCGGCATCAAGCATGGCGAAAGCCCGGAGCAGGCCATGTATCGGGAACTCATGGAAGAAGTCGGACTGGCCCAGGAACATGTGCGCATCCTGGGCCGCACCCGCGACTGGTTGCGCTACGACGTACCGCGCGACTGGGTGAAACGCGACTGGCGGGGCCATTATCGCGGCCAGAAGCAGATATGGTTCCTGTTGCGCTTGCTGGGCCAGGACTGCAGTGTCCGCCTGCGCGCCTCGGACCACCCCGAATTCGATGCCTGGCGCTGGAATGATTACTGGGCGCCGGCGGAAGCCGTGGTGGAATTCAAGCGGGAGGTTTACCGTTCCGCCCTGAGTGAACTGGAACGCTTTCTTGCCGTGGGCGCGCAGCACCACCGCGTCTGTCACCCCTACCTGCTGGCCTCCCGCGCCCATGGCGCCGGCCGGAGCTGACAACACCAACCGCGAGCCTCATCGTGAGCAGAACCTTCAATACCGTACCCTCCTCCCCCCTGCAGAAGGGCGTCACCTTCCACAAGCCCCGTCAGGTCCTGCCCGAGAAGGTCGGACTGGAAGACGCCGCCGCCCAGGTGATGACCGACTTCAAGATCGTTACCGCCTATACCATTTTCCCCCTGGAGACCATCGAGGCGGCCCGCGCCAAGATGATCCATCGCGGAGTGCGCATGCTCCTGGTGGTGGATGATCAGAACCACATCCTGGGCCTGATCACCACCTCCGACCTGAGCAGCGAAAAACCCATGCAGGTGGTTCAGACCCAGGGCGTCCGCCATTCCGACGTCATGGTGAAGGACATCATGACCCCCCGCGAAAAGCTGGAAGTTCTGTGCATGGAGGATTTGCAGAAAGCCTGTGTCGGCGACATCGTCCACACCCTGAAGAGCCATGGCCGTCAGCACGCCCTGGTGGTGGAGCGCGCGGAAGATCGCAGCCAGATCCTGCGCGGCATGTTCTCGGTGTCCCAGATCAGCCGCCAGTTGGGCGCCCCCCTGGAAACCGCCGGCGTGGCGCGCACCTTCGCCGAACTGGGTGTCGAGCTGGGCAGATAAACGGGGATGAAGTGAACCTGGCCGCCCACTCCGCCTCGCCGCCCGGCGATATCGGGCGGTGGGAGCAAGGCGAGCCGCTCTGGAAGCTGGCGCCCAAGCGAGATGCCGAGGGTCGGCCCTATGTCGACTTCATGATGCTGGCGCCGGGATTGAATAAACGCCCCGCCCACGACATCGAGTGCCTGGCCCTGATCATCCGCGAGGTTCTCGCCCACTTCGAGACCTGGGTGGTATTCGCCGATTTCAACCTGAAACTCAACGTCCTCTGGGTTTCCCACCGCTATCGCCCCGGTCTCATGAGTGAAATTGTCGCGGCCCTACGCGCCAGGGCGCCCGAATTGAAACTGGTCGCCCACAACCCTGAACAACGGGGATGAACATGTCGAAAAAACGTATCCTTGCCCTGGCCGCGTGCGCCCTGGCGCCCATGACGGCCTGGCCGCAACAGGCCGTCTGGCCCGTCGTCCCGGTCTGGATGGCGCCAGCGCCCATGGCGGTTCCGCCCATCCCCGCGGCGCTGCCCTTCCCCACCCCGTTCTGGCTGTGGCCGATACCGCCCTGGGTCATGCCCCAGGCACCGGCGGTTCCGCCCGCGCCGGCGGTTCCGCCGGAAAAGCCGGCCCCGGTCCAGGTTACCGTACCGGCAAGCCCTCCCAAGGAAGCGATTTCTCCGCCCCCCTACAGCGAGCAAACCCCGGCGCCCGCCGCCGCGCCGATGCAAGGCGCCCCGGCCATGCCGGCCGCCCCGGTGTCCCCGGCGAAACCGGCGCCCCTGCCCGAACCGGCATCCTCGCCCCAGCCGGAACCTCCAACCAAGCCGACATCTCCACCCGAAGCGATGGCGCCCCCGCCCACCGCGTCCGCCAGCCCGGCCGTGCCCGGCGTCGGCGTCACCACCGTCCCGGCGCCGCCCCCCGCGGTGGAAGTCGTCGCGTTGCCAGCAAGCCCATCCGCGCCGGCCGCCACCGCCATTCCCGCGCCGAAGCCTGTCCAGGCGGCAGGCAAACCGGCCAGGCCCGCCGCGAAAGCCAAGCCCGCCACCGCCACCGGCAAGAAACCCGCCCTGAAAGCCCGCAAGCTGTGCTGGAAGAACGGTCGCCTGGACGTGTGTCCCTGACCTCCGCCGCTACCCCATCCGGGTAATCCCGCCGACAGGGCATGCCCGAGTAAAATACTCGGGCATGCGACCGATCCCGCAGTCTTGAAATACGATCGAACGCCTTTATCTACCCTTCGCTTTTTCGCCCGCGCGGCGACAGATTTCCTTTTCTTTCATCCCTAGAGGTCAACCATGTCGGTTTCCGAACAACACGTGCAGTCCGCGCTCAAAGAACTCATCGATCCCAACACCCAGAAGGACTTCATGGCCACCAAGTCCGCCCGGAACATCAAGGTGGACGGCGGCAAGGTCACCCTGGACGTGGTGCTGCCCTACCCGGCCAAGATGGTGAGCGGCAAGATCAAGGCCATGGTCGAGGACAAGATCAGGACCGTCGCCGGCGTGGAAAGCGCGACCGCCAGCATCACCTGGAAGATCGTGGCCCACAGCGTGCAGAAGGGCGTGAAGCTGATCCCGGGCGTCAAGAACATCATCGCCGTGGCCTCCGGCAAGGGCGGCGTCGGCAAGTCCACCACCGCCGTCAACCTGGCCCTGGCCCTGGCCGCCGAGGGCGCCAACGTCGGCATGCTGGACGCCGACATCTACGGCCCCTCCCAGCCCACCATGCTGGGCATCCACGGCCGCCCCGAGTCCCCCGACGGCCAGAACCTGGAGCCCATGATCGGCCACGGCCTGCAGGCCATGTCCATCGGCTTCCTGATCGACGTGGAGACCCCCATGGTGTGGCGCGGCCCCATGGTCACCCAGGCCCTGGAGCAACTGCTCAACCAGACCAAGTGGAAGGACCTGGACTACCTGGTGGTGGACCTGCCCCCCGGCACCGGCGACATCCAGCTCACCCTGGCCCAGCGCGTGCCGGTCACCGGCGCGGTGATCGTCACCACGCCCCAGGACATCGCCCTGATCGACGCGCGTAAAGGCTTGAAGATGTTCGAGAAGGTGGGCGTGCCCATCCTCGGCGTGGTGGAGAACATGAGCCTGCACATCTGCTCCAACTGCGGCCACGAGGAGCGCATCTTCGGCGAGGGCGGCGGCGAGCGCATGTGCAAGGACTACGGCACCGAGTTCCTGGGTGGCCTGCCCCTGGACATCCGCATCCGCGAGGAAACCGATACCGGCAAGCCCACCGTGGTGGCGGAACCGGAATCCCGCATCGCCGAGATCTACCGCGCCATCGCCCGCCGCGTGGCGGTCAAGGTGGGCGACCTGGCCGTGGATCACTCCTCCAAGTTCCCGAGCATCGTGATTCAAAATACGTAAGTCGTCAGTAGGCAGTTTGCGGTCGGCAGATTAAGGCTTGTGCGGGGCACTCGCCCCGCGTTTAATTGCTGCCGACTGAAAACTGCCAACTGAAAACTGTCATGTCCATCAAATCCGACAAGTGGATCCGCCGCATGGCGGCCGACCACGCCATGATCGAGCCCTTCGAGCCGGGCCAGGTCAAATCCGCCAACGGCGGCAAGATCGTCTCCTACGGCACCTCCAGCTACGGCTACGACGTGCGCTGCTCCGACGAATTCAAGCTGTTCACCAACCTCAACAGCACCATCGTCGATCCGAAGCACTTCGATCCGAATTCCTTCGTCGAGGTGAAGGGTGATTTCTGCATCATCCCGCCCAACTCCTTCGCCCTGGCCCGCACCGTCGAGTACTTCCGCATCCCCCGCAACGTGCTGGTGGTCTGCCTGGGCAAGAGCACCTATGCCCGCTGCGGCATCATCGTCAACGTCACCCCCCTGGAACCCGAGTGGGAAGGCCACGTGACCCTGGAGTTCTCCAACACCACGCCCCTGCCGGCCCGCATCTACGCCAACGAGGGCGTCGCCCAGATGCTGTTCTTCGAGTCCGACGAGGTGTGCGAGACCTCCTACCGGGACCGGGGCGGCAAGTACCAGGGCCAGACCGGCGTGACGTTGCCAAAGATATAACCGCCGAAAAATTAATTTCCGCCGGCGCGCTGAAATCGCACGGCGGGAACAACGCCTTCCTATAATCCGCGCGAGTTTTTACCCCATCCACGCCCCATTCCGAAGGAGAGGGTCATGCGCTTCCGCTTCCCCGTCGTCATCATCGACGAAGACTTCCGCTCCGAGAACGCTTCCGGTCTGGGCATCCGCGCCCTGGCCAAGGCCCTGGAGGAGGAGGGCATGGAAATCCTGGGGGTGACCAGCTACGGCGACCTGTCCTCCTTCGCCCAGCAGCAGAGCCGGGCATCCGGCTTCATCCTGTCGGTGGACGACGACGATTTCTCCTCCGACGAGGCGGACGAGACCATCGCCGAACTGCGCTCCTTCGTGCAGGAGATCCGCTTCCGCAACAGCGACATCCCCATCTTCCTGTATGGCGAGACTCGCACCAGCCGGCACATCCCCAACGACGTGCTGCGGGAATTGCACGGCTTCATCCACATGTTCGAGGACACGCCGGAGTTCGTCGCCCGCCTGATCGTGCGCGAGACCAAGGCCTACCTGGATTCCCTGGCGCCGCCGTTCTTCCGGGCGCTCACCCATTACGCGGCGGACGGCTCCTATTCCTGGCACTGCCCCGGCCACTCCGGCGGCGTCGCCTTCCTGAAGAGCCCGGTGGGCCAGATGTTCCACCAGTTCTTCGGCGAGAACATGCTGCGCGCCGACGTCTGCAACGCGGTGGACGAACTCGGCCAGCTGCTGGACCACACCGGCCCGGTTGCGGCCTCGGAACGCAACGCGGCGCGCATCTTCAAGTGCGACCACCTGTTCTTCGTCACCAACGGCACCTCCACCTCCAACAAGATCGTGTGGCATTCCACGGTGGCGCCCAACGACATCGTGGTGGTGGACCGCAACTGCCACAAATCCATCCTGCACGCCATCATCATGACCGGCGCCATCCCCGTGTTCCTGATGCCCACCCGCAACAACTACGGCATCATCGGGCCGATCCCGCGCTCGGAATTCAACTGGGAAAACATCCGTCGCAAGATCGCCGCCCACCCCTTCGCCCCGGACAAGAACGCCAAGCCGCGCGTGCTCACCATCACCCAGAGCACCTACGACGGCATCCTCTACAACGTGGAGGAGATCAAGGCGGAACTGGACGGCAAGATCGACACCCTGCATTTCGACGAGGCCTGGCTGCCCCACGCCACCTTCCACGGCTTCTATCGCGGCATGCACGCCATCGGCGTGGACCGGCCGCGCTGCCGGGAATCCATGGTGTTCTCCACCCAGTCCACCCACAAGCTGCTGGCGGGCCTGTCCCAGGCCTCCCAGATCCTGGTGCAGGAATCGGAGAGCCGAAAGCTGGACCGGGACGTGTTCAACGAAGCCTTCCTCATGCACACCTCCACCAGCCCCCAGTACGCCATCATCGCGTCCTGTGACGTGGCCGCGGCCATGATGGAGGAGCCCGGCGGCACCGCCCTGGTGGAGGAATCCATCGCCGAGGCCCTGGATTTCCGCCGCGCCATGCGCAAGGTGGGCGCGGAGATGGAAACCGACGCGGGCACCGACTGGTGGTTCAAGGTCTGGGGTCCGGTGGAACTGGCCGACGAGGGCATGGGCAACCGGGAAGACTGGATGCTGCGGGCCGGCGAGCACTGGCACGGCTTCGGCGACCTGGCGCCGGAATTCAACCTTCTGGACCCCATCAAGGCCACCATCATCACCCCCGGCCTGGACGTGGACGGCGACTTCGCCGACTGGGGCATCCCCGCCGCCATCCTCACCAAATACCTGGCCGAGCACGGCGTCATCGTGGAAAAGACCGGCCTCTACTCCTTCTTCATCATGTTCACCATCGGCATCACCAAGGGCCGCTGGAACACCATGGTGACCGAGCTGCAGCAGTTCAAGGACGACTACGACCGCAACCAGCCCCTGTGGCGGATCATGCCTGAGTTCGTCGCCAAGTTTCCCCAGTACGAGCGCATCGGCCTCAAGGAGCTGTGCACCCAGATCCACGAGGTCTACAAGGCCAACGACGTGGCCCGGCTGACCACCGAGATGTACCTGTCCGACATGGTGCCGGCCATGCGGCCTGCCGACGCCTTCGCCCGCATGGCCCACCGGGACATCGAACGGGTGGAGATCGACCACCTGGAAGGCCGCATCACCTCCATCCTGCTGACCCCCTACCCGCCAGGCATCCCCCTGCTGATCCCCGGCGAGCGCTTCAACGCCACCATCGTGCGCTACCTGAAGTTCACCCGCGAATTCAACGAGAAATTCCCCGGCTTCGAAACCGACGTGCATGGCCTGGTGAAGGACAAGACCAACGGCCACGTGCGCTATTTCGTGGATTGCGTGGCGTGACGGCCTGATCCCCCGGAGCGGGCGTTCCGGACGCCATGGCGAACACCCGCATCATTTCAGAAGATGCATCAGCAGGGCGCGCAGTTTTGCCGGCTGCAGCGGTTTGTACATCACCCTCAGGCCGGAGCGCGTGATCGCCTGGATGGCCTCCTCACCCGTGTCGCCGGTAATCAGCACGCCGGGCAGTTCATCACCGTGGCGGGCGCGGAACCGCGCCACGACGCCGATGCCGTCGTGCTCGCCGGGCAGGCGGTAGTCGGACAGGATCAGGTCGGGCCGCCGGCCGCGGGCCTCCAGCGCTCGAAGCGCCGCATCCAGGCTGGGCGCGGCGATCAGATCGATGCCCCACTGCTCAAGCAGGGAACGCATGGCGACCAGGATGACCTCGTCATCCTCCACCAGCGCCACCAGTTTCCCCTGCCCTGGCAGGGATGCCGGTCGCGCCCCCCGTTCGGCTCCTCGCCGTGGCTGCCTGGCCTCGCAGCGGGGCAGATCCAGGCTGAATCGGCTGCCATGCCCCAGCCGCGAGCTCACCTCGATGCGGATGCCCAGCAGGGCGACCAGGCGCTTGACGATGCTCAGGCCCAGCCCCTGGCCCTTGTCCCGGTCACGCTCCGGGTTGTCGAGCTGGAAATACTCCTCGAAGATGTGCCCGAACATGGCCTCCGGGATGCCCCGTCCGGTATCGATGACCTCGATACGCAGCCCATCCTCGCCGCGCCGGCGCGCGCCAACCAGGATGCCGCCACGGGAGGTGTAGCGGATGGCATTGGTGATCAGATTGGCGAGGATGCGATCGAGCAGGACGGGGTCGGTTTCCACCGCCAGTCGGCAGGGCACGAAACGCAGGCGCAAACCCTTGTCCAGCGCCAGGGGCTGGAACCGGCTGTTCAGGTGGCCGAATGCCTCATCGACGGACACGCAGTCCGGCCGTGGCACGACCACGCCGGCTTCCAGGCGGGACAGATCGAGCAACTCGTTGAGCAGGCCGCCCATGTTGCGCGCGGAAGTGTCGATCAACCCCGCCAGTCGCCGCATCTCGGCGTGGCCGGCCCCACCGTCGCCGTCCAGGCGCTCGATCAGGGCGGAGACCAGCAGGCCCAGGGCATGCAGGGGCTGGCGCAGGTCGTGGCTGGCCGCGGCCAGGAAACGGGACTTGGCCTGGTTGGCCTCTTCCGCCGAGTGTTTCTGGGCAAGCAGTTGCGCTTCGGCCAGCTTGCGCGTGCTGATGTCTTCCACGATGGACCAGATGTAGGCCTGGCCATCCGCGCCGGTCACCAGGCGGCCGTTCAGGTTGATCGGCACCAGGCCGCCATCCTTGCGCCGGTATGCCTTCTCGTAGGGACCATAGCGCCCGGTCCGCCGCAGCGAGTCCAGTTGCCGATGCTCTTCCGCGAGGTAAGCGTCGGGCGTCAGCGCCCAGTAGTCCAGCCGCTTCAACTCGTCGGCGGAGTAACCGGTGATGGCCTGGAAAGCCGCGTTGAATTCGACGAACCGCCCCCCCATGTCGCATAGCGCGATGCCCAGCGGCGCCAGTTCGAACAGGCCGCGCAGCTTCTCCTCGCTGGCGCGAATCAGGGCCTCCGAGCGGGCGCGCGCGCGAATCTCGTCCTGCAGGGCGGTGTTGGCCATGGCCAGCTGGCTGGTCCGCTCATCGACCCGGTCCTCCAGGTCGCGCTGGTAGTCGAGCACCTCGTTCTTGCGCTTCTCGATCTCCGCCAGCATGGCATTGAAGCTGAGCACCAGCTCGGCGATTTCATCGTTGGCATCGCCCGCGTTCAGGCTGGAGGCGCGCAAGCCGAAGTCCTCGCTTTTCCTGACCTGGTGCGCCAGGCTGGCCAGGCCCCGCACGGGACCGACGATCCGGTCGATGAAGCCCATGCCCAGCCAGATGGCCAGCCCCAGTCCGCACAGGCTGGCCAGAATGGCGAGCATGGACTGTCGCAGGTAGCCGTCGCGGAACTGGCTCAGGTCGGCGCGAAGATAGATCCACCCCAGGGTGGCATCGTCGAGGCGGATGGGCAGGAACAGGGTCGTGGCTTCGGACAGGGGCGACAGATCCGGCCCATGTTCCCGGAGTTGCCGGGAGTCGGGGGGCAGCAGCGCGGCCTGGCCATGGATGGCGAGTCGCCCGCCGTCGTCGCGATAGACCGCGGCCGCCACGATTTCCTTCTGGGGCGCCAGGATGCGCAGGGCCTCGGCGGCGGCCTGGGCATCGCCAAAGGCGACCGCGGCGCTGACGGCGGTGGCGGTGCTGCGCGCCGTGGTCTCCAGGGATCGGGTCAGCTGTTCCTTCTGCAGGCCCCACTGGATCAACAGCGCGCTCAGCATGGAGATGGTCAGGGACAGGGCGACCGCGCCGACGACCAGGGCGAGCAACTGGAAGCGGAGCGAGTGCCTGGAGAACGCCTTACGCGACCATGTCTTCATGCGTCACTCCAGCACGCGGCGCGCCAGGCGCAGCAATTGTGGGTAAAGGCGGATGCCGGCCCGCCTGGCAGCGGCCAGGTTGATGTCGAAGCGGGCGCGCCCCTCCTGGAAGCCCACCTCCACGATGCCGCCATCGTCGACGAAGCCCGGGTAGAAGCCGACCGTGAGGGCCCGGGGCGCGCCCGCCCCCTCGCTCATGGCCTGCCAGCGCGCGCGCGAATCGATATAGATCGCGTCGCAGTGGATGTCCGGTCCGAAGCCTTGCGCGTAAAGGGTCCGGCCCCGTATCCGGCGCTCCTGGAGCCGCTCCATGGCCGCGAGGAGTTCGGGATCGCGCGCGGCGACACAGATATGCAAGGCCTTCTGGTCGGCCCCGTTCCCCGGCAGGTCGGCGAAGCTGAGGAAGTTGTAGAGCAATACCGCGCGCACCGCGTTTTCCGAGGCCAACTCCAGATCGGCGGCGAGCGCCGGCCAGGCCGCCATCACGACCGCCAGGACGAAGAGGAGGGAACGCCGCGGGGGATGCATCGATACCGCGCCGGATCAGAAGGTGAAGCGCAATTCGGCGTAGAAAGTGCGCCCGGGCAACGGCAGGTTGTTGGGAAGACTCTTGCTGGAATAGTCCCAGGCATCCTCGTCCAGCAGGTTGCGGAGGGAGGCGGCGAATTCCCATTGCTTGTCGTGCCGATAGCGCAGCGTGCTGTCCACCAGGCTGTACGCGCCCAGTTCCTGGCGGGGATCGCCCGCCGGCAGCGGACGCTCGCCGTACCAGCCGGCCTGCAGGTTCCAGTTCCAGCGGGCCTGGAATGCCCAATCCAGGCGCAGATAAGCGGATTTCTCCGGGGCGTTCAGATCGCGGTAAGCGGAGTCGTCATCGTCGCGATAACTCAGATTGCCGGCCAGCCGCACGGTAGGGGAAGCCTGCCAGTAGGCTTCCAGCTCGGCGCCGCGCGCCGTGAAGCTGTCGAAATTCTGGAATTGCTTGGCCGCGTCGGCGCCGATCATGTCGGTGCGCTTGAAGCGATAAAGGTTGAGGGCCAGTCTCAGGTCCCTCGACGCCAGGTAATCGAAGGCGAGTTCCCAGGTCTTCGAACGCTCGGGGTCGAGGTCGGGATTCGGGGTGTTGGCCGCGGTCTTGTAATACAGTTCCTGATAGGACGGCGCCCGGAACGCCTCGCCATACATGAGCTTGGTGGTCAGCCGGTCGGTGCCTTGCCACACCAGGGCAAGGCGCGGCGTGGTGGCGCCGCCGAAGTCGCTGAAATCGTCGTGGCGCAGGCCAGCGGTGAGTTCCCAGTCCGCGCTGATGTGCCAGACGTTCTGGAGGTACAGAAAGAGATCGCGACGGCTTTGCTCCGGAATGGGGTTGGCCTTGGCCGGGTCGTGCCGGACATCGTAGATCTCGTTCCATGTCACGCCACCGCCGATGCGCAGGGCATGCCGGCTGATGCCGGTGTAGAGGCCGCTGACATCGATGCCGCCCTGGCGCTCGGAGGCATCCAGGTATTCCCGGGCATTGGGATCGAGCAGGGTTGGGGCAAGGAAGCCGTTGCCGGAGGAGTAGTCCAGATCGCGATAGCGCACCACCGCGTTCAGGCCCCAGTCGCGGGTGTACACCGGGTTGTCGTAGGCCAGCGCCAGGCTGTACTGGCTGTCGTCCGAGTCGTTGAGCGGGTCCAGCCTGCCGGCGCCGTTGAGGCCGGCGCCGAGATCGTCGTGGCGCATGAAGTCGGCCAGCAGCCGCCAGCTGCCCTTGGCCATGGAAAAGCGGATGTCCTGGTTGTCCCACTCGTAGTTGGCCCGACCGGTATCGCCGTTGGCGTCCGGCGAGATGCGGGGCTGATGGCCGTCGGTGGTGGAGACCTCGGCGGTCAGGCCGATGTCGAAGCCGTTCCAGCTGGCGCCGTGCCGCACCCAGCCGGCCTGGGTGTCGTCGCTGCCGGCGCGCAGCCCGGCCTCGGAATGCTGGATGGTCCCGGCGGTCTTGGTGATGACGTTGATCACGCCGGCCGAGGCGTCGGCGCCGAACAGGGCGGAGCCGGGACCGCGGATGATCTCGATGCGCTCGATGGCGCTCGCCGGCAGGCCTTTCCAGAACATGCCGTTGGACCAGACCAGGTCGCGCATGGGGGCGCCGTTCACCATGAGCAGGGTGTGGGTGCCGGGGGCGCCGCGCATGGTGATCAGGGGCCTGAACGCGAACAGGTTGTGCTTGACATAGACCCCCGGCACGCTTTGCAGGATCTCCATGAGGTTGGTGGTGCCCGTGGCCTTGATGTCTTCCGCCGTGATGACCGAAACCACCGAGGGTGCCTTGGACATCTGCTGCTTGCTGTGGGTGGAGATGGAGACATTCACCGCCAGCAGTTCATCCAGGCTCAGCGGCATCAACTGGTCGATCTCCGAGTCGCTGGGGGCGCTGGCCGCGTGGAGCGGCAGCAAGAACAGCGACAGCATGGCGATAATCTTGTTCATGAGACCCCGGGACGAGTTGCGAACCCATTTCAAAGCCGATCAAGATCGGCGGTGCCATCGAGTAATGCGAGAAGCCAGGAATTGCGGGCGCGAGGCTTCAACCAGAACACTCCCCCGGAACACTCCCGACAAAAGCATGGCATTTTCCGAATACATTCGCCAAGGGGCGAGCGAGGATTCCCGTGGGGGGCCCGATCCGCGCCAGTCCACGCCGGCCGCGCCGCGCATCCCCCATCACCTTGCTATCCGCCTGATTTAACAATAGAATTCCGCGCTTCCCCGAGCCCGCCCGGGAATAACCCGCCTGGCTCGGTTCATTCCGCCTTGCCGCACCCCGAGCGCACGGGGGCGGCCCCAGCCCAAAAGGAGTTTCAATGCGTCACTACGAGATCGTATTCATCGTGCACCCGGACCAGAGCGAGCAGGTGCCCGCCATGGTCGAGCGCTACAAGACCCTGATCGCCTCCAAGGGCGGCCACATCCATCGCCTGGAAGACTGGGGCCGCCTGCAACTGGCCTACACCATCCAGAAGATGCACAAGGCCCACTACATCCTCATGAACATCGAGATCGACCAGGAAACCCTGGACGAACTGGAGCATGGCTTCCGCTTCAACGACGCCATCCTGCGCCACCTGACCCTGGCGCGCGACGAGGCCGTCACCGCACCGTCGCCGATGATGAAGGGCGAGAAGGCGCGCAACCTGCTGGTGGCCCAGCCGAGCGAAACCGCCCCCGCGGAAGTCGCCGCCTGAACCGGTTCGAACTGTCGGGCAGCCTGATGGCGACATCGGGTCCGCGCCGCACTCCTTCGGGACTGGCCACCCTGCGCTTCCAGGTAAAACACACCTCGACGCAACAGGAAGCCGGCAAGACCCGGACGGTGGAAGTCGAAACCGAACTGGTGGCCTTCGGGCCGGTGGCGCAAGGCTTGGGCAACATCCAGCCCGGCGCCGGACTCAAGCTCACCGGCTTCATCGACCGCAAGGGCGCGCGCGATCCCCGGCTCGAACTGCATGTAACTGAATTTGGAATACTGGCTCCGGAATAACCGGACCCCTTAGATCAAGGAGCAAGAAAATGGCTTTCATCAAGCGCAAGCCCCGTCCCAAGAACCCCAACGGCGCGGCCCTGTTCCGCCGCCGCAAGTTCTGCCGCTTCACGGCCGAGAAGGTCAAGGAAGTGGATTACAAGGACATCGAGGTTCTCAAGGACTTCGTCAACGAGCTGGGCAAGATCATCCCCGCCCGCATCACCGGCACCAAGGCCAAGTACCAGCGCCAGCTGTCCGTCGCCATCGAGCGCGCCCGCTTCCTGGCCCTGCTGCCCTACACCGACAAGCACAACAGCTGATCAGGAGCACTCAAATGGAAATCATCCTGATGGATAAAGTCGTCAACCTGGGCAACCTGGGCGACGTGGTCAAGGTCAAGGACGGCTACGCCCGCAACTTCCTGATTCCCCAGGGCATGGCCAAGCGCGCCAACAAGGCCAACATCGCCGCCTTCGCCGAGCGCAAGGCCGAACTGGAAAAGCAATCCGCCGAAAAGCTGGCAGTCGCCCAGGCCCGCGCCGAAAAGCTGGCCGGCATCGCCATCACCATCGCCCAGAAGGCCGGTGTCGATGGCCGTCTGTTCGGTTCCATCAATAACGCGGACATCGCCGGCGCCCTGGCGGCCCAGGGCATGGAAGTCGCCAAGGCGGAGGTTCGCCTGCCGGAAGGCCCGTTCAAGGCGGTGGGTGAATATCCTGTCACCCTGTCCCTGCATTCCGACGTGACCTGCGACATCACCGTGACCGTGGTCGCCGAGAGCTGATACTTCGCCGGCTTAACGAAAAAAGGCCGCGCGAGCGGCCTTTTTTCATGGGCTGCCGCCTGGTGGATCGGAATGCCGGATCATTCCGCCACCAGGCCGGGAGGCCCGGCTCAGTTGCTGGCGCGGTCGATGCCGAAAGCGGCTTGCGAGGCCATGCTCGGCGGCACCCGGGCTTCCGTCTTGCCGGAGCGAGCCAGGGCGGTGTTCAGGGCATCACGCAGGGGATCGACCTCGGCCTGGTTGGCGGGCAATGCCTGGGTGGACGGCATGTAGTTCATGTCGCGTTCGAAGCTGACCGACACGGCGTCCTCGACGTCGCGGGCCGAAGCCAGGGAGGGCAACAGGGCGGCGGCGATCAGGGCGATAACGAGTTTGGCTGATTTCATGGGTAGGATTCCTCTGAGGGTTGCAAGATGACTGTCTCTATGACGGAACATACTTAGCACGAGCCGTGCCAATTATATTTATTCAATAAATCAACATGTTATTGTCATCCTGTAACGCGTGTTCACACCCTATGTTCAGTCTTGACGTTAATATTGCGTTCACTTTGAACAGCATCGGGACGCGGCGATGATTTCCCTGTCCGGTTTGACGCAATTCCTCGACAACCTGGAGGAAGGCATTCTTTTCCTCGATCGGCGGCGCCAGGTCGTGGCCATCAACAAGGCGGCCAGACGCATGCTGGGCCGGCGCGACGAGGAAATCCTGAACCGGCTCTGCCCCGGCCTGTTCCAGGGTACGGCCTGCGCCCGGAATTGCGAGAAACAGGGCGGATGCGCGCTCATGGCGACGGTACGCGGGGAAAAGCTGGTCCAGGATCTCGTCGTGCAGCGGCCGGACGGCGAGCTGATCCCGCTGCGCATGTGGGCCATGCAACTGCCATCGGACGCCGGCCTGGCCTGCTATGCCGTGGTCCTGCGCGACCGCAGCCAGGAGGTCCGACTCGAGGAGGCGGCCAGCGAGCGTTTGCAGCTGGGCGGGCTGGTGGGGCACGGCGCGGCGATGCAGGAACTGTTCCGCCAGATCCTGCGCGCCGCGGCGAGCGAGGCGAGCGTGCTCGTCACCGGCGAGAGCGGCACCGGCAAGGAACTGGTCGCCCGCGCCCTGCACGACAACTCGAGCCGCGCCAGGGGCCCCTACCTGCGGGTGCATTGCGCGGCCTTTCCCGAGCAACTGCTGGAGGGCGAGCTGTTCGGCCATGCCCGCGGCGCCTTCACCGGCGCGGCGACGGCGCGGGAGGGTCGTTTCGAGGCCGCCCACGGCGGAACCCTGCTGCTGGACGAGATCGGCGAGGTGCCGCTGAATGTCCAGGTGAAACTGTTGCGCGTGCTGCAGGAACGGGAAATCGAGCGGCTGGGCGAGAACCAGCCTCGCAAGGTGGATGTCCGCATCCTCGCGGCCACGCATCGGGATCTTCCCGCCATGGTGCGCAACGGGGCATTCCGGGCCGACCTGTATTACCGCCTGCGCGTGCTGCCCCTGCATGTGCCGGCCCTGCGCGAGCGGCGGGAGGACATCCCGCTGCTGGTGGATGCCCTGCTGGCCAACCTGCGCGACCGCCATCCGGGACGCGAGGTCCGGGTTTCCGCCGAGGCGCTCGACGCCCTGGGCGCCCACGACTGGCCGGGCAACGTCAGGGAACTGGCCAACGCCCTGGAATACGCCCTGGTGCACGCGGAAGGCGCGACCCTGCTGCCGCGCCATCTACCGCCCGAGGTGAGGGAATCCGCCCGGGGCGCCGACGCGCCCGCCAAGGTCGAAGACATGGCGTCCACCGGCCTGGCGCAGTCCTACTATCGCCCACCCGCCGGACCGGCGGGCCGGGAACGGGAAATCCTGTCACGCGCGCTGAAAGAATGCGGCGGCAACCGGGCCGAGGCGGCAAGACGACTGGGCATGTCGCGCACGACGCTGTGGAAAAGGCTCAAGCAGTATGGGCTCGACGAGGACGCCGGGCGATCCGCATGACGGGGTTTTCAGCGGCCCTGGCCGGAGGCTTCGGCCGCGATGCCGAGCCCGGCCACCTCGTGGGTGCGGCCGTCGCGGATCTGGTAGATGCGGCGGAAGGTGGGGATGATCTTCTCGTCGTGGGTGACGACGATGATGGCGGTGGCGAACTGAGCAGCCATGTCCTCCAGGATGCGGATTACGGCCAGGGCCCGCTCGCTGTCCAGCGGCGCGGTGGGCTCGTCGGCCAGGATCACCGGCGGCCGGTTGACCAGGGCGCGGGCGATGGCCACGCGCTGCTGTTCGCCACCTGAAAGTTGCGAGGGCATGGCCCGCGCCCGGTGCCGCACGTCCAGGGCATCGAGCAGTTCCAGCGCCATGCTCCGCGCCTCGGCGTTGGGCCGCCCGGCCAGCATGGGCAGCAGGGCCACGTTGTCGGTTACGTCGAGGAAGGGAATGAGATAGGGCGCCTGGAACACGAAGCCGATCTTGTCTCGGCGCAGGGCGCGCAGGTCGGTGATCTTCCAGGCGTTGTCGTAGATGACGTGGTCGCCCAGGGTCATGCGCCCGGCGGTGGGCTCGATGATCGCGCCCAGGCACTTTAGCAGGGTGCTCTTGCCCGAGCCGGAAGGGCCGATGAGGCCCACCACCTCGCCGGGCGCCACCGCCATGTCCACCCCCTTGAGGGCGTCCACGGCGGTGTCCCCGCCGCCGTAACGCTTCTTCAGGCCCACGATGCGGATGCCGGTTTTGTGGGTGTTGTCGGTCTGGTCCGTCTCAGCCACTGATCGCCTCCGCCGGGTCCACCTTGAGCGCCGCGCGGATGGCCAGGATGCTGGCCAGCACGCAGATCACCACCACGGCCACGAAGCCACGCGCCGCGTCGCCCGGCTCCAGCAACACATGCTTGGGGAAGAACGGCGCCCAGAAGGTGGCCGCCACCTTGCCCACCGCGAAGCCGATCAACCCCAGGCCCACGGCCTGTTGCAGGATCATGCCGGCGATGGTGCGATTCCTGGTGCCGATGAGCTTCAGAACCGCGATCTCGCGGATCTTGCCCATCGTCAGCGTGTAGATGATGAAGGCGACGATGGCCGCGCTGACGATGGCCAGGATCACCAGGAACATGCCGATCTGCTTGGCCGAGGTGGCGATCAGCTTGGCCACGAGGATTTCCTCCATCTGCGCCCGGGTATAGACGGTGAGGCGCTTCCAGCGGCGGATGGGTTCGGCCACCGCCTCCGGCTCGAAGCCCGGCTGCACCCGCACCAGCACGGCGTTGACGTAAGGGTTGACGCTCTGGGAGGCAAGCACCGCGTCCAGCACGCCCGGCACGCCGGGCCGGTTGAGGGCGGGATTGGCCTCGGTGCGGGCGCGCTGGCGGTGGATGGCGTCGTTGTCCTTGAGGAACTGGGCCTCCTGGGCATCCTTGAGGGGGATGAACACCATGGGGTCGCCTCCGGAGGAGACCATGCGCCGGGTCAGGCCCACCACGTGGTAGTCGTTGCGGCGGATGCGGATCACCTCGTCGAGCCGGAAGCCGGTGGCGATGTCGGCCACCGCCTCGTAATGGCCCCGGGTGAGATGCCGGCCGGCCACCAGATAGCCGGGCCAGCCGGGCTCGCCGGGACCGCCGGGGGCCACGCCGACCACCATGGCGCGCACGTCGCGCGCGTCCTTCTTCACCTGCATGGTCAGGTAGGTGATGTTGGCCGCGCGCGCCACCCCCTTCATGCCCAGGAGGCCGCGATAGGTGTCATCGTACAGGCTGGAGGATTCCGCGTAAGGTCCCAGGGTGTCCTGCTGCACCACCCAGAGATCGGCGCCACTGTTGTCGAGCAGGACCTTGGCGTCGTCCACCATGCCGCGATAGACCCCGGCCATGGTCAGCGTCACGCCGATCAGCAGGCCCAGGCCGACGCCGGTGAACACGAACTTGCCCCAGGCGTGCAGGATGTCGCGCCCGGCCAGGCTGATCACGGCGCGGCTCCCTTCGATACCCCCGGCAGGCTGTCCACCACCTTGAAGCGGCTGTTGGCGGAGAGCGCCTTCTGGCTGTACAGCACCACCCGCTCGCCCGCCTTCAGGCCGTCCAGCACCTGAGTCCGGCCGTCCAGGTCGGCCGCGCCCAGTTTCACCGGCGCGAAGCGCAGCGTGTCGTCCTCCACCACCCAGACGCCCAGCCGGCCATCCAGCCGCTGGATGCTGGCGTTGGCCAGCGCCGGCCGCGCCGGCTGGGCGGCAAGGGCCACGGTGACCTCGGCCAGTTCGCCGATGGGCGGCAGCGGATCGGGCAAGGTGTCGAACACCACCTTGGCCAGCGACTCCTCGGTCACCGCGTCGGCCAGCGGCTCCACCCGCGCCACCCGTCCCGGCAGGGTGCGGCCGGCCAGGCTGCGCGGCTCGATGCGCGCCGCCAGGCCGGCCACGAGCCCGGCAGCGCGGGACTGGTCGAAGCGCACGTTGATCCACACGCTGGCGGGGTCGATCACCTCCACCACCGCCTGGCCGGCCACCAGGGTGGTGCCGGGGTCGGCCAGACGGGCGCTGACCAGCCCCGCCACCGGCGCCACCAGGCGCAGGTTGGCGCGCTGCCGGAGCAGGCCGTCGCGCTCGGCGGCCAGTCGCGGCGGCTCCTGGCGCGCCGCGTCCAGGTTGGCGCGCGCGGCGCGCAGGCTCGCCTCGGCCACCTGGAGTTCCTGGCGCCGGGCCTCGACCGCCTCCTCGCTCACGGCCCGGGCCGCCAGAAGTTTTTCGTAGCGGCTGGTCTGGGATACGGCGTAGGCCTTGCGCGCCGTGACGTCCTGGATCTGGGCCTCGGCGGCCAGGGCGCCGGCCTCGGCGCGTTTCAGCGCCGCTTCCAGGGCGGCGACACGGTCATCCAGGTCGATGGGGTCCATCTCGGCCACCGACTGGCCCGCCGCGACCCGGTCGCCCACCTGCACGGCGACCGACCTGACGCGGCCGGCAACGGTGGGGCCGATCTTGAACGTGTAACGCGCCTCCACCGTGCCGATGCCGAACAGGGCGGGCGCCACCGCCTGGTTTTCCACCCGGGCCACGGTGACCGGCACCGGCGCCAGGGGCCCGGAGCGCAGGCCGACGTAAACGAACACGGCAAGCAGCGGCACCAGCACGCCGGCCAGAGCCAGCGCGCGGCGATGCGTTGACAGGAACTGCTTCATGGCTGGCCCCTTCATTTTCGGCTCGCGATGCCGCGTTGGTAGATGGCGAACACGCCGGGCGCCTCGGCGCGCATGCGCCCGATGTCGCCCGACAGCATGGACTGCATGACCAGGCCCTGGATGGTGCCGATGAACAGCGTGGCGGCGGCCTCCACATCCACCTCCGGCGCGATCTCGCCGCCGGCCTTGCCCCGCTCCAGCAGGGCGCGCAGACGATCCCCGTAGCGCCGGATCAGGGTCCGGGCCATGTCCTTGGCCGGGCTGGCCTCGGCGCGCTGCAACTCGCCGAACATCATCCTGGGTACGCCCGGATGCTCGATGACGAACTCCACATGACTCATGAACATGGCCCGCAGCGCGGCCACCGGCGAGTCGATGCCCTGGGCGGCGCGGTCGATCCGGCCCAGCAGGCGCTCCGCCATCCATTCCATCACCGCCCGCCAGATCGCGTCCTTGGACGGGAAGTGGCGAAACAGGGCGCCCTGGGTGACGTTCATGTGTTTGGCGATGGCCGCGGTGGTGATCTCGCTGGGGTTGACCGACCCGGCCAGTTCGACCACGGCCTCGACGGTCACGGCGCGGCGCTCGTCGGCGGGAAGGTATTTGGGATGGGTGTCCATGAATACGGCGAAAGATAGTAAACGGTCACTATCTTCTACCGCGTTCGGGAATCCCGCAAGCGGGCATGCGGCTTCAAGCGTCGCTTGCCCGGCCTTCGAGGCGCCGGCGCCAATCCTCCACCCGGCCGCTTTCCAGGCGCTTCGCGGCGGTGTCGCGCCAGCCGGGCGCCAGTACCGCCAGCGCCGCGAGCGCGGCGAGGCCCTCGCGATCCAGGGTATTACGGTAAAAAATGCGCAGGACGCGGGCGAGTGGCCAGTCCGGATGCGGGCGTTCAAGCGGAAGTAACCGGTCCTCGGGGCCGACCTCGCCCTCCTCCAGCACCCGGTAATACCAGCCCACGCGCCCGTGTTCCTGGACGCGGCGCGCCATGTCGGGCACGGCGAAGCGCAGGTTCAGCTTCCAGCACGGCTGCCGGCCCTGGGACACCTGGATGGTGGCCGATCCCAGCCGGAAGATGTCGCCCAGGCAGACGTTTCCCTCGTCCAGGCCGAGGGTGGAAAGGTTCTCCCCGAAACCGCCCGGCTCGAACAAGGACGCCCGCTCGGGCAGCTCGTTGCGCCAGGCGGCGTAGTGCTGGGCCGGATAGTGATGCAGCGCCTTGTCCGGGCCGCCGTGATGGCGGCGGTCGGCCTGGTCATCGCCCGCCAGGCCGAGCCGGGTGAGCGACAAACGTCCGGCAACGGGCTGTTTCCCGATGGCGCTGGGGACAGCCCCGGGGCCGAGTGGCGCGATCCCGCCGACGCGCAGGGACAGCAGCCCGGTGCCGGCGGAATGGCTCACCACGCCAGCCGATCCAGCCAGTCCGCCAGCATGCGGGTTCCGGCCACGCGCAGGCCGGGGCCGACCTCGTGGCTACGCGCGCGCAGGGCCGGGATGTCGATGCCGGCGGCGGACAGTTCGCAGGTGTGGCCGATCAGCCATTGCTCGATGCGGCGGCTGTCAGCCTCGGCGTGGAATTGCAACGCCAGGATGTTGCCGCCCACGGAGAAGGCCTGGTTCTCGTACACGTCGGTGCTGGCCAGCAATTGCGCGCCTGCCGGCAGGTCGAAAGTGTCGCCGTGCCAGTGCAGGACCGGCTGGTCCCCCAGGTCGGCGAGACAGGAGCGGGCGCCGGCTTCGCTCAGGCGCAAGCCGCTCCAGCCGATTTCCTTGCGCCCGCCGGGGTAGACCCGGGCGCCCAGGGCCTGGGCGATGAGCTGCGCGCCCAGGCAGATGCCCAGGGTGGGCCGCCCCGCCGCCAGGCGCTGTTCGAGGGCGGCGCGTTCCGCGTTCAGGAAGGGGTAGCGGTCGGTTTCATAGACGCCGATGGGGCCGCCCAGCACCACGGCGAGGTCGGCTTCCCGCAAAGCGGGCGCGAGATCGTCGATGCCGGCCTCCAGGGTGGCGACCGTCCAGCCCCGTTGCGTCAGCACTTCGCCGAAAATGCCCGTGTCCTCGAAGGCCATGTGGCGGATGACCGCCACATGGCGGGGTGTTTGTGGATTGACCATTGTCTTTCTCCCGGTTTGAAAAAATCCGCGCTGCGTGTTGAGCGGCACGCGCCGCCGTTTCCCTCCGCCAGTCGGCGGGCTCTCGACCATCAATGCTCGGCCTGGGCGAATTCCTGGATCAGGCGGTGCAATTCATCCTGGTGTTGCGATGCGGTTCTCGCCAGCAACGCTTCCCCCTTGGGGAGCAGATGCACCTCCACCACGCGGCGGTCGGCCTGGCCCGGGCTGCGTTTCACCAGTCCGAGCTTCTCGCAACGATCAATCAGTGCGACCACGCCGTGATGTTGGGCCTGGAGGCGCTCGGCCAGTTCGCCGATGCTGGCCCAGTCCCGGCCAGGGAAGCCCTTCGCGTGCAGCAGCAACTGGTACTGCAAGGGGGTCAGACCCTGTTCCTTGCAGAATTCCTCGCTGATGCGCAGGAATCGCCGCAGCCGATAACGGAAGCGGGAAATCCTTTCGTAATCGTCCTTGCCCAGGGCATGGGGCGAGCCGGATTCGGTGCTTGACATGTTCATTCCATGGGCTAAACAAGATACATCACGTCATGATATTAACATGGCGTGATGTATACCGGATGTCCCATGTGGTTTCCATCGAGGAGGAGTGTCATGAACCTGATCTCTTTAGGCAAGTTGCCGGTATCCACCGCGGAAGGTTGGCCGGAATTGGAAAAGATACACCCCAGGCTGGTCAAGCTGTTCGCCTTTGTCGTTCTGCCGCTGTCGCTGTTGCCACCCGGCCTGCTCTATTACGCCGGCACCCACTATCCGGAGGCGTTCTTCGCGGGGGCCGCCGATAAGCAGTGGGGCGGGATCGCGGTGGCCTTCTTCCTGACCGAGATGGCCACCTTGTTGTTCATGGGCTGGCTCATCAAGCAGGTGGCCGAGACCGACGGGCTCAGGATCGATTACCACGACGCCTACATGCTGGCCGCGATCGCGCCGATACCACTCTGGCTCGCGTCCCTGGGGCTCCTGGTGCCCAGCCTGGCCTTCAACGCCGCGCTCTCCCTTGGTGCACTGGCCCTGTCCTGCGGCATCATCTATCACGGCATCGAGGGCCTTTGCCATATGCGCGAGGACGTCACGGCAGCCTCCATCGTGCAGACCGTGATCGGCGCCGGCCTCATCGCCTGGGCCATGCTGCTGATGCTCGTGGTGATGATGTAGCGTCGTGATCAGTGGCTGTCTCCACCCGGGCGCGGAAGCGGCCACGGCGGGGTGCGCGGTGCGTCGATCCGGCCCGGACCCTTTTCAGTGGAGGGCGTGGGCGTGCCTGAACCCCACGCGCGAGAACGCGATGTAGAACGCGGCCAGGTTCATCAGGGCCCAGACGGTATAGCCAAGCGCGTATCCGCCCAGGAAATGCTTGCTGGCGGCGAGGATGACCGTCATGGCGAAACCGCAGGCCGCGCCGGCGGCCTTGGCCAGTCCGCTGACCGCGCCCACATGCCTGAAGTAGGTCGGGATCAGCTTGACGACCGCTGCGGCGGCGGCACCGGAGAGCAGGGCCAACGCGTAGATGGCGAACAACTGGCTGTGCAGTGAAACCTGCGAAATCATGAGCAGGGCCAGGAGGGTGGACGCGCCGAACATCCACCCGAGCAGTTTCAGGGTATCGAAGCGATCGGACAGCCAGCCGCCGAGGGGCCGCGTGATGGCGACGCAGACCACCAGCAAGGGTGTGTAGACCATGGAAGCCTGGGTGGTGTCCACGTGCCACTGGTCCACGAGATAGGTCGGCATGGTGGCGGCGAAGAACGTGAGGGTGCCGAACGCCGTCCAGTAGAGATAGGTCACCAGCCAGACCAGGGTGCCCGAGCGGTACACGGCGGCGATTTCACGCAAGGTGACATCCTTGTGCGGCCTGTGGGGCGAGTCGGAGGCGAAGAACCAGTAGACCAGCGCCATCAACAGGGTGGGGATGGCGAAGGCCGGGAACACCAGGCGCCAGCCGGAAAAGGGGCCGAGCGTCAACCGGGCCGGCAACGCGCCGTCGCCCGCCGGCCCGCCCAGAACATGGGTAATCAGGAAGGTGACGGCCACCATGCCGATACTGATGCCGATGTTGCCCAGGCCGAAGATCCCCAGGGCAGTGCCCTGTCTGGATTTGGGATACCAGGACGAAACATGGGCGTTGCCCACCACGAAGCTGGCGCCTCCCAGGCCAAGCAGCAAGCCGAGAAACAGAAAGGCGGGATAGCTTTCGGCGAACAGCCCGGCGAACAGCGGCAGGGCCAGGCTCAGGAGCAGGAACGTGAACACCCGCCGGCCACCGTATCGGTCCGCCACGATGCCGAGGGGGATGCTGGCCAGGGTGGCGAAGAAAGGCGGCATGGCGGCCAGGATCAGCGCCTGGGTGGGCGTGAAGGCATACCACTTGATAAGAAAGGGGCCAAGTGCCGAAAACAGGCCCCAGACCGCGAAACCCATTGAAAATGCCAGGAGCGATAGCCAAAGCACCCGGGCATTACCGGCCGGGAGGGTGATCGCGTGGGAAGTGCCAACCGAACTCGTCATGGTTTCCATCTCATAAGATCGTCGTTCGTGCCGCGGGCGCCCGCTCGGACCGCCAGGGTCAGTGCTCGCCCTTGGTCTTGCGGATGCCGGCGACGCGGTTGCCCTGCTTCTGCGGGCCGCCCATGGGGAACATGTCGTGCAGGTGGCGGTTGTTGCCCCGCTCCGCCCCCCAGGTCTTGCTGAAGTGGCGGATCATGTCCCGCACCTGGGCCTGCACGCCGTGCTGTTCGTAGTATTCGCGGATGAAGCGGATGACTTCCCAGTGCGCTTCGGTGAGGACAAGTCCCTCCCGCTCGGCCTGGGCGCGGGCGAAGCCCTCGCTCCAGGCGTCCATGTCGAGGAGGTAGCCCTCGGGGTCGGTGAGGATTTCCTTGCCATCCACCAGCACGGATCGGGTGTAGATGGCATAGGGATTGGTGCTGTCCCTGGCCTCCTCGAGAAAATGGCTCTTGGGGGTTTGCAGCTTGGGTTTTTCGCAAGAAGGGGTTTGCGTCATGGTCATTTCGTCGCTCCTGGTTATGTCAGGGATCACGTGAAAAAGGCATGACTTCAGGTTATTGCCGCCCCCATCCATCTGGCAAACGATATTAATTGAAGTCTAATATTCGATTTATCGATAGATAGGGCACAACATCCCATGGACATCGAATTCGCCCGGACTTTTCTCGCCGTGGCCGCCGCCGGTAATTTCGTCGGCGCCGCCCAGCGCCTGCACGTCACCCAGTCCACGGTCAGCACCCGCATCCAGGCCCTGGAGAGCCGGCTTGGCGCGGTGCTGTTCCAGCGCGGCCGGGGCGGCGCGCAACTCACGCCCGCCGGGCGGCGCTTCCTGCGCCACGCCAATACCCTGGTGCGCACCCTGGAACAGGCCCGGCACGAAGTGGGGCTGCCGGCGGGCTTCCGGGGCAGCCTTACCCTGCGCGGCCGCATCGCCCTGTGGGATGGCTTCCTGCCCCAGTGGGTGGCGCACATGCGCGCCCGCCACCCGGACATCTCCCTGCGCCTGGAGGTGGGTTTCGAGGAAGACATCATGCGGGAGCTGGTGCAGGGCACGGTGGATCTGGGCGTGCTCTACACCCCGGAGAGCCGGCCCGGCCTGGGCATCGAGCGCCTGTTCGAGGAACGCCTGGTGCTGGTGGCCTCGGACCCGGGCCGCCCCTGGCCGGACCCGGGCTACATCCACATGGACTGGGGCGCGGAATTCCACGCCCAATTCGGCACCGCCTTCCCGGATCAGGCCGCCCCGGCGATCACCGCCAACATCGGCTGGCTGGTGATGCAGCAGATCCTGCATTGCGGCGGCAGCGGCTATTTCCCCTGGCGCATCACCCGCGAACTGGTCGAACAGGGCCAGTTGTGGCCCATGCCAGGCCGCCCGGCCTTCACCTTGCCGGCCTACATGGTGTATTCCCTGGAACGGCGGGAGGACGCCCTGGCCGGCGCCCTGGACGCCTTGCGCGCCCTGGCTGCCCAGGAACGCGCGGCCGCCGGGGTGGCGGATACGGCGGCGCCACTGGAATCCGCGACGGGACCCGGACGATGAGGCTGGCGCCACCAGACCTCGCGGGCAGCCGCCATACTCCCTCGCCTCCCTCGCGGTGATTGGCGCCTTGGTCATCACGCGCGGATTTTCGTGTTCCTTCTCGTGTTGACTGCCACACGGCGGGGCGTGTGTGAATTGACCATTGTCTTTCTCCCGGTTCGAGAAATCGGGTAGCTTGCCCGGCGGCCTGTGCCGCCCCGCCGTTCAAGCCGGGCCGGCCCGCCCGATCGCCGATGCAATCTGGAGTCATCACCGCAATGTCTGGCCGTACCGACCGCATGTCGCGCCTTGATCGCCTTGCCACGCCCCCCGCGACGGCGGGCGACTGGCTGCGCCTTGGCGCCAGCGCCCAACTCAAGCACGGCCCTCCCGTCCTTTTTCGCTGAAGCCCCTCGACCGCGCCGTATCGCGGTACGCATTCCATTCATTTCCAGGCGAAACAGGACCATGACCAGCCACACCCTCCAATTTGCCCCCGCCGCGGCGCGGGCTCCCGAATCCGATCCCGACCCCATCGTCGGCGGCCGCGTCGAGTTGCAACTGCTCACCACCCTCAAGTGCAACCTGAAATGCAGCTATTGCTCCCTGGGCGTGGGCGAAGTGCTCGGCTCCCAGACCGAGCTGAAATACGACATCGACCAGCTCGCCGCCTTCGTCGACACCCACCTCGCCGGCAAGGAGGTCTACGTCACCTTCTACGGCGGCGAGCCGACCCTGAACCGGGACATGATGGACAAGGTGATGCGCCGTTTCCCGCAATTCCGCTACCAGTTGCAGACCAACGGCACCCTGCTGGACAGCCTGCCCGACTGGATGCTGCACCGGCTGTCCAACATCCTGGTTTCCATCGACGGCGGCGAGCGGACCACCGACGGCTATCGCGGACGGGGCGTGTGGCGCCAGGTACTGAAGAACGTGGCGCACGTGCGCGACCGCCTGGGCGGCAGCTTCACCGCGCGCGTGACCTGGGGCCATCCCGACACCTCCTTCGAGGAACTCGACGACCTCGCGGAATCCTTCGACTACCTGTACTGGCAGTTCGTCGCCGACGAGCAGTATTTCGCGGATTCCACGGACAAGCGCAAGGCGGTCCTGGTCCAGCTCATCGACAAGTTCTTCCGCCGCACCGACAAGCTCTATCCGCTGATCCCGATCATGGGCATGGTGCGCAACAAGGTGCTGCCCAACCGCGCCCTGGAACGCTACGACGGCCGCACCCAGTGCCGCGTCTCCACCCACCTCATCAACGTCATGCCGGACGGCAAGATCTTCCCCTGCCCGGACATGATGTACGCGCCCGCCATGCAGATGGGCGAGATCCAGGGCAACTGGCTCAGGAAGAGCCCGCTGCAACCGCATCCCGACATGCCGTGCGGCGGCTGCGAGGCCTATGCCTGGTGTCGCGGCAACTGCATGAAGAATCTCTACCTGGGCTATGTGAAGAAGGATGAACGCTACCGCGTCAACGTGGTCGAACCGATCTGCGAACTGGTCCGCTTCATGGGCCGCGAGATCGACCGCCACGACCCCCACGCCTGGTTCGCCGAGGCCGCCCTGCCGGTGCGCGGGCGCTTGGTGGACGCCGAGGTCTATGAATACGTGGAGATCATGCCGTAACGATGGCCAAGAAATTTCCCCTGAAACCCAAACACCCGGAGCGGATCTGCTGGGGCTGCGACAAGTATTGCCCGGCGGATTCGCTCATGTGCGGCAACGGCTCCGGCCGCACCGAACACCCGGCCGAGATGCTGGGCGAGGATTGGTACAAGGAAGAGGGCTGGGACATGGATCCGGAGGGAAAACCGGACAAGCCCGAGGCCCCATCCTGATCCGGTTCCCGAACAACGGTGGCTTGTCGCGTCGCGCGGCGTGAAATATTCGTGGCGGCCCGCCAGCGTGCCGATTCCGTCGCGGGGAATGCCCCAGCGCTACGGGTTGCCGCAGTGCAGCTTGCCCTTGGTGATCAGGCAGGCGCGGTCGCGGCCGGCATGTTTGGCGGCGTAAAGCGCCCGGTCGGCGGTGTTCACCATAGCCTCCGCATCGCCCATCTCCGCCTCCCTGGTGGCCACGCCCACGCTGATGCTCAGCGGTACGATCTTGCCGCCGGCCATGAAGTTCAGCGATTTGACGGCCTGGCGCAACCGACCCGCGAAAAGGAGGGCGGTCTTGAGATCGGCGCCCAGGCAAATCACCAGGAATTCCTCGCCGCCCACCCGGCAGATGTTGTCTTCCTTGCGCGCGGCGGCGCGCAGCGCGCCGGCCACCTCGCGCAAGGCCGCGTCGCCCACCGCGTGGCCATGTTCGTCGTTGATGCGCTTGAAGTGATCGATGTCGACCATCATGGTGGTCAGGGAGGCGCCGGCGCGGGTGGCGGCGCTCCAGGCCTGATCCAGCAGCGTCATGGCCGCCCGCCGATTGGGCAGGTCCGTGAGCGGGTCGGTCAGGGCGGCATGTTCCAGTTTCCGATTGGCGGTGGCCAGTTCCGCCGCGAATTGCTTGAGTTGCGCGCGATCTCGCGTCCAATCCTCCTGCAGTTTCGCGTATCGCCATGCGGCGCGCAGCCGGATGCGCAGGTCGCGGGTGCTCACCGGCTTGACGATATAACCGTCCACGCCGGCATCGAAGGCTTCGTTCAGATGGTTTTCCGCGACCACGCTGGTCAGGACAAGCACGTACACGGTTTTCCCCCACTCCGTGCTGCGCAGTGCCCGGCAAAACTCCAACCCGTCCATGACCGGCATGAGCCAGTCCGTGATGACCACCTGGGGCATGACTTCCAGGGCCAGGGCCATGGCTTCCTGGCCGTTGGCGGCCGAATACACCACGTAGCCGCATTCGCCGCTCAGCTTCTTTTCCAGGGGCAGCCGCGAAGCTGCGTGGCCGTCCACCAGCAGGATGCGCAAGGGCGGCTCGCCGGCCTTGTCGGCCTGAGCGGACGTGGAGAGGCCACGCATCGCCGGGAACGACGGCGTCACGGCGGAGGACAGCCTGAAAAGCGCGCTCCATTCCCGCCAATGAACCACAACCCGATTCACCAGAGCATCCAGGCACTCCGCATCGAGGCCGATCCTGCTCCCCAGCGGCATGAGTTCGGAGGCAAGGACTCCACGTTTCGATTCGGTCGCGAGCCCCAGGTCGGCCAAGCGGCTGGCGAGAAAGAGCAGATGGGCCAGCAGGTAAGGCCTTGAGCCAGGCGAGAAGCCGGACTCCTCCGGCAACTCGTGATGGAAAACTGGTTCCACCAGGGCATGGGGAATCCCCCAGTCGGACAGCATGGCGGCGCTCAATTCGTTGTGGTCAGTCTCCAGGTGCCGGCGCTCCCGCTCCGCCAGACAGGCCATGGCATCGGCGCCTTCCAGCAAGGCGGCATATTCATCCGGGTAGGCCGTCGCCAGCGCCAGGCAACCGATCCGGGCCATGAGCCCGCAGGCGAAGAGCTCGTCCGGCGAGCCGGCCCGGACGAGGCCGCCCAGTTCCTGCATGCCCACAGCCATGAGCAGGGAATGGGACCAGAAGCGCGAGTAATCGAAGCCCCGGCAGGTGCCGCTGGAATAGTTGTCCACCAACGAGAATCCCAGGGCCAGCTGGCGCACCGTGCCCAGGCCGATGTGCTGGATCGCCTCGGGGACGGAAGCCACCGGCCGACCGCCTCGGGCCGCGCGGTTGGCCTGCCGGATCAGGCGGCCGGAAAGGGCCGGGTCGGCCTGGGCCACGCGGGCCACCTCGTCCAGGCTGGCTTCGTCCCGGCGACAGGTGTCCAGAATGGCCAGGGCCACCCCTTTGGGGCTGGGTAGCGGGCCCCGGATATTGAGTTGTTCGAGGGTCTTCATTCTCGTCATGAACCTGAATCCTGCGGTTGGCGTCGCCAATCGCGGGCAAGCCCGCTACTACGGCAAACGCAAGGCTTCACCTGGAGGGCAAGTGCTTCATGCCAGCATCGCGCCCGGTACCTGAGCGGGGGCCCAGGATTTGATGGGCGTCCAACCGCGGTTTCCGGGATGAAGGCTGCCTGGCCCGAAGTCGGACGTCGGCGCCGGCCGGCCCGAAGGCGCCCGGCGCGTCACCGCTTACTGATCGCCCCGGAAGCTGTTCCCCACCAGGGTTCCCACTTCGGCCTGTGGCGCATGACACAGGGTGCAGACATAGCGTCGGTTGGCGACGGTCAGCTCATCATCCGCCGATTTCACATAGTGGGACTCGGGCATGGGCGTGGGCTTGCCCTTGGCCTTCTTGCCGATCTTTTCCGGTTCCTCGTGGCATTCCAGGCACTTGTTGGCCTTGGCGGTAATCGGCAGGAACTTGTCGAGACGATGCGGCACCTGCGGCGGCGCGTCTTCCCAGAAGCGCGGCAAGATGCCGGATTGCTTGGGGTCCAGCGACGAATAGGCGACTTCGGGCGGAGCCGGGTCGTCGAATACGCTGGTTTTGGACAGGCCGATGGCGTCGTCCATCAACGCCACCGGGTCGGCTTGCAGCCCGCCTCCCAGCAGGGTGGCCACGGCTGCAACGAATGCGATCTTGAATTTCATGGCTATTTCCTCGCTGGTTGGATTCAGGCCCGGTACACCTTGACCGCGCATTTCTTGTAGTCGTTTTCCTTGGATATCGGACAGTTGCTATCCAGGGTGACCCGGTTGATGAAGACGCCCTCATCGAAGAAAGGCACAAACACGTAGCCGCGCGGCATTTTGTTGCGGCCGCCGGTCTCGATGCGGACTCGCACCTTGCCGCGACGCGACTCCACCCAGACCAGATCGTTGCGCTTGAATCCGCGTTTTTCGGCATCAGCCGGATGCATCCATAGCACCGCGGCAGGCACGGCCCGGTGCAGTTCCGGAACGCGCCGAGTCATGGTGCCGGTATGCCAGTGTTCGATCACGCGGCCGGTGCAAAGCCACAGGTCGTAATTCGCATCCGGCCGTTCGACCGGCGCGGCGTAGGGGCGGAAGAAGATCTTTGCCTTGCCCGGCAAGCCTACCGGCTTGGCATCGGTGACGCCGTCCAGGTTGCCGCTGGGGATGGCCTTGGCGAAATCACCATAGAAATCAAAGCCGGCCCCCTGCTTGACGTAGGGGTCATATTTCTCGTTGAAACGCCACAGGGTTTCCACCCATTTGCCATCCTTCTCCACCACCGGCCATCTGAGACCGCGCACGTCCTCGTGGTGATAGATGTCGAAAGGCGCCAGATCGTGACCATGCCCGCTGCCGAAGGTGCGGTATTCCTCGAACATCGCCTTCTCGGGAAACCAGCCATCGCCAAGCAGGTCGGCCACATGGTTGCCGTGGCCGCCGGCGATGGGGTCTGGCCACTTGTATTTCCTGCTCGAGGCGTTGGCGAACAGCGCGTCGTACAGCGTGGTTTCCGGGCCGAGGCCGTGTTTGCCCGCCTCATTCAGCACGCTGGGCAGTTTTCCGTCCGCAAAGCCTTCGGCCTTGAGACCGGGCAGTTTCTGCTCGCCCCAGACATCCTTGAGGCGGATGCGCTTGGCGAAAGCCAGCATGTGCCAGATGTCCGCCCGCGCCTGACCCGGCGGCATCACCTGCTGGCGCCATTGCTGGGTGCGGCGTTCGGCATTGCCGTAGGCGCCCCACTTTTCGAAGATCATGGCGGCCGGCAATATCAGGTCGGCCACCTTGGCGGAGACGCTGGGATAGGCGTCGGAGACGATGATGAAGTTGTCGCCCTTGCGCGCCGCCGTCAGCGCGTGATTGGCGTTGGGATGATGCTGGAAGGGGTTGTTGACCAGGATCCAGCACCACTTCACCGCGCCATCTTCCAGACCCCGCATGATCTCGGTGATATGGGCGCCAACCTTGGGATTGAGGGTGTTGGCCGGCAAATGCCACAGGTGCTCGGTGTGCTCGCGGTGTTTCTTGTTGGCCACCAGCATGTCCGCCGGCAGGCGGTGGGAGAACACGCCCACCTCGCGCGCCGTGCCGCAGGCCGAGGGCTGGCCGGTGAGCGAGAAGGCGCCGTTGCCGGGCTGGGCGTGCTTTCCCAGCAGCAGGTGGTTCATGTAGCACTGCTCGTTGACCCAGGTACCGCGCTGGTGCTGGTTGAAGCCCATGGTCCAGAAGGAAATCACCTTGCGCTTGGCGTCGATGTAGAGATCCGCCAGTTGTTGCAGCTTGGCCTTGAAGGCCTCTGGCGTCTCGTCCGGATCGCCCTTCGCCACTTCGGCCACGTAGTCCAGGGTGTACGGCTCCAGCGCCGCCTTGAAATCCTCGAATCCGATCTTCCAGTGGCGGTCGGCGGTGGCGGCGTTCTTCTGCTCCACGGCCTCGCCCGCCTTGCGGCGCTGGCCGATGGCCTCGTGGGCGTCGAGCACATGCTGTTTTTCGTTTTTGACGACGTCCCGCTCGGCGGCGTAGGCGTACTTCTCGGCGTTGACCGGGCGGAAGCCATAGCCGATGTCGCTGGGACCGGCGGCGAAGATGGTGTGTTTGTTGACGAAATCCCAGTTCACCGCGCTGCGGGCGATGATTTCACGGGCCAGCCAGTTCTGGATGGCGAGATCGCCGTTGGGGCTCATGATGATTTCCAGATCAGCGAGCTCGGACGAGGCGTTGTGGTAGGTGGAGAGGTTGACGATGCGGCAGGGTTTGTGGGAAAGGCGCCGGTCGGTGATGCGCGACCACATGATGGGATGGCATTCGCCCATGTTGGCGCCCCACAGGACAATGGTGTCGGTATGCTCGACGTCGTCGTAATTGCCCGCCGGCTCGTCGATGCCGAAGGTCTGCATGAAGGCGGCCACGGCGGAGGCCATGCAGTTGCGGGCGTTGTTGTCCAGGTTGTTGGAGCGGAACCCCGCCTTCATCAGCTTGCTGGACACATAGCCTTCCATCACGGTCTGCTGGCCGGAGCCGATCATGGCGATACCGGCCGGTCCCATCTCGCCGTAGGCCTTGCGGAACTGGCGCTCCATCTCGTCCAGCGCCTGATCCCAGCTCACCGGCACGAACGGGCCGGACTTGTCGAACTTGCCGTCCTTCATGCGCAACAGCGGCTGGGTCAGCCGGTCCTGGCCGTACATGATCTTGCCGTTGAAGTAGCCCTTGATGCAGTTCAGCCCCTTGTTCACCGGCGCCTTGGGGTCGCCCTTGGTGGCGACGATGCGGCCTTCCTTGGTGGCCACCATGATGCCGCAGCCGACGCCGCAGAACCGGCACACCGCCTTGTCCCACTGCCAGTCCTTTTCGCCCGCCTTGACGGCGGCCTCGGCCTGTTCGGACAGGGGCATGCCGACCGTGGCCGCCGTGCTGGCCGCGATGCTGGATTTCAGGAATTCACGTCGATTGATGTTCATTGTCGGGATCTCCTCAGGCGAAGGCGTCGGCCATGATGTTCTTGAACCAGCCCACCACGTAGCGCGACTCCAGCTTGCGCTGCAGCTTGAGCTGGGCCTCGTCGGCCATGGTGATCGGGCTGATGCCGCCGGCTTCCTTGATGTACACCAGCTTGCCGCCCTCGACCCGGTAGATGTGCACCACGGAGAAGCCCCAGTCGTCGGCCACCGTGCTGTAGCAGGTGTTGACGAAGAAAGGTTCCGGCGCGGGCACGCCGTTGAGCTTGGCGATGATGGCAGCGGCGGCCACCTTGGCTTGGGTGTTGGCGATGTGGGCGGACTTGGGCGCGTCGTAGACCGGCAGGTCGCCGTGGATGCAGGCGTCGCCGATGACCCAGATATCCTTTTGCACCGCCGATTCCATGGTCAGCATATCCACCTCGCACCAGCCCTGGGCATTGGCCAGCCCGGCGTTCTTGGCGATGGCGCCGGCGTGGTGGGGCGGGATGATGTTGAGCACGTCGGCCTTGTATTCGCCGAAGTCGGTGAAGGCGGTGTTGCTCTTGGCGTCCATCTTGGTGACCTTGCCGCCTTCGGCGCCGGGCACCCACTGAATCATGCCGCCGTAGTGCATCTTCCAGGCCTGTTCGAACAGGCCTTTCTTGGAGAAGGAGTCGTTGGCGTCCAGGATCAGCACCTTGGATTTGTGCTTGCCGTGGTGCTTGAAGTAGCTGGCCACCAGGGAGGCGCGCTCGTAGGGGCCGGGGGGGCAGCGGAAGGGCTTGGGCGGCACGGAAAGCACGAAGACACCGCCGTCTGGGATGGCTTCGATCTGCTTTTTCAGGGCCAGGGTCTGGGGACCGGCTTTCCAGGCATGAGGATGGCTGGTATTGGCAAGGTGTTCGCTGTAGCCCTCGACGGCGCCGTAGTTGAAGTCGATGCCGGGTGAGAGGACCAGGGCGTCGTATTTCAGGGTGGTACCGCTCTTGAGCTTGACTGTCTTGGCGGCGGCATCAATACCGACGGCGTCGTCGAACATGACCTTGACGCCGCGCTTGGCGAGGCCGTCATAGCCGGCTTGCAGGTCTTCGATCTTGCCGTGGCCGGTGAGGATTTCATTCGACAGGGGGCAGGAGGTGTAGGTCTTCTGACGTTCCACCAGGGTGACGTCCAGGGCCGGGTCCATCTTTTTCAGGTACTTGGCGGCGGTGGCGCCGCCGAAGCCGCCGCCCACCACCACGACGCTGGCTTTGCGGCCGGCGTGGGCGTTGTTCGGGAGGGTGAGGAAGGCGCTGGCCGGTGCGGCGGCGATGGCGGCCTTGATGAATGCTCGTCGGTTGAACAGGTTCATGGATGTCTCCTTACTTGGGCTGGGCGGCGTAGTGCCGGGCCACGGGCTCGAGGTCCGCTTCGTCTAGCTTCTTGGTGTTGCCGCGCATCTTCCTGTGCGGCATCTTCACCGTATCGGTGCGGTACTTGAGCATTTCCAGGTGCATGTACTCGGCCCACTGGCCATTGATACGGGGTGTGTCGGCGTCGTCCGGCGCACCGCCGGTGGCGCCGTGGCAGGTCTCGCAGCGCTCGCTGGCTTCCTTGCCCCGGGCCAGGGTCTTGGCATCGGCGTTCTGCACCACGGGTACCCAGGGCAGTTGCGAGAAATACTTGGCGATCGCGTCCAGTTCCTGGTCGCTGTAGCCCTTGAAGTGCCGCCCCATGGTGGCAGAGTAGCGTTCGCCGTTCTTCCACTGCTGCATGACAGCATAGAGGTAGGACTCGGACAGCCCGCCGATGCTGGGCATGTTGGGGCCGACCGAGACACCATTCATGCCGTGGCAGGCATTGCAGGTGTTGGCGAGGCTTTCGGTCTTGGCGTCGGCGGCGTGCGTGCCGGCGGCTTGTATCGCGCCGGCGGCAATCAGTCCGATGGCGGCCAGCAGGGTTCGTTGCTTCATGGGAGGCTCCTCTCGCGGTGGGTTATTCGGCAGCAGGTTATTTGGCGGCGGGTTGCGCGCCGGGGATCGGCAGCATCTTCATGAGCGCGGCCGGATCAAGCGGGCTGGGCATCTGGGTGGCGGGCGCGGCGGCGGCCTGGGCGGGCGCGGTCATCATCTGCCCCAATGCGCCGTAGGTTTGTGGATTCATGCCGGCGCCCATCCAGTTCATGTACAGGTTGGGATTCATGGGCGCCATCATGGTGTTGACGGCCTGCGGGCTGACGGGGGCCGCCATCCAGTTGGCGTACAGGGCGGGATTCATCAACTGCATGCCCATGTTCATGGCCTGCGGGCTCAGGGGCGCGGCCATCCAGTTCAGATAGCTGGCCGGGTTCAGGCCCTGGGCCATCAGCGCCGTATAGAAGTTGGGGTTCATGCCGGCGGCCATCCACTTCATGGCCACCGCCGGATCGGTGAACTGCATGTAGTTCTGCATGGTGGCGGGGTTCATCATGCCGGCCAGCATCTTCGTGTAGGTGTTGGGATCCATGCCTTGTTGCGCCAGGGCCATGGAGGTGGCCGGATTCATCAAGGCGCCGGTCCACTGGGTAAAGGCGGCGGGGTCCTTGAATGCCGAGGCGTTTTGCGTCGGATCCAGCATCTTGCCGGCCACCGCCTGGGGGGTGTCGGCCGCCTGGGCGGATTGGGCGAGGCACAGGCCGATGCTGGCCAACAGCGAACAGGTACGCTTCATGGGAGTGCTCCTTCGTGGGTGGGGGGGTGCAGCGGGATCACAGGTCGCCGTTGGCGGCGGCCTGCATGATGTTGTCCATCTTGTCGCGGATGTCCTTGGCGTGCTTCGACAGCTCGGCGTCGATGCCCATCTTGCCGTTCACGGTGTCCAGCCAGGCCATCTCCCAGTCCAGGGTGATGACCCAGATCTGCTTGTTGGCGTCTTCCATAATGGCGATGCGGCAGGGCAGGTAGGCGATGGATTCCGGTGATGCCCTGAGCACCGCGCGACCGGCGGCGATGTCGCAGTAGTGGTAGACCTCCATGCGCGGCGCATCCATGTCGCCGAGCACCGCCTGGATGTCTTTCCACATCGGGCTTTCGCCGACCTTCTTGAAGTTGAGCGTGTTGGCGCGCAATTCCATCGACTGCTTGACGTCGTCGAAGGTCAGGCCGTCCTTGGCCTTGTATTTGGTGGACATGAAGCTCATGGCATCGCGGATGCCCATGCTGGGCATCATGGCCATCATGGCCTGCATGAGGGCGATCTTTTGCTCGCGCGGCAGCGAGGCCGCCATGGAATAGGGTTTTGCCGCCACGGAAGGCTTGAACGTGGCGATGGAACCAATCAGCCCGAGGTAGGCCGGGACATTCGGCAGGGAAATGTTGGGGACACTGACCAGGTAGGGGTTGGCGGGCGGCGCCGGCGGTGTCTGCGCCAGGGTGGATAACGGGACGAGCAGGGCGGCGGCGAGCAGGGTACGTGCGTGCTTGTACAAAAGAGTCTCCTTAGTGGGTGGTGATCACGTGGGTTTGCGGCGGGACCGTGCTCAGCCCCAGCATCTTCCAGTCCTGCATGCCGCCCCGGTACCACTTGAGCTTGTGGGCGGGGTAGCCCAGGGCCAGCAACTGCTTGATGTTGGTGGGGGCTTGCCCGCACCAGGGACCGTTGCAATAGAACACCAGGGTTCTGGCGTTCTCGAAGTTCCACAGCCCCTCCTGGCGCGCCGCGCCGAAGCGCAAGGTGAGGAGTTCGGCTATTTTCTCGGCGCCGGCATGGGCCGGATGCAGTTCCTGCCAGGGCAGCGAAATCGCGCCCGGGATGAGGCCGGAACGCAGCGGCCAGTCGCCGTCGCGGGAGTCGATCACCAGCACGCCGGTATCGCGGCCGACGCGCTGGAGATAGCCGATCAGTTCCAGTTCGCCGAGGGTTTCCACGCCGGGCGCCAGTTGCATGGGCTGGATGCAGTAGGGCGGACAGGGGCGCGAAGTCAGGGAATAGTCCGGGTCGAGCATGTTTTCCGTGTCGGGATTGCGCTCGATGCGCGCCGGCTGGCCGTCGTGCAGCACGTCAACATGAGGCAGGTCGTGGGTCAGGTTGACGCCGTGGTCGGCCTGGGCCGCCAGCGGCACCAGCAATCCGGAAAGCAGCAGGGGAAGGAATCGGGCCAGTTTCATGGTCGTCTCCGTGGTGTCAGAACTGATACTGGCTGGCGGTCTGGATTTCCTCTTCGAGCAAGCCGATGGCTTCCAGCAGGGAGTGGGAAATACCCACGAGTTGCTCGGCAAGCGTCGCCGCCCGGGCCTGTTCGCCGTTGGCGCAGGCCTCGAAAACCATGTGGTAGACCGCGTGCAGCAACTCGTGGGAATACTCGACGTCCTGGTAAATCTGCCAATGGCCGAAGGCCTTGAACCCGTCGCTGTAAAACCAGTGGCCGAAATCACATTCCTTGTGGTGGACCGGGGCACGCTTCTCCTCGACCTCCAGGCCGGCCACCATGGCCTGCACGTAAGCGCGCCAGCGGATGTGGGACGATTTGGCATAGCGCACCTGGCGCAGCGCCTCTTGTTTGGTCATGAGGTTTCCTCCTGTGCTTTCTGCTTGCATACGGGTTGCCTGGATACGTGGAGAGTCACCAGGATTAGCAATAGGCGTGCCAACACGCTCAAAGGGCGCGCCACCAACTAATTCAATAGCTTATGGATTGATTCGCGGGGACGGCGGGGTGATGCCTGGTGTTGTCATGACTTCGCCAAGCGCCGAAGTCATGACCCGGGTCATGACCCGTCAGGCATCGGCAAGCGTTTTGAGCTTGCGATAAAGCGTGCGCTCGGTAATGCCGAGCTCCTCGGCGGCCAGGCGGCGATTGCCGCGATGCTTGGCCAGCACCTCCAGCACGTGGTCACCGTCCGAATGACCGTGGTCGACGCATGCGACGAAATCGTCCGCCGCGTGAACCGGATGGATTTCCGGCGCGAGCTCCTTGCGCACGACCTCCGCCGGCAGGTGCTGGACCTCCAGCTTGGCGCCCTTGGACAAGGCCATGGCCCGCTCCAGGATATTGCGCAATTCACGCATGTTTCCCGGGAACGGGTAGCCCAGCAAGGCCTCGTAGGCGGCCTCGCTGATGCCGGTGCGATGGCCGCCCCGCTCCAGGAAATAGTTGACCAGTTCGGGCAGATCGCCGCCGCGATGGCGCAGGGGCGGCAGTTCCACCTGCATGCAGTTGATGCGGTAATACAGGTCGGCGCGGAAGGCCCCCTGTTTCACCATGTCCTTGATGTCGCGATTGGTCGCGCACACCAGGCGAACGTCGGCGTGGCGTTCCCGCGTCTCGCCCAGCCTGCGGAAACTGCCGGTCTCCAGCGCGCGCAACAGCTTGGCCTGGATGGCTAACGACAGCTCGCCGATCTCGTCCAGGAACAGGGTGCCGCGATCGGCCAGTTCGAACAGGCCCATCTTGTTTTCCACCGCGCCGGTGAAGGCGCCGCGCAGATGGCCGAACAGTTCGCTGGCGAAGCGCTCCTCGGTGAATTGCGTGCAGTCGATGGCGACGAATTCCTTGTCGACGCGGCGCGACTTGCGGTGGATGAGTTGCGCCGCCATTTCCTTGCCGCTGCCGGTCTCGCCCAGGATCAGCACGGGGGCATCGGTTTCCGCCACCGAAACCAGGTTGTCCAGCACGCGCATGAAGGAAGGGCAGCAGCCGCTCACCATCCTTTCCGCGTCGAAGCAGAGATCCCGGCCGTGGCTGATGGAACTCATGCTCTCGCCGATGAGGACGACTTCATCGCGCGCATTGAAGATCGGGTTGGCGTGCACGACCACGTAATCCGGCTGATGGAATTGATCGTAATGCCGGTGTACGACCTGGTAAGGCTGGCCCATCTGGAATACCTGCCGCAAGGGGCAGTCTTCATGGACGTCGCAAGGGGTATCCGAATTGTGGGAGACCTGATGGCATTTCAGGCCCACCACCGCTTGTTTGTCCAGGCCCGAGTAGGTTTCGGAATAGCGCTGGTTCGCCGCCACGATCCGGTACTCCCTGTCCACCAGGCAGAAGGGTTCGGCGTGCGAATCCACCAGGCTTTGCAGGAAAGCCTGATCGGGAAGAAGAGGGTCTTGGTCCATGTCGGAAAAATCGGGGGTAAGACGTGCGCCGGGTTCGTGGCGCCCGACAGCCCCGCATGAGGCCATCGGGTTCGACGAACATCAGCCGATGCCAGCTTCGGCCGAGTTCTTGTCGCCGGTATTATCCACCCAATGGACGGCCACCTTGTCGCCGGCCTTGGCGCCCTTGACCTTGAACGCCAGGTAGGGGTTCTTGCTGATGCCGCCGCCCCACTGGGCGTCCAGCACCGGCTTGCCGTTCAGCGCGGCGGTGACGTTGGTGATGTGGTGGGCCGGTACCAGGGCGCCGCTCTTGGCGTCCTTGCGCAGGCCAGTCTCCATCGGGTGGTTCATCAGGCACTTCACTTCGGCGGTGTCGCCAGCCAGCGAGGCGCGGATCTTCATGGGTTCTGCCATTTCATTGCTCCTT
>WBZL01000489.1_pt1 | contig 44314 bp, 45 predicted proteins | sample 5204291 | NCBI WGS metagenome assembly WBZL01 (sample SAMN12344345, study PRJNA552823) | activated sludge metagenome | biome: Activated sludge suspended growth; feature: Nitrification reactor; material: Wastewater; isolation source: activated sludge from nitrification reactor of wastewater... | reverse complement strand
CCTCCCAGATAGTGGGTAGTGGCGTCTTTTTCTTCATCGTTGGGTTTCCTTTGTTGGCACTGAAATTATATGCCCTCAAAGAGTTTTGAGATAGTTACTAAGGGCTCCAAACTTGTCCTGAGCCTGTCGAAGGGTGGAGAGGAAGTAGTGACGGATTCTTTACTGTGGGATGGCGAAGCAAGATTCCAAGCCTCTGAGTGATTCAATCCATCGGCTTTCTGTTTGGCGTAATTTACGGGTTTGTTAGCTTACTATTTTAAAAGTTGCATCAAGTAGATTGGTTTTACAATATTACTACTCGTGGTAGTTTATTCAAAAGGAGAAAACCATTATGTTCGCAAAACGAATTGTATTCTCTCTGTTGGTCATCAGCCTCCTCCTTGCTGGTTGCGGAGTGGCAAAACCCAAGACCTATACGGTTGGGGTGATCATGGAGTTGGCGTGGCTGGCGCCTGCCTACGATGGGTTCAAAACCTCAATGACCGAACTGGGCTATGTGGAAGGAGAGAACATTACCTACGTCTATAATGAAGAAGTGACAGGAGGCGACCAGGCGGCGTTCGATGCTGAAGCAAAAAGACTGGTGGAACAGAACGTGGACCTGATCTTTACGATTGGAACCCTGCCCACCAAAGCCGCCAAATCAGCCGTGGAAGGAACAGACATCCCGGTTGTGTTCGACCCGGTCATCAATCCAGTGGAAGAAGGCGTAGTGCAAAGCGTCGCCAATCCTGGCGGCAATGTGACCGGCATCCAAGTGGTGAACCGGGCAGATAAAGCCTTGGAGTGGGCGCTCAAGGTTATGCCGGAGACCCAATATGTTTATATTCCCTACAACCCTGATGATCCGTTTATCGTAATGGTCATGCAAAGCCTCTTTGACGGAATCCCACAACAGGGAGTGGAGTTGCTACCCGCCAGCGCGGTGACCACCCCAGAAAAGATGGCCGCGGCGGTGGAAACCCTGCCGGATGATACGATTATTTTCATCGGACTGCTTTCGGCAAACCTCGAAGCCGGCTTGGATATGCTTGTCGCGCAAGCCGACCAATACGATGTCCCCATCTTCGCCACTGGGCGCGGCGGAGATACAACATTCCCAATCACCGACTACACCACCACATTTTCCGGTCAAGCCGAACAGGGCGCCCAAATCGTAGACCGAATTTTCAAAGGCGCAAAGCCAGCCAACACACCGGTGGAAACGGCTGAATACTATCTCTTCGTCAACCTCAAAGCCGCCCAGGCGTACGGTGTCGAAGTATCCGACGATATTTTGAAGCAGGCAAACAGCATCACTCGTTGACCGTAGCCCGCGTTGTTGACTTACTTCGCTTCACTCCCAGCCGATGGTTGATCCCAACCATCGGCTTTTTGTTGCGTCTCGACTGAAGCAGGGAAAGTTTGCATTTCTTCGCCGTAGGCGCGTTTCCACTATTGAATTTGGAATGTTTATAAACTTTATCGGTTATGATTTCATTTTGTTTTGACTTTTCGCAAAAACATCGAATTTCCATTGAAATTGAGGTCTGAATATGATAAAAAATTCCAAGAACATGATGTTAGACCGCGTGGATAAATCGCTCTTGCGCGCGCTTCAAGCGGACGGGCGTTTGAGCAACGTCCAATTGGCGAAGAAGATCAGTTTATCGCCGCCCGCCACCCATTCCCGTTTGAAGCGGTTGGAGAAAGACGGCTACGTCCGCCAGTACGCCGCCATCGTGGATCGAGAAAAGGCTGGCTACGATCTGCTCTGCTTCATCCACATCAGTTTGCAAATGCACAAAGTGGAGCAAGTGGAAAAATTCCGCGAAGCCACGCGGCGGATGCCCGAAGTGCTGGAGTGTCATCACATCACGGGCGAGCATGATTATTTGTTGAAGGTCGTCCTGAAAAATCGCAAAGACCTGGAGCGTTTCGTGGTGGACAAGATCACCCCGATCCCAGGCGTGGCGCGGATTCAAACCAGCCTCGTCCTGACCGAAGTCAAAGCCACGATGGCGCTCCCGTTGGAATAAATTTTCAACCACGAAACTTGTAGTTTATAACCCGCCGCGCACAAGATTTCAAGAATGCGTCAGGCTAAAAGCCTGACCTACTTCGGACCCTTTGTGGTCAATCAAAAATTCAAGGAGAACATTTCATGACCAATCCAACGCCAAAGACCATGGGGCAACAATTCGGACGCCGCTCGTGGGCGGAACCCTGGAAGATCAAGATGGTGGAGCCGCTCACCGTCACCACCCGCGAAGAACGCGAGCAAGCCTTGCTCGAAGCGGGCTTCAACACCTTCCTGCTCAAATCGAAAGACGTATACATTGACTTGTTAACCGACAGCGGCACAGGCGCGATGAGCGACCGTCAGTGGGCGGGCATGATGCTCGGCGATGAAGCCTATGCGGGGAGCAGAAACTTCTATCACCTCGAAGAGGCGATCCAAAAATACTACGGCTATAAATATATCGTCCCCACCCATCAAGGGCGCGGCGCGGAACATCTCATCAGCCAGACGGTCATCAAAAAAGGGCAGATCGTGCCGGGCAACATGTACTTCACCACCACGCGTTTGCATCAAGAATTGGCGGGCGGCGTGTTCTACGATGTCATCATTGACGAAGCGCACGACCCCACAAGTTTGAAACCGTTCAAGGGCAACATTGATCTCAACAAAGTGCAGGCGCTGATTGATAAACACGGCGCGGATAATATCGCCTACATCAGCGTCGCTGGCACGGTCAATATGGCGGGCGGTCAACCCGTGAGTATGGAGAATATCAAAGCCTTGCGCGCGCTGTGCAACCAACACGGAATCAAAGTGTATCTCGACGCGACGCGCATGTTGGAAAACGCCTACTTCATTCAACAACGCGAAGAAGGCTATGCTAATAAGACCATCGCGCAAATTCTCAAAGAGTTTTGCAGTTACACCGACGCGGCGTGGATGAGCGCCAAAAAAGATAACCTCGTCAACATCGGCGGCTGGCTGGCGATCAACGATTACGAGATTTTTGAAGAACTCCGCAATTTGGTCGTTGTCTACGAAGGTCTGCACACCTACGGCGGACAAGCGGGACGCGACATGGAAGCGCTCGCCATCGGCATCGAAGAATCGGTCAACGACGACCACATCCGCACGCGCATCGGTCAGGTTTTGTACCTCGGTGAATTGCTCACGGAGTGGAACATCCCCATCGTTCAACCGATTGGCGGACACGCGATCTTCCTCGACGCGAAAGCGTTCTACCCGCACCTCAAACAAATTGAATTTCCATCCCAAACCCTCGCGGCGGAACTCTACCTCGATTCGGGCATCCGCTCGATGGAGCGCGGCATCGCCTCGGCGGGGCGCGACCCGAAGACGGGCGATCATTACTACCCCAAACTTGAGTTGACCCGCCTCACCATTCCGCGCCGCGTCTACACCCAAGCCCACATGGATGTCGTCGCTGAATCGGTCAAAGCCGTGTACGACCAACGCGAATCGACTCGCGGCTTGAAGATGGTCTACGAGCCGAAGTATCTGCGCTTCTTCCAGGCAAAATTTGAACGGCTTTAGCGCTTGAAATCAAAAGGTCATTGAGAATTTTCTCAATGACCTTTTGATATCGCGAGTAGCCGCTATCGGAAATAATTCTTCGGATGCGGATTTGTTTTTTTTCAGCATCCATCCGCGTTCATCTGCGTCCCATAAAAGAACTTGGGCTTATTGATTTTCTCAACGTAATTTCTGCTTTGCAAAATATAAAAGCAAAACAGAATAAATTTGATGGAAGCCCAGCAGCGCGCGGAATCCGAAATCCAGACTCACGCTTCCCTTCGCAGGGACAACTGCCGACCCGAAGTAGAGTTTTGTCGCCGCCCCAACCTGGTCCACCATCAGCCATGAGCGCGTGCGAGTCATAAAATCGCACATCAGTAATTCGTGAGCGCCTCGCGCTTCGACAGTCCACGCCGCGAAAGAATCGATTTCAGCGTTCGCTAGTCGCCTCGCCTGTAAATCGGTGGATGGTTTATTGACAAGCGCTTTCAAAATCAAACGCTCTGTTTTGAAAAGCCAGGTTGTGTAAAACACCAAAATAAATTCAGGGAAGGAAACTTGCTTGTCAATCGTTGTAGTGTAACAATCTACGTAATTTCCATTTATCGAATACTTTTCAAGCAATGAGTTTTCAGGCGGCGGGCATTTTTCAATGGATGGCATGTTTGTTCAGCCGAAATGGCTTCAACTTGAAAAACTTTTCAAAAAATTTGTCACGATCCGCTGAAATTCTTCAGGGTGATCCATGTTGGGCAAGTGTGCCGCGTCTTCCATTTTCACTTTTTTCACGGAAGGAATATGCTCTGCCATATAGTCTGCCGCTCCCTGAATATACGGGACGTCATGCGCGCCGACGATCACCAGAACGGGAATCGTGAGGTTTACCAAGCGATCAAACGCCAGAGTTTCCGTGTTCGGTAAGCGTTTGCCAAGTTTCAGCGCTTCATACGCCAGCGCCTTCCGATTCATTTCATATAGCAATGTGCGCATTGCTTGATTCACTTGTTCGGACGTTCGATCCATGCCATCGAACCAGATCTGCGTTTCGATCTCACAGACAAGATCAAGAGCGCCTGCCTCGAACGCTTTCTCTGCTTCGGCAAATTTCGCGGGCGTTGGCGCATCTAACTCCAAGCCGCTGGGACCTGAGCCAACCATGATCAACGCTTTGACTCTGGATGGATGCGTTAGCGCAAAATCCATCGCCAAGCCTCCGCCCATCGAACAGCCCATCATAATCAGTGGCTCGTGAATTCCAAGAGCATCAAGCGCCGCGACCAAATCACCCATGTGATTAAACTCGCCGTCAACGGGTTCGCTTTTCCCATAGCCGCGCATATCGTGGCGCAGAACCTGATACTTGTGTGCAAAAAATGCGAACTCGTTATTCCACTGGCGACTGTCCGCCACGCCAGCATGGATCATCACAAACGGCAACCCACTGCCAGCCGTTTCGTAATAAATCTGCGCGTTGCCGTTTTTCACAAAGCCAGAATTGAATTGCGGAGCGGTCACGTTATTGTCCAACCATTGGACTGATCAATTGAAAGAGATTTCCATCGGGATCAGCCAACGTGGCGATCCATCCGCCGCCCATATCGTATGGCTCTTTGACAACGGTTCCGCCAATGGACTTGATCCGCTCAAATTCCTCTCGGACCTGTTCTGTCTCGAAATTGATCATCACCCGCCCTGGGTCTTTGGCTCTGCCGCCCATCTCCGAATGCTCCAGCACGGACATGAATGCGCCGCCCACTTGCCATCCCCAAAAACCATGTTCTGCGTCCAGCATGTCCGCTGGCTTGCCTAAAACTTTTTCGTAAAATGCGGCTAATACTTGCGGTTGAGTCGTTCCGATCATTACCGAGTTGAGATTTAACATGTGTCACAGCCTTTCTGTTTGGAGGGGAATGGTAGACTTCTTGCATAAGTGAGTTTTGTTGAGCCACAGAGACCTTTGAGAAATGCTCTTTTTCTCCATGTTCTCTGTGGTGAAGGGCCTTTCGCAAGAAACCCATCGTGTTTCATTGTAGAACATATATTCTGATTTGGCAAGATGGAAATAGACTTCCAAAATGGATTATATTCAGAACATGATCCTCGTTACTGGCGCAAGTGGCAAGACAGGCAAGGCAATAACCAAGGCGCTTTCAAAAGTTGACAGCATATGCGCGTTTGTCCATCGCGAAGAACAGGTCGCTGTTTTGAAATCCCTCGGCGCGGTGAAGGTCATCGTCGGCGATCTGCGCCATCAGGTAGACATTCGGTCCGCGATGCGAGGCGCGCGGGCGGTCTATCACATTTGCCCGAACATGAGTCCCAGTGAAACGGTAATTGGTAAATCGGTAATCGATGAGGCAAAGAAAGCAAGTGTGGAGCATTTCGTCTATCACTCGGTTTTGCGCCCGCAAATCGAAGCGATGAATCATCACTGGCAAAAGATGCGCGTGGAGGAGTCGCTTTTCGAGTCGGGACTTCCCTTCACTATTTTGCAACCTGCTCCGTACATGCAAAATCTTCTGGCGGGATGGAAGCGCACTATGGGTGAAGGAGTTTTGCGCGTGCCATATTCCGTAGAATCTAAATTCAGTTTTGTGGATCTGGAAAATGTGGCTGAGGTAGCGAGAATCGTTTTGACCCAGCCTGATCATACAAACGCCATTTACGAATTGGCAGGGACAATGCCCACGTCGCATGTTGAGGCGGCGGAAACCTTCAGTCAAGTCCTGAGGCGAGATGTGAAGGCTGAGATCATGACGATTGAAGACTGGAAACTTGGAATAGCGGGATTGAGCGATTATGCTTTGGAGAATCTGGTTAAGATGTTCGAGTATTACGATAGGCGGGGCTTGATGGGGAACCCAAATGTGCTGACATGGATTTTGCGAAGAGAACCGAATTCTTTAGAATCCTTTGCGGAAAGAGTTATGAAGGAACATTACGCAGAGAATTAATGCTGTTTCTTTTTCGAGAGAAATCAGAGAAACGGCATCCGAAGATGGTACAACCTTGTTTTTTGATAAACTTCAGGAAAGGTATAGTTGCTCGTTTTGGAGAGCAAGGCGGCTATGCAGGTTGTTGGTGTATGTTCTGGAGGCTAGATCGTGCAGACTTTAAAAAATTGCGCGGCGGGGGCACAAAAGAGATACTTCTTCAAATGGCTGAAAAAAATCAACAAGCAGGGTTGCTCACCTGCCTCGCAGGAAACCTGTTGAAAGGTTCGCTCATTTCTCCAGCACCACCAGCAACCGCGTCGCAAACAGGGATGGGAACAGGTCGAGAAATTTTTCCAGTGATTTTACAGCCGAATACATCCCTGTCGGGTACAGTTGCGGACCTGAGTACCCGCCCGAGGCGGCGTACGCCAGCGCCGAGAGGCGGATGGTTTTGACGCTTTTCCATGCCGTGAGTTGGGAACGATATTTCTTTCCAACGAAGATGCGCGTGGCATTTCCCTGCGCGGCGTAATAATCCAAATGTTCGGGCGACCAATCTGCGGGGGCGAGCCACTCGATTTTTTTCGTGATGGCAATCGACTCGACGTGGAACGCGCCGTACACGAGCAGTCCCAGCAGGCTCATGCACGGTTCGAGCAGGATGATCCGTCCGCCAGGGCGGAGGACGCGATGAAGTTCGATCAACGCGGTGCCAGGGTATTTCAGGTGATGAAACACATCGGTCGAGATCAGGTCGGAAATTGATTCGTCCTCAAACGACAGTTTGTACGCGTTTTCGATCTGGTCGATCCACGGAAAGGGGAATAACTCGGTGGTGATGCAGTTGGGAATCACATCGCGGATGTGTCCCATGCCCGAGCCGAGTTCGACGATCTTTGAATCGGACAATCCGCTCAACTGCGTCGCCGCGATTCGATACATGTCTTGATACGCCGTTCGCAGAATCGGCTTGCGATTCCATAACTCGTGATTTTTGTTTATCAAATCCTGATGTAAATTAATTCCCATGATTGATTTCTTTGTAAGTGGTGTGTGATCTCTTGTGACCCCGAAGGCGGTGCGTTGAGCCTGTCGAAACGGGTCAAATGATTATAGATGGTTGTGTGAGTGGTTGATAAACCCCGAAGGGGTGATATTCTTTTCCACGTGTGTCATCCCTTCGGGATTTGGGAATCGGAATGCTTGATTCTATAATCGTCACATCCCTTCGGGATTTTTTGTTTCAAACAAATTTTATCCGTCTTGCCGCAAAAGCGACCATGCGCAGTAACAACAAACCGTGTTTCCAGCGCGAGATATTGGTCGAGCCGTATGTCCGTTCGCGGTAACGGATGGGGAGGTCAACGATTTTCAAATTCAATTTTGCCGCGCCAAAGATCAAGTCATAGTCGCCGAACGGATCGAAATCGCCGAAGTACGAACGGTTCGCAGCGATGCGTTCGTAATCGTCTTTCCACAACACTTTTGTTCCGCACAACGTATCTTTGATGGGCTGACCCAACAACCACGAGAACGCGAGACTAAAAAATTTATTGCCGAAAAAATTCAACGTCTGCATCGCTTCTTTTTCCATCGGGTACACCAGCCGCACGCCGTTGATGAATTCGCCCTTGCCCGAAACGAGCGCCTCATAGAAACGCGGCAGGTCTTCGGGCGGCACCGTCAGGTCGGCATCGAGGATCATCAGCACATCGCCAGTGGCTTTGGCGTAGCCGAGTCGCACCGCGTCCGCTTTGCCGATGCCCGACTGTTGGAGAATCAGGCTGGGGGTGGATGGATGCGCTTTCACTTCCCGCTGGATTGCCGCGTACGTGTCATCCTTCGAATGTCCCTCGACGAAGACGAGTTCTGTCGCGCGCCCCATTTTGGGAGTCCGTTCGAAAATAGATTTGATGTTGCCCGATTCATTCCGCGCGGGGACGATGACCGACACCGTCGGCTCTTGTGCGCGTTGGATGGTTGGTCGCGCCACCACGAAGTTCGACAACGCGAGATGATGCAGGGGCCACAGCCGCACGAGAAATTTATTCGCCAGCCCGCCCAACGGAAGCGGAAAAAGAATCTCTTGCGTGATCTGCACTGGCTCGAACCCCGCGAGGCGCATCAACCCACGGATGTCTTCGCGCGTCAACCAGTTTTGATAGAGGTTGCGCGTGGCAAGGTTGAGACTTTGCGCGATGCCCAGCGGCAATTGCCAAAGCCTGCTGTAAAAGTTAAGGAGGATGCGCGTGCGCGGCGTGCAAAGTTTTTTAATTTCTTGAAAGACGCGTTGCACATCCCACAAATCATTGACGAGGTCGGAGAGGATAATGATGTCGAATGTTTCGTTGATCGCCGAGAGATCGTGCGCGTCGGCTTCGATGAATTCGATGTTCGGATGTTTTACTTTGGCGCGGCGGATCATCTCAGGCGAAAAGTCCACGCCCACGCCTCGCGCGGGATTCAACACGCCGAGCAGTTTCCCGTCCGCGCAACCGATCTCGATCACGCTCAGGTTCGGCGCGATGTGAAAGCGATAGATCTCCGCCAGCCGCTGGTGATACCACCTGCCCATGCCGCGCCACGAATCCGTTTTGCGCGCGATGGAGTCCCAGTGGGAGATGCGAGATTGTTGGTAGGCGACGCCTGACGCGTCGAAGGAGGGAGAGGATTTCATGTCGGTTTTGAATATGGTAACTGACCTCACACAGAACGTCCCGCAGGATTGGTTTAATCAACCTTATTTTGCGAGAAAACCTGCGGGACGGTGTGTAATATCTGTATGGTAACATTTTATCATTCAAAGAATCACAATGGATTCGACAACATCCCCTCAACGGAAAACAACCGCACTGCGGCTGAGCTTGTCCCTTGCTTTGATCGAGGGACTGTTCGTGTTCTGGAAGTTTCTCACCGCGCCTAGCGAAGCGGAGTCGGTCGTCTTCTTGCAGTATTCCGCGCTTCGATTGATCCTACTGCTGGCTGTGCTTGTCCTGTCGCTGGCGATTTTGCTTTTACTGGTTGCATCTTTCAAAAAGAACTGGCTCGAACTGAAAACGGGAAGACTCATCGCCAACCTGTGGGATAAGACCGAAACCTTCTGGGCATGGCTCGCGTTGGGCAGTCTAACCTATTTCCTGCTGTTCACTTCAAATCAGAATTTGGGATCGCTTGCTTCCTATCGTGAGCGTTTGTATCCGATCCTTGTCTGGATTGCCTTGATCGCGGTTCAATTCATTGTAAGTTTTGTCTTCGTCAAAGGAAGCGGCTCGAATCTTTTTCAAACCTATCGCTCATCCCTTGTTCCGAGCGGAATTGCCCTTCTCCTGCTCGCGCTCCTCATCCTCTTCATCGCCCTCACCAAAATTGGACTCACTCCCGACGCGATCTACTGGCAGGGACCTGGAGTCCCGTTGTTGATCTCACAGGTGGTCGTTGCGTGGGGTATCGGATTATTGTTCAACGTACTTGTTCTGCGATTCGGCGAAGTGGGTCGAAACCGAGTCAACGTGTTGGCTTGTGTCGCATTGTGGGCATTGGCGGTTTTTCTCTGGTGGAATCAACCTGCGCGGTCGTCTTACAATGTGCTCGAACCTGCGCCTCCCAATTTTCAGAGTTATCCATTCGGCGATTCGATCCTATACGACACCGTCGCGCATAAATTTTTGACAGGCACAGCATTGCCGAACGACTTTTGGGTCAAGCCGTTGTATTCTTTCTTTCTGGCGTTCCTGCATTTGTTCGCGGGAGAAAATTATGGACTGCTAGTTTTTCTTCAGATTGCGATTCTCGCCATCATCCCTGTCTTGGTTTATCTGCTCGTCAGCCGCATCGGAAATCGGACTGCGGGCGTCGTTGCCAGTCTGCTCGTGATCCTGCGCGAACAAAACTCGATCGCGCTGTCGAACGTCATTCAAGTATCTCATCTGAAACTGTTGTTGAGCGACGTGTTTTCAATGGGACTCGTCGTCCTCCTGCTCTGGCTGATGCTCCGCTGGTTCGAGAATCCGCGCGAACGACGCAATTCTCTTTTGGCATTGGGCGGCGTGTTGGGGTTGTTGACCCTGACGCGCGGACACCCCATCCTTTTGCTTCCCGTTTTTCTTGTGATCGTCTTCCTGTTCAACGCGGAAAATTTCCGACAACGAATTGCACGCGTAGGTTTCATCGCGGCTGGCGTTGGTCTGGTCTTGCTTCCCTGGCTCGCGCAGATTTACCAAACTACAGGGCGCATCGCGCTTCAAAGTCCCGTCTCGCCGTACAGCGCGAACATGGCTGGGCTGTACAGCATTACGCCTCATCTTGCGGATCCCGAAGCGTTTACTACGGATGTTTCGAGTCGAACGTTGGAAGAGTCCGATGCGCAGAACAAACAAGTCACCGACTTTATCCTCCAGCATCCCGATGAAGTCCTGCGATTCGTCTCGGCGCATTATTTCCATAACGTGATTTACAGTTATATTTATTTACCGCAATCGTTTCGTATCGAAAGTTTGAAAGCATATGTCGCCTCTGAGCCGTTCTGGGGCGCGTGGCAGGGTGAACTTTCATTTCAAAGTTGGATTTTGTTATTCATCAACATGGGCTTGATCGCGCTGGGATTCGGAACCGCGTGGAAGAAAAACAAATACCTTGCCATCGCTCCCGTGCTGATCGGCATGGGATACAACGCCAGTGTTTCCGTGGGACGCATCTCAGGCTGGCGGTTCATCCTCCCAGCCGATTGGATCACCCTCGTCTACTTTTCCATCGGGCTGGTTCAGTTCTCCTACATCATTTGGTATGTTGTTACTCGTTCCGCACAGGATGTTTCGGCGAGGGACGAATCACAAACGGTTGAAAAGACTTCCGCAAGTTGGGTCAATGCAACGACGATTGCAGTTGTCTTTCTTTTAATCGGATCGTCTGTCACCTACGGGAATCGGCTATTTTCAAATCGTTATCCTGAAAAAACCGCCCCACAGTTGATGAGCGAGTATTTGGTTGCCGCCGAATCGCTTGATCAGTCGTTAACCAACGATGATCTCGAACGTTTCCTTCAAAACGACCGAGCCGTCATCGCGTATGGACAGGCGATCTACCCATACTATTTGAAATCCGATTCGGGTCCCATCAACCACGCCTGGCCCGCATACAAACCGCGACCATACAATCGCGTTGTGTTCTATCTTGTGGGTTCAGAATCGTCGAATGTTATTTTGCCGATACCCTCTCCGAAATTCGATTTTCCCGACGGCGCGGATGTGATCGTGATCGGTTGCGCCAACGACAATGGGGACGTGGAGGCGTTGTCCGTTTTGCTCACGGGCGAATCGCCGTCGCTGTTCACGCGCGAGCCGATGCCCGCGCTCAGTTGTCCATTGCCTGAATAAACCGTCCCGCAGGTTGTTGCTTAACTTGCCTTATGCGCTCATAACTCCGAAGGAGTGAAATGATGATAGGGTTGCATCAAATAGGCGAGTCAACCCCGAAGGGGTGTCATGGGGTTTTATATGGCGGCATATCATCCCTTCGAATGCTCTTCATCCGAATCCCTCGTTTGACACCCCCTCATTCTCGGTTATAATTCAGTCACTGAATTTTGAACCGATGAATCCTATGGAAACCACAAACGAAGAACTGCGCGAACTTACCCTGCTCGAAAACATCGAAAACGATCCAGATGTGAATCAGTCCACGCTGGCGACCCAGCTTGGCGTCGCGGTGGGAACCGTGAATTGGCATCTCAAGCGGCTCGTCGCGAAAGGCGCGGTCAAAGTCAAGCGCGCCGAACGCAAGAAGTTGCGTTACATCATCACGCCCGAAGGCATCGCCCTGCGCGCCCGTCTCGCGGTGGATTATGTCGAGCGGTCGTTTTCGATCTATCGCAAAACGCGACAGCGCGTGAAAGAACACATCGCAAAAATTCGCGCGGCGGGATTCGATCGCGCGCGCGTCGTCGGCAAGGGCGATGTGGTGGACGTGTGCAAACTCACCTGCATCGAACAGGGCGTGACGATCGTGACCGATAAAAACGCGCCGACGATTCAAGTAGATGGATTCAAAGTGACTCTCAACATGGATGGGACCTCATGAAACATATTTTGATCACGGGCGGCGCGGGCTACATCGGTTCGCTTCTGACCTCCGAACTGCTTCGGCTTGGATACCGCGTCACCACCCTCGACTCTCTGCTCTTCGGCGGTGAAGCCATCGTCCCGTTTTTGCATCATCCCAATTTTCATTTCGTGAAAACGGACGTGACCGAACCGCGCGCCGTGAAGGACGCGCTCAAAGATGGTTGGCAGAAACCTGACGCGGTGATCCATCTCGCCGCGATCGTTGGATTCCCCGCGTGTCAGGCGGTGGGGAAGCAGGTCGCGTGGAAGTACAACGTTGATTCAACAAAGATGGTTTATGAACAAGCGACAGACTTGGGCGTGGAGCGATTCGTGTTCGCATCCACGTACAGCAATTATGGATTATCTCAAGACGGCAAGCCTGTCACCGAAGAGTCGCCGTTGAATCCGCAATCGTTGTATGCTGAAACGAAGATCGCGGCGGAAGAATTTTTACTTTCACAAAAAGATTCGCCGACCGCGCCATTGTTGTTCCGATTTGCCACATTGTATGGATTATCCCCGCGCACTCGCTTCGACTTGATCGTGAATCAATTTGTGCTGGAGGCGTTCACCAAACGCGTGCTGGTCATCTACCAACGCGGCTACTCGCGTTCGTTCGTCCATATCCGCGACGTGGCGCGCGGCGTCATCATGGGACTCGAAGCGGAGCAGTCGAAAATTCGCGGACAAATTTTCAATCTCGGCACCGACAATGGCAACTACTCGAAAGACGATATCGTGACGTTGGTCCGCAAGCGCATGCCCGAAGTGGAAGTGGAATACAAAGACCTCACCTTCGGCGGCGACATGCGCGACATCACCGTGTCGTTTGCCAAGATCAAAAGCGTCCTCGGCTTCGACACCACCCTCGACGTGGACGACGGCATCCGCGAATTGTTGTTCGCGTTGAAGACGGGTCTCATCCAGAACCCGACCGATACGCGGTATCGTAATGCGCAGTTTATCGTTCAATAATAGTAGACCTCACAGGTCTCAAAGACCTGTGAGGTCTTGCTAAGGAAAATATGACCAACACCTTCTGGCAAACCAAAAAAGTCATCGTCACGGGCGGATCGGGCTTCCTCGGCTCGTTCGTCGTCGAGAAACTCCAGCAGCGCGGCGCGAAAGATATATTTGTCCCACGCAGTTCGCAGTACGATCTACGAAAATCGGAAGACATTTCGCGCGTCCTCACTGATTTCAAAGCCGACATCGTCATCCACCTCGCCGCCCTCGCAGGGGGAATCGGCGCCAACATGGGGCGACCCGCCGAATTTTTCTACGACAATTTGATGATGGGCGTGCCGTTGCTTCATCAGGCTTGGCAAAAGGGGATTGAAAAGTTTGTCGCGGTTGGTTCAATTTGTTCGTATCCAAAGTTCACGCCGCTTCCTTTCAAAGAGGAGACCCTTTGGGACGGCTATCCCGAAGAGACAAACGCGCCGTATGGTTTGGCGAAGAAAATGCTGCTCGTGCAATCGCAGGCGTATCGTCAGCAATACGGATACAACTCAATTTATTTGATGCCAGTGAATCTGTTCGGTCCGCGCGATAACTTTGACCTGGCGACCTCGCACGTCATCCCCGCGCTGATCCGCAAAACCGTCGAAGCGACCGAACGTGGCGAGGAGGAAATCCCCGCCTGGGGCGACGGCTCGCCGACGCGCGAATTCCTCTACGTGGAAGACGCCGCCGATGGAATCGTCACCGCCGCCGAAAAATACAACGGCTCCGAACCTGTCAATCTCGGTTCGGGTTACGAAATTTCCATCAAAGACCTCGTGGAGATGACCGCGAAAATGACAGGTTTTACAGGCAAGATCGTCTGGCAGACAGACAAACCGAACGGTCAACCCCGCCGCGCGCTCGACGTCAGCCGCGCGAAAGACTATTTCGGCTGGAGCGCACAAGTCCCCTTCGAGGAGGGGATGCGGCGCACGATCCAATGGTTTAAAGAAAATCGAAAATAAACGGAACGCGGACTTCAGTCCGCTTATGTTGCAAATAGCGGACTAAAGTCCGCAATCCGAAAATGACCGAACCTACCACCATCTACATCAAACCCACCAAAGGACTCGCCGCGCTGAACCTGCGCGATCTGTGGACGTACCGCGAGTTGGTCTTCTTCATGGTCTGGCGCGATGTGAAAGTGAAATACAAACAGACTCTGCTCGGCATGGCGTGGGCTGTCATCCAACCCGTGATGACGATGCTCGTGTTCACCTTCCTCTTCGACAAAGTGGCAAAACTTCCCACCGAAGGGATTCCGTATCCCGTGTTTTCGTTCACCGCGTTATTGCCGTGGGGTTTGTTCGTTGTCGCGCTCAATCAGGGCAGCCGCTCGCTCGTGGCGCACAACAACATGGTCACAAAAATTTATTTCCCGCGCTTGATTCTTCCCATGTCATCGGTCTTCGCAGGTCTTGTTGACTTCGCCATCGCGTTCGTCATTCTCATCGCGCTGATGATTTACTATCAAGTGACTCCCGCGTGGAATTTGATTTGGACTCTTCCGTTCTTCCTCCTGCTTGCGATCATCACCGCCCTGGGAGTCGCGTTGTGGCTCTCGGCGGTCAACGTGAAATATCGTGACGTGAATCAAGCCCTCCCGTTTCTGACTCAGTTTTGGCTGTTCGCCACACCTGTAGCCTACTCGGCGTCTGTGGTCTCTGCGAAGTGGCAGATCCTCTACTCGCTCAACCCGATGGCAGGCGTCGTGAACGGATTCCGCTGGGCGCTCCTCGGCGCAGGCAATGGACCTGACATCACATTGTGGGTTTCTGTCACCATCTCTATTCTGATTTTTATTTCAGGACTTTTTTATTTCAGAAGCATGGAAAAAACTTTCGCAGATACGATTTAGATAAATAGATAGTAGAGAATAGAGAGCAGAGGATAGAAAGTAGAAAGTAGTCAACCATCCAGTCTCCAATCTCTAATCCTCTATTCTCTAATTCTCTAATCCTCTAATTCTCAATCTCCAATTACCACTTACCTCTCACCCAATGACCACCGCTATCTCAGTGCAAAACCTCGGCAAGCAATACAAGATCGGCGCGGCGGAAACCAAGTTTCGCTATAACATGCTGCGTGATGTGATCGTGGATACGGTCTCGGCGCCGATCCGTTTGGCGAAAGCGCTCGTTGGAAAATCGGACCGACGCTTGAATCAAAATTTCATCTGGGCGTTGCACGACGTTTCCTTCGACCTCGACGAAGGCAAAGTGCTGGGCATCGTCGGACGCAACGGCGCGGGGAAAAGCACACTGCTGAAAATACTCTCCCGCGTCACCGAACCGACGACGGGGACTGTTTCCGTGCGCGGACGCGTCGGCTCGCTCCTCGAAGTGGGGACGGGGTTTCATCCCGAACTGACGGGGCGCGAAAACATCTACATGAACGGCGCGATCCTCGGCATGAAGCGCGCCCAAATTGACCGCAACTTCGACGCCATCGTGGACTTCTCGGAAGTGGGGCAGTTCATTGATACGCCCGTCAAACGCTATTCATCGGGCATGTACTTGCGGTTGGCGTTCGCGGTCGCGGCGCATTTGGAGCCTGACATTCTTGTTGTAGATGAAGTGTTGGCAGTGGGTGACGCGGAGTTTCAACGCAAGTGCATCGGCAAGATGAACGACGTGGCGCAACAGGGACGCACGGTTTTGTTTGTGAGTCATAACATGTCCGCGATTCTGCGATTGACTCAAGAAGCCATCGTCTTGAAAAAAGGACAACTCATCAAGCGCGCGCCGACTCCCGAAGCCGTTGATTTTTATCTCGCGTCGGGTCAAGCCGAATCAGGCGAGCGCGTTTGGGAGGCGGACGAGGTCCCAGCGGCGAGCGCGCCATTTAAACCCGTATCAATCAAAATCAAAGAAAGAAACGGCGCGGTCGTAGACACCGTCCGATCCACCGAGCCAGTCGTCATCGAATTCGAATATCAACTCGACGCGCCCGTCACGGGTCTGCGCGTGGGCATGTATCTCAACACGATGCGCGGCGAATATGTTTTTACCGCGTTCGACACCGACGATGCGCAACAGTTCGAGCAGTTCGGCGCGCGCGCGGCGGGACGTTACGTGAGTCGTTGCGAAATCCCCGCCGATTTTTTCAACGAGGGTCGTTACTATCTCGGCGTCAACGCAAGTTCGTTCGGCGTCAAGCGATATTTCATGGACGAGAATGCCATCTCGTTCAACGTGGATATTTCAGGCGCGCCTGGCACGCAATGGCCCGAACTGCGGCAAGGACCGATTCGTCCGCGTTTGAATTGGAAGATCGAGAAAATCAGCGGTTAGAGAATAGAGAGCAGATGATTAGTCATCGGACTACTCTCTACTCTCTAATTATCTACTCTCTCTTTATGAACAAAAATTCCCTCCGCAACTTTTTGGGCGCACTGCCTCTCGCCGCCGAACTCGATTATTCGCTTCGGCAAAAGAATCGCGCCCGCAAAGACCACTTCAACCTTTCGCGCCTAAAAAAATCACTCCCTCAAGCCGTTGAATCGATCAAGCCAATCCTTCAATCACCAATACGCAATCCGCAGTACGCAGTAAAAAACATCCTCTTTTTCGCCACCCTCCACTACTGGATCGAACAAGCCGCGTACATCTCCCTCGCCCTCGCGGGACTCGGTCACAAGGTCACGCTGTTGACTCTGCCCTATTCCGAATGGCACAAAGAGATGGATAAACTGACTCAGAAACAACGCGGACTCCACACAAGAGACGCCCTCTTTCCTCTTTCTTCTTTCGTTCCTCACGTTTCCATGCTAGACCTTCGACCTTCAACCTTCGACCTCCCAGCCCCTCTCCACACTGACATCGCCGAAATCTCCCTCTGGGACGCGCAATACACCCTCATGCGCGAAGAAGTGGACATGTCGAACGCGAAAGACAAAGCGTTGTACGATCTGCGGATCAAGCGCAACACCTTCGCCGCCCTCGCCGCGCTCGAGTGGATGCAAGCCAACAAGCCTGATGTTGTGCTTGTTCCCAACGGATTGATCCTCGAAATGGGAATCGTCTTCCGCGTTGCGAAATATTTGAACATTCCCGCCGTCACGTTTGAATTCAACGACCAGCGCGAACAAATTTGGCTGGCGCAGAACACGTCCATAATGCGGCAGGACACGGACTATCTCGTCGAAGCGCGTTGCAAACTGCCGATGACCGACGAAATGTACGAACGCCTCGCCGACTTGGAGAACGCCCGACGCGGCGCGCGCGTGTGGGGAAAATCAAAACGACTGTGGCAGTACGTCTCATCACAAGGCGCCGAAGAGACGCGCAAAGCCATGGGCTTGGACAACAGACCCATCGTCCTGCTTGCCGCGAACGTGTTGGGTGACAGTCTCACGCTTGGGCGAAACATCTTCGCCGAATCCATGAGCGAGTGGATCACCAAGACCGTCCAATACTTTGCGGAGCGGACGGATGTACAACTCGTCGTGCGGATTCACCCTGGCGAGAAAATTGTCCCGCAGGCGAAATCAATGGGGACTGTCGTGCGCGAAGCGTTGCCCGAATTGCCGAGTCACATCCACGTGATCGGCGCGTTGGACAACATCAACACGTACGATCTGATCGAGATCGCAAATCTTGGGTTGGCATACACAACCACCGTCGGCGTCGAGACCGCGATGAACGGCATCCCCGTCATCTCGTGCGGACAAACGCATTATCGCGGTCGCGGCTTCACAATTGACCCGAACTCGTGGGATGAATATTTTGCCGCGCTCGAAAATGTTTTATCCGATTTGCCCGCGCATCGTTTGAACGATGAACAAACCGCGAAGGCATGGAATTATGCATATCGTTTCTTTTTTGAATATCCGCGTCCATTCCCATGGCGGTTGATGAATTTTTGGGATGACCTTGACGTGTGGTCTCTCGAAAAAGTGTTGAGCGATGAAGGAATGAATCATTTTGGAGATACGTTCAGGTTTTTAGTCGGTGAGCCGTTTACGTGGAAATGAAACTCGGTGGTCGAGTAGTCCTGAGCGGAGCGTAGCGGAGACGAAGGACGTATCGAGACCACCACGCCGTAGAGTAATTTTTGTAACAAATATACTTTTGAAACTTGGTGGTCTCGACTGCTTGCGTCTCGACCACCGATGAAATAAAAACATGACAAACGAAACCAAACAAAAAGTCCGCGAGTTTTATGATGAGATCGGCTGGCAACAGGAAGACGACGGGAATTATCAAAACGCCCGTTACGAAGACCTGCGCCCCGTCTCGCGCGAATACATCCACAAAACGCGCCTGCGCGTGATGAACGGATTGATTCCCACAGGCAACCTCCTGCTCGACGCGGGTTCGGGTCCTGTGCAATACGAAGAATATAAAGTCTATTCGCAGGGATACCAAAAGCGCGTGTGCCTGGATATTTCCATTCAAGCCTTACGCGAAGCGCGGACACGCATCGGCGATCACGGACTGTTTGTCGTCGGCGACCTCGCCAATTTGCCGTTCAAAGCCGACGCGTTCGACGGCGCGGTTTCGATGCACGCGATCCATCACCTCGCGCTCACCGAACATCCGCGCGCGTATTCTGAAATCCATCGCGTGCTCGCCAGCGGACGAACTGCGGCGATCGTCAACGGCTGGCATGATCCTCTTTTGAGTCGCGTCGCCGAACCGTTGATCGGACTCATGCGCAAACTTTCGGGTCGCTCGGCGAAAAAGAAAAAAGAATGGCTCAGCGAAGAAGACCCCGCAGGGACGTTCGTGCAAAAGATGACTCCCGCGTGGCTCAAGCGCGAGATCGGTTCGAAGATGCCCATCGAAATCAAACCCTGGCGAAGCATGAGCACGCGCATCTTGCGTTGGTTCGTCCGTCCGTTCGGCGGGCGCGCGTTTTTGCGATTCGTGTTTTGGCTCGAAGCCGTGTTTCCAAATTTTTTTGCCGAGAACGGGCAGTATCCGTTGATCGTGATTAGAAAATAGAGACTGGAGACTAGAGACTTTGTCCAAGTTTACCGATCAGCAATATCTCAAGACCGATCAATACAAAGACTCATCGAACCTCGACGCGCGCGTGGCGATCCATCAACGCTTCAGCACAAATCCGTATGGCTGGATGAATTGGGTCTTCGACCATCTGTTGAAACTTCCAGCAAACGCGAAGATATTAGAACTCGGATGCGGACCTGGATATTTGTGGAAGGAAAACAGTCATCGCATCCCATCCACGTGGGACATCACCCTCTCGGATCTTTCCGCAGGGATGCTTGATTCGGCTTGGCGGAACTTGGTCGTCACTGGGAGAGCATACAACTTCAAAGAGATCGACGCGCAGGAAATTCCGTTCCCCGACGAAACCTTCGACGCGGTCATCGCCAATCACATGCTGTATCATGTCCCTGACAGAGCGAAGGCGATTCGAGAGATGAAACGAGTCTTGAAAACGGGCGGTCATCTGTTTGCAACGACTGTCGGCGAACGGCATATGCAGGAAATCACGGGCTGGTTGGAGGAGATCAGCAACGGGAATTATGTCAGCAAGGCGACGTTATCTTTTACTCTGGAGAATGGACTGGCACAATTGAAATCCGTTTTTCCGCAAGTGACCCTCTCTCGTTACGATGATAGTTTGCGCGTCACTGAATTGGAACCGCTGGTTGCTTATCTGCGTTCGATGACTGCTCTTTCTGACCTTCAGGAAGGCAAGTTGGAGCAAATTAAGCAAGCATCGCAAGATAAACTGGAGCAACAAGGCTCAATCTTCATCACAAAAGATTCTGGCGTGTTTGAAGCGATAAAGTAATTCATCCCAACTCGGTGGTCGAGTAGTCCCGCCGCGCTGAGCGGAGCGACAGCGAAGTCGAAGCGTGTGCGGGACGTATCGAGACCACCAGTGACATGTGAATATGAAATCAAAAGGTGTGGTCTCGATACGTGGCGCGAAAACCATGCGCCACTACTCGACCACCGTATGAAAACAAGAAGTGTGGTCTCGGTACGACACTCGCTATCGCTCGTGTCTACTCGACCACCAGAGGTAACAGGAGAAATCATGGACTGGAAAAATCAAGTCATACTCATCACAGGCGGGACGGGGTCTTTCGGCAAGAAGTTTACGCAGACTTTGCTTGCCGAGAAACAGCCGAAGAAGATCATCATCTTCAGCCGCGACGAGTTGAAACAGCACGAAATGCAGGTGGGCGGATTCAACCATCCGTCACTGCGCTATTTCATCGGCGATATCCGCGACAGGGAGCGACTCGTCCGCGCGATGCATGGCGTGGATATCGTTGTCCATGCGGCGGCGTTGAAGCAGGTCCCAGCGTGTGAGTACAACCCAATGGAAGCCATCAAGACCAACATCATGGGCACAGCGAACGTGGTCGAAGCCGCGTTGGATGCGGGCGTGAAAAAGGTGATGACCATCAGCACGGACAAAGCCGTCAGCCCCGCGAATTTATACGGCGCGACAAAACTCGCCGCCGAGAAGTTGACCGTCCAAAGCAACGCATATGCCGCGGGTTCAGCGACCCGCTACTCGTGCGTCCGATACGGGAATGTCGTCGGCTCGCGCGGCTCGGTCGTGCCGTTGTTCCTCAAACAACGCGAGAATGGGACAGTCACCATCACCGACGAGCGCATGACGCGCTTTTGGCTGTCGCTGGAGCAGGGAGTCAAATTCGTCATTGACTGCATCGAGCAAATGGAAGGCGGCGAAGTGTTCGTGCCGAAGATTCCCAGCACGAAAGTCGTTGACCTTGCCAAAGCCATCGTGCCGAATGCAAAGATCAACATCATCGGCATCCGCCCTGGCGAAAAACTCCACGAAGACTTGATCTCGGATGATGAGGCACGTCACACGATTGAACTCGACAAGATGTACGTCATCCAACCCGCCGAAGCAACGTGGTTCGGTTACTCGTGGAAAGACAAAGGCAAACCGCTCCCCGATGGATTCACCTACACCAGCGACAATAACTCCGAATGGCTCGATATTGACGGAATCAAAAAATTCGTTGCGCCGTTTGAGGAGTTGTTTAAGCAGGGGAAGTTGGAGGGGTGATGCGTGATACGGGATACAAGTTACGGGTTACGAGATACGTAACCTGTAACTCGTACCTTGTAACGTGTATCATGGAACTTGACACATGGCACGAATACTCATAACTGGCGCCAGCGGACTGCTCGGAATCAACCTCGCACTTGAAGCCAAGCGCGTGCATGATGTCATTGGCGTGGACAGGGGTAAATTGAAATCCGCTCCGTTTCGGGTGCTTCATGCAAATCTGCTCAGGTCGGGCAGTGTCAATTCCATTCTCGATTCGACAAGACCTGAGTGGCTCGTCAACTGCGCCGCGTTGGCGAATCTTGAAATGTGTGAAGAAGATCCAGAACAGGCGAGGCTACTGAATACAGAACTTCCGAGGGAGTTAGCCGCCGCTTGCGCCGAACGAAATATTCCCTTCGTCCATCTTTCGACCGACTCGGTTTTTGACGGCACAAAAGAGGGAGTGTACACAGAGGAAGATGAACCAAATCCGCCAGGTGTTTACTCTCAGACAAAACTCGATGGCGAACGCGCCGTGCAACAAGTTAACCCGCAGGCAATTATTGCCAGAGTTAATTTTTTCGGTTGGTCATTGGGCGCAAAAAGAAGCCTCCCCGAATTCTTCATCAACAACTTGAGCGAGGGCAAAAACGTCAACGGGTTTACGGATGTCATCTTCTGCCCGATGTGGGTCAATCATCTGGCGCAGACGCTCATTGCCATGCTCGAAAATGATTTGCACGGTTTGTATCACGTCGTCGGCGCGCAGGCGATGAACAAGTATCAGTTCGGGGTGGAGGTGGCGCGAAAGTTCGGGCTGAGAGAAAGCCTCATCGAGCCGCAATCAGTCGAAAGGTCGGGTTTGACCGCCAAGCGATCCCACAATTTATGGCTGTCTGTCCACAAGTTGTCCACAGATTTGGGGCGCGAAATCCCCTCGTTCTCCACTGGTTTGGACGGGTTCTATACACAGTTCCAACAGGGTTATCCACAGAAAATCAGGGGTTATCAACAGTAACGCAATTTGCCAAATTGCGCCACAGGAGACACATGAAAAATCTGCTCAAACTCGAAGAACTCTTTTTGTTCGGGCTCGCCCTTTTTCTTTTTTCTGGATTGGACTACGGGTGGGGATGGTACGCGCTGTGGTTTTTTGCGCCCGATCTGAGCATGATCGGCTATTTGGCAAACCCCCGCTTCGGCGCCTGGACGTATAACTTGGTCCACCACAAGGGGCTTTCGGTTGCCCTTTATGCCTTGGGCGCCCTAACCTCCACGCCGTGGCTGATGTTCGCAGGGACAGTCCTTCTCGGTCACTCCAGTTTTGACCGCGCCCTCGGCTACGGGTTGAAGCACGAAGACGCGTTCCAGAATACGCACTTGGGGAGGATTGGGAGGTAATCTGAGATGGATAAATTCATCAACAATTGGGTAGCCCCCTATTATCTTCATATCCTGCATGGCAATTATTATTACTTATTGAAAGATGACGAACAAGTTTCATTCAATGAGAAGGTGAGAAAAGCCCTATTGGTTTTGGATGATGAAATCATTCAACGGCTTTTGTCAGGTGATTGGCGCGAGCAAATAACTGGAAGTTGGTTTTGCGGATTAAAAGGCTGGTCACAGTATGCTGATGAAATTGGCGCAAAACTTGTAGAAAGCAAAATGACATATGCTGGTCAGGGTCATTGTTTTGCGCTTGCATGTTTTGCAAACGATAAAAGCGTAAAATACCTTACAGAATATCTAAACATCTACCTTCCCAGAACGAATCTTCATTATGATCAAGCATGGGTTATGCCTGCTCTACTGTGGGTGGATAAACAAAACAATACCAATAATGCGTCCCAATATCTTGATTCAGGCGGTTTGTGGGAGAAATTTATTGCAGATAAGGATTCTGATTTATGGCAAATAGATTATCGCCAAGAGTATTTTTGGAACCTAATGAATTATTGTAGAGAAAATTTTATGCAACCAAAGAAATAAGCTTATGACCCTTGAACTGCTCAAATCCAAAACAGGATGGCATGATTCACGCGGAATCAATGACACCCCTTCGGGGTTGGTAAATCATCGAACCCGAATCTATAATCATTCCACTCCTTCGGAGTTTTTGCTCGGTCACTCCAGTTGTGATCGCATCATCGGCTACGGGTTGAAACACGAAGACGCATTTCAGAATACGCATTTGGGGAGGATTGGGAGGTAGGTTATGAATCTCGATGAACTAGTGAGAACTTTGCCTAAAGCTGAACTTCACATTCATTTAGAAGGTGCCATCCCTTCAACGACGGCTCTTAAACTAGCTCATAAATATTCACATCTAGGAGTTGTCGAAAGAGTTGAATCATTACAAAGGTCGGTTACATTTCAAAATTTTGAAGATTTCCATTCCTATTATCAGCTATGTATGCAGTTGATTCGCTCCGCTGAAGACTTTGCTCTTGTCGTGTACGAGTCTGGACGCGATATGATGCATCAGAATATTCGTTATCGAGAAGTGTATATTTCTATCTATCAACATCTTCACGTTTGGGAAAAGAATTTGCATTTTCAAGATGTTATTGACGGGATTACTGTCGGTCGTCAGAAAGCTCGTGATGACTTTGGCGTAGAAATGCAATGGATATTTGGCATTCCCCGCAATCGCCATTTCAGTGGCAGCAACCCTAGAGTTTTTGATCCTACAATAGCTAACGTTATTTTAGATTACGCTATTCAGGGACAAAAGCGTGGCGTAATTGGTATAGGGCTTGGAGGAAATGAGGTAGATGCGCCTCCAGAACCATTCCGCGACATCTTTCAGAAGGCAAAACAAATAGGTTTGCGAAGTATTCCCCATGCTGGAGAAACCAGTGGAGCTAGTAGTGTTTTGGGTGCCATCAAAGAGTTACAAGCAGATCGCATATGTCATGGCGTTCGCTCAACGGAAGATAAAAATGTAGTTAATAAATTGGTGGAACGCCAAATCCCACTTGATATTTGTCCAACAAGTAATATTCGCCTCAAGGTTTATCCAAAAATGAGTCAACACCCTTTTCGTGATTTAGATCAGTTGGGTGTATGTGTCACAATTAATAGTGATGACCCCTCAATTATTGGTAGTACATTATGTGACGAATATATCGCTGTAGCCAGAGAATTCGGATACACAATAAATGACCTTGTGCGTTTCGCTAGAAATTCAATCAATGTATCCTTTGCAACCATTGAGTTGAAGACAAAGTGCCTTCAAGAAATCGAACAATGGGAGAAGTCCCGCTTTGTCCATATTCAACGGTGATATCTCGAAAGTGACCTATGCCTCTTGAACTTCTCAAATCCAAAACCGAAGACCTGACAGGTTTTACGTGGCGCTTGCCCATCGGACTTCAGCGGATGGAATACAACTTGCTTAATCACGGTGCTGCGGAAACCTGTCAGGTCAGCTAGGTTAACAACCCTGAATATTCTAACGCTTGGTCAGACCATTTCCTTGCCTGTACGGATAAAAGCGTTCTGAGGCGTTCGTCAGTTTGAGCGTGTTCCCAACCCTCACGCCATAATTTGAGCATGAGGCTAATATCCTTTAGTTCTTTGCTGGCGGCTTCGGTTTGCTGAGAGAGAGTCCATTCGATGAATTGGACACATTCGTCCAGCATCGGGATGATCGCCTTGGCGCGAGCGGTTTTCTCGGCGGAGGAGGCAACCCGTCCCAGCGTGGCGGCGAGCGCTCCCAACTGCCGAGCGGGCGATTCTTTTGTAAAGGATTCGGCATATATGGTCATGGCTTTACTCCTTCAAAGTAATTCCGTGTGATACGTTCAACTTTATCGCAGATCGTTTTATCTTGAATAATAATGCTTCTGTTTTGATGCGGACGAATATTGATCAGCGATTCGAACTCGATTTCCTGCTCGTCAGGAAACCAGTTTGCGCCCCAAAGATCTTTCTGTTCACTGCCATCGTTCAACAGCAGTTGCTCGCATTCGTAGTGCATTCCGCTTCCACCTGCAAGGATTTCCCGTTCGATGTCAACGACGATCTTGATCATGCGCATTTCGGAAAACGACTCCAACATCTCTTGCATTTGCGATGATGTCGCTTTGCTGGTGAAAACATGAATGGGCATGCGCAGATTATAAGCCGAAAAATGTAATACGATAAAATACAATTCAACCCTTTTCGGAGGAACACATGGAAATTAAATTTGGAAATCGCACGATCGGATCGAACCATCCCACCTACTTCATCGCTGATATTGCGGCGAACCACGATGGCGATTTGGAACGGGCGAAACTGTTGATCCGTTTGGCGAAAGAGGCGGGAGCGGATGCCGCCAAATTCCAGAATTTCGACGCGCCGAAGATCGTCTCGGATTATGGCTTCTCGCACATGAACTCGCAGGTCAGCCATCAGGCGACGTGGAAGAAATCGGTGACCGAGGTCTATCGCGCCGCGTCCATTCCCTTCGAGTGGACGTTGACGTTGATGGAGGAATGTCAGGAAGCGGGCATTGATTATTTCTCGTCGCCGTATGATTTCGCCGCGATTGATTTCCTCGACCAATATGTGCCCGTCTACAAGGCTGGCTCTGGCGAGATTGATTGGATCGAAGCGCTGGAACGCATGGCGAGCAAGGGCAAGCCGTTCTTTATCGCCACGGGCGCGTCCACGATTGGGGAGGTGCAGAAGGCTGTCCATGCGGTTCTCAAGATCAACAAGCAACTCGTGTTGATGCAGTGCAATACCAATTACACCGCGTCCCCGAACAACTACGACCATTTGCATTTGAACGTATTGAAGACCTACGCGACGATGTTCCCTGATGTGATTCTGGGACTCTCCGATCACACGCACGCGGTCGCTCCCGTTCTCGGCGCGGTGACGCTTGGCGCGCGCGTCATCGAGCGTCACTTCACCGACAGCAACGACCGCGAAGGTCCCGACCACAAGTTTGCGATGGATCCCGCCAAATGGGCGCGCATGGTCGAAGAGACGCGCCTGCTTGAGCGTTCGCTTGGCTCTGCCGATAAATTTATCGCTGAGAATGAAATTGATACCGCTGTTGTGCAACGTCGCTGTCTGCGGGCGGCGCGGGAGATCAAGGCTGGCGAAGTGTTCACGCGTGAGATGATTGACGTGTTGCGCCCCGCCACTGTCGGCGCGATCAAGCCTGACCAGATTCAAGATGTCATTGGAACTAGAGCATTGACCGACATGCCGATGGGTAAAGAGTTGAGATGGACTGACCTCGGCGCGGCTTCTTGAGAGAGGAGATAGGAAAATGGACATCGCAGAATTCCGAAGCATAACTATGACTGTAATTCGAGAAAGCGGTATTGCTGATTACATACCCACCCTGATTCTCCCTGCTGAAGGGGTGGTAATGGCGCTCGAAGGAATTCCAAGTGATATAAGCCATGAAGATGCTGCCCGACAATGGATCAGAGAGAATGGTTACGAATCAGCGGAATATTTTTTGGCTTTTAGAGCGGCTGGTGATGAAATTTATCTCGAACACCGTAAAGACAATTTGTTGATTGGAACGGCTGTAATCGATAGTAGCCTGAAACTTGACACCTGACACTTGGAACGTGAAACTTTGAAAGTCATTTATTTCAGCAAGAACTACACTCCTCACGATTATCGGTTTCTGTCTTCGTTGGCACAAACGGAACATGAAATCTTCTTTTTGCAACTCGAGGCGACGACTCGGCAAACGGAGGATCGTCCTGTCCCTGCGAATGTTGAGCAGATTTTGTGGGCAGGCGGGCGGAGCGAATTCCGCTGGCGGGATGTGCCGCGTTTGACCTTCGATCTTCGACGTGTGATCAAAGAAATTCAGCCTGATCTGATTCACGCGGGTCCGATTCAGAATTGCGCGTTTCTCGTGGCGTTGAGCGGATTCCGTCACTTGCTGACGATGTCGTGGGGGTATGATTTGGTGATGGATGCGGAGAGCAGTTGGTGGATGAAACGTATTACGTACCACGTACTGCGTAAGTCGGCGTTCTTTACGAGCGATGCGAGGGTTTCAAGAGATAAGGCTGTTTCTTTTGGAATGAATCCAGAAAGAACGGTTATTTTTCCATGGGGAACGGATATTGAGCATTTTGTTCCGCGCAGAATGGAAAGTGGAAAGTGGAAAAAGACGAGAGGTAAAAAGAAGTTATCAGTGAGCAGTAAACAGTCGAAAGTGATTACTCTTTTTTGTAGTAGGACATGGGAATCAATTTACGGTGTGGATGTTTTAGTGAAAGCGTTTGTCAAAGTGGCGAATGAAAACCCGAATGTGAATTTGATTCTGCTGGGAGGCGGGTCGCAGGGAGCCAGCATCCGCAAGATATTGATGAATGGCGGTGTGATGGATCGAGTTCACTTCGGCGGACAGGTCGGTCAACGCGATTTGCCGCGCTGGTATCACATGGCGGATGTTTATATTTCCCCGTCGCATGTGGACGGTTCGTCCGTGACGTTGATGGAGGCGATGGCGAGCGGGCTTCCGTGTTTGGTGTCTGATATTGCGGGGAATAAAGAATGGATTGAGGATGGAGTCAATGGGTGGACTTTCCGTGATGGGGATGTGGATGATCTGGCGGAGAAGATTCTGTTTGCGATAAAAAAGAAGAGAGAATTTAGGAGAATTGGAGAATTAGCACGGAAGACGGCGGAGGAGAGGGCGGATTGGAGGAGGAATTTTGGTAAACTACTTGAGGCATATGAGATGGTCAAGAGCGGTTAGCCACAGAGCGCACAGAGACTCTTCGACTGCGTGCCGTCCTTCGACTGTCGCTCAGGATCGGCACTTCGCTCAGAGCGAAGGGGAGAAAAGGTTGATCGAAGCGAATCAATTGTCGGCTGGGAGCGAAGCGTGCGTCAGTGTGGATAAAAGTTGAAGAGTTGGAATTCTGGAGAATAAAGATGCTTACGTTTGAAAATCTTGTCGAGGGGTTTCGCTCGCTGGGCGTGGAGGAAGGGGATACGTTGCTGGTGCATAGTTCGTATAAATCGTTCGGCGAGGTGGACGGCGGACCGCAGACGGTGATCCGCGCGTTGGAGGTTGTGCTCGGTGTGGACGGGACGCTGATCATGCCGACGTTCAATTTTGATTTCAACAAAGGCGCGGCGTGGGATGTGCGGACGACGCCGTCGAAGATGGGCGTGTTGACGGAACTGGTGCGGCTCGACCCGCGCGCGAAGCGGGTGTTTCATCCGTTTTATTCATTTGCGATTTTGGGGAAGCACGCCGAGATACTGGGAAGTTTGCGATACAAGAGCGCGTATGAACGGAACTCGGTGTTTGGGAAGTTGCGCGATCTCGATGCGAAGATTATGGTGATCGGACTGTCGTATACGAACAGCATGACGTTCTTTCATCATATCGAGCAAATGGAGGGCGTGGATTATCGTTTCCTGAAACAGTTCACAGGCGAGGTGACGGACGAGAATGGAGTCACGTATACGGATACGTTCGAGATGCTCGTGCGCGATATTGATAAGGGCGTTGTGACGGAAGTTAACCCGATGGGCGCGTTGATGGAACAGGCAGGCGTGATCCAGTCGGCGAAGATTGGTAATGCGGATGTGAAGTTGATGAAGGCGAATGAGGTGTATGAATTTACGGCACGCGAGATGAGGCGCGATCCGTTTTTGTTGTATTATGTGAAGAAGGAGAAATAGAGAGTGGAAAGTAGAAAGCGGAGAGTGGTTGTGACTTATTTGCTGTAATGATATCTCGCTTGCAGAAAGTCAATTCGATTATCGCGCACGAGATAGACAATGCGATGTTCCTGTGTCAACCTGCGCGACCAACAGCCCGCGCCAAGATATTTGAGCGGCTCGGGTTTGCCAATGCCTTCAAATGGGTCTCTCAAGATTGAGTCAATCAATTCAAAGACGCGCAAAGCAAGTTTGCGATCTGTCCCGACCCAAAAACGGAGGTCTTCAATAAATTCAGGTTGAAAGACCGCCTCACGCTTTTTCTGCTTCAAGACCCACCTCTTGGCGCAAGTCGTCCATGCTCTTGGCTTGACCTTCATTCTTCAACGCCCGCGCCAAAGCGGACAATATCCGCTGGGCGTTTTGTGCTGAACGCATTAGATATGCAGTTTCGGTCAGGCTGGCAAGTTCATCGGCTGAGATCATGGCAACATCCTCAGAGCCGCGCCGTTGAATGATGACCACTTCACGGTCTTTGGTGACACGGTCTAGCAGGTTGGCGAGTTTCTCGCGTGCGCTGGTGTAGGTAAATTCGATGGTCATATAGGTCTCTCCAATCTGTACAGGAATACTGTACGACGAAAGTAGAGGATTGTCAAGATAAAATTGTTGCCAAAATGGGTGATGGTTCAAGGGCGTGCGTGCGGGATGAAGGGGGGCCGTTTTTGTTGTGATATAACAAGAAAAAAACCATTGCTGAAGGGCAATCGATAGGAGTATCTCTATGGGTGAACTTGTTACCACATTACTAGGTACCCCAATACCTACCCTGCTGGTTATCGGGGGGATTATCTTTTTGTTTATTTCAATTTTTCCAATTAAAAAAATATCTGGATCGAAGCCATCGCAAGGTCAGCGAATATCTTCGACGCTAATAGGTGTCATCTTGCTCTTAGGCGGTATTTCTCTTTATTTGCCAGTTTTTCAAACAGAATTACCTGTTTCCACTGAAACGAAAACGCCAACACTGCCCACAAACACCTCTGCTGTTCTTCCAATTGATACGCAACCAATTCCATTTACACCGATAGTTGGGGAGGGGAAATCGTAATATCTGAGGTCATGTCTGTTCCTTGTAGTTTTGCTTTTAGTGGTCCAAATAAAAACGAATACGTTGAAATATATAATTATGGGACTGGTGACGTAAACGTGAATGGATGGTGGATTGCGACTAATGCGAATGGTCAAGGCACGCCAGATGTAATTGTGTCTTGGGATGCCGTAAATCCTAGTGTGGATATGGGTGAAGATGTTATTACTGACACCACGATCATTCCCCCAAATTCCTATGCGATTATTCTGTCTCCACTATACTATATTGATGATGGAAAATACAGTTTGCCTTATAGGTTTCCGAAAGGTACGATACTTCTATCTCTTGGAAATTCTGAATATCTTGGACTTGATAGCATTAGTTTGCTCGGAAATTCTCTTCCTTACTCAGTGTTGGTTTTGTATCAGGGAACTCAAGATTTTATGAACGAAGTTATGTCAACCTATGGCGCTCCTTCGTATGGCTCTTCACCTCATAACATTCAGAGTGAAAGACAGGATAATTTCCCTTTTCCAATTAATGATTGTTATTCGGTAGAGCGAATTGTTTTATCATCACCTGATAACAAAAATAATTGGCGAATTGTGGAGAATGGCAATCCTGGTGCGGGGGATTATTATCCTTGATGTATCTTCAGGTGAAGCCTTCTCCCTCAAATCCATCCTCGCGGAAAAACGAGCGGGGCTAAAGCCGCCTGCTCAGTACATGGAAGCCCTTCGGGCTGGCGTAGCCAAGTCCGCTTTGAGCGGACTTTCAAGAACTGAGGCAGGGCTTTAGCCCGCTGAATCAAAGATTATGAAACCCTACTCCTCCCTCAAATCCATCCTCGCGGAATTCTTTCCTCTGCACCGCACCCTCGCCTCCGACGACCATGACAAGACGTTGGAGATCGTCGGCTCGTATATGCCCGACTCGTCCAACTACACCATCGAGACCTACGCGCCGCTGACTCAAGTCTGGACATGGAAAGTGCCTGAGCGATATGTTGTCCATGATGCGTATTTGGAAACCGAAGATGGCGAGCGCATCGTGGATTTCAAGGACAATCCGCTTCATATTGTTTCGTACTCGTTACCCGTTGATAAAGTACTGACCTTTGAAGAACTCCAGCCGCATTTGTATTTCAACGAGAAGCGTCCGCACACCGTGCCGTGGGTTTTCAAATACTACGAACGCGACTGGGGATTCTGTCTGCCGAAGAACACGTTCGACAAACTCCCACGCGACAAGAAGTATCACGCGGTCATCAAGTCTGAATTCATCACCGATCCCAGGCAGGGATTCAAAGTCGCTATGGCTGTTGTCCATCCGCAGGGCGGAGCGAACCCCTCAGCGGGTGAGTTCCTTGTGCAGGCGCATACGTGTCACCCGATGCAAGCCAACGACGACGGCGCGGGCGTAGTCAGCGCGATCGAGTTGGCGCGGCGACTCGCAGAGAATCCGCTTCCCGCTGGCTCGATGAGCGTCCGCTTTTGGTTTGGACCCGAGACCATCGGCACGATCGCCTGGCTCGCGCACAACGAGTCGCTCATCCCGAATCTGCGCGGCGGAATTTTCATGGAGATGACGGGCAACAAAAATAAAATTGCATGGCATCATACGCGGCAACACACACATCTTTTAGATCGAGTTACGAGTTACGTGTTACGAGATACGGATCATGAGGTGCGAGAATTTGCGGCGGCTCCCGCCAACGACGAGCGCGTCATCAACGGACCTGGCGTCAACGTGCCATGCATCTCGCTCAACCGTTTCCCATACGACGAGTATCACACCACCGACGATAATCTCGACATCATCCACGAGGACATGCTCATCGGCGCGGCGCGAATCGCCGAAGACATCATCCGCATCTACGCCAGCAACTACATTCCCAAGCGCACCTTCCGCGGTCCCGTTTTTCTCAGCGGTCACGGTCTCTGGGTGGATTGGCGCGACAATTGGGCGCTCAACCGCGCTATCGAAAAAATTATGATGCGCTTCGAAGGTCAGCACAGCATCTTCGACATCGCCGAGCAGGTCGGTCTCGATTATCAAACTGTTTACGAGTATGTTGAAAAATTCAGCGTGAAAGGATTTGTGACTCCGCTTCCCATTCCATTTGAAGGAGAGACATCGTAGGACAAATTGCCAATTTGTCCTACTAGAAACCATGAAACCAAACGTAGTCGCCATCATTCAGGGACGCATGTCGTCATCGCGTTTGCCTGGGAAGATTCTCGCCGACATCGCGGGTCAACCGATGTTACAACGCGTCTTCGTTCGGACCTCGCGGTCTGCTTCTGTTTCCCAAACCTTGTTCGCCACGACGACGGACGCGTCCGACGACCCCGTCGCCGAATACTGCGACTTCAGCGGAATCCCGTTCACGCGCGGCAGTCTCTACGATGTGCTCGACCGTTACTATCAAGCCGCCAAATCCACGAAGGCGGATGTGGTTGTGCGTGTCACGGCGGATTGTCCAGTGATTGACCCTGAGTTGATTGATAAGGTAGTTAGAACAGTAATCAGTGAACAGTCATCAGTGGATTTTGCGGCGAATCGGCTTCCGCCTCCATGGAAAAGAACTTACCCGATTGGTCTGGATACCGAAGTCTGCACGTTTACCGCATTGGAGCAGGCGTGGAAAAAAGCCAAAGAGCCTCAACACCGTGAACATGTAATGCCCTATCTCTACGAAGGTGTACAACTGATCACTGATAACCGATCACTCCAAACTGGCACCTCCCCGCGCGGATATAATATCGCCCTGCTCCACCACGTCACTGACTTCGGCGACTACCGCTGGACGGTGGACACGCCCGAAGACTTGGAATTCATGCGCCAAGTCTATGCCCACTTCAACGGACGCGATGATTTCTCGTGGAAGGAAGTTTTGGACCTGGTTCACGATCATCCCGAATTGATGAAGATCAATGCGGGCGTGCAACATAAGACGTTGAAGGATGTTGATAAACGCGCGCTCAAGAAGTAAACGTACCGCAACATTCATGTTGCCGCTGGGGGGGCGCAAGATAAATCTTGCGGTACTAAAAACTGATCACTGATGACTTTACTCACCCTCTTCTCCGCCCCCAAACCCTTTACCAACCCTCACATCGCGATGATTCAGCGCAATGCTATCCGCTCATGGACTCTTCTCTACGATGTCGAAGTTATTTTGCTTGGCGAAGAGACGGGTCTTGCCGAAGCCGCGCGTGAATTGGGTGTGAAGCACATCCCCAACGTGGCGCGGAATGAATCGGGCGTGCCGCTGATCTCATCCATGTTTCAACTTGCCCGCGAACACTCGGACAGCGACCTGCTGTGCATCGTCAACGCGGATATGATTTTGATGGATGATTTTATTGAAGCCGCAAAGCATGTCAAAAGTCAAAGGTCGAAATTCGTCCTTCTTAGTCAGCGTTGGGATCTCGATGTAACTCAACCGCTTGAGTTCGCCAATGACTGGCAAGACAAATTACGCAGTATGGCTTACGCAGTAGGCTCTCTCCACCGTCCCGCAGGAAGCGATTTTTTCCTCTTCCCAAAATCCTGTTATCAAGATGTCCCGAACTTTACGATCGGTCGCGCGGGCTGGGACAATTGGATGATCTACAAAGCGCGGAAGGAAGGCTGGGCTGTGATTGATTGCACGCCGTCGGTGATGATCGTGCATCAAAATCACGATTACTCGCATCTGCCTGATGGCAAATCGCACCACGAACATCCCGAAACGAATGAAAATATCCGTCTCGCGGGCGGACAGGCGAATGTGCGCTACACAATTTTAGACGCGACGCATCAACTCGCGGATGGTAAACTTATCCGCCCGAAGATGACGTCGCTGAGATTGACGCGCAAGTTGGAATTGTTTTTGCGTGCGATCTTTTTCTTTTTGCCAGAAAATATGATCGAGAATGTTGTAAGACCGAAGAGATGGCAGAAGCGAATCAAAAAAATCGTAAATCGTAATTCGTAAATCGGAAATCGAAAATGCGTAAAGGTCAAAACCCTGCCAAGTTCGTCAAAGATGTTGCCAAGCCCGAACGGATCACCGTGGCTTTGTTGAACTACATCCCCTTCCTGAGCGGATTCTACGCTGAGACGCTCGAGGTGCTGAAAGTCTCGCTCGAATCCATGCGCAAGGACGCGGGTCTGCCCTTCGACTTGATGGTCTTTGACAACGGTTCATGCGCCGAAGTGCGCGACTTTCTCGTGAAAGAAAAAGAAGAAGGGCGAATCCAATATTTGATTCTGTCCGAAAAGAACATGGGCAAGGGCGGCGCGTGGAATGTGATGCTGGTGGGCGCGCCTGGCGAGATCATCGCCTACACCGACAGCGACGTGTTGTTCTCCCCGAAGTGGCTCTCGCGTTCCGTTGAAATTTTAGAGACTTTTCCAAATGTTGGCATGGTGACGGCGCGTCCCTTCCGCACGCCGCCTGAGTTTTACGAGTCGACTCTCAAGTGGGCGCGGGAAAACGCGAAGTTGGAAGAAGGTCAATTCATTCCGTGGGAAACGTTTTTGGAATTCAACTTGTCGCTGGGGCAGACTGAGGAAGAGAATAGAAAAGTCTATGCGGAGACTAGAGACTGGAGATTGACTTACCGTCCTGAGCGGAGCGGAGCGCAGTCGAAGGACGTGACCGCGATGGTTGGCGCGAGTCACTGGCAGTTCACCGCGTATAAATCCTCACTGAAACAATTCCTGCCCTTTGACATGGACAAGCCGATGGGACAGGTCCGCCAGTTGGACAAGCGCATGAACGACGCGGGTTTGTTGCGGTTGATGGTCCCTGATCCGTTGGCGATGAATATGTCCAATACGCTGGGGTATTTGAGAGGGGAGTTGGGGAAGGAAAGAGGAAAGACATCGTCCCCGAAGGGGAAGAAAGAAGGCTTGGGGAAGCGCGTGTTGGAAGTTGGAGTTGTCAAGAAGATTTTGCTGGCGGTGTATAACAAGATCTTTGGTTGGTACTATTCATAGCGGAAGGTTAATCCAATGACAACTTTTACACTTGCAGGCGATGAAGCGGGAGATGCCAGTCTCAACTTTGAAAAGGGAGCCTCTCGTTATTTTGTGGTTGCGCTCGTTGGTACTCAGGATGCCGACGGACTTCGTTCTGTTTTGGAAAATTTGCGTAAACGCGAACACTACGCAAAAGGGTTTGAATTTCATTTCAATGTGTTAACTACAAAGAAATTGCGCGAGAAGACTCTATCTGCTCTTCAAGCGGCCAACTTCAAGGCTTGGGCGTTGATTGTGGATAAGACTACAATCCCTGAGCCTCTTCGCATCCTCGACGGAATGGATTTTTATCTGTATCTTGTTACCGAATTGATAGACCGTATTCCCATAAAAGTCCGCGAGAAGGGAACCCTGATTTTGGATGAAGTTGGCTCTGCCAATGTCGCATTGGTCAAATTAAAACGCATGTTGAAAGTGCGTGGTATTCAGCATGGGTTTAGCCGCGTTTTCTTCCGACGCTCCCGAAGTGAAGACTTGATTCAAGTTGCAGATCTAGTGGCGGGAGCAATCCTTCGCCGTGATACAAAGAACGACAGCGAAGCCATTGATTATATAAAGGACAAGTTGGTAGAAGTATTCGAGTATTAAAGCAACCCGTCTCGCTAGCCTTGTCCATCAACATAGATGGGGGCAGGCGGCCACAGGCGGCCACTTTTCGCGAGACGGGGTAAGCCTTGCGGCTTTTATACATGCATTATACTCACTTGTAAAAATGAATTCAAGCCAACTTTTCCTGCCCTTTGACATGGACAAGCCGATGGGGCAAGTCCGCCAGTTGGACAAGCGCATGAACGATGCGGGCTTGTTGCGGCTGATGGTCTCCGATCCGCTGGCGATGAATATGTCCAATACGCTGGGGTATTTGAGAGGGGAGTTGGGACAAGAAAGAGGAAAGAAGAAAGTTGGATGGGGAAAGCGCGTGTTGGAAGTTGGGTTTATCAAGAAGATTTTGCTGGCGGTGTATAACAGGATTTTCAGTTGGTATTATTCGTAGGGTTAAAGATGACATTTTCAACGAATGTTAGGTATAAATAGTATACGGAGCGATTATGCCAGACAAACCGCCTGATAACGATCTCTTTGAACTGCTCAAGAAATTGTGGCTACCTCTTGCAGGCTTTATTGGGGTGATTACTTTGGTGTATAACTACTATAAGATGTGGTTGGGGGATCAGGAGACGGTGACATCTATAACAGCAGGCGCAGCATTAATCATCATCGTCATTATGTTGGGATGGGTGGGGTTCAGTAAAAAGACTGTATATTTGAAGGTCTCATTTCCAATAGGAGCCAAGATCCCAGAAACAAGTCCTCGATATTCTCAACCTGCTAGGCGAATTGTAAGGGTTGGTTTAGTGATTTTATTATTGAGCGCACTTGTGGGAATGTATTTACTTGGGAAACACAGACAGGAGCTCAAAGAAAAATTAGTAATAATGATTGCCGCCTTCGAGGGGCCGGAAGAAGTATATGGATTACGTAATGAAATCATAGAAAATCTGAATGCGGATTTTTCAAATGATGAAGATGTCGAAATTGTAATTATCGATGATGTTATTACATTAACTCAGGGTAGCGATTATGCACGCAAATTAGGCGAGCGTTATCTAGCTGATATTGTGCTTTGGGGATGGTATCGTCCCACTGAAAACCCGAATATCACCGTGCATATCGAAAATCTGACTCCTGAACAACTTTATCCTCTTGAAGAAAGTACAACCTTACAACCATCTACAACATTAGCGGAACTCGAATCATTCTCTTTTCAGCAACAGGCAGGTTTAGAGACAAGTGCATTAATCTCATTTTTGGCTGGCATCATTGATTACGAATCTTACCGCTACGACTCTGCTATTGCTCGGTTTGATCTGTCAATTCAAAATATGAAAGAGAAACCAGAGATTCTTGAGAATCTTGCTAATATCTATTTCTATAGGGGCATCGCAAAGAGTGATATCAATAAATTAGACCAAGCTGTTCTAGACTTTGACCATGCTATTGAACATAATCCCCAATTTTCAGCTGCTTATTACAACCGTGGCTTAGCTTATATGTTGTTAGGAGACTACGAGCGTGCTATTCAAAGCTATGACAAAGCTGTTGAGATCAACCCTCAATATGCACGAGCTTATCTTAATCGTGGTTCGGTCTATGCGATTTCAGGAGACTACGAGCGTGCTATACAAGATTTTGATAAGGTGATTGATATCAACCCTCAATTTGCAGAGGCTTATCTCAATCGTGGAAGCGTTCATAGAGCTTTAGGAGAATATGAACGTGCCATTCAAGATTACAATAGAGCTATCGAAATTGATCCTCAATTGACAGGCGTTTACAATGATCGCGGAAGTGCATATACCAATTTAGGAGAATATGAACGTGCTATTCAAGATTTCGATAAGGCTTTAGAGATTGACCCCAAAAACCCACTTGCTTATCTCAATCGTGGTTCGGTTTATTTCGTGTTAGGGGAATATGAGCGCACCATACAAGATATTGACAATGCCTTCGAATTTGGTATCCAAAACTTTCAAGACAAGCGGGCTTATCTTAATCGTGGTTTAGCTTATGCTTATCTGGGGTATTATGAGCGTGCCATCCAAGATTATGATAAGGCTATAGAACTTGATCCACAAAACCCATTCATTTACCGTAACCGAGGCGTAGCCTTTGGCTTCCTTGGAGAATATGAACGTGCTATTCAAGACTTTGATAAGGTTATAGAGCTTGACCCTCAAGATGCGACAGCTTATATCAGTCGCGGTTTAGCTTATAGTGATTTGGAAGAATATCAACACTCTATTCAAGATTACAATAAGGCTTTAGAACTCAATCCCCAGGACGCAAATGCATACCTCTTTCGTGGTCGAGCTTATTATTTTTTAGAAGAAAACGAGCAAGCGATTCAAGATTTCAACAAAGCGATAGAACTTAATCCTCAAGATGCAGAGGCTTATCTTAATCGCGGCTTTGCTTATGATAACCAAGGAAAACACGAGCTCTCAATTCAAGATTACAGCAAAGCAATAGAACTTAATCCTCAAGATGCATATGCTTACTTCAATCGTGGACTTGCTTATGCGTTGCTTGGGGAATATGAGCTTGCTATTCAAGATTTCGACAAAGCAATAGAACTTGATCCCAAAAATGCAGATCCTTACTATCCTCGTGGTTTAGCTTACCAAGCGCTTGGCAAAACTGTCGAGGCTGACGCCGATTTCAAGAAATACGAAGAACTTACTGGGCAAAAGCCATAGTTGACAATTTTTCCCGCACTCTTGGCGAATCTACAAGTCGGTATGTGTGTTTTGCTAAGTCTCAAAACGGGTAAAATCCATCAAATATGAAACGCATTTTCATCTCCGACGACCACGGTATGGCAAACGCTGGGCTGAAGCCGCACGCTCAGTACATGGAAGCGCTTCGCGCTGGATGCGCGAGTCCGCTTTGAGCGGACTTTCACGTACTGAGGCAGGGATTTATCCCGCCGAATCTCGAAGCGAGTAAAACCCATCAGATATGAAACGAATTTTTATCTCCGCCGACCACGGCATGGCAATCCCGCACGGACGTGAACGTCCGTGCTACATTTACAAAGCCGACTGAAAGTCGGCTAGGACGCTTATAGCGTCCTTTGTAGGAATAGCCCGATGGTTCATCGTCGGGCGGGGTTGAAGATGAGATAGAATCTCCCGAAGCCGAATCAGTTCAAACCAGGAAAGAAGCGGATCATCTTCCGACTATCCAACCACGCGACCACCAAACTACATGACTAAAAGAATCTTCATCTCCGCCGACCACGGCATGGCGATCATCTACTTCCTGCAAAGCGACGTTATCCCAACCTTGCTCAACGCGGGCATCGAAGTCATCCTCCTCACCGATGATGCGATTGTCGCACAGCTCGCTTCACGCTTCACGCTTCACGGTCTTACATTCGAAAGCCTCCGCCTCAACCAAGCCAACGACTACGCAAAAAAAATTCAGCCCCGCCTCCAATGGCTCCTCGCCTACCTGCGCCGCGTCGGCGGTTCGCGCCGCATCAACACCGAAGCCATGGACAGTCACATTTGGGAAGTGTGGGCGGAAAACGGTTGGAAGTTTCGTCTGGGGATTTGGATTCCCTCCGCGCTGATGATTTTGTTATTGCGAAATTTTTCATGGGCAAGAAAACTCCTTGTGAAGATTCAAAATCGCTTCACAACAAATATTTATTCTGACTTATTCGACAAATACGAACCCGATTTAGTCATCGCTTCGACTCCAGGCTGGCGCATGGATCGTTACCTCCTGCGCGAATCCGCCAAACGCGGAATCCCAAACATGACCGTCATCGTCGGCTGGGACAATTCATCGTCGTACAACGTCTCAGGCGCGGGTGTGCAGTATGCAACGTGTTGGTCGCAACTGCAAAAGGATGAACTGGTCTACGGCTCGGACTGGCAGCCTGAAAACGTCAATATCGGCGGCATCCCATCGTATGATGGATACTTCCGCAAGCAATGGCTCATGCCGCGTGATGAATATTTCAAGTTACATAAACTCGATCCCAATCGCAAATTAATTTCGTACGCCAGTAGTTTTGTCCATTTCGCGCCGAACTATCCGAACATCGAAGCATTGGCGAAGTTGGTCTCATCCGATTCGTTGGCAGAACCTTCGCAGTTGTTGATTCGACTGCACCCGAGTCATTTTCAGGATAGGCCGAAGATCTTCGCCGAAGAACGCGCAAGAGTATTTGATTTAGAGAAGAAATATCCGCACGTCCACGTTGTCCAACCCGTCGCGTTGGGCGGATCGCTCGGCTACTACGGCGGCGAAGACATGGACGAGAAATCCTCCATGATGGCATATTCGGATGTAGTGGTGACGGTCTATTCGACGATGCTGGTCGAGACCGCTGTCCACGATACGCCGATGATCGCCGCGACGATTGATATCCCTGGGGGGTGGAATAAGAAAAATAAATTTTCACTGTCACTGAAAGAGATTGGCGACTGGCCCACGCACAAACGATTCCGCGAGGCGAAAGCAGGACGCGTCGCCGAAAACGAGAGTCAGCTTCGAGACGCGTTAAATCTCTACTTGGCGAATCCAACCGTCGACGCGGAGGAGAGGCGGAAATTCGTCGCGGATGAGATCACCTTCACCGATGGAATGTCGGGCAAACGCACGGCGGAATACATCCTGAGTGTGTTGGAAAAAACGAACCGCAAAGACCGCTAAGGTCGCAAAGAGTTAAAGGTTTTCTTCGCGTTCTTCGCGCGCTTCGCGGTAAAGAGGTTTGGTACGATATAATCACCTCGGAGGCATTCCCATGACTGAAATCAAACCCCTCAATTGGAAACCCAAACCCGGCGTCGGCATGACCGTCGTGCGGCGCGGCGATGGCGGCATGACGCTTACCTTTACCGATCTATCCGACGCGACTCTCAACGATTGGCGCGAATTTGCGATGGAACATTTGCTTGGCGCAACAGGACGCACGCGAAATTTATACGACTTACGCGCGGTGAAAGAGATTCCCGAAAAAGCCATCCGCGCGGCGGTCGAAGCGAACAGCGATCCGTCTGCAAGAAATATTCGCGTCGCGGTTGTCGTCGCCGATGAAAAAGTGGCAGGCTCGATCCGCGAAGTTGCCGCGCTCGCGCTGGCAGGCACCGCCGCCGCGATGAAAATTTTTTCCGACATCAACGAAGCCGAAGCCTGGCTCGCGCGCCCGTTGGATCAGATCCCATGATTTCCGCGCTGAGCGGAGTGGCGCGTGATGTTCGCGCCGCGCAGTCGAAGCGCAAGTTGCATACAAACAAACACGCGCGATGAAATCCGACTCTCTGCAAGTTGGAAACTTCACATTCAAGTGGGGAAGCAAAACATACGTGATGGGCATCCTCAACATCACGCCCGATTCATTTTCAGGCGACGGGCTGATACCCCCTCTCCCCTCGGGAGAGGGACGGGGTGAGGGCAAGTCTCCCGCACTCGAACAAGCAAAACAATTTTTGAAAAACGGCGCAGACATCCTCGACATCGGCGGCGAATCGACTCGCCCCGGTTCGCAACCCGTCACCGCCGAGGAAGAACTCGCGCGCGTGATCCCCGTCATTCAAGACATCCGCAAAAATTTTCCCGACGCGCTCATCTCGATTGACACCTCCAAAGCGGATGTTGCCGAGGCGGGATTCAAAGCAGGCGCGAACATTCTCAACGACGTCTGGGCGCTTCGTGCCGACCCTCGGCTTGCTTCGGTTGCGGCGGCTTTTCGTGTGCCAGTGATCCTGATGCACAACCGCAGTAATCCCGCGAGTGTCGAAGTCCGTGAGCGGCTTGGGAATGCGTACATTGGCTCCGAGTATGAAGATCTGATCGAAGATGTGAAGCGCGAGCTACTCGTCAGCGTGGAGATCGCGAAAAAGGCCGGGGTGGAAGAGTCGCTCATAATCTTGGACCCAGGCATCGGGTTCGGAAAGAAGCGCGAGCATAATCTCGAGTTGATCAACAGGCTGGATGAAATCCGCGCGTTGGGGTATCCCGTGCTGTTGGGCTCATCCAGAAAATCGTTCATCGGCTTCACGCTCGATCTGCCCGCCGACCAGCGAGTCGAAGGGACAGCCGCGACCGTGGCAGTGGGCATCACGCGCGGCGCAGACATCATCCGCGTGCATGATGTGAAAGAGATGACGCGCGTGGCAAAGATGACGGATGCGATTGCGCGCAAGCGAAAGGAGAACGCGGAGTGATCGAACGAAAAAATAAATTGTTTGACGCGGCAAATTTTTTTCTGATCGCTGGCTTGCTGATCGGAATTTTTTATTGCGTGACAATTCCGTATGGAGCGGGCTTCGACGAAGAGCGGCATCTCGTGCGCATTTATTACATGTCGGAGAATGAGTACCTGCCCGTTTTTTCAAACGTGAGCATTCACCAGGAGGTGTTTGAACTTTCGTATCAACGCAGGCTCGCGCAGTCGCCTGCCTTCGACTTGTTCAGCCGCGAAAATTTTCTGCGGCGGTTTGGCGCTTCTGATAATCTTCGTTACGGGCAGGGGACGCAGTCCATCTATTCGCCTGTCATTTTTTTACCGCAGGCATTGCTCGGCAGATACTTATGGTGGAAGTTCGATTTCCCAATTCTGCCGACGATCATTCTTCTGCGGATCACTGGGTTGATGATCTATGTCCTGTGCGGATATTTCGCCATCCGCAAAATTCCGTTCGGCAAGTGGGTCTTTGCTTTGCTCGCGCTTTCACCCAGCGCCATGTTTCAAGCGTCCACGCTGAACGGGGACGGCTTCACGAACGGACTTAGTTTCGCCTTCATCGGTTTGGTCCTCGGAATCTATCTGAACGAAAAGCAGGAGATTAAGTCTTCGTCTCTTTGGGCGTTGGTCCTTCTTTCATTGTTGCTGGGATGCGCAAAGCCCGGCGCGATTATTTTGTTTCCGCTGTTATTGCTTCTCGTTCGGCATCCTTTCCCCTCAAAAAAATGGATTCTATTGTTAGGCGTCGTGTTGGCGGCATCGGCTATATTCAATGTTGGCTGGTCGGTCTACGCGACCAATGTTTCGACATACGGACAAGGCGGAGAGCAAAGCGTCCCGCGCCAGATGAGTTCGATGCTTTCGGACCCGATGGGATTCATCACGCCGCTCGTGCAGGGAATGGTTCTGACGTTTCCGTATCAAGTCCAAGGCTGGATCGCCGCGTATGGATATTGGGCAGGCAAAGTCCCCAGTCCGCTGTATCTGATTTGGCTGATCGGTCTCATCGCCGCATTCGTTGCCGAGCCGGGACGTGTGACGATCCCTCGCGGGGTTCGATTCTTTTTGATCGGGTTCTTCGTGTTTGCTTGTATCGTAACCTACACGGTCGCCTTCGTTGGGAATTACGCCACCGGCGGAGTCCTTGCCCTCGCAAAGCATGGACGCTATTACATCCCATACGCGCCGATGTTTTTTCTGGGTCTCGCAGGGTTGGTCGCGGCGAATGAACAAAGACGACGGCTCGCGGAATTTTTTAGTCTCGGCTCGATCCTGCTGACCGCTGTGTTTTTCTCCATCGGCATCTACACAACCTATTACACCTACTGCGGCTATGACGCCTATGTAGGAGGGATGTGCGCCCTGCCCACCTACAAAAATCTTGAAAAGGAAGACGCCCCGCAAGCCGAAATTTATGATGGGGTTGAAGTCCGCCAGTCGTTTACGAATTTCTGCGGCAGATTGCAGTCGGTATCGGTGTTCATCAAATCTGTGCCTGACGATTCGGATGGGAAACTGGTCTTTACTATTTTGGACGAGAAGCAAAAAATCGTCGCTCAAAAAGGGATACCCTTCCGCGAGATCGTGCCGGAGGACTACCTGACGATTCCTGCCGACCTTCCGCCTGATTCGCGCGGCGGGGAGTTTGAGATACAACTGATGGTTGATACTCCCAATCCGCAAGATATGGTCATTGCGCTTCTCACGCGCGGAGATTATTATCCCGGTGAATTGTCCATAGATGGAAATGCGAGAGATCGAAGCGACTTGTTGATCCATTATGTGTGCGCAGGTCCTTAACGACTGCTTTTGTTCGTTCGCAGTTGCACTGCGAACGGGATGCAGTGCAACTGCATCCCTAACAGGAAGATTCATTACGTGTGCGCGGGTCCTTAAAAGTTCTTTTCCGTGGTTTCCGCAAAACTTGTGCTGAGCCTGTCGAAGCATCCGTGTACAAAAAAGACGGTTAAAAATTAATTGAGAAACACTCTCTTGGAAAAGAGGCAATGATGTTCAGCGATTACGGCAGAGAATTATTACGCAGTGGGATCATCGAAGCGAAGGCGGGACACAAAGACGCCGCGCTCCGCTACTTGGATCGCGCCGCCTACATGAGCCATGACCATGATGTTCTCGCTGAAACATGGTTTTGGATGAGCCAGTTGATTGACGATAAAGCCGAAAAACGCA